>ERZ772945.2141-NODE-2141-length-12510-cov-10.002328_pt1 | contig 12510 bp, 10 predicted proteins | sample MGYA00511681_ERZ772945 | MGnify/ENA primary metagenome ERZ772945 (study PRJEB29015, sample SAMEA2737943) | human oral metagenome | biome: human oral; feature: human-associated habitat; material: dental | place: China | collected 2143 ... | reverse complement strand
GTCGCGGGAGGCGTCCCCGGAGTGCATGGAGGTCTGCATGGCCACGAGGACCTCGCCGTCGGAGCGCTTGAGCCCCTGGACGAACTCGGGAAGGAGCGTGACGAGCTGGATCTGCTTGCCCCCGTACTCCTCGGTCAGGCGCACGGTGGCCGTGGCGGCCGGGATGATCTGGGCCATCGCCACGAGGTCCTCCTCGGCCGGCAGACCGGCGAAGGGGCGGGCGACGAACTCGATGCTCTGTTTGCGGGGCTTGGCCGACGCGGCGGCCGGACGGCGCCCGTGGCGCTTCTTCTTCGACATGCCCGTCAGCCTACCGGCCACGTGGCGCCCCACCGGGGTCGACGACGGCCCGTCGCCGCCCCATGACGCGCCTCACGGCAGTTCTCCCCACCGGTTTCCCCCGACGTCACAGGGAGAACAGTCCCGCCGCCGCAGGGAGTGAGGAATGCTAGTCCCATGCGATTCAGTGCGGTGGGCCTTCGGCACCTGGGGATCCGTGTCGCTCGAACGGCCTGGAGCAGCCGTCTGCTCAAGACCGCACTGGTGTTCGTCGTCATCACTGTGTTCCTCACGCTCGCACAGGCGTGGGCTCAGCAGCGTCCGGTCATGGCGTCCTCACTCACTCAACCGGAGGCGCCGGCGTACTCGACCTGGCAGGCCTCGGCCGAGGCGAATGAGACGACGTCTTGCGACACCTCCGCCGGCACGAGCCCTGAACCAGGGACCCAGTGGGGTGAGGCCTGGCGCTTCGACAGCGGAACCGATCCATCCATGACTCTGAGCTCCCCCGTGATCCACCGATGCGGGAACTACCTCGTCGTGGAGTCCCGCGAGAAGAAGGACACCCTGCGCGGTTACCTCCTTGACAAGGCAGGCCCAAAGAAACTGTGGGAGCTGACGGACAAGAGTATCAACCTATGGGGATCTCCTTGGTGGGGCGGGCACTTGGTTCTCAATCACGAGATTCTCGATCCGGCCACCGGGCGCACGGAAGCAGCCCCGTGGTCCTCAGACAATTGGCCGTACATCATCTCCCCTCGTCTCATCATCACCTGCGATTCCTACTGGAATACCAACCGGTGCAGCGCCTGGGACTGGAGCGGCGGGCGTCCCACTCGGCGCTGGGAGCGCAGGTACGACACCCAAACCAACCCTCATCCGTCAGGAATCGCTGGAGATGACGCCACTGGAAGCATCCTGGTGTCGGCTGCCCCGGTTGACAATAACCAGCCTGCAAGGACTGGTCTGATGAACCTCGCTGACGGGAGTGTTCGCACCGACTGGGCGGGCGAGGATCTGGGGAGGGAATCGACGTACATCCCCGCGCAGGACGGGTGGATCCACATCCCTCGGGACTCCGAGACCGCTGAGGCCTACTCCCTTCAAGGAGAGCCGAGGGGGACATTCCCCCTCTCCGGGAGCAATGCGGCGCTGCTCCTGTCGGAGTCGGGAACCCCCACCGTGGAGCAGTTCCAGCGAGCCTACGAGTCGGGCGACCTCTCCTGGGCCGAGTACACCGTCGAGTGCACGTCCGCCAGCGCCTGCACCTTCAATGGCACCCCCGTGACGCTGCCCCTCGAGAAGGCCCTCGACCGGACTCCGGGGCGAGGCACGCTGCAGCTCGGCTGGCATCTCACCGAAGACCGGCACATCCTGGCGGCCCCGTTCGCATTCGGCCGCCAGTGGAGCCAGTCGACAAACGATGAAACGTCCCTCGTCATCGACACCCGCACGTCGCAGGTCATCGCCCCGCCGGGGAGATTGGCGCATATTCAGGCCAATCTCACCGACTCGCACCTGATGATCGGCATCCACGGGACAGAGATCGTCGGCTACATGCCCACCGCGTGACGGTCCGCCTACACCCGCACCGCGGTTGCCGTCGACGTCGCGGCAGCGGCATTGGCGACCGCATCACGACGTCGTGCCACCGCCGTTTCCACGGCGGCCACGAGGCGAGAGATCCGATCCAGCTCAGCCAGCGCGGCAGCCGGAGCGATCTCGCCTTGATCCAGGCTGTTGGTCAGCTCTCCCAGCCTCCGATTCTGGTGGCCGACCCAGTTCTGGACGGCCTCGACATGGAGCCCTGACCGACGGCGGCTTGCGGATCGCACCATCCGAGTCACCGATCTCAGGTTCTCAAGAACCGGTTCCTGCAGCTTGCCCCAGACCTGCTCCCAGGTCGGGGACATCGTCAGCATGGACACAGTGTCCACGATGACGTCGTCGCCGTCATTAAGGGCTGCGGAGCGCCGCTCGAGCTCCAGGGCCTCTTGTTGAACACTCTTGCTGAACCAGTCGATGCCTCGAGGTTCACCGAATCTGTTCCAGGCTCGTGCAACGTCGTCATACTCGGCCTCGAAGCGCTGGTAGCGCTGTGCGAGCTGATGTGACTCTGGTGAACCGGGCTCGAGCGTTCCCACGCGTAGGGCGGTCGAGTCGTAGTCGTAGGTCACCTGTGCGTAAGAGCGGGCGGCTGCTCTTGCTCGACGACGGGCACTGAGCCCTCTCCGACAGTAGATGACGAGCCTGACCACGCCTGCCACGCACAGCACCCCTGCACCGACGACGCCGATACCCGAGACCGTCATACCGTAGGGACCCAGGTAGGTCTCGGCTTGACGTCCCATCGCCACGACACCGCCGTTCCAGTCCTGAGCAGCGAAACGTGACGCCGCCGCGTCCTGGATGGCGACCTGCTCGGATCGCTCCAGTGACACGTCTGCGCCGGGGTAGAAGGCCATCTGGTGCGCGTGAGGGGCCACCGCGATGACAACCACTCCTTCTTTCCAGCGACCTCCACCCGAGGCTCGAAAGTCCTGCCGGTAGTCGAAGATGTTCTCGGCGTAGTTCGCGGTAGCCGCATCCAGGTTGTTGATACCCCAACCCGTCAGCGATACGACTTCGAAACGAATGTCTTGCCGGAATCTCAGACTCTGCAGATCACGCTGAAGAGCCTGGGAATCGAAGATGCCGGCCTCATCGCGAACATTGACGGTGGGAGCATGACCTTGCCGAAACGGACCGAAAATTGCGATGGGAAGCGCAAAGATCATCATCGCACATACGGCAATATTCGCAAATAACTTGATGACATCGGAGGTGTTGCGCCGCTGACGCTCCGGAACAGCTCTCCCTAAGACCATCGTATTGCCCACTTCCGCTTCTTGCTGGGTTCACGTTTCCACCAGGGATCCCTGTACAACAAAGCGTACCGGTAGGCGTTATACACATCCATCACTGGTGCACTGACGGACAGTGCGCCCACCCCCTCACCCGTTACCGCGACCTCACCAATCGCGGGTGACCTCGTGAGCATGCGCACGGTGCTTGACATTCGCGGCACTTCTCCCCACCGATCAGCGGACTTCAGCCCCTCGGCGTGAGGAGCCTCTTGCCCGTCACGCCCGATTTGAGCACCACCCAGCATCATGGAGATCTTCGAGCGCGGGCTGCTGCTCCACGAATTCATGTACTTCTTGTACCGGCGACGACACCTCCTCCTCTCACCCCTCGACATTCCGGCAAACACCCCATCGACAAAGCGTTCCGCGATCTGCCTCAGTTCCGACACGACGCGCCCCAGAACATCGAGCCCCTCCACAGGCCTTATCTGACCTTGAAACAGCCTGCCTTCAAGGCCGTCGACCATCGAACGCAGGGAGGCCACCTGCTGCATCGCACTCGTGAGCTTCGAGTCATACGCGCGCCCGCCTGATGCGCCGAACCGCTTGACTGCCTGCATATCTGCGAACACCGCATCGCACTCGTTCTGCCACGCGTCCCGCCAGAACTCGGTCAGAGACAACAGTCGGGCACAGTTGATGACCGCCTGCTGAACAGCATCCAATTGCATCGAGTAGGCTTTGACATAGGCCGCGTTATTCCCCACTCTCAGTCCGTACCACTGCAGTCCCACAGGGTCTCCCAACGCACCCCATGATCGCTCAAGTCGACGATAGTGCTTCTGAAGCACCATATACCTGGCAAGAACCTGAACCCCGTACGGCTCGTCAACAGGAATGAGCGACGTGAACGCACTCATATCGGCACGCCGACCAACGAGCCGCTCGTAGGCCTGACGAGCCTCCCCAATGCCCGAGCGAGCCATTTTTCCTCTCGTCAGATAGTATCGAAACCAGAGGTTGGCAGCAGCCACGAAGATCAAGAACAGTGCGGCGACCCTGAACATCCTGGTAAAACCCAGGTGCCAGCCGATATAGGAGGAGGCAGTTCCCACGGCAGTGACCACGAGCGCATCCTCGTCACGGTCACTCTGGGTCAGATACTTTTGAATCGAGTACCACACCGCACTTTGGCCATCCGAGTCAATATCAAGTTTCGGTCCGTAAAAGAAGTTCCTCCCCTGCCCTGCCAGCACATCATTATAGTCGGTATGTGGCGCTTGGGCGACGATCATCACGTTATCGGCCCAGCGTCCCGAGTCCTCCCACGAGATCCATGGGACATCCGTGGGATGAGTGCGAGCATAGTTCCGCACCTCGTCTTGGAGGCTTTCAACTTTAGAATTGGGGAGGTTCACGACCACCACATGGGTCGGCTGCCGGAAGGTGAGCTTCTCAAGCTCCGACTTGACGTAGTCCCGCTGAAGAATTCCGGCCTCGTCATGGATCTCCACTGTCGGATGAAATTGTTTTGCGGGATAGAAGGGGGATTGTCCACCGTTGATGATGAATGGCGCGACCACAAGTGCTACACCAATGAGGAGATTACCTACATACCCGAGGATCGCTCGTATCCCACCGAGCTCAGAGACTGTTGGCGGCTTCTTCACAGAGCAGTACCCCCAGGATTCTGGATCGTGTCCACCCGAGTCGCGGCGCCGGCGTTCACAGCGGCGTCAAGCTCGACCAAACTGGCCGTCCTCTCGGCGAGACGAGCGGCCTGAGCACGAACACCGCGACCGAACCATTGAGCACCGCGCGGCTCCCCGAAGTCCTTCCACGCCCTACTGACGACGTCGTACTCCGCTAGGAATCTCCTGTAATCCGAACCGACGTCACGACTCTGAGAGGACTGCGCCGGAAGAGTTTCCGCCTTGAGCTCGGTGAGATCATAGTCGTAGACGACCTGCATCATCTTCTTGTGAGCAGCCCTGCCAAGGCGCCGGGCGGTGACGCCCCGCCATATGTAGAAGGCGAGCCATCCGCTTCCCACCATGAAGGCGAGGGCCGCACCGACCACCCACATCATCGTGCTGTTCCCACTGCCTGAACCGATGTATGTCGCCAGCTGCTGCCCCATCGCCACGGCTCCGCCGTCCCAATCGTCCTGAGCGTAGTGGCTTCCCGCCGCGTTCTCGATCGCCTCCCGCTTGTCGGCAGACAGCCGCAAGTCCTTCGCCGCGTAGCAACGCACCCAATGAGACTCGGGAGCCACCACGAAGAGGACCGTTCCATCCACCGGACTACCGACGTCGGAGCCCTGGAACCACGACGAACCTTGTGCGCCGTCGGCTGCGTACTTGACGGTCTCCTCATCAAGGTTGCCGATACCGGCTCCGGGAATCGAGAGCACCACGATACGAACCTCACGATCGTAGTGCTGCTCCTCCAGGCCGCGGCGAAGAGTCTGCTCGTGATAGATGCCGGCCTCATCGCGGACGACCACATCGGGGCGATGCCCAGATGTGGAGGGGTACAGGAGCACTGCCGGCAGAAGCAGGATCGCGATCAACGCTCCGGCAATATTCATCACGAACATTGCGACCGCTCGAAGACCACCAAGGCGGATGATCGCAGATTGCTTCACGTGACATTCCTTGTTAATAACCGAGCCAACCTCGAAGGTTGTACCGTCCCCGTTCTCAGCGGATTGAGGTTAGCAGCATCAATTGTCCAATCTCATCCACATGCATGTAGTTCCTCGTCGAGAACCGGCGAACGAGCGCGGCCCGGCTCAGAAGCTGGAGGAGGAGCCCGCCCCGGAGAATCCGCCGCCACCCCCGGAGAAGCCACCCCCTCCCGAGGATCCGCCGCCCGGGGTGAAGGTTGACGCCGCGCTGTAGCCCATCACCAGGGACGAGACCGGGACGAAGGAACGGAAGGCCGCGTTGTCGAAGCCAGTGAGGCCGGCGATCGCCGGCGACGCCGAGTTGACGCGGATCGTGGCATGGGGGTCGTACTTGCCGTAGCCACCGCCCAGGGACCAGGCACCGCTGTAGGCGGCGTACCGACCGGAGCCGCGGTAGCTGTTGAAACGGCGACGGCGCTCATCGGCGTACCGCGAGGTATCGACGTCGATGGCGTAGCGAGCCAGGCCGTCGGCCTCCCTATGGGTGGCGTCGGCGATCCGGTCGAGCTCGTCGAGGGCCTGAGACGGCTGGAGCCTGCCCGCCGAGAGGTCCATAGTCATGTGGTAGAGGCGCTCATGAAACCAGCGAACCTTCTCCCGCGTACCCATCGTGTTGACCGGCAGCCTGCCGGAGGAGTCGATCTTGTGGCACAGGGTGAGCAGCGCCTGGAGGTCCTCCAGGGCCGGGCCCTGCTCGTTGTACCAGGCCTGCTCCCAGCCACGGTCCTGGTTGAGGAAGGTTGCGGTGTTGGCAACGACGTCGTCGAGCGTGTCGAGCGCGGCCGATCGTCTTCGCAAGTCGGTCGCCCTGCGGAGCATGGAGAGACCGAACCACTGGGTGCCTCGGGGGCTGCCGAAGTCCTGCCATGACCGGGTCAGGTTCTCGTACTCGTCGCGGAACCAGCGGTAGCGGGCCATGACCTGCGCCCCGTGGGGCTCCTCGGCCGGGATTCGCTGGGCATGCCGTTCAGTGGCCCTGTAGTCGTGAGCGACCTGCGAGTAGTGGCGCTGCGCCTCACCGACCCGTCGGCGGGCCATGAGTCCCCGCCACAGGTAGACACCGATACCGGTGGCACCGAACCCGGCGACCGGGAAGGACAGCTGCAGGAGGAGGGCTCTCAGGTCGCTGCGAGGCTTACCGACGTACTTCGTGGACTTCTTCCCCATGGAGACCAGACCCCCGTCCCAGTCCTTCTCCCGGAACTGGGATTTAGCGGCATCCTGGATGGCGTCCTCCTGGCTGCTCATCACCTTGACGTCCTCACCGAAGTAGCAGCCCACCTTGCGCGAGTCGGGGGCGACCGCCAGGATCACCAGGCCGTCACTCCAGTACTTGGGGTTCGACGTCGAGACCCACGGAACATCAGTGTCGCTCGCATGCGAACGGGCATACTCCAGCACAGCATCGTTGAGGTTGGAGACGTCCTCACCCGGCACCGTCAGGACAGCCAGGTGGACCTGCTTGCGGAACTCCAGATTCTTGAGCTTGTCGCTCAGCGCTGTGCTGTCAAGCACGCCGGCCTCGTCCTGGACCTCGACCGTGGGCCGGTAGGTGACCACCGCCTCCTTCTTCGATGGCCAGAGCCATACGATCAGCGGCGAGAGGACCATGGTCAGGCCCAGGATCATGATGGCGGTGAAGGCCACCACTGAACGGGTTCCGCCCGAGCGTGTGGCGGGGTTCTGCCCCAGCTGCTCCATCCGAGCCCCACTTCCCTACTAGCTCCCTACTGACTGGACGTTTTCAGTGCCGATCCTAGCGGGGGCGGGGCCGCCCCGGAGGCGGGCAGAGACAGCACCGACGCGGGCCCGCCCGCACCGGCTCAGAAGCTCGAGGAGGAGCCGGACCCGGAGAACCCGCCACCACCGCTGTAGCCGCCGGAGAAGCTGCTTCCCGAGAAGCTGGACCCGGAGCCGGAGCTGCTCGACGGCGTGTAGGAGGAGGCCGAGCTGTATCCCACCACCAGGTCGGAGACCGGGGTGAAGGAGCTGAAGGACCCTCCGGCGCCGACACCCGAGCCGGATGAGCCGATGGCGGAGATGGCCGGGGAGGAGGGGTTGAGGCGGATCGTCGAGTGCGGGTTGTAGCTGCCGTGTCCCCCGCCCAGGTACCAGTAGCCGGCGTAGGCGGCATCTGTGGACGAGACCGAGTCGTCGTAGCGACGACGGCGCTCGTCGGCGTAGCTGGAGGTGTCGGCGTCAATGGCCTCGCGGGCGAGCCGGGAGGCCCTCGTCTTCGTCTCACTGGCGATCTCGTCGAGCTCGTCCAGCGCAGCCGAGGGCTGGAGCGAACCGTCCTCCAGTCCGGCGGTCATGTCGTCCAAGCGTTGCTTACGGGAGCGGACCCAGTCCCGCTCCTCCTTGGCGCGCTCGGCGATCGCACCGTTCTCGGCGGCGTCGGAGCTGTCGACCTGGTGGCACAGTCTCCGCAACGACTGCAGGTCCTCCAGGACCGGCCCCTGCTCGTTGCTCCAGACGCGGTCCCAGCCGGGCGACAGGCTCAGGAAGGTGGCAGTGTTGGCGATAACGTCGTCGAGGGAGTCCAGGAGCTCGGAACGCTTCTCCAGCTCGGTGGCCCGTCTCAGCACCGACATGCCGAACCACTGGGTGCGGTAGGGGTTGCCGAAGTCCTGCCAGGAGCGGGTGACCTTCTCATACTCCTCACGGAACCACCGGTAGCGGGCCATGACCTGGGCACCGTGCGGCTCATCCTCGGGGATCGTACCGGCCAGGAGCTCGGTGGTCTCGTAGTCGTGGGTGACCTGCGAGTAGTGGCGCAGCGCCTCGCGCGCCCGGCGTCGTGCCGCGAAACCGCGCCACAGGTACCACCAGAGCCAGATGAGGCCCACGAGTGCCGAGATTCCGGGCAGGACGTAGGTCGTGCCCACGTCGCCACCGCCGGGCCGGCCGATGACGTCAGCGGTCTTGGCCGCCATGGAGACGGTGCCCCCGTACCAGTCGGCCCGGCGGTACTGTTCCTTGGCGGCGTTCTGGATGGCGGCCTGCTGCTCCAAGGGGACCGCGACATCCTCACCGAAGTAGCAGCCGACCTTGCGCGCCTCCGGGGCGACCGCCAGGATCACCAGGCCGTCGCTCCAGTAGTTGGGGTTCGACGTCGAGATCCACGGGACGTCGGTGTCGCTCGCGTGCGAGCGGGCGTACTCCAGCACCGAGTCGTTGAGGTTGTCGACATCCCAGCCCGGGACCGTGAGTACGGCGACGTGGACGTCCTGGCGGAAGCGCATCGCCTGGATCTCCTTGGCCAGTGGCTCGCTCTGGAGTATCCCGGCCTCGTCATGGACCTCCACGCTGGGGTGGTGGCTGCCGCCGAAGGGCCAGATGACCATGACCGGCAGCACGGCGATGAGGGCCAGGCTCACCACCACATTGGCGACGAAGGCTGTCACCGACCAGATTCCGCCGAGCCCGACGATGCCGGACTGTTTCATGTGCTTCATCTGCTCTTCCCTTTCTTTCTGCGGACGTAGAGGCTTAGCTGCTGCAAGGCTGAGTGGCGGACCCGCCTCGGAGAGTCCGAGCCGGGTCCTCTGCCGGTCATCAAGTGCCCGGGAGGGTCCCGACCCGGGGATATCCCGTGCCGACACTCAGGTACCGGCGTGCTCCGGCGTCGAACGTGTTGAGGGCCGGCCCGGTGCTGGCGGCATGCAGTGACAAGACGCTCACCGACCGGCGGGTGTCGGCCGCGATCCAGGCGAGCTCATCGAGAGCAGCCGAAGGTTGCAGCCGGCCCTCTGACAGCTCGGCGGTCATCTCGGTGAGCCGCTGATGATGGGCACGGACCTGTTCGCGCGCCTCCACCGTGCCGCAGGGTGCGAAGGTGAGGCAGTCGATCTGCTGGCACAGGCTTGAGAGCAGGCCCAGGTCCTGGAGAACCGGCCGCTGCTCGTTGTACCAGATCTGCTTCCAGCTGGACGACAGGGTCAGAAACGCGGCACTGCCGGCGATCACGTCATCAGTCGAGTCCAGTGCCGCGCAGCGCCGCGCGAGCTCGGTGACCCTCCCGAGCATCCCCGGCTCGAACCACTGGGCGCCCCGGGGGCTGCCGAGGTCCTGCCACGTCCGGGTCAGACTGTCGTACTCGTCGCGGAACCAGCGGTAGCCGGCCATCACCTGGGCCCCATGGGTCTCGCCTTCGGGAACGAGACGGGCCTGGAGCTCGGTGGCCTCATAGTCGTAGGTGACCCGCGAGTAGTGGCCCAGAGCCTGCTCGGCCAGGTGGCGCGCGTTGAAGCCGCGCCACAGGTAGTAGCCGATGCCGCCTGCGCCCAGAAGAAGCAGCACGATCGAGGGCGGCAGGAGGAAGGGCGCCCACGCCGCCGCAGCCACCGGTGAGAGCGCTGCCGCCAGGGCGGCAGTGATGACCGCTGAGAAGGCCAGCAGCGAGCGGATCCCGCCGAGACGAACAATGAGGGGCAGGTGCGTAGGCGGCATCGTCTTCCTCTCATCGTCCCTTGCGGCCTGGTCGGCTGGTGGCCCCGTGGGTCACCCACCGCGCCTCATCCTTCCCCCGCAGGCACACCACCCACCATGGGGAGAGCAACACGGGGCGTCCCCGACAAGGGGACACCCCGTGGAAGTGGAACCGGGAAAGAGCCTAGTGAGCGGGTCGACCCACCGGCAGGGTCAGACGCCCCGTGCCGGGCGGGGCAGCGCCCCGTCCGACGCGGCCGGTTCTGATTCGCATCCGTGCGACCGGCGCCGGTCTCGCGAGTGTCGGCGTGGCTTCGGGGATAGCTCTCGATCGGGCTGGCTCAGGACCGGGCAGCAATGGCCTCGATCTCGACGCCGGCCCCAAGAGGCAGGGCGGCCACTCCGAAGGCGGCCCGGGCCGGGAGGGTCTCACCGGTGAAGTAGCGGGCGTAGACCTCGTTGACGGCGGCGAAGTCGGCGATGTCGGCGAGCAGGACCGTGGTCTTGACGACGTTGTCGTATCCGAGCCCGGCCTCGGCCAGGATGGCGCCCACGTTCTTGAGGACCTGCTCGGCCTGGGCCTGGATGTCGCCCTCGACGAGGGCGCCGGTGGCCGGGTCGAGCGGCACCTGGCCGGAGACGAAGACGAGCGAGCCGGCCTCCTGACCGGTCGAGACGCCCTGGGAGTAGGGGCCGACGGCGGCGGGGGCGCTGGTCGTGGCGATACGGCTGACGGTCATGGTTCCTCGTTCCTCCTGGACACTGGGGTTCGGCCGCGTCCCTGGTGAGCGGAGCGGCGGCCCGGGTGGCAGCGCAGCAGCGCCGGCGCCCGGGCCAGACTACCCATGTCCCTCGCTTCGCCTGCTTCCTGGACTCGGGGCCGGTCGGCCGCATCCGGTCGGCTCCCTACCGCTTCGCTCCCATGCCTGAAGGACCCCTCGTGAGGCTGCCCAGTATCCCCTCGCGCGACGACCTGACCGCCCAGGCCCGCAGCCTGGCCGGACAGGCAGTCTCCGGCGCCGCCAAGGCCGCTGACACGGTGTCCCAGGCCGCGGCCGACACGAGCCGGGCCGCTGCCCGCACGGCCGCCCAGACCTCCCAGCGCCTCGACGTCGACCGCCTTCCGGGCCTGCTGCGCTTGACGCCGGACGATCAGACCCCGGTCGATGCAGGACCGCGGATCACGGGCACCCCCTTCGCCCGGACCCTCGCCACCGCCTTCGCCGCCCGTCCGCACGCGCGCGGTGCCGGAAGCTATCTGATGGGCGCCGGGTTCATGCGCACCGGTTTTCGTCGGGGCGGCCGCGAGCGCAAGCAGCTCAAGAGCAACGGGTTCTCACCCGAGGCCACCAGCGCCGCCGGCATGCCCGAGCTCATTGTTACCGAGCTCATCCACGTCCACGGTCGCCGCCTTCCCAACCTCATGCGGAACGCCTCCTCCCGAATCATCAAGCGCGACAACCGGAGTGTCATCGACCTCGGATCGGCCACAGGCTCGCTGCACTGGATCAACGTCTCGGAGCAGGACCAGGCCCGGGATGCCATGGGGTGGACCCGTCTGTGTGTGGACACAGATCAGAGGGAGCGGCTGTCCGTACTGCTCGAGGACCATCACCTCGACGTCGTCATCGCGTCGGTGGGTCAGGAGCCCGGCGAGTACGCTGCCGACATGGCCGGCCTCCTGCCGCAGAGGATACCGGCCGAGGCATGGCAGGCGCTGACCGCCTATCCAGCCCGCCCGGTGATGCGTCTGCATCTGCTGGGCCGGTGATGCGTCTGCATCTGCTGGGCCAGGATCGTATCGGCGTCGACGCCGGGGGAGACACCTACAGGCTGTTCAGGAACGTGCCGCACGCGGTACGCGGCTCGCTGCTCATCATGGGCAACCGGGTCAGACGGGCCGAACTGTGGCTGGCGGACCGCGATAACGTCGACATCCTGGATTGGATTCCTGCATAGGGGGAGCTCCGAGCCTCTCGCCCGCCGCCAACCGACGGCATGCGCGGGGCACGGTGCCGTCAAGACCGCGCCCGCCCCACCGCCCGGGACCTACGGCACTTCCACGACGGCCCTCGCGGCGGGTCCTCCCACAACGCCGTCGTCGTCGGACATGGCGCCCCCGCCGATCACCACGTCCCGGCCTCGGAACGGCCAGTGTTTCGCACAGCGAAACGGGCTGATTCAATCAGTGGTACGTGACACACTGTGCCCCATGCACGCACGCGCAGGACAGCCAGCACAGCCCGAAGACCTCATCGACGTCGA
>ERZ772945.2137-NODE-2137-length-12545-cov-29.546517_pt1 | contig 12545 bp, 11 predicted proteins | sample MGYA00511681_ERZ772945 | MGnify/ENA primary metagenome ERZ772945 (study PRJEB29015, sample SAMEA2737943) | human oral metagenome | biome: human oral; feature: human-associated habitat; material: dental | place: China | collected 2143 ... | reverse complement strand
AGGAGAGATTATATGAAGATTCAAGGTTTGACAGATGAAGAGGTGCGCGTCTCACGCGAGCGGCACGGTACGAACGGCATCACGGAGCAGAAGGGCGAGGGCTTCTGGGAGAAGCTCAAGGGGAGCTTTGACGATCCGATCATCAAGATTCTCTGCGTGGCGCTCGCCATCAACGTCGTTTTCGCGATCCTTGGGCAGGTCGCATGGTACGAGTCCGTGGGCATCGCGCTCGCCGTGATCCTCGCGACGACGGTCGCGACGTATTCGGAGTATCAGAACGAGAATGCGTTCCAGAAGCTGCAGGAGGAAGCGTCGCTGATCAAGTGTAAGGTGTACCGCAACGGCACGCTGACGGAGATTCCCATCGACGAGATCGTCATGGGCGATTTCGTGCTGCTGCAGACGGGCGACAAGATCCCGGCGGACGGCGTGATCTGCGACGGCTCGATTCAGGTCGATCAGTCGGTATTGAACGGCGAGGCGAAGGAGGCGGCGAAGACGCCGGCGGCAGAGGGCGATACGGAAGCGGAGAAAAGCTCGGACTTCCTCCACCCGCACAAGGTGTTCCGCGGCGCCGTCGTCTGCGGCGGCAATGCCGTGATGCGCACGACGACGCTCGGCGACAAGACGTTCTACGGCAAGATCGCGGGCGAACTGCAGGCGGATGAGGATCGCGATACGCCCTTGAAGGTGAAGCTCTCGAACCTCGCGCATCAGATCAGCAACTTCGGCTACATCGGCGGCGTGGCGATCGCCATCGCCTTCATGTTTCAGCGCCTCGTCATCCACAACGGCTTTGATATGGCACGAATCCTCGCATACTGTTCGAACTGGCTCGTCGTCGCGCATGACCTCGTCGACGCCGTCATGCTCGCCGTCATCATCATCGTCGTCGCCGTGCCCGAGGGTCTGCCTCTGATGATCGCCATCGTCTCGGCGCAGAACATGGGCAAGATGCTCAAAGACAACGTGCTCGTGCGGAAGATCTCGGGCATCGAGACGGCGGGCAGCTTGAACCTCCTTTTCAGTGACAAGACGGGCACGATCACGAAGGGACAGCTCGAAGCCGTCGCTTTCGTCGATGGTGCAGGCACGCAGTATGCCGCTTACAGCGAGCTGGGCGCGGGACTCAAGAAGCTCGTGAACCTCAGCGTGCGCTACAATACGAGCGCCGTCATCAACGGCAGGGAGGTCGTCGGCGGCAATGCGACGGAGCGCGCGATCTTCGGCTTCGTCGCGGCAGACAGCGCGGAGATGGACGAGAAGGTCAAGAACGCCGTGCCGTTTAACAGCAAGAACAAGTATTCTTTGTCCGAGGTCGCGGGCGAGTACAGCGTGACCTTGGCGAAGGGCGCACCCGAGAAGATCCTCGCGCTCTGCGACTCGTATTACGATGCGAACGGCGAGAAGAAGCCGCTGACGAATAGGGCGGCGATCACGGACTGCATCGACGCTCTTGCGGCGCGTGCCATCCGCGTGCTGGCGCTCGCCGTCTACGAGGGTGCGATTCCTGCGGACGGCACGCTTCCTGCGAGCGGTCTCGTCTTCGTCGGCGCGGTCGGCATCCGTGACGAGGTACGTCCCGAGTCCGTCGAGGCGATCCGCCGCGTGCACAGTGCGGGCGTGCAGGTCGTCATGATCACGGGCGACCGCCAGGACACGGCGAGCGCCATCGCGAGGGAAGCGGGTCTTCTCTCGCGCGATGACGATGTCGCGATGACGAGCGACGAGCTTGCCGCGCTCGACGATGCGGCGGTCAAGGAGCTTCTGCCGCGCCTTCGCGTCGTGGCGCGTGCGCTTCCGACCGACAAGAGCCGCCTCGTGCGCCTCGCGCAGGAGATGAACCTCGTCGTCGGCATGACGGGCGACGGCGTCAACGACTCGCCCGCCTTGAAGCAGGCGGACGTCGGCTTCGCCATGGGAAGCGGCACGGAAGTCGCGAAGGAGGCGAGCGACATCGTCATCCTCGACGACAACTTCAAGTCGCTCGCGCGTGCGATCCTCTACGGGCGCACGATTTACAACAGCATAAGGAAGTTCATCGTGTTCCAGCTGACGATCAACGTCGCGGCTGTCATGATTTCTTTCGCTGCGCCCCTTCTCGGCATGGAGACGCCGCTTTCCATCACGCAGTTCCTCTGGATCAACCTCGTCATGGATACGCTCGCGGCGCTCGCCTTCGGCGGCGAGCCGGCTCTGCGCCGCTTCATGGACGAGAAGCCCAAGCAGCGCGATGAAAGCATCATCAGCAAGTACATGGTGTCTTCCATCGGCGTCGGCTCTCTTTGGTGCTTCGCGCTGAGCCTCTACTTCCTCATGAGCGGCGCGGCGCACGCCTATTTCCGCCCCGATGAGGCGAATCACTACCTGTTGACGGGCTACTTCGCGTTCTTCATCTTCATGGCGGTGTTCAATGCGTTCAACGCACGCACCGACTCGAAGAATCTCTTTGACAATATCTCGCACAATCCGGGCTTCCTGCGCGTCATGGGTCTGATCGTCGTGATCCAGGTCGCCATGACGTACCTCGGCGGCGAGATCCTGCATTGCTATGGCCTGACGCTCACGGAGTGGGCGTTCGTGCTCGGCATGGCGGTGACGATCGTGCCGATCGATCTGCTGCGCAAGATGGTCGCAGGCAAGGCGTAATTCAATATTTGCAAGGCGGCGTCGGTGGAGAGCATCGACGCCGCCGCTCTATGATTCCTATACTCTACGGGAGGGAAAAGCATGGGTATGAACATCAGCAAGGGACAGAAAGCCGATCTGACGAAGAACAACGCGGGGCTTCGGAGCGTGCTCGTCGGCATGGGCTGGCAGGCGAATTCTGCCATCGACCTCGACACGGCGGCGTTTTTGCTCGGCGCGGGGGGAAAAGTCGCGGGCGATGCGGACTTCGTGTTCTACGGCAACGCGCGTCACGCGTCGGGTGCGGTCGAGCATATCGCTGCGCCTTCGGGCGGCGACAAGCAGCAGGTGCGCGTCGATCTCGCCGCCGTTCCCGCGTCGGTCGAAAAAATCGCCGTGACGGCGACGATCTACGATGCGGACGCCAGGCGGCAGAATTTCTCCCAGGTCGCGGGCGCGTACATCCGCGTTCTCGATGCGGCGAGCGGCGCGGAGCTTCTGCGCTACGATCTCGGGCAGGGCTTCTCCGTGGAGACGGCGATCGTCGTCGGCGAGCTGTACCGCTACAAGGGCGAGTGGAAGTTCAGCGCCGTCGGTGCGGGATTCAGCGGCGGCTTGGAGGCGCTGTGCAAAAACTTCGGCGTCGAAGTCGGCGAGGGGCAGGGAGATGCGCCCGCCGCACCGCCCGCATCGCCGACTGCACAGCCGCGTTCCGCTGCACCGCCCGCGCCCGCCGCGCCGCCCGCACAGCGTCCGCCGCTGAATCTCGGCAGGACCGGCGCTGCGCCCGCCCCTGCGCCGCACGCACCGCTGAACCTCGGCAGACCCGGCGGCGCACCGCCTGTGCCGCCTGTACCGACCGCCGCGCCGCCCGTGCAGCCGCCGACCGCGCCGAAGAAGGTCGAGCTCAAGAAGGGGCAGAAGGTCAGCCTCGTCAAGGGCGGCGGCGGACTCGGCGAGATCTCCATCAACCTCAACTGGCATCAGCAGCCGCAGACGAAGAAGCAGGGGCTTCTCGCCTCCATTTTCGGCGGCGGGGGAGGAGCGGGCGGCATCGACCTCGATCTCGGCTGCCTCTACGAGCTGCAGGACGGCGAGATCGGCTGCGTGCAGGCGCTCGGCAATGACTTCGGCAGCCTTTCGCGCCGCCCCTGGATCGCGCTCGACGGCGACGACCGCACGGGCAGCAACGCGGCCGGCGAGACGCTTCGCGTCAACGGCAAGATGGCGTCGAAGATCAAGCGCATCCTCGTCTACACATTCATCTACGAGGGCGTTGCCAACTGGCAGCAGGCGGACGGTGTCGTGACCGTCAAGTGCCCGGGCAGCCCCGACATCATCGTGCGCATGGACGAGTACGGCTCATCGAAGGCGATGTGCGCGATCGCCATGCTCGAAAACATCAACGACACCTTCAGCGTCGAGAAGCTCGTGCATTTCTTCAGCGGACACAAGAGCATGGACAAAGCCTATCACTGGGGTCTGCGCTGGGAGCCGGGCAGCAAGGACTGAGCGTGCAGGATTTTGCTGCGGGCAGCCGCTTTGCTTCGACGGAAGGCGATGGGTGTATGAAAGAAATTTTCATCAAAGCCATGAAGGGAAAAGGCGGCGGCGGGGCGAATTCTTTAAATAAGGGAAATTGTTTTCATGGAGCGGCGCTTGCAGAGTGGCTGCTCCACAGGAGATATTCTTATCGCAAGGAGAAATCGAGGAGGCAGGCATATGGGCGTGAATCTGCAAAAAGGACAGAAGGTAAACTTGAAGAAGTCGGACGGTCAGGCGCTCTCGCGCATCCGCATCGGACTCGGCTGGGATCCCGTCGAGCAGAAGAAAGGCGGGCTTTTCGGCTCGATCTTCGGCGGCTCTGCGCCCGACATCGACTGCGATGCGAGCGTGATCGTCTGCAAGGGCGGCCGCCTCTCGGGGAAGAAGGACGTCGTCTACTTCGGCAACCTCAAGCATCCGTCTGGTGCGATCGTCCATACGGGCGACAACCTCACGGGAGAGGGCGAGGGCGACGATGAGCAGATCCTCGTCGACTTGACGGCTGTGCCCCAAGACTATGACAAGCTCGTCTTCGTCGTCAACATCTACGACTGCGAGTCGAGAAAGCAGGACTTCGGCATGATCGCGAACGCCTTCATCCGTATATGCGACGAGCGGACAGGCGAGGAGTTTTGCCGCTACAACCTCTCGGAGAGCTACGCGGGCATGACGGCGATGATCTTCGGCGAGATCTACCGCTATAACGGCGAGTGGAAGTTCAATGCCATCGGACAGGGCACGAAGGACAAGGGTCTGAACGAGCTGGCGCGGCGCTATCAGTAAGACATCATGCCCTTGCGGCTTGATATAGGGAACGGTTCGTTTGTTCCCATGAAGCGGCACGATATGTGCCCGGGCAGGAAAATCGCCCGCTCTGCCGCGCCTTTCGACCGTGCGGCTGCAGGCGGCTTCCGCATGTACGCATAAGGAGGAATCTTCATGGCAATCAGTTTGAAAAAGGGACAGAAAGTTGATCTGACGAAGGGCAATCCGGGTCTCTCGAAGCTCCTGATCGGCCTCGGCTGGGACACGAACAAGTACGACGGCGGCTCCGACTTCGACCTCGACGCCTCGGCGTTCCTTCTCGGGCCGAACGAGAAGGTCACGAGCGATGCGGACTTCGTTTTCTACGGCAACCTCAAGCACGCATCGGGCGCCGTCGAGCATACGGGCGACAACCTCACGGGCGAGGGCGAGGGCGACGACGAGCAGATCAAGGTCGATCTCTCGAAGGTGCCGGCTTCCATCGACAAGATCGATTTCACGGTCACGATCTACGAGGCCGATGAGCGCAAGCAGAACTTCGGCCAGGTGTCGAACGCCTTCATCCGCGTCGTCAACGAGGCGACGGGCGAGGAACTCATCCGCTTCGACCTCGGCGAGGACTTCTCCATCGAGACGGCGGTCGTCGTCGGCAGGCTCTACCGCCAGGGTGCGGAGTGGAAATTCAACGCCATCGGCTCGGGCTACAGCGGCGGCCTCGGCGCACTCGGCAAGGCTTACGGCGTCAACGTATAAGCGCATTCTTTTGTTGGGAGAGCCTTTCCCCTCGGGGAAGGCGAGAGAAGGGGGCTGTGCATAAGTCTCTCGGACTCGTGCACAGCTTCTTCCATCGAAAGGGGTGCGATGATGGAATACAAGATCTTATATCCTGAGGCTTTTCCCGTGGTCGAGTGCTCGCTGCGCCGCGGCGAGGCGATCAAGGCGGAATCCGATGCGATGATCGCGATGGATGCGACGGTCGACGTCGAGGGCAAGATGGAGGGCGGCGTGCTCGGCGGCATCATGCGCCGCGTCTTCACGGGCGAGAGCTTCTTCCTGCAGCGTCTCGTCGCCTCGCGCGGCGCGGGCAAGGTGCTCTTCGGACATCCGCTGCCCGGCGGCATCATGGACGTCGCCTTGGACGGCTCCTACGGCATGATCGTGCAGAAGGGCGGCTTCCTCGCAGCGGAGGAGACGGTCAACATCGACTCGAAGATGCAGGGACTCATGCAGGGATTCTTCTCGCAGGAGGGCTTCTTCCTCTTGAAGCTCACGGGCAAGGGCATCGCCTTCTTGAGCAGCTACGGCGTCATTCACGTGCTGAACCTCGAAGCGGGCGAGGAGGTCATCGTGGACAATGGCCACCTCGTCGCATGGCCCGATTACATGAACTACAAGATCGAAAAGGCGTCGAACGGCTGGATTTCGAGCGTCATGTCGGGCGAATGCCTCGTGTGCCGCTTCCGCGGGCCCGGTCCCGTGCTCATCCAGACGAGGAATCCGTCGGGCTTCGAGACGTGGATTCAGGAGATCGTGAGAAAGGGAGGAAAATGACATGGCGGTGAATCTTTCCAAGGGACAGCGCGTGAGCCTCGACAAGGGCATGACGATGGCGCTCGTCGGCCTCGGCTGGGACGTCAACCAGTACGACGGCGGCGCGGACTTCGACCTCGACGCCTCGGCGTTCCTCTTGGGCGCGAACGGCAAGGTGCGAAAGGACGAGGACTTCATCTTCTACGGCAATCTCGACAGTCAGGACGGCTCGGTGCATCATACGGGCGACAACCTCACGGGCGAGGGCGAGGGCGACGACGAGGTTCTGACGATCGACTTTACGAAAGTGCCGGCGGACGTCGACAAGATCGCCATCACCGTGACGATTTACGAGGCGCAGGTGCGCAAGCAGAATTTCGGACAGGTGTCGAACGCCTACGTGCGCGTCGCGCGCATGGCGAACGCGCAGGATATGCAGGGCACGGAGGTTCTGCGCTTCGATCTCATGGAGGAGTTCTCCGTCGAGACGGCGCTCGTCGTCTGCGAGATCTATCGGCACAACGGCGAATGGAAGTTCAACGCGGTCGGCGCGGGCTATCAGGGCGGCTTGGAAGCCCTTTGCCGCGCGTACGGCGTGAATGTCTGACAAAGCACTGGAAAAAAACGGGAGGCCTTGCGCCTCCCGTTTTTGGGGTGTTCTTTTCGGCAATTTCCGGGCGCGGCTCTGAAGTGGAGTTCCTAGCCGCGTGCGGGAGTCTGCCGAAATCCGACGCAGGAGGCGGATGCGATGGAAAGGGAACAGGCGAGGGGCGAAAGCGCAATGGGCACGGCGGGCGGCTCCTTGGCGGCGCTGCCGAAGTTCATCGACCTCGGCGCGTTTGCGCCCGAGTGCGAGAACAGCTTCGCCGTCGCCGCATCGCCTGAGGCAAAGGTGCGCGTGACGGCGGAGATCGCGGATGCACGCGTTTCTCCCGAGGTCTTGCCGGCGGGGGCGGGCGGCTTCCTTCTGACGCTTCCCGCGATGCGCGCCGGCTCGGTCGTCTACGGCGCTCTCAGCATGCGCTCGGCGAGCGAGGAGCGGCGCATATTCATCGCGGGCGAGGCGCGTGCGGGTGCGCCGGAAAGACGCGCGAGAAGCCCCGAGCCGCCGCTTCCTCAGCTCGTGCGCGGCGAGCGGCTGCGGCTTGCAGGAAGCGAGAAGCTCGCCTTCCGCTACGAGGACGAGGGGCGCGAGCCGGGCGTCGAGGTCGACGCCTACGTGTTCCGCCTCTATGCGGGCGGGCGCGTACATGGCGATGAGGATTTGATCTTCTTCGGCAACGCACGCGCGGACGATGACAGCATCGAAGTGGAGACGGCGGGTGACGTCGGTGCGAGTGTCGACGTCGCCAAGGTCGGTGCGGCCGTCGAGCGCCTCGTCCTGTGCTTCTCGGTCTACGACGACGGCACGGGCAGGGATTTCTCGCATGTGCGTGCGCCGCGCCTGACGCTCGCGGAGGACGGCGTGCCGAAGTACAGCTTTCATCTCGACGGCCTGCGGCGTGAGAAGACGGTGAACGCGGCGGAGATTTACCGCCATCGCGGCGCATGGAAGCTCAAGCTCGTCGGCGCAGGCTACGAGGCGGGACTGGCGAGACTCTGCGAGGACTACGGACTCAGCGTGGAATAGAGAGGGGCACGGATTAGCCGTGATTCCTGAATATGGAGGTTTACCATGAATGGAAGATAGGGAAATCTTGCAGTACAAGGTGGGCGGGCTTCTCTACATGCCCGCCTACCAAGAGAACATCGTGGAGAAGATTCGTCGGCAGAAAAATGAGCATCTGACGGCCATCTGCTTCTGTCTGGAGGACGCGATCGGCGATACGGCGGTCGAGGACGCCGAGCGAGTCCTGCGCACGAATCTCGCGGCGCTCAAGGAGGTCTACGAAGAAGAGGCGGGCGGGAAGCCGCTGCTCTTCGTGCGCGTGCGCACCGCCGATCACATGGAGCACTTTCTCGACTTCGTGGGCGCGGCGGGCGACATTCTGACAGGCTACGTCCTGCCCAAGGTGAACCTCGGCAATGTCGAAGCCTACATGGAGCTTATGCGATCGGTCAATGACGGCGCGGCGAAGAAGCGCTACCTCATGCCCGTCCTCGAAAGTCCTTCCATCGCCGACATCAAGAGCCGCGCCGCCGTCCTCGGCGAGCTCAAGGCGATCTTCGACGCACACAGGGAATACGTGCTGAACATCCGCGTCGGCGGCAACGATTTCAGCAATCTCTACGGCGTGCGCCGCTCGATTGCGCACACGATCTACGAGGTCGGCGTCGTGCGCGACATCCTCATCGATATTCTGAACATCTTCGCGCGTGACTACATCGTCTCCGGCCCTGTCTGGAACTACTTCGGCGACGACCCTGCGGGCGCGTGGGCGGCGGGACTCAAGAGGGAGCTGGAACTCGACCGCTTGAACGGCTTCATCGGCAAGACGGTCATTCATCCCGCGCAGCTCCCGTTCGTCTTCGAGAGCCTGAAGGCGGAGCGCTCCGACTACGAGGATGCGAAGATGATCGCCGAATGGCAGGACGAGAAGGCGGGCGTGAAGAAGAGCTGGGACGGCACGCGCATGAACGAGGTCAAGACGCATGCCAAGTGGGCAAAGCGCGTGCTGACGCTCGCAGAAATCTACGGCGTCAAGGATGATGGGGCGGCAGTCGCCGCCGAGAGCAAAAGGTAAGGGGAAGTATTTATGCGTATATGGTTCAACCAATGGTTCAGCACGGCCTACCATCTGATCGAGCTGATGCGGGCGGGATCGCCCGGAAAGTTCACGTTCGTCGGCTCAAGCGCCAATCCCAATGCACTCTATCGTCTCGTTTCCGACGAGTGGTACACGGAGCCTGCGCTTCCCGTCTCCGAAGAGTATGTGGAGTATTGCCTGGAATTCTGCAAGGCGCATCATATCGACGTCTTCTTCCCGCGCCGCGCCCTGACGCTGCTCTCGCGCTATCGTGAGGAATTTCTCGCGGCGGGCACGAAGCTCGCCGTCGGCAGCGATTACAAGATCATGCGGCTCCTCGACGACAAGGCGGCGACGTACGCCTTCTTCGAGGCGCGTGACGCCTCCCTCGTGCCCGCGCATCTCATCGCCGGCACGTACGAGGAATTCTGCGCCGCCTACGAGACGCTGCGGCCGCACTGCGGGCGCGTCTGCTACAAGCTCACGAAGGACGAGGGAGCCGAGACCTTCCGCGTCATCGACGATACGCTTCTGCGCTCGGGCGACGTGCGCCGCAAGCCCGGCATGAAGCTCACGTGGGACATGGCGCGCACGGTCGTCCGGGGCTACGACTTTTCCGTGCCCTTCATGCTCATGCCATACCTCGAAGGGCAGGAGATCAGCGTCGACTGCCTGCGGACGCCCGGCGAGGAGATCATCATCCCGCGCTTCAAGACGAACCACCGCTATTCGGAAGTCCGCTTCGATGAGGAGATCGTCGAGAAATGCCGCACGATGATGAACCTCCTGCAGATCGACGTGCCGATCAACATCCAGTTCAAGGGCGACGGGGAGAAGTACTGCCTGTTGGAAATCAATCCGCGCATGTCGGGCGGCTTGCAGCTCTCGTGCCTCGCGACGGGCATTAACGTGCCCGATATCGCCGTCCATCAGCTTCTCGGCGAGGAAAAGCCGTGGCAGTACCCCGATCGCCAAAAGGTCTATCGCGTGGCGAATCTTGAGACGCCGAAGCGGCTCAAGGCGTGAGGCGGGCGCGATGAAGTACACGGCAGACGCGGTGCTGCGCGTGGCGAGGCGGCACAGGAATGAAAAGCGCGGCTATCTGCTCGTCAACCCGCTGCAGGGCAAGCACATGCCCGTCGCACCGCATGAAGCGCTCGACCTCATGGAAGCGCTCGGCGAGAAGGTCAAGGCAGCCGCGCCGGCAGCAAGGATCGTCATCGGCTTCGCCGAGACGGCGACCGCCATCGGCGCCGTCGTCGCGAAGTCGCTCGCGGACGCGTGCCTCTACGTGCAGACGACGCGCGAGGAATTGCCGTCCGGCGTGCGCACGATCGAGTTTTTGGAGGAGCACAGCCATGCGCCCGAGCAGCGACTCGCCGTCGATGCGCTCGAAGCGCAGCTCGCTGAGACGGATACGGTCGTCTTCGTCGACGACGAGATCTCGACGGGCAGGACGCTCTGCAACATCGTCGAGCAGATGAAGGAGAAGCTGCCCGCGCTCCGCGAGAAGAGGCTCGTCGCGGCGTCCGTCCTGAACCGCTTGACGGCGTCCGATCGCGAGCGGCTCTTGGCGTGCGGCGTCGAGTGCGTCGCGCTCGTAGAGCTTGCGCCCGAAGACTACGAGGCGCGCGCGGCGGCTTTTCAAACGTGCGGGGCGGCGGACTGCTGCGTGCCGTCGCGGCGTTACCCCTACCGCACGCTTGCGCTCGGCGAGCACGCGACGCCGCGCACGGGCGTCGCGATCGGCGACTATACGATCCTCTGGCAGGGCGCCGGACTCGTCCTCGCCGAGCGCATCGCTTGGGCGAAGCACGAGTCGATCCTCGTGCTCGGCACGGAGGAATGTATGCTGCCGGGTCTTATGGTCGGCAGGGTCTTGGAGAGGAAGGGCTGGCAGAACGTCTTCTTCCATGCGACGACGCGAAGCCCCATCGGCATCTCGGAGGAAGCGGGCTATCCCATCGAAGCGGGCTGGCAGGTCAAGAGCTTCTACGGCGATGAGCGCGCGACGTACATCTACAACTTGCGGCCCTATCACCATGCCGTCATCGTCTCGGACACGGCGCACGAGGCGCATGAGGCGGTCGAGAGTATCGCCCGCGCCCTGCGCGAGAGCGGCTGCACGGACATCGTCTATCTGATGAGCCGCGACGAATGACGAGGAAGGAGCGGGCGATGTTCAGTACATACAAGAAGGACGACGTGACGATCCTTTTGAAAGACATCACGGGAAAGCTCGACCCTCTGCCGACGGCAGAGAGGGAAAAGCTCATTCAGTCGGGCAGGCATTATTCGGAGATGCTGCCCTTGGAATACGAGCCGTCGGAAAAGTACTTGAAGGCGTACTTCGATGCGCTCTCGCGCTATGCCGAGATCACAGCTCATGCGGCGGCGAGTCTCGCCGAGAAGATTTACGAGGAGAAGGGCGCATCCGCCGCGCTCGTCTCGCTCGCCCGCGCGGGCACGCCCATCGGCATTCTGCTCAAGCGCTATATCAAGAGGCGCTTTGGCGCGGACGTCGCGCACTACACGATTTCCATCATTCGCGGCAGGGGCATCGACAAGAACGCCATGGCGTACATCCTCGCGCGTCACGCGCCCGAGGCTCTGCAGTTTGTCGACGGCTGGACGGGCAAGGGCGCGATCGCGCGCGAGCTCGCAAACGACGCGGCAGAGTTTCGCGGCGTGAGCGCGGGGCTTGCCGTCCTCTCCGATCCCGCCTATGTGGCGGAGAAATGCGGCACGCACGAGGACTTCCTCATCGCGAGTTCGTGCCTGAACTCGACGGTGTCGGGGCTTCTGAGCCGCACGGTGCTGCGTGATGATTTGATCGGCGAGGCGGACTTTCACGGCGCGGCCTTTTACGAAGGACTGCGCGAGAAGGATCTGACGTATGACTTCATCGAGGCGGTGGAAAGGCGCTTCCCCGAGGAAGCGCCGCCCGTGCGCGAGGAGGGCGCGGTGCATCGGTCGGGGCTTGCCGAGGTCGAGCGCATCGCGGGCGATTTCGGCATTCGCGACATCAACCTCGTGAAGCCCGGCATCGGTGAGGCGACGCGCGTGCTCCTGCGCCGCCTGCCGTGGAAACTTCTCGTCAAGAGCCGCACGGACGAAGCGCGGCTCGGTCATCTCTATCAACTGGCAAAGGAGAAAGGCGTCGAGGTCGTGGAGTACCCGCTGGAGAATTATCTCGCATGCGGACTCATACGCTCGCTCGCCGACAACTGAAATGAAAGACATCGTATTCGCTTCCGACCTCGACAATACGCTGCTCTACTCGCGCAGTCACAAGCGCGAGGGCGATATTTGCGTCGAGCATATCAAGGGCGAGGCGCATGGCTTCATGACGCCGCTCGCCGTCGAGCGTCTGCGCGAAGTCTCGCAAAA
>ERZ772945.2136-NODE-2136-length-12548-cov-12.628272_pt1 | contig 12548 bp, 11 predicted proteins | sample MGYA00511681_ERZ772945 | MGnify/ENA primary metagenome ERZ772945 (study PRJEB29015, sample SAMEA2737943) | human oral metagenome | biome: human oral; feature: human-associated habitat; material: dental | place: China | collected 2143 ... | reverse complement strand
TCTTCCACCTGATGAGGATGTCCCGTTCCTCGTTCGTCATGTCGATCTGCATGAGACTATCTTATAGCAGACCCTCCGTAAACGCCAACCAGGAATCCCGCGGCAGCTGCCCTAGAATGCCATTTTGTTTAATTCTAGCCATATCGCCAGCGCTGGTGATGGATCGGAGGCGGCTATGACCTGCCGCAAGCGACGAGACCAGGGGCGGCCGCACTACCGCGCGGTGCCGTCCTGGCGCAGCGAGTTAGACGCCGATGCATTGGCGCGGGTCTTGCTGCTGCTCATGCTGCAACGGCTGGAGCAACAGCGGGATGAGAAAACCACGCTACCGGATGACGATGAGGTTGATGACGCGGCCAATGACTCCGCAGCTAACAGGGCAGATGGAGGGGCGTCATGACCGGGCAGTGGCAGTGGCAGGAGCTGGCCTGGGACAGCCCAATCAGCCCAGCACTGGCCACCACGGCATTGGAGCGCCTGACGACGGCGCCGGAGTTGGGGCCACTGGTACTGGAGCTGCGCGCCGACGCCAGTGGTGCGCACTGGGTGGTGGGCACGCAAACCGGCCGGCCCGGCCTGGCGGCACTGCTGAGCAATCACCTACCGGCACGCTTGCACCGACCCGAGCAGCCGCGCCTGCCCATGACGCGGGCGGTGCGCGTGATGGTACGGGGGCAGCAGGTCAGTCACCTGCCCGAGCGCGTTACTGCGGCGGTGCGCGCCCTCTACGCTGCCCTTTCTAGCCTGACGGGTTCGCAGCAGGTAGTGCTGCAACTGCTGGTGGGGCGCCGACTCAGTCCAGCCTCTTTGGCGGAGACGCCGCCACCCTCGCTCTGGCGGCAGTTGCTGGTCGGCTACGACGCGGCACAGTCGCCCGCCCGCGCCAGCAAACCAGCCGATGAGCAGCATGGCGCCGCCGTCTGCCTCCGGCTCGGCTATCGTGGGCCGAGTGCTGAGGCACACCAGCGTTTTGCTCAGCTGCTTGGGGTGCTGCGCCTGGTGGAGACCGCGCAGTCGTCCGTCCGGCTGGCGGCTGAGGCGACATACAAGATCGATGAGGCCCGTCGCCCCTGGTGCTGGCCTCTACGGCTGCGTTCTGGCCAGTTGGCCGCCCTGACTGGTTGGCCGATCGGTGAGGCGCCACTGCCGCTGCTGGGCAGCCTGCATCCGCGCCGTTTGCCGCCGTCGACACCACTGCTGGAGCGGCGTCGCGTGGTGGGTATGACCAGCGCGCCTGGCCAGGTGCAGCCAGTGGGGATCGCCATCGCCGATGCTGCCTACCACACCCATCTGCTGGGGCCGACTGGAGCTGGTAAGTCCACCGTCATGCTGGCCTTGGCTCTGGCCGACGCCGCCCAGGGCCGGGGTTTGCTCCTGATCGACCCCAAGGGTGACCTGGCGACGGACTTTCTCGCCCGCCTGCCCGAGCAACGCCAGCGCGACGTGGTGGTGATCGACCCAAGCAACCCAGCGCCGGTTGGCCTCAATCCGCTGGCCGGGCCGCCTCAGTTGGCACCCGTCACGGCAGAGGCGATGCTGAGCACCTTTAAGGCGCTGTTCCGCGAGCACTGGGGCATTCGCACCGCTGATGTCCTATCTGCCGCGCTGCTGACCTTGGCCCGCCTACCGCAGGCGACGCTGCTGTGGCTGCCGCCCTTGCTGACGGATCCGGCCTTTCGCCAGTGGGTGCTAGCTCAGGTGCCGGACGATCCACTGGGTACTGGCGCCTTCTGGGCGGCCTACAACGCCAAGAAACCGGAGGCGCAAGCAACGGAGATCGCGCCAGTGCTCAACAAACTGCGCCAGCTCATCCTGCGTCCCTATCTGCGCGCCGTGCTGGGGCAAGCGCAGCCGCGCTTCGACTTAGCAGAGCTCTTTACTCGGCGGCGCATCGTCGTCGTCAATCTCAACCGTGGTCTGCTTGGGGCGGGTGCGGCCCAGCTGCTGGGCACCTTGCTGGTGTCGCGGCTGTGGACGCTCCTCCTGGCCCGCCAAGCTCTGCCGCCAGAGCAGCGCCACATCGTCAGCATCTTCATCGACGAGGCGCATGAGTTCATCGGCGGCCTGCCGCATGACCTGTCCGATGCGCTGGCCCAGGCTCGCTCGCTGGGCGGCGCCTTCCACCTGGCGCACCAGTACCGCGCGCAACTGTCGCCCGCGATGGTGCAGGCGATCGAGAGCAATGCGCGCAATAAGCTGTACTTCGGCCTCTCAAGCACCGACGCCGCGGCGGCCGCCCGCCTGGCACCGGAGCTGGAGGCGGTCGACTTCCAGCTGCTGCCCGCCTTCCACGCCTACGCCCAGCTGATGCAGCGCGGCCAGCGCAGCGACTGGTTCTCGCTCACCACTCAGCCGGCGGTCGCACGGCGCCGTGACCCAGCCACCCTCTATGCCGCCAGCCACGCACGCTACGGCGTACCGGCAGAGCAGACCGAGCAGGCGCTGCTCGCCCTCACCTCGTCGACGTCTACCAGTGCACCTACATCAGCGACGGATAACGACAGCCCAATCGGCCGGAGGCAGCGATGATGCCGCTGCTTCGCACCGCCTTCGCAGGACGCCTGGCACGACGGTTCGGCAGACGGATCGCTGGCCTGAGCCGAGCCACCAATGCCCGCCATAGTGCGCAATACGGCCAAGCAGTGGCGGTGACTGACCCCATGTTCTGGCGTCACCACTGGCCCGTGGGGGAGAAGGACGAACCATGGAGGAGGACGCCATGAGACAGCATCTTCCCCACGCCTGCGACCACCCCGCGGCGCATCGGCTCCTGGCGCTGCTGGCCACCTACCGCTTCGCGACGACGACACAACTGGCCCGCCTGACGGCTGAGGCTTATGGCTCGCTGTCCTCTGCCATCCGGCAGACGCTGCGCCACCTGGCGCGGCTGCAGGAGCACGACCTGGTCACCCGCCTGGAGCGACGGGTTGGCGGCTGGCAGGGCGGCTCCACCGTCTCCGTCTGGACGCTCACGACTCGTGGGCGCCGCGTGCAAACCGGCAGCCGTAGCCGGCAGCGCCCGCGCAGCCTGTCCACCAGCTTCTTGGCTCATCTGCTGGCGATCACCGAGACCAGTGTGCAGATCACCGAGACCGCTCGCTCCATGACGGACGCCAGCGCCACCATCACTACCGAGCCAGTCTGCTGGCGCTCCTACCTGGGGCCGGCTGGGCAGCAGCTCACCCTGCGGCCCGACCTGCACGCCGTCGTCGCCAGCCAGCACTACGACGACCACTACTTCATCGAGGTCGACCGCGACACCGAAAACCCCGCCCGTGTTCTGGCCGCCTGCCAGCGCTACGCCGCCTACTACGCCAGTGGGGTCGAGCAACGAGCCTGCGGCGTCTTCCCACTCGTGCTGTGGGTGGTGCCGAGCGCTGCACGCCGCCAGCAGCTGCGCCGCGTCATCGCCAGCGACCAACGCCTACCCACAGCGCTTTTCACCGTCATCACTAACCAGCAGATCGGGGAGACGATACGGAATGGGGCAGCGGTGTGATGAATGCAAAGGAGCTGCAACGGCTCAATAGAATACGACTTACGAAATATGGAGGTGCTGTGTGATGAACAAGAACGATGCTGACGAAAAAATGGTGTCCCATTCGACTGAAGGGTCTATCGGGGGTGGCGAGCATGGATCTAAACCAATTGTGGGTGATGTACTGGACAATTTCGGCGATCGGAGCGGTAATAGAAGCATGCAAGTATCACCTTCTCCCACCATCCAAAACTCGGCCGAGCAGCTGGCCCAGGAGCTGACTCCCCGGCGCGCCGTGTCCTACCTGCGCGTCTCTACCCGCGAGCAGGCCCGGCGGGGCGGCCGTGAGGAGGGCTTCTCCATCCCAGCTCAGCGGGCGGCCAACAAGCGCAAGGCGATGAGCGTCGGCGCCATCATCGGCAAGGAGTTCACCGAGGGCGGGGTCAGCGCTACTACTACGCGGCGCCCGGCTCTCCAGGCGATGCTGCGCTACCTGGAGGAGGAGGCTCGGGCGGGGCGGCCGGTCGACTACGTCATCGTCCACAAGCTCGACCGCCTGGTGCGCAATCGCTACGACGACACGACGCTGGGCAAGCGCTTCGATGAGCTCGGCGTTCGGCTGGTGTCGACCAGCGAGAATATCGATCAGACGCCCGGTGGGCTGCTGGTGCACGGCATTATGGCCAGTATCGCCGAGTTCTACTCGAAGAACCTCTCCAATGAGGTGAAGAAAGGTATGGCCGAGAAAGTGCGGGGTGGTGGCTGTATTGGCCGAGCCCCACTGGGTTACCGCAACGTCATCACAACGAAGAATGGCCAGGAGGTGCGCATCGTGGTGGTGGATGAGGTACGTGGGCCACTGGTGGCCTGGGCCTTTAAGGCCTACGCCAGCGGGGAGTGGACACTCAGGCGCTTGGTCGAAGAGCTGACACTGCGCGGCCTGACCACCGTACCGACCGCTTCACTGCCAGAGAAGCCGGTGACGGTGCAGCTACTCAGCAAGGTGCTACACAATCCCTTCTACGTCGGTGAGGTGGTCTACCAAGGGGTGCACTATGCCGGGAGCCACGAGCCCTTGGTGGATCGGGCGACGTACGAGACGGTGCAGACGCTGCTGGCCACCCGCGTCAACGGTGAGCGGACGGTCAAGCACGCCCACTACCTGAAGTCGACGATCTACTGCGGCATCTGTGGTTCCCGTCTCATCGTGACGAATGTGAAGCCCCGCGGTGTGGTCTATGAGTACTTCGTCTGCTTGGGGCGGCACTCCAAGAAGCAGCCGCGGTGCTCGTTTCGGGCAACGCTGGCGGAGCAGATTGAGGATGAGATCGTCCGGCTCTATGACCGAGTGGCGTTGCGGCCTGGGCAGCGAGCTGTCCTCGAAACTGCCCTGCAGCGGCAGCTCGCCATGCTGGTAGCGGAGTCGACTCAGCGGCTGACGGAAGCGAAGACCGTGCGGCGACGGCTCGAACGGGAGCGAGACAAGCTACTCCAAGCTCACTATGCCGACGCCATTCCGCTTGACATCCTCAAGCGTGAGCAAAGCCGGATAAGCCGTGAGCTGCGCGGCGTGGAGCGGCAGATGACGGGGCTGGAGGGTGAGATGACAGAGCGGCAGGCCTTGGTCGGGCAGGCGTTAGATATTGCCCAGCATATGGCCACCGCCTACCGGCAGGCTCCTGAGCACATCCGGCGCATGCTCAACCACGTGCTCTTCGACAAGGTGTACATCACACCAGACGATGAGACCGGGCTGCTCACTGCGATAGTGCGCTACCAGCCACCGTTTGATGGGGTACTGGGGGTGAGATACGTGACGACGGCAGGCGACGGACTACAGCAGGCGGGCGGCAATGCGGCGGGTGCGGTGGAGGAGATGGATGATGACCTTGATGCGATGGATGGTGGGACAGGCGAATCGAAGACTATGGCCAGCGACACTCCTACATCTCCTCGAGACGACGAAGTCACATTGAGCCAGCCAAGTGACATCGTCGTCTCGGCATCAGAAGGGCCAGGCTTGCACGGTCTGCCAGATGATGGCCTTCCTGCCCCAAAACCCAGCAAAAACAAGCAAAAACCCACGTCATGGGGCTTCCATGACGTGGGTTTGAGTGTTGACTCAATGGTCGGGGTGGCGGGATTTGAACCCACGGCCTCTTCGTCCCGAACGAAGCGCGCTACCAAGCTGCGCCACACCCCGTGCGACCGCACAAGTATAACGGCCCTGGCCGCCCTGCGCCAAAACCAGTGGACCGGGCGGCGCTGCCGGATCGGTCACAGGCGCGGGCTCCGCGTGGGGAAGACGTGCAGCAGCGAGACCTCGGGCCTCGTCGCGACGCGGACCCGCGCGTAGCGCGACGTACCCAGTCCCGCGCTCACGTGCAGCCACGAGGAGCGGCCCTGGGAGTGCCACTGGGACAGGCCCTTCGCGTAGCGGCGCGGTATGTCGCAGTTCGTGATGAGGGCGCCGAAACCCGGTAGGCCGATCTGGCCGCCGTGGGTGTGCCCCGCCACGATGAGGTCCGCCCCCCGCCTCGTGAGCGCCGAGACGACGCGCGTGTAGGGGGAGTGGGTGGCCCCGAGGCGCAGGACCCCCTCGCGCTCCCACGACGGGGCGGGGTCGACGTAGCGGTCCCGGTGGATGTGGGCGTCGTCAGTGCCCAGCAGGGACAGGGCGCCCACTCCGGGCACTTCCAGGTCCCCGGTCCTGTTCGACAGGTCCACCCAGCCCGCGTCCGCCATCATGCGCGTCATCGCCGTCCACGGCAGGTCGGGGACCACACGGGGGTGGGGGCCCTTCGAGCGCGTCAGGTAGCGGCCCCAGTTCTTGCGCACGGGGGAGTAGTAGTCGTTGGATCCGAGCACGAAGAAGCCCGGGCGGTCCAGGAAGGGCGCGTAGGCCTCGTCCACCAGCTCCGCCCCGTCGGGGCCGCCGAAGTTGTCGCCCGTGGAGGCGACCACGTCGAAGCGCTCCGTGGCGGCCACGCGCCGCAGGAACTCCACGAGGAACTCCTGGCCGGGAAAGAGGTGGAGGTCGGAGATCTGCAGGATCGTCACCTCGGGGACCGGTCGGGCCACGGGCACCTCGAAGCGGCGGACGACGGGCAGGCGCCTCTCCACGCGGCCCCACGCGAGGGCGGCGGCCCCCGGTACCACGACCGCGCCCACGGCTCCGGCAGTGGCGCGCGCGGTCCTGGCGGCCGCTCGGGCCAGGGGCGCGTCCTTGCGGGACGGGGCCGGATCCGCTACCGCACCGCTCAACGCGGGGTGCCCGCCAGCGCCTGGGACATGTAGGGCGCCCAGATGTTCTGGCCCACGAAGGTCTCGCCGAAGATCTGGTGGTAGAAGCGCCCGTTGATCGTGGTGTCCCACACTGGTGCGGAGGAGTTCGCGCCGTGGCCCACCCACGCGGAGGTGACCAGCGACGAGGTGAAGCCCGTCAGCCACGTGTTCGAGCTGTAGTCCGTGGTCCCCGACTTCGCGGCGTAGGGCCGCCCGTCGGCGAGCTTCGTCGACGTGTAGTACTGCCCCGCCGAGGCGGTGAGCAGCGACGCCGTCTTGTTCGCGATGTCGGGCTCCAGGACGCTCTTGCAGCTGGGCTCGTACTGCTTGAGCACGTTCTCGTCCCGGTCGGACACGGAGGAGATGGACTGGGGCGAGCACTGGGTGCCGCTGTTCGCGATGGCCCCGAAGGCGGAGGCGACCTGCAGGGGCGAGGCCGAGGAGGAGCCGAGGATGTTCGCCGGGTAGGCGGTGGGGACCTCGCCGTCCTCGGTGATCCCCAGGTCGTAGGCGTTCTGGAAGATCTTGCAGAAGTCGACGCGGCTGGCCATGTTCACGAACGCCTGGTTCACCGACAGGCCGGTGGCGCGCACGACGTTCATGGTGCCCGTCTTGCCCTCGAGGTCCTGGACGGGGTAGGTGTCGGTGTAGATGGGCGAGCCGTTGCACTTGAAGGCGTTGGATCCGTAGGTCGTGTTGTTCGACCCGACGGTCTCATTGGCGTTGTGCCCCTCTTTGAACCACTCGATGAGGGTGAAGACCTTGAACGTCGATCCGACCTGGAACTTGCCGTCGGCAGCGTAGTTCGACATGGTCTCCCCCGCGCCCACGCCGTAGGTGGTGTTCTGGGCCATGGCGACGATGTTGCCGGTCTTGGGGTCCAGGGACACGAGCGCGTCGTTGACCCCGGACGCGTCGCCGACCGGGATCGCCGCCGTGAGCGCCGAGTAGGCGGCGTCCTGGTTGGTGGGCTCCAAAGTGGTCCTGATGGTGATTCCGGAGGTCTTGAGCATGTGCTCGCGGTCGGCGCGGGTCTCGCCGAAGGTGGTGTCCTCCAGGAACTGGGAGAGGACGTAGTCGCAGAAGTAGGCGCGCGAGTCGTCGGCGCCCGAGCAGCCCTCGGGGGTGACCGTCGGGTGGAGCATGTCCGCCAGGGGCGTGGCGATGCCCTTGTCGTACTCCTCCTGGGTGATGACGCCCTGGTTGAGCATGACCGACAGGATGACGTCGCGGCGGTCCTGGGCGGCTTCGGGGTGGCTCAGCGGATCGTACTGGACGGGGGACTGGACCAGGCCGGCCAGCAGTGAGGCCTCGAGGTAGTTGATCTCGGAGGCGGACTTGGAGAAGTACCTGAGGGAGGCGGCCTCGACGCCGTAGGTGATGGGCCCGAAGGGGGCGATGTTCAGGTAGCCGGTGAGGACTTCGTCCTTCGTCATGACCTTCTCGATGGCGAGGGCGTACTTGGCCTCGCGGAGTTTGCGCTCCGTGGTCTGCTCGGTCGCCGCCGCCACCTGGTCGACGTCGCCCTCGAGGTAGCCGCGCTCGGCGAGGGCGTTGCGGACGAACTGCTGGGTGATGGTCGAGGCGCCCTGGGTGCCCGACTCGCCCAGGTTCGACACGAGCGCGCGGAGCATGCCCGTGGGGTCGACGCCGTGGTGGTTGTAGAACCGCTTGTCCTCGATCGCGACGATCGCTTTCTTCATGACATCGGCGATGTTGGCCGAGGGCACGACGATGCGCTGCTTGTCGTAGAAGCGCGCGATGACGCCGCCGGACGCGTCGAGGAGCTGGGACTCCTCGGCGGGCTCGACGACCTGGATGTCGCTGGGGATGTCGTTGAAGACCGTGGGGGCGGACTTCGTCACGATCGCGAGGGGGCCGACGACGGGGACCAGCATGCCGGCTCCGACGACGCCCATGAGCGCGGAGACGCTCACGAAGGTGAGCAGGAGTCCGAACAACTGCATGGGCCTGACGGCGCGGGGGTTCGAATGCGACATGCTCCAAGGATACGTGCCCCGCGGTTGCGGTGGGGGAGAAGGTGACGGGTCGCCCTTTTTCGGCCCCACTCCGTCAGCGCGCCCGATGTGAGCGTTCACATTTGCAGAGGCCTCAGCTTGTGCGTAGTATCACAGGTGCAGCTCGGCGTCGAGCGACCTGGAGATGAGCGATGAGCACGCACGATGATGACCACAGCTGGGTGTCGCGCGCCCTGTGCGCGGGGTACGAGCCCGACGCGCTCTTCGTCCAGGGCGCCTCGCAGCGGCAGGTGCGCCAGCGCTGCCTCATGTGCGAGGTGCGGATCGAGTGCCTCGCCGACGCCCTGCAGTCCGGGGCCAACTACGGCGTGTGGGGCGGGCTGACAGAACGCGAGCGCCGGGCGATGCTGCGCCACTACCCGGACATCGACGACTGGCTCGACTGGCTGCGCAACTCCGACGACCCCCTGGCCCAGGAGATCAGGCTGCCCAAGGTTCCCAAAGTGCTCGTGATGGTGCGCGGGGAGTCCGCTGTAGGATGATCCCATGACTAAATGGGAGTACTCGACGATTCCGCTGCTCACGCACGCGACGAAGGCAATACTCGACCAGTGGGGCGCGGACGGGTGGGAGCTCGTCCAGGTCGTTCCCGGTCCGACGGGGTCGGACTCGCTGGTCGCCTACCTCAAGCGCCCGGTCCAAGAACCCGCTCCGATTCAGAACTGACGCTCCGCGCCCGCGCGAAGGGGCGCAAGGAACCCCGCCGCCGTCGCGCGCTCCGCGCTGCGGGCGGGGGCCTCGATGGGTGAGGGTGTGCGGCGGGCTGGGTCCGGTGCGCGGCGACCGGATCCAGCCCGCGGCAGTCCGGGTCAGCGCGCGCGCCTGGCGAGGCGGTCGACGTCGAGCAGGGTCACGGCGCGCCCCTCGAGGCGGATCCAGCCCCGGGAGACGAAGTCCGCCAGCGACTTGTTCACGGTCTCGCGCGAGGCGCCGACCAGCTGGGCGAGCTCCTCCTGCGTGAGGTCGTGGGGGACGTGCACTCCCTTGTCGGTGGACGTCCCGAAGCGGTCGGCCAGGTCCAGCAGCGCTTTGGCGACGCGGCCGGGCACGTCGGAGAAGACCAGATCCGACAGGGACTCGTTGGTGCGGCGCAGGCGCTGGGCGAGGGCGCGGAGCATGTGCTTGGCCAGCGTCGGGTTCGTGTCGAGGACGTGCATGAGGTCCTCGTGCTCCAGGAACAGCAGCGAGGCCGGCGACACCGCGGTCGCGGTCGTGGACCGGGGCCCCGGGTCGAAGAGGGTGAGCTCGCCGATGATCTCGCCGGGGCCGAGCACCGCCAGCAGGGACTCGCGTCCGTCGTTGGATGTGTGGCCGAGTTTCACCTTGCCCTCGGTCACGATGTACAGGCGGTCGCCGAGGTCACCCTCGTCGAAGAGGGTCTCGCCGCGACGCAGGGTGGTGTGGCCCATTTTCTGTTGGAGGGACACCTGCTGAGCGTCGTCAAGGCCGCCGAAGAGCGGGACCTGGCTGATGAAGTTTCCGTCACCGATCATCTCGGAGGATCTCCGTTCTGCTCATGCCCGGCGGTTGTCGGGCCCGATAGGGGATTCACGCGGCATTCCCGTGCGTAACATCGATCACTCCGAGGTACCGCGTATCACACCATTATGCCCCATTGAACAGAGAACACGAAGGTTATCCGCCTTTTTTTGTGAGGTGTCTAATCACAGTCCCACGTGTCCGACAGTTCGTCGAGATGGGCGGCGATGGCCCGTGCGACCTGTGAGGGCGCCTCCTCGGGCAGGAAGTGCCCCGCCTCGCGGACGACCACGCAGGAGTGGGCGGCGTCGACGAAAGTCGCGTCGTGCGCGTGGTCGACGGGGGACCACGCCCCGTCGTCGCTGCCCCGGATCGACAGGACCGGAACGGCGACGGGGGAGCGCAGGATCCGGCGGGCCTCGCGCGACGGGCGGCGCGCCGCGCGCAGCGCCCTCAGCGCCGTGTGGGGGGCGAAGGGGCGGGCCAGGGCCGCGCGGAACGGCCCGGACTGTGAGTCGAGGCGCTCGCGCGAGGACGGGGACGCCCACGACCTGTAGACGGCGTCGAGCAACCGCCCGTCGCGCAGCGCCCGGGCGCGCCCGGTGGGCAGGGCGAGCCTGCCCTGCAGGAGGCGCCCGCCCGACCAGGGGGCGCGCCCGATGACGGGCCGGATCCCCAGTGGATGCGGCGCGCCCAGGGCGATGAGGGAGCGCAGCTCGGAGGGGGACAGGGCGCCGACCATCCAGGCGACCGCCCCGCCGGTCCCCGCTCCCGCGACGCTGAAAGACGAGATGCCCAGGGCGCGCACGACGCCGATCACGTCCTGCGCGAGCTGGACCAGGTCGGAGGCGCCGCGCGACAGGTCGGAGGTGCCGCAACCGCGGATGTCCATCGCGACGACGCGCCGCCCGGCGCCGGCGAGCGGGGGAATGACGTCCCTCCAACTCCACCAGTGCTCCGGGAAGGCGTGCAGGAGCACGAGCGCGTAATCCATCGCCGTGCCCGTGTCGGCGACGTGGAACGAGGCGCCGCCCGCCGTGATGTGGCGGTGGGTCCAGGGGCCGGGCAGCTCGATGGCCGCTGCGCCCCCGGGTGCCTTCATCGCTTCCCCTCCGCCCGGTGGGCGCGCCGGCGCTCCCGGGAGGTGAAGTGCGCCCCCGACGGGTTGACCCTCTCGACCTCGGCGCGCCGCGCCTCCTCCGCGCGCCCGATGCGCCTGGTCGTGTGGGACACGTAGCCCAGGCCGATCAGGACGACGCCGATGAGCAGCAGCCGGCCCGAGTAGCCCGACGCCTGCAGATGGTGCTGCAGGTTCGCCCCGACCGCCCCGGATGACTGGAGGGCGCTCATCACCGGGAACATGGCGGTCGCGGTGGGACCGGGCACCAGCACCCACGGCAGGCCGATCACGGTGAACAGCCCGCCCACCGCCCAAGCGCCCAGCGACGACTGCCGGGCGGAGGCGATGAGGAGGACGGAGAAGGCGAGGGCGCCCAGCAGCTCGCCGAGCGCGAGGAACGACGCCGTGCCCGTCACCATGGGCGCGTTGTCCGCCAGCGTCATGCGCGCCCCGGCGTCGGCCGCCAGGAACCAGGCCAGCGGAACCCCGATGGCGAAAGCGACGAGTCCCATCCAGTGGGCGCGGGAGCGGTTGGGGAGCTCCGCCTTGACGGTCGTGCCCTCGAAGATGGCGTCGTCCAGGGAGGCGGGGCGCACGGACTCCTCGGGCTCCTCCGCCTCCTCCTCGGCCTTCTCGGGGGCGGAGCGCGCCTCCTCTTCGGCCTCCTCGACGGAGGACAGCAGTGAACGGCGGGTGGGCGCGATGACGCCCGTCTCGTCGATGCCGGGATGGGCGCGGACTGGCTCGGGCTCGAGGTCCTCGGGCGAGTGCCAATAGGTCCGGGTCATCTCGTCGTTCCACGAGGAGGACTGCGCGTCCGTGGACCCGGCCATCGGCAGCGTGCTGCTGGGCCAGGGCGAGTAGGCGGAGCCGTAGTCGGCGCCGTCGTCGAAAGCCGTGTCCTCGGCCGCTCCCGTCTCGTCGTCCGCCCGTGCGGAGTCCTCGTCGGCCCGTGCGGACGGGTAGGCGGTGCCCGTGGAGAAGGCGGTGGGGTAGCGGATCTCGTCGGAGAACGCGGCCGTGGGGTAGGCGGGCTCCTCCGCGCTCGTGGCGGGCTCCTCGTCGGCGGGCTCCGCAGCGGGCTGGGGCGTGGGGGCGGGCCGGTCCCATCCGAGGCGCGCGCGCCGGGACCTGCGGGTCTCCAGGG
>ERZ772945.2135-NODE-2135-length-12549-cov-42.345526_pt1 | contig 12549 bp, 9 predicted proteins | sample MGYA00511681_ERZ772945 | MGnify/ENA primary metagenome ERZ772945 (study PRJEB29015, sample SAMEA2737943) | human oral metagenome | biome: human oral; feature: human-associated habitat; material: dental | place: China | collected 2143 ... | reverse complement strand
TAATAAATAACAAATATTTTCCAATTATTTGGATAGCAACATAGAAGACAATGAAAAGAAGAAAGAAGAAAACAGGCATCCTGCCGCTGCTGGCCCTCGCCGCCGTGCTGTTCACGGCCTGCGCCGCAGACGATGCAGACACCGACAGACAGAACCCGAATCCCGACACCGCAGGGCTTACCGCCTTCGTCATGGAAGACAGCACCGGCAGCCCCGCCACCCGTCTCGCAGGCGAACATACCGGTTCGGGTGTCAGGTTCTATTGGTCCAGAGATGATCGTATCTTTGTGGACAACCCCACGGAGAATGACGAGTGGAGGGCTGATAAATATAACAATATCCGCGATTTGACAAGAGAGGGATGGAAAATTGACGACGGGGTGTGCACTCCGAAAGCCAAGTTCTTGTTCGAGGGGGAATTTACCAAGCCCGAATACCGCGTGCGCTTTTTGGGCAGATGGCGATACACAAATCCAGACAAGCTATATATCGCAGATCGTGACAATTATATAGGCCCTCTAATTTTGGATCAGGATTATCATCAGACGGAAGACTTTGCTACGGGTATAGCCCGCAGACAGGCCGATGGAACTTATACCTTCCAGCTTGAACACAAAGCCTCTTACATTACCTTCCGGCCATACTCCACACAGAAAGCCTTCAGGAATGCTGTAGGCGGAGCGCGTATTGATGATATTGAGGTATCGGCCGACCAGGCCCTCTGCGGCATGTTCGACATCAAGGGCGACACCATTGACCTCAGCTCGCGTCCCACTGACGAGACGTACAAGAAGGTCACCTGCTCAAGAGGAGCGTATTATAGCCTCTTTGATATTCCTTCAGAGGTTACACCTTCTGGCCCTTATGCCATTATGGTCGTTGCCCCTGGCACGTACACCAACTTCACCGTGAGATACAGGTTCGGACCCAATTTCAATTTTTCGACAGGCTACGTCACCAAGACCTATCCGCGCGTGACCTTCACTGCGGGAAAGAACAAGGTGATAAGCCAGAAAATCCAGGTAGAGGAATATCCCGGCGATACGTATTATATGTGGGATGCCGCTGAACCCTACTGGAAAGGCCACGAATGGAACAGCTCCGACCCTGCACAGCCCATTGGCGGATTTGCAACTGACCATTACCCGAAGAGCAACACCGACACCCGCTGGTACAATGAAATCCCGTCATACGCCGGTGCCGACGGAGCTGCCCCTGCCGTGGCTGCCAGCCGCAGCTGTAAAGACTGCCCCAACATCAACGAGCTGATCTGGTATTTTGTGTATGGCGCTCCCTATGTGGACTATGAAGTATACGCCCTGATGGACGAAATCTGGTGTGGGAGAGTGTGGCTGAAGAAGCTGAGCACGATAGCCCGGGAACAGGGTAAGACCGTAGCCGAACTGAAGGAGAAGGCACCCGACGGTGTCGACTATACAAGAAGCACCAAGAAACCTGACATGGACTCTTTCCACATCGCCAGCGGAGAGTTGGGGCATGGAAAACCGAACAATATGACCGACTACTTCAGCCTGCCCTTTTTAGGAGGGTACGGACCTACCGAAAATGATTTCCGCCCTTCCCATCCCAAGCGCTGGATGTTTGGCAATACTCCGGGGGCCGCATTCTACTGGTCGAGCACACCTACTCCGGGATCTCCGGACGAGGCATACGTCTGGGAAGTGGATCTTTCAAGAGATTACGACAAATTTGATATTAGACCAATGAATCGCCAGTATGGAATTAGCCGGATGTGGCCGGCCGACCGCTGAGCGGCCCTGTGCCCATACCGGTTTCCCCTTGCGGCATCTGGTTTCACCCCCGGTGAATGCTGCCGGATGAGGAAGTGTCAGGATACAGCTTCACGGCCTGGCGGCTTCTCAATCTGCAGGCAGCGTTCCCCGGGAAAAGCAAAGACCATTTCATTACTCAACGACGAGTTATGGAATGGTCTTTTCCTTGTCATATCGTCTCAACCCCGGCGGCTGTCAAAATCTAAGCGTCAGGGATGGCAGTTTCCTAAAATAGAATTTAGCAAAAAAATACAGAAAAGTTTGGTCGGTTCGCAGGAAAATCGTACCTTTGCACTCGCAAAAACGAAATGAGCGCCCTTAGCTCAGCTGGTAGAGCAACTGACTCTTAATCAGTGGGTCTAGGGTTCGAGTCCCTAAGGGCGCACACAGACAGGCTTCTGACCCGGGCCTTTTCGTTCAGCAGCGCCCTTAGCTCAGCTGGTAGAGCAACTGACTCTTAATCAGTGGGTCTAGGGTTCGAGTCCCTAAGGGCGCACATAAAGAGGATTTCCGTTCATTGGGAATCCCTTTTTGTTTTTCTGTTCTTTCCGCTGTATAATCCGATTAATTTTGTGTAAATTTGCAGCTTATGAAGCAAAACCGCCTCAAGATATATATTACACTTCTGCTCTTCCTCATCATGTCAGGTGCATGGGCGGGCAGTGGAGGTGATGGACTTATCGGTTATCCCGGAGGAAAGTGTTATATGTTCCGTGTCACGTTGGTGGACAAAGCCGGTACGCCCTACTCCCTGGACAGGCCGGAACAGTTTCTGTCGAAAGCGTCGGTTCTCCGGCGGCAACGGCAGGGGCTGCAGCTTGACTCTACCGATCTCCCTGTGTCGCCGGCCTATATCCAGCGAATCAGGAAGGAGGGAGGAAGGATTGTGGCAGTGAGCAAGTGGAACAATTCGGTTCTCGTCCGGGGCGACAACCGGCAGACACTGGAAGACCTGAAAGTGCTGCCGTTCGTGAAGGACAGCAGGCTGGTATTCGTCTCTCCGGACTCTGTCCGTCCTCTGTCCCAGCGTGTTCGTTACCGTACAGATCTGCAGGTCCTTGACTCAACGGTCCACGACTATTACGGGATGGGGAAGGCGCAGCTGGAGAATCTGGATGGCAGGAAACTGCATAATCTGGGCTTTATGGGGCAAGGGATGACGATCGCCGTGCTGGATGCAGGTTTCATGAATGTGGACAGGATTCCTGCCTTCAGGAATGTGAACATCCGTGGTACGCGTAATTTCGTCGCAGGATATGACGACGATGTCTTCAAGGAAATGGACCATGGTACCAAGACGCTGTCGACGATAGCCATGAACCAGCCTGCCGTCTTTGTGGGTACGGCCCCCAAGGCCGCTTTCTGGCTTCTTCGCACGGAGGATTATCTTACGGAAAGCCCGGCGGAGGAAGACTTCTGGATAGCCGCTGCGGAGTTCTCCGATTCTGTAGGAGTGGATGTCATCAGTTCCTCTTTGGGCTATCATGGCTTTGATGACAAGTCGGCGAATTATCATTATTCCGATCTGGACGGCCGTACGGCTCCCATATCGCAAGTGGCCTCCCGCCTGGCAGGAAAGGGGATGGTCCTCGTCAACAGTGCCGGCAACGACGGCATGGGATCGTGGAAAAAGATCAATGTTCCGGCGGATGCTTTCGACATTCTCACGGTGGGGGCAATATCTCCTGACGGTGTGAATGCTGCATTTTCGTCGGTCGGTCCTACGGCAGACGGTCGTGTCAAGCCTGATGTGATGGCGTATGGCTGTCCGACGAACGTGGTGTCGGGGAGGGGGTACATCACCCCTGATACCGGTACGTCGTTTGCCTGTCCGCTCATTGCCGGAATGGTAGCTTGTCTGTGGCAGGCGTTGCCTCATAAGTCTGCAACGGAGATTATTGAACTCGTCCGCAGGGTGGGAAACAACTGCCGCAGGCCTGACAATATCATGGGGTATGGTGTTCCGGACTTCTGGTCGGCCTACCAGTCGGCTACCCGTTGTACGGAGGGATGATGAGGGGGGCTGAATGTGCCTTGATGGAGGCAAGAGGAATCAGAGGAAGATACACCTTATTATATAGGGGGATTTGAATAAAATGGAGAAAGCACTCACGCTCTATGAACTGAACTGTATGGTGGCAGAAACAATCGACGCCACTCTGGCACGCTCCTACTGGGTAGAAGCCGAACTCTCCGAGGTCCGTGAGAACCGCGGACACTGTTACATGGAACTGATAGAGAAGGACGGGAATGGGAATGTCCCGGTAGCCCGGGCGTCGGCCAAGTGCTGGCGCAACGTATGGTCGGTCATCATGCCCTACTTTGTCCGTATTACCGGTCAGCAGATGCATTCGGGAATGAAGCTGATGTTGCAGGTGCATGCCCAGTTCCATCCCCAGTACGGCTTCTCGTGGATTGTTGATGACATCAATCCTGAATTTACTATGGGTGACATGATGCGGAAACGGCAGGAAATCGTCCGCCGGCTGAAGGAAGAGGGAGTGTTCGACCTGCAGAAGGAGCTTCGTCTTCCTATGTTCGCCAGTCGTATTGCTGTTATCTCCTCCGAGACTGCGGCAGGCTATGGGGATTTCTGCAACCAGTTGGAAACGAACGAATATGGTTTCAAGTTCCATATAGAACTGTTCCAGACCGTCATGCAGGGCGGACAGGTGGAGCCGGGTATCATATCGGCTCTTGACAGAATCAACGGGCGCGAGGATGAGTTCGATGCTGTTGTCATTATCCGGGGCGGTGGCGCAACGGCCGACCTTAGCGGCTTTGATACACTGGAGCTTGCAGAGAATGTGGCGAACTTCCCCCTACCGGTCATAACGGGTATCGGGCACGAGCGTGATGAGAGTGTGCTGGACATGGTGGCGTTCCTGCGTGTGAAGACACCGACGGCTGCTGCGTCTTTTCTCATTGACCAGCTGGCAGCAACGCTTGCGAGGGTAGAGAATGCACAGAGAACGCTCGCCGAAGGTGTCAGGAGGAAACTGGAGACGGAAAAGATGCGTCTCCGGCATTTCGGGTCGCATATTCCGGTGCTCTTCTCCCTTGTCCGTACAAAACAGGAGGCACGGCTTGACGCACTTTTCCATAGGCTTGCAGAACGGATGGGCGAATCCCTGCACCGGTCGGCTTTCCATCTTGATGCACTGATGCAGCAGGCGTTGCCCCCTCTGCATCTCCGCCTTTCCGAAGCGTCTCACCGGCTTGAAATGCTCGATCAGCGTGTGCGCCTGCTCGACCCCTCTCTGTTGTTGAGACGGGGTTACAGCATTACGCTGCACAACGGCCGGGCTGTCCGCAGTGCGGGAGAGCTGAAGGTCGGAGATGTGATCACGACAAGATTTGCTGAAGGAGAGATTGAGAGCAAGGTGGACAGTCTGAGATAGCTTTCCCCCGGGCAATTGTGGAACTGGCGTTTTCAGCTTTCCTGATATTCCATTCTCTCTGGTCTTTTCAGGCTCTCTGATCTTACAGGCTTCCCCAGTACTGGATAGAATCGCCGGAATCTCATAGACCAGTTTCCTCTCTATGGCAGCCAGGATTAATAATGACAAAAAACATTCACAATGAAAGAAGTAAATTACGAAGAGGCTGTTCATCAGCTGGAGAACATTGTCGAGAAGATGGAGCGTGGCGAACTGGATGTTGATTCCATGGTCTCACAGCTGAAGCGGGCACAGGAACTTGTAAAGCTCTGCAAGAAGAAACTGAAGCATACTGATGATGAGATTCAGAAGCTGCTTTCTGACCAGTAGACTGTGTCCCGTGCGGGAAGGGAATGCCAGAGAGGGCATTAACAAACCCGGTATTTGGTTTGCATGGTAAAAGAATTTTGCGTACTTTTGTATTTTAGTGTCACAGAATGTTAGATTAAATATTTATCGATATGAAAAATCTGGATTGGTCAAACTTGACATTTGGCTATCAGCCAACTGATTACAACGTGCGCTGTTATTACCGTAACGGGAAGTGGGGAGAAGTGGAAGTCTGTTCGGATGAATACCTGAAACTCCATATGGCTGCAACCTGCCTTCACTACGGACAGGAGGCTTTCGAGGGCTTGAAGGCTTACCGGTGTCCCGATGGAAAGGTACGTGTCTTCCGTATGGAGGAAAATGCTGCCCGCCTGCAGAGTACCTGCCGTGGCATTGTCATGCCGGAAGTTCCCACGGAGTTGTTCGTCGAGATGGTCAAGAAAGTGGTCCGTCTCAACCAGGCGTATATTCCGCCCTATGAGAGTGGAGCAACGCTGTACATCCGCCCGTTGCTGATCGGCACTTCTGCTCAGGTAGGTGTCCGTCCGTCCGAGGAATATTGTTTCCTGATATTCGTCAGTCCTGTCGGGCCTTATTTCAAAGGTGGATTCTCGGCCAATCCCTATGTCATCGTACGTGATGCTGACCGTGCTGCACCGCTGGGAACGGGAATGTACAAGGTGGGTGGAAATTACGCTGCATCCCTGAGAGCCAACCGACGGGCACACGAGAAAGGCTATGCTTCTGAATTCTACCTTGATGCAAAGGAGAAGAGGTATGTCGATGAATGTGGAGCGGCCAACTTCTTCGGCATAAAGAACAACACCTATATAACTCCGGAGTCTACCTCCATCCTCCCCTCCATCACCAACAAGAGCCTGATGCAGATTGCTGAAGACCTGGGCATGAAGGTGGAACGCCGCCCCGTTCCCGAGGAGGAACTCGACAGTTTTGAGGAAGCTGGTGCCTGTGGTACGGCGGCTGTCATCTCTCCCATATCTCATCTTGATGACATGGAGACAGGAAAGGTTTACAGTTTCGGCGACAGGCCCGGACCGTGGTCAACCAGGCTCTATGAGACCCTCCGCGGCATCCAGTATGGGACCATTGAAGACAGACACGGCTGGACGACGGTCGTGATTGAATAGTTCCCGGGTGTCTTTCCGGAGCGGTTTTCATGTGACTTTATTTTTGGGCCATTGACGGTAAAAAGTGTCATTTTTGCAGCATGAATCACCGTCAGTGACAGATACAGGATATTTTCATTAATCATATAAAAAAATCAGGAGAGTAAGAAAATGAATATGACAAAGAAGATGCAGGATGCGTTCAACGCACAGATTGTCGCAGAATTGTGGTCGTCAAACCTCTATCTGCAGATGGCATGCTGGTTCCGCAAGGAGGGCTGGAAAGGTTTTTCGAGCTGGATGTACAAGCAGGCAGAGGAGGAGAGACAGCACGCCATGGACATGGCGCAGTTTGTTCTCCACCGTGGCGGAGAAGTAGTCCTTACGGCGATTGATGCCGTCAAGACTGACTGGGCGGATGCCAAGGAAGTTTTCGTAGATACGCTGGCGCATGAGCAGAACGTGACAGAGCTCATCAACCGGCTGGCAGACGTCGCCGATGAGGAGAGAGACCGCGCTTCACAGAACTTCATTGCAAAGTACATTGACGAGCAGGTGGAGGAGGAACGGAGCGTCCAGGACATTCTGGATTCCTTTGCACATCTGTCGAGCCATGCCGTTGCGCATATTGACAGTCAGCTCGCCAAGCGTCAGTAATACGGACGTGGATACACGACGGAAGAGTGCCGGGGCAGGCCTGTCTCCGGCACTCTTTGTTTCTGAGCCGTTGTATAAAAACCTCCGGATGTCTGTAGAGATGTGTCGTGGAACGGTGCTGTCCGATAGACATTCCCCGTGTAAGTCCGGCCATCAGTGCCTTACTGTATATGCAGCGGAATGAACGGGCCTTCCCTGCAGATGTGTTGATGCCCGGCACACATTGTGTTGACGGCAGGCTCCAGCCGTGTTGAGGGTTCACACCCTTACAATATATTGCCGGGACGGGAGCCGCTTGCGGCTAGAGAAGAGCTGTGCCGGCAGAACTTATTCGATCAGGGGGCTGCTTTCTCCGTGAACAATGTGGAATTGTCTGTTCAAAAGAGATTACGCATGGGTGTCATGCTGTTGAAGCCTTGCCGGACAGCTTTCAAGGAATATAAGTGCAGGGAAGGGAATGTACAGACTCGGTAAACATTCGGTCCTGCACGTTAAAGCTATATGCTCTACACGACAGCCATCTACGTGTTTAGCGGGAGAACCTTACTTTAGAGGGTAATATTTGTTGTTTATCCATCTGTTTCATTGTCTGTTCGAGTTATTTTTGTTATCTTTGTCCTGCTAATGGCAGAAGGCGGCCTGAACAGGGCAGCAGATGGTGACATGACATGTATCAAGAATTCCCGTTCGATGCAGACGGTGAGTGAAAAGTAAAAGCTATGTTCAAATTTTTCAAGGAAATCATAGAAAGTTTTAAGGAAGGTGTAGAAGAGGGCAGAGCTGAACTTGAAAGCGAAAGGCAGTCCGAGTATAATGCTACCCATGGAGCAGTCTCCAAGGTGAAAAGGCAGGGTCTCCCAACTGTGGAGAATCTTGCTCTGGCATTGAGCTGTCCTTTCCGTTCCGTCCTGACTTCAGGTTTCCCGATACGTCTGATGGAGTTCGGTCGATTGGCAGATGATGAAATGAGAAGACTGAGGAAACTCCTGAAAAGAGATTTTGGAATAAGAGATGCCGCAGATGTTTCCAGCGTCTTGGAAGAGCTGGAGGAAGCGCATGACGAGGAGGACAATCTTTCCCGGTCTATATTTTTAGCAGGACTGAATCTTTATATTCTGACATCTGCTGTAGATGTCGGATATCTGCCTTTCTGTAAAGTTGAACCCCTTTGCCGTGAGAAAATAAACTTTATCAGTACGAACGTAGTTTCGTGGCAGCAGTTCGGACTGTTGTTCATGGAAGGTGAGTGTATCAACAATGCCATCGGAAGGCGGTTCTTGAAAAAGAGCATACGGTCATTGCTGGTGGAAGAATCCAGTCCATGGTGCATCTTCCCATGGGAGAGTATTTCCAAGGCCCTTGATTCTGTAGAATGACAATTGTGACTGGACTCTCTATTCAAGGTAAAATATTGTCTTTGCAGGGAAGACTTTTGGACATTGAGCCTTGAGCATCGAACTTTGTGATATGTGTCGAGGGAATCCTCCTTGATGATAATCAGACAGTTTGATTTTCAACAACCAGAAACAGAAAAAGGAAAATGATTTCAATAGACGGACTGACAGTGGAATTCGGCGCAAAGCCATTGTTCAAGGATGTTTCATTCGTCATCAACGAGCGAGACAGGATAGCCCTGGTGGGGAAGAACGGCGCCGGAAAATCAACGATGCTGAAGATTCTCTGCGGCCTGCAGAAACCTTCAGGCGGATCGGTATCTGTTCCCAATGAAACGACTGTGGGTTATCTCCCGCAGGTGATGAAGTTGTCCGATGACACGACTGTGAAAGAAGAGACGCGCAAGGCGTTTGCTGATACGACAAAGATGGAAACACGTCTCAGGAAAATGGAAGAGGAGATGGCCGAGCGTTCCGACTATGAGAGTGAAGGGTATGCGGAGCTCGTGGATCGGTTCACAACGGAACATGAACGGTATATGATGATGGGAGGAGAGAGTTATGAAGCTGAGATTGAACGTACGCTGACGGGGCTCGGTTTTGCAAGGGAAGACTTTGACCGCCCTACACGTGAGTTCTCCGGCGGATGGCGTATGCGCATCGAACTTGCGAAGATTCTTCTCCGTCGTCCTGATGTGCTCCTGCTTGACGAGCCGACGAACCATCTTGACATAGAGTCTATCCGGTGGCTTGAGCAGTTTCTCTCACAGAGTGCCAAGGCGGTTGTGCTCGTGAGCCACGACCGTGCCTTCATCAATAACGTGACGGACCGTACGCTGGAGATTACCTGCGGACACGTTGAAGACTACCGTGTGAAGTATGACGAGTATCTCGTCTTGCGCCGTGAACGCCGTGAACAGCAGCTGCGTGCCTATGAGAACCAGCAGAAGGAGATAGCCGACATGAAGGCTTTCATTGAGCGTTTCCGTTATAAGCCCACAAAGGCCGTACAGGTACAGCAGCGCATCCGTCAGCTGGAAAAGATTGTACCTATAGAGGTGGATGAAGTGGACAGCTCTGCAATGCACCTGAAGTTCCCCCCATGTCTGCGGAGTGGAGATTATCCTGTCATCGCAGAGGAACTCAAAAAAGTCTACCCAAGCAGATTGCACGGCGACGGACCGGGGCAGACGGTGTTCGAGGGCGTCAATCTGACAATCAAACGAGGCGAGAAGGTTGCCTTTGTAGGTAAGAACGGTGAAGGAAAATCAACCTTTGTGAAGTGCATCATGGGAGAGATTCCTTTTGAGGGTACGCTGAAGATAGGGCATAATGTACAGATAGGGTATTTTGCACAGAACCAGGCACAGCTGCTGGATGAGAACCTTACAGTCTACGAGACGATAGACAGAGTCGCGACAGGTGATATGCGCCTGAAGATAAACGACCTTCTTGGTGCTTTCATGTTCGGCGGCGAGACATCCGACAAATGCGTCAAGGTGCTTTCGGGTGGTGAGCGTTCACGTCTGGCAATGATAAAGCTCCTGCTCGAACCCGTCAACCTCCTCATTCTCGACGAGCCGACAAACCACCTCGATATTCCTTCAAAAGAAGTTCTGAAGGAAGCCATCAAAGTTTTTGACGGCACGGCTATCATAGTGAGTCATGACCGTGAGTTCCTCGACGGGCTGGTCAGCAAGGTGTATGAGTTCGGTGGTGGGCGCGTGCGAGAGCATCTGGGAGGTATTTATGATTATCTTGAAAGTCTCACCTCCCTTGATGCCTCTTCTGGAGAGAAAGGAAGTGTCAATCTGGATTTCCCGGTGCGTGGCGGCAACCAGCCGGCAGCTCTCTCTCTGAAGGAAGAGGGCGGAGATACCTCCGTGAATTCCGGGTCTTCTGCCTATGCTGAACACAAGGCCCGGCAGAAGAAGATACGCAAGGCACAGCGTGCCGTGGAAGAGGCGGAAGCGAAGATAGCTGAGCTGGAAGCACGGAAGCAGAAACTTGATGGACTCCTCATGATACCAGAAAATGCTTCGGATATGGAACTCGTGACGGAATACACAGATATTCAGCGGGAACTTGATGAAGAGAACGACAGATGGATGGTGTTGTCGGAGAATCTGGAGGCTCTCAGGAGCTAAGCAGTTCTTTCCCTTTTCGGTATAGGGGTAAGGGGAGAAGAAGACGGTAGGAAAGAAGAATTTACTTTTAATTTATTATTATATGAAAATCAAGACACTTTTACCAACGATGCTCATCGCATCTGTCCCGATTACCGGTATGGCGCAGAGTCAGGCAGGTATCAAGGCCGAGAATCTTGACAAGTCGGTCCGGCCGGCTGACGACTTCTTCACATTTGCGACCGGAGGATGGCAGAAGCGCAATCCGCTCCCAGCTGCATTCTCCCGTTTCGGCTCGTTCGATCAGTTGCAGGAGAATAACAACAAACGTATCAATACCATTCTTTCAGACTTGCTCAAAAAGCAGGGTAAGGAAGGGACAGTCGAGAAGAAACTGGGTGACTTCTATCGGCTTGCCATGGATTCTGTGCGCCGTAACAAAGAGGGTGTCAGTCCTGTCAGACCCTTGCTGGACGAGATGGAAGAGGCAAAGACATTGTCAGACCTCCGTGCGCTCCAGCTGAAGTATGCCGTCTTCGGTTACGGTGTGCCGTTCGACTATGGCTTTGATGCCGATGAGAAGAATGCGAAGATGAACATCCTGAACATCTCACAAGGCGGGCTGACTCTCGGACAGAAGGAGTACTATTTTGACAATGACAGGGCGACGAGTGACATTCGGAATGCCTATCGAAAGTTCATTGTCAATATGTTCCGTCTCTATGGATTCTCTGACGGTCAGGCACTGGTGAGGCGCGATGCCGTTATGCGTTACGAAACGATGCTGGCATTGCTTTCTAAAAGCCGTACGGAACTGCGCGACGTTGAAGCCAACTACAATAAGATGACACTCGATGAGTTCAAGGCGAAGTATCCTGAAATTCCTCTTGAAGAGCTGGCGAATGCGGAGGGGATAAGGAGCGAGTATATCCAGTCGATGGTTGTAGGTCAGCCCGCATTCCTTGCAGGTGTCGACAGACTGGCCTCGACAGAGAGTGCTGATGAACTCCGTGCGCGTATGGAGTGGAGTGTTATCCTCTCTTCGGCTAACTATCTGAGCGATGACGTTCGTGCTGAATACTTCAGCTTCTTCAGCAAGACAATGCGCGGGACGAAGCAGGATTATCCGCGTTGGAAACGTGCGACACAGCAGGTGGAGAGTCAGATGGGAGAGGCTCTCGGACGTATCTACTGCGAGCGTTACTTCCCTGCAACAAGCAAGAAGCGCATGGAAGATCTTATCAAGAACCTGCAGGCAAGTCTTGCCGAGCGCATCAAGGCGCAGGACTGGATGAGCGAGCCGACAAAGCAGGCTGCCCTCGAAAAACTATCCACTTTCTATGTCAAAGTGGGCTATCCCGACAAGTGGAAGAATCTGAGCCAGCTTGCAATCGATCCGTCAGCGTCTTATTACAAGAACGTACAGGCCTGCCGGAAGTTCTGGTCGGAAGACGCCATCAGGGAGAAAGCTGGAAGACCGGTCGATAAGGACCTGTGGCTGATGACTCCCCAGACCGTAAACGCATATTATAACCCGACGACAAATGAAATCTGCTTCCCGGCAGGTATTCTCCAATACCCGTTCTTTGATCCAAAGGCTGATGACGCTTTCAATTATGGTGCCATCGGTGTGGTTATCGGACATGAGATGACCCACGGATTTGACGATCAGGGACGTCACT
>ERZ772945.2132-NODE-2132-length-12564-cov-8.424175_pt1 | contig 12564 bp, 4 predicted proteins | sample MGYA00511681_ERZ772945 | MGnify/ENA primary metagenome ERZ772945 (study PRJEB29015, sample SAMEA2737943) | human oral metagenome | biome: human oral; feature: human-associated habitat; material: dental | place: China | collected 2143 ... | reverse complement strand
CTGGAAACCATATCCATTCCTCAGACTATGGTCTCAAACGAAAGCCTATAGATAATATAGCATATGAGAGAATGAAATTCAATAGCATGATGAAAAATAAAGCTATATAAATTTTATATCAGAAAGATAAAGGAAAGTTATTTTTCGATAAAAAAGAAGAAATTAGGAAGAAAGAACTATGTTCAAGTACACAAAAAAAATCTATAATATAGATGGACAAAGGAAATGTCTCAAAATAGGCTGTGTACAGAATGCACAGGTCTGCAATACTCATAAGGAAATGAGGTGGCTGTAATGGCAGTCATATCACTCGCATCGGTGCTGGACGATCCGGCAAAACGGATCCCGATTCATGCGATGGTGCGTGCGGCGGCGGCATATCCCGCGAAGGATGACGAACTCCTTGAGGGGATGCGCGCACAGCGGCTCGCCTACCGTGAGGAAATCAGACAGCTGCACCGCATGGACAGCGAGGCGTACGAGCTCGATATCGAGTCGCTCACGCGGTCGCTGCGCTCGTTGGAGGAGGATATCCACGTAGACGCAACGCGTGAGCTGTTCGGTGACCCGTACATCGTCGAGCTGGGAGGGCGCCGTCCCTCAAATGATGCCGAAGCGGCATCGGCATAGTTCTCTCGCAGGAGGGGATCCATCTGGAAAACTGCATACGTTGTCACGCGAAAAGCGCACGAGATTGATCGGTGGAATACCGTCGTAGTTCTCGTGCGCTTTTTGTGTGACCGCTTGTCGATTGCGGGCTGTGATCCAACGCCTGCCTCTCTTTTATTTGACCCCAATGGCTGAAAACTTTATAATAAAGGAAAGCAACGCGTCCGATTGGCGCAGATGAATTTATTCGTGTTTCCGAAAGGCAAATAGAGGTGATCGCAATGAATGAAGCGGAAAGATTCAATCCGATGAACGATGTGGCATTTAAGTTCATATTCGGTAAGGAAGAACGCAAACAGATTACCATCGATTTCCTCAACACTGTCCTGCACAAATCCCTCGCGCATGAAATTAGGGACATCACATTTCGTCAGACAGAGATGATACCAGACGGAGACGAGGGAAAAATGTCGCGTCTGGATATCGCCTGTGAACTGGATACGGGAGAACTCGTAGACGTAGAGGTGCAGGTCATCAACTTCAACAATATGCAGCGGCGCACACTCTTTTACTGGGCACGGCTGTATCTGCTTTCGCTGACGCGCGGCGAGGGGTATAATCTTTTGCGACCTGCGATCACGATCAACCTCCTCGCATTTGAGCTGCTGCCGCAGCCGGAACCCGTTGCGATGTATAGCGTCTACAACATCGCGACAGGAGATCGGCTGAACAGCGATATGGAACTTCATTTTATTGAAATCCCAAAGTACATCAAAGCCACACATAAGACGATACGCGAATCATCGAAGATGGAACGGTGGCTCGCGTACTTTGCCAACAGACTGACCAAGGAGGAAAAGGAGGAACTGGCGATGAGCGAACCTGCGATCCGAGAAGCGATACAAGCAGAGAGGATCTTTATGGGCAACCCGGACGATTACTTCCGCTACGTCAACCGGCAGATCGCACTGATGGACTATCGCTCCGGGATGCAGGCCGCCATGTTAGAAGGCGAAAAGCGCGGTGAAAAACGTGGTGAAAAACGTGGTGAGAGCCGCGTGACGCGCCTGATATCCTTGCTTCTTGAAGACGGGAAAGTGGAAGAGGCACGGGAGGCAAGCAAAAGCGAGGAAATCCGCAAAAAACTCTTTTTGAAGTACGGCATCGAGTGAGCATGGATCATCGAAGAAGGAGCGGTGGCTCGCGTACTTTGCCAACAGACTGACCTAGAATTATGGCGTCTTAGCTTCCCCCGCCAGAGCGGGGGAAGTGGCGAGCGTAGCGAGCCGATAGGGGCATTCCTGCAACACTTCTTTTTTTATGGGGAAGAAACGTGCGAAATTACGTTCACATAAGAATACGGCAAATGAAATGACACAAGTCATAAGATCATATTGACACGAGATGAGAGGAAGAGTATAGTTAGGATTATAGTACTATAGGATAGCTACAGTTGGAACGGAATAACATGGAGGGGATTGTCATGTTAAAGGAATGGAAAAACAAACGACAGCTGTCACTTCTCATTGCGTTCGCTCTGTCCGCGGGGGTGGGGGTGGGGCAGCTGTTTTTTAATCACGCACATGCGGCAGACGTGACGGGTGGGAATGTCACCTATGATACGACGCTTCCCGCTGATCCCATCGCAGGTGGTGCGATCAGTCCGTCCACCACGGATTCCGGACGCGTGTATGGTAATAAGCTGACGATCAACGGGCTGGATATCAATGGACGCAATTTTTACGGTGGATATACCACGGGGACAGGGGATGCTGTAAACAACGAAGTCATTCTGAAAAACATACCGAACTTTTACGGTAATTTCCTTAATATATATGGCGGCTGGTCAAAAAATGGCAAGGCGACGGGGAACACCGTCACCCTGAGCGGGTCAGCAGGGCCGACGAATTATGGAATGCACGGCTACGCATATATATACGGTGGATACAGTGACAAGACGGGAGCAACTGCGGCAGACCATACGCAGGGCAATACGCTGAAGGTGACGGCGAAGGATAGTTCGGCGCATACCATTGCGCACTTTGAGAAGATGAAGTTCGTTTTGGGGAGCGGCATCAGCTCCGGGGATACGATGCTTCATATACGGAACGATGGGCAGAATTTTGACTGGGGAAATATCAGCGTCGACAACGCATCCGAATGGATGTCCGGCGCACGCGGCACCAAGAGGGTGACGCTGTACACAGGGCCTACCATACAGCTCGACAACTATAATGCCTCTACGGGGACGACCGCCGGGAATTTTGAGTATGGGATACGCTCCAATACAGGGACACCTGCAGCGAGCACGGTTACAGCGAGTGAAATTTATTTTGAGGGGAACCAGTTCAAGAATGCAAAGATAACATACAACAACAATACACCAAGTACTGATGATGAGAGCAATGGTGTATATCATGCACTGCCCGCGACGACAGCAGCGTATTCGGGTGCGATCTATGCAGGGACATCGACGCTCGGCAATACAACGACCGGCAACGTGTTGACAGTGGAGGGGCTGAATGTCAATGGGCGCAATTTTTACGGCGGATATACGCAGTCGGTTGTCGGCGATGCCACGGGCAACGAAGTCATTCTGAAAAACATACCGAACTTTTACGGTAATTTCCTTAATATATATGGCGGCTGGTCAAAAAATGGCAAGGCGACGGGGAACACCGTCACCCTGAGCGGGTCAGCAGGGCCGACGAATTATGGAATGCACGGCTACGCATATATATACGGTGGATACAGTGACAAGACGGGAGCAACTGCGGCAGACCATACGCAGGGCAATACGCTGAAGGTGACGGCGAAGGATAGTTCGGCGCATACCATTGCGCACTTTGAGAAGATGAAGTTCGTTTTGGGGAGCGGCATCAGCTCCGGGGATACGATGCTTCATATACGGAACAATGGGCAGGATTTTGACTGGAATAAAATTACAGTTAGTGGTTTGACCGCGTGGGTCAATAAGTTAAAAGCAGATGGTGTGAATAATCCGACGGCAACGCTCTATACGGGACCAACATTCACGCTTAGCAACTACCGTCCGGATTTGATCGGTACGGTCGGCGATTACGAATTTGGCAAGAGAGCAAATACCACCGGAACGGGGACTGTTGGTGTTTCTGTTCTCTCCCTCGATGGCAACCGTTTTCAGAATGCAACGGAAACCCCGACGGCGAGCGCGACGGATGTTCATGCGGGTATTTCGATCTATGGGAATACGACGAACAACAACACGCTCAATCTGAAGGATAACAGTGGTACACCGCTCAACTTCACGAATGCGCGTGCAGGCTATACAAACGCACAAAATGGCGGCTCTGAGAAGAACACATTGAACCTGCTCTCTGGTGGTTCGGTCACAAATGGCTATGCGGGTTATACCGAGGGGGTTCACCTGCTCGTTGATCCAGCAAGTGAAACGAATCCAACGTTGGTAGATACCACAAAGAATGCCGATGCAACGGAGAACACGGTCAACATCAAGGGCGGTACGCTGAATGCGGGCGGCAAGCTCTACGGCGGATACATTGCGCCGAATGCGGCACTCACGCCGCCGAACAACGTCTCGGCGGGCAATGTCACGGGCAACACCATTAACATCGAAAACGGAACATTCGGCGGCAGTACCGAAATCTACGGCGGCTATACGAACGGCACGGGCAAGGCGACGGGCAACACCGTCAACCTTGGCAAGAGTGACGGCACGTTTAACGCGCCCACTTTGAGTAATGCCTTTATCTACGGCGGCGCATCGAGCGGCTCTGCAACCGATGTCATGACGGACAACACGCTGAACGTCAACACGCAGAACATCACGGCACGCGGCGTTCAGAACTTCGGCAAGACCAAGTTCAACCTCAACAGCACCACCGTTGTCAACCATCCGACACCGAACACGCTCCTTACCATCGGCGGCGGTGCGACTACAGGCCTTGACTGGGCAGGGGTCGAAGTGAACCCCGGCAGCACCACCTTTACGCCGAGCACGTACAACGAGCACCTCTTTACGGCGATGCACAACAGCTCCGGCATCACATTCAGCAATTATGCGCCGTATGGAGCCAAGGAAAAGATCGTCGGAGATAAAGAATACACCATCGACACGGCGAACCATTCGGCGAGCGCACAGGATGTCTACATCAACGGCTATCAGTTCCGCAATCACACGGCGGCGTACAGCGAGGCGACGGCTCATACCGACGCATGGGCAGGGCGCACAGCGAGCGGACAGACCGTCACAAACAACAAGCTGACCTTCACAGGGAATGCAACGAACGCCTACGGCGGATTGGTCGAAAACAAAAAGCACAACAGCGACGGCACGTATCAGACGGCGGGTTCTGCAACAAAGAACACACTCGATGTCACGGGCGGCACACTTGCCAATGCCTACGGCGCAAAAGTCACGGCAAAGAACGGCAGTGCCGATGAGAACAACGTCAATATTGCGCGCTCTGTCACGGGCTCCGTCTACGGTGCGGAACTCACGGGGACGGGCACCGGTGACGCGACTAAGAGCATCGTCAAGATCACTGCCGGAACTGTCGGCGGCGATGTCTATGGCGGCAAGGTCGCGGGAACGGGCGCAGCGACGGGGCATACCATCAACCTGTATGGCGGCGCTGTCACAGGCAGCGTCTACGGCGGACACACCGCATCGGGTGCCACCACAGGCAACACCGTCAACCTCGGCAGCGGCACCACAAACAGTGTCACCACCGTCACGGGTACCATCTCCGGCGGCAACGGGGCGGCAGATACCGATAACGTCCTAAATGTCAACACCAACGCCACAGCGGGCAACATCTCCGATTTCAGTATGGTGAACTTCAACTTCAACAGCACCTTCAATCAGGCAAATCCCATGCTGAACCTCACGGGCGGGGCTGTAACCACCATCGGCTGGAACAAATTCAAGCATACGGGAAGTGCACCGAGCGGGACATCTGTCCTCATGCAGAATATGACGGGCATTAGCATTCCGGACTACATCCGTGCGAAGGAAATCTCCTCCACGGGGACGAACGAATACACCATTGACACCGACACCGGCACGGGGGCGGCAAAGCAGATCCTCTTCGGCGGGTACCAGTTCAAGGATGCCAATACCACCCCGACGACCAGTGACACCGCGAAGGATGTCTGGGCGGGACGCTCCGTCATCGGCAACACCACGACGAACAACAAACTCACCATCAACGGCACGAACCATCGTGATGCCTACGGCGGCTGGACGGCGGGCACGGGCACGACCGCTGCGGCAAAGTTCAACAGCACGAGCAACACCGTCAACCTCAAAGCGGGCTCCGTACGCAACATCTACGGCGGCTTTACCTCCGTGCAAAGCGGCAACGCAACGGGCAACAACGTGAATATCTCGGGCGGCAGTGTCACCGGCGCAGGCAACAACGGCAACGTCTACGGCGGGTATCTTTCCCATGCGTCTGCAACCGGCAGTGCTACGGGCAACATCATCACCATCACGGGCGGCTCGATGAAGAACGTCTACGGTGGATGGACGGCAGGGACGGGAGCCACCACAGGAAACACCGTCAACCTCGGCAGTGCGGCGGATGCCGTCGCTTCGGGTACCACCATCACGGGTACCATTTACGGCGGCAGCAAGGCTGTCGCGACGAACAACACCCTCAACGTCTACGACAGCGTCACGGCGGGCAACATTGCAAACTTCGACCAGATCAACTTTAAGGCGACGAGCAGTCATATCACGGTGGGGGATACCCTCCTGACGCTCAATGACGGAAATGCCACGAACCTTGACTGGAACAAACTCCACGTCGACAACCTCGACAGCCTGAATGCCAGTGCCACGAGCGATCGCATCCTGACACTCATGCACAACGGCAGCAACATCAACTTCAGCCACTACAGTACGCAGGGTACGCGCGGGCGCATCCATACGAACGACTACGAGGCGGACATCACGACCGACGGCAACAGTGCCACAACGCAGAACGTCTACCTCAAGGGCTACCGCTTCCAGAACAACACAGCGAACCATGCGGGCGGTGCGGCAACCGAGGCATGGGGCGGACGTTCCATCATCGGCAACAAGGTGCTGAACAACAAGCTGACCCTCACGGGCGGCAACACCTCCCTTGTTGCACGCGGCGGCATGGTTGAAAACACCGAGCGGGATTCCTACGGCAACTACAAGACCACAGGCGATGCCGAAAAGAACAAACTCTTCCTGAACACCGGAGCACAGACGGCAAACGCCTATGGCGCAGAGGTCAAAACCAAAGCGGGCAGCGCGGCTGAAAACGAGGCGAACCTTGCGGGCGGCAGTGTCGGTGGCAGCCTCTATGGCGCAGCACTTACGGCAGCAGGCGCGACCGGAAACGTTACGAAGAGCAAAGTCACCCTGACCGGCGGCTCCGTCACAGGCAACGTCTATGGTGGACACACCATTGGAACGGGCTCTGTTACGGGCAGTGACATTCTCCTCGGCGGCGGCTCTGTCGGCGGTGATGTCTACGGCGGCTTTACGAACGGCTCGGGCGCAACGATCGGCAACACCGTAAGCCTTGGCAACGGTACCAACAGCAGCGTCACCAATGTCACGGGCACCATCTACGGCGGCAACCAGAGTGCGGATACGGGCAACACGCTGAACGTCAACACCAACGCGACAGCGGGCAACATCAAGAACTTCGAGAACCTGAAGTTCAACATCAACAGCAGTGCGCTGAACGCCGCGAACCCCATGCTGACCCTCAATGCAGGTACGGCAACGAACAACCTCGACTGGGGCAAGCTCACCGTCGATGCGACGAACTTCAACAGCCCGATCAGCACATACGAAGCTTACAATTTGAAGCTCATGCAGAATACGGCGGGCATCAGCTTCACGAAGAACAGCGTCAATACCTACAGTGCAAACGGAGGCATTAAGAGCGTCAACAGCGGGAACTTCGAGTTCAGCATCGACACGCTCGGCTCCTTGGTCAACACCACCGAAGTGCGTGCGGCAGGGTACCAGTACAAAAACCATACGAGCGCAGCCTACAGCGCGGGCGATGGCACCCACAACGCAGCATGGGCAGGACGCACCGCCGTCGGCAACAAGGTCGAGAACAACAAGCTCACCGTGACAGGCGGCACCATCAGTGCGGCGGCGTACGGCGGCCTTGTGGAGAACCACAAGCTCGACGCACACGGCAACCCGCTCCCGACGGGCGACGCGGAAAAGAACACCGTCGTCGTCTCGGGCGGGACTGTCGCCAACGCCTACGGTGCCGAAGTACGCACCAAGAACGGCAATGCCACAGAGAACACCGCTGAGATCACGAATGGCACTGTCGGCTCCGTCTACGGTGCATCCCTTGCGGCTGCAAATGCAGCAGGCACAGCAGACAAGAGCAAAGTCACCATCGCGGGCGGTACGGTCAATGGCTCTGTCTACGGCGGACATATCGCGAACGCTGCGGCGACGGGTCAGATCACGCACAGCGAAGTAAACATCGCGGGCGGCAGTGTCGGCGGCACCGTCTACGGCGGCTACAACAGCGGCAGTGGGGATGCCACGGGGGCAATCGTCAACATTACGGGCGGAACCCTCCACGACGTCTACGGCGGTCATGCAAACGGCACGGGCAAGAGCACGGGCAACACCGTCAACCTTGGCACGGCAACGACCGCATTTACCGCAACGAGCGTCGCCACTGTCTATGGCGGCAATAAGACCGGTGCTGCCGGCATCGCAGGGAACACCCTCAACGTCAACAGCCGAAATGCGCGTGCTGTGGATGTCAAGAACTTCGAGAACGTCAACTTCGACGTGGCGCACAACGTCAGCCATGGGGATACCATGCTCACGCTCACAAGCGGTGCGGGAACCACCATCGACTGGTCGAAGATGAAGCTCAAGAACCTTGACACCATCACCGCAAGCCCCACGACGAATCGTATCCTCACCCTCCTGAACAGCACGAGCAACGTCACCTTTACGAACTACGATGCGGCACGCGCGCGGAATGCAAAGACAGAGGGCGACTATGAGTATGTTTTGAATACAGACAACAAAACAGCACAGGATAAACTCGTCAATGTCACAGGCTACCGCTTCGCGAACAACCATCCGACCTACAGCGCGGGCTCTGACCCCGAGGCGTGGGGCGGACGCAGCAAAATTGGCAACAAAGTCGAAAAGAACGTGCTCAAGGTGACGGGCGGCACGCTCACCACGGCGGCCTACGGCGGCATTGCACAGAACCTTGAGGCGGGCGACGGCGTAGACGGCTACAAGAAGACGGGCGACGCGGCAGAGAACAAACTCATTCTCGAAGGCGGCACGGTCAATCACGGCTATGGCGCAGATGTCCGCACCGAGGCAGGAAACGCCACCAAGAATATCATTGATCTCAAGGGTGCAAGCGTGACGCACGATCTCAAGGGCGGTGCACTGACCCACGCCTCCGCAAGTGGTGCAGCCACGGGCAACACCGTCAACCTCCTCAGCGGCAGCGTTGGGGGAAGTGTCTATGGCGGCTTTGCCAACCATAACGGTACGACCACGGGCAACACCATCGCCATCGGAGACGGCACGAACAACGCCGCCGTCACCGTCACGGGTGATCTCGTCGGCGGCAACAAGGCAGCCACGGGCAACATCCTTGACATCAAGAGCAAGGGCGCACAGGTCGGCAGCCTCAGGAACTTCGGCACGATCAAGTTCAACCTTGGGCCGAGCGTTGTTGACGGGGATACCGTCCTCACCCTGAATCGGGATACCACACTCACCTACAGCACCATTGAAAAACCGACGGGCACAACGGTCTCCGCATGGCTCGGCAACGTCATGGAAAAGAACGTTCACCTCTTCCAGATGACAGCGGGCAAAACCCTCACACTGAATGGGTACACCCCTGCAACGGGCAGCGAGCGTTCGGGCGATGTCGAATACAGCCTCGTCACCAACAACAACCAGGCGGCAACCACCGGCGGCAGTCTTGACCTCTCGGCGTACAAGTGGCAGAATGCGAACGTCGAAGTAAACAGCGGCGCATATGCCAACGTCTTTGGCGGCAAGACCGTCTACCAAACGGACGGCAAAACCTTGCACAACAAGCTCACCCTCAAAGCGGGCGCAAGCGTCACCAATGCCATCGGCGGCGACACACAGACCGCAAACGGCACGGCAGAGGAGAACACCCTCAAGGTCGAAGCCGGAACAGCAACGAATGCCTACGGTGCCAAGACTAAGCACGGCAAGGCATACAAGAACCATGCCATCGCTGCAGGCGGCACGGTTACCAACCTCGTCGGTGCCAAGAGCACCGACGGCACAGCCGAAAAGAATGATGCGCTCATCAGCGGCGGCAGCGTAACGAACGCCTACGGTGCAGAAACCCTTGTGGGTGATGCCGCCGAAAACAGCGCCGTCATCACTGCGGGCAGCGTTACGGGCAGTCTCAAGGGCGCACAGAGCGCCGGTAAGGCTCTTAAGAACACCGTCGAGATCAAGGGAGGCATCATCAGCGGTGCCAAGGTCATGGGGGCGGAAGCAGCCGGCAATGCCGAGAAGAATGTCGTTACCATCACCAATACCCCCATATCGAGCGCCGCAACGGAAATCGTTGGCGGACGCTCCACAGGCGGCGATGCCATCGAGAACGTCGTGAACGTCAACGCGAACATCACAGGAAACGTCTACGGTGGACGCGCTCATAACGCATCCCTGCGCAACACCGTCAACATTGCCGATGGTGCCACCGTACACGGCAACGTCTATGGCGGAGCATGCGTCACCGCCGACGGCAATGCCGTGAACATCGGGCGCGGTTCCACCGTTACGGGCGATGTCATCGCGGGCAACGCCACGGGCTCCAACAGCAACAACATCATCAACCTCACGGGATCGCGCGTCAACGGTACGGTCAAGGGCGGCAACGGCGGCGTAAACGACCGTGACAACACCCTTGCCATCCACCATGATACGGCATACCCGACATCGTATATTAACGACTTTACGGGCATCAAGAAACTCCACTTCTACCTCAGCGAGGGCATCGAGACCAACAACCCGACCCTCCTGCAGCTTGGTGTAACCAGTAAGAGCCTTGCCAACGTCGACGTGGGCCTCGGTGTCCATGGACGCGCACGCGCGCTCAAGGTCAACGATGTTATCAGCCTCATGAAGGTCGGATCGAGCGGTACGCTCAGCGATATCCCGACCGACAACAAGGTCACGGGTATGCAGGGCGTATCTCTGCTCTATGAATTTGCGTTCCAAAAGCGCAATACGGATGAGCTCATTGCCACCGTCACAAAGGCGGCGATCAGCGATCAGACCAAATCCTTCGTCGAGACCAGAGCCGCCGCCACCGACTTTATCAACCGCGGCGCGAACCTCCTCGCAGGATCCGGCATCGCCTCGGCAAAGAAAGAGGCGGCCGCAGGCGTGCAGGACAAAGAAGTGCACGGCTACCATCTCTGGGCGGCAATGGATCAGGGAAGCGTCGACACAGAGACCGGCTCCTATGCCGAGACGAAGGGGTACAACCTCAGCCTTGGCTGGGCACGCGAGCTGAAAGGAAAATCTGCGACACTCACCTTTACCCCGTTTGTCGAATACGGCAAGGGCAAATACGACTCCTACCTCGACGACGGCACCCATGGCAGCGGAAATATCAGCTATCTCGGTGCCGGCATCATGGGACGCATGGAGACTGTGAAGGGGCTGTGGGCAGAGGCAGCACTGCACGGCGGCAAGACGCGCAGCGACTACAGCGGCTCCGTCTATACGGGCAGCACCTCGCACTACGACAGTTCGAACGCCTACTATGCGGCACATCTTGGCATCGGCAAGGAGGTCAAGACCAACGACAAGGATAAACTGAACACCTATCTGCGCTACTTCTGGTCGTATCAGTCGGGCATGCAGGCAGGAATCTCCTCGACCGGCTCAAGTATGAGCACCGACGACTACGACTTCAGCGCGGTGAACTCGAATCGTGTGCGTCTTGGCTTTACGTATACGCACAAGGACAGCGCAAAGAGCGAAGTCTATGCGGGGCTCGCGTGGGAGTATGAGCTCAGCGGCAAAGCGGGCGCATCGTATCAGGGCTTTGATGCCCCGAGTCCGTCGCTGCGCGGCGGGAGTGCGATGATCGAGGCGGGCTACCGCTTCGCACCGCAGGGCAGCCGCTTCTCGTACGATCTGCACTTCACGGGTTGGCAGGGCAAGCGTCACGGCTATACCGGCGGCGCTCATGTGAACTGGGCGTTCTAAGAGATACAATGTTTTTAGGGGGTTGCTGCATTATATGCGGCAACTCCTTTTTTTATGAGACAGCGGAGCTTTTTCGTTCCGCACTATTTTCATCACACGTTGAATGCGATATAATGACAGAATGATTTTTTTGCAATGCGAAGGAGGGCGTACGATGGCGATGGTTCCGAAACTCAATACAACGATCTTCGAGAAGGAGGTTCCGTTCAAGGTCGTCGCGCCCTTTGAGCCGATGGGCGATCAGCCGCAGGCGATTGCAGATCTTGCGGGCGGCATTGAAAACGGCATGACGGCGCAGGTGCTGCTTGGCGCGACGGGGACGGGCAAGACCTATACGATGGCAAAGGTCATTGAGCGCGTGCAGCGCCCAACGCTCGTCATTGCACACAACAAGACACTCGCGGCGCAGCTTGCGAGCGAGTTCAAGTCCTTCTTTCCCGACAACTACGTCGGCTACTTTGTCAGCTACTACGACTACTACCAGCCCGAAGCCTACATCGCGCAGACGGACACCTACATCGAGAAGGACGCGTCCATCAACGATGAGATCGATGAGCTGCGCCACTCCGCGACCTGTTCGCTGTTCGAGCGGCGCGACGTCATCATCGTGGCGAGCGTCTCGTGCATTTACGGTCTCGGCTCACCGGAGAGCTATCACGAGATGGTTCTCTCCGTGCACAAGGGGCAGA
>ERZ772945.2130-NODE-2130-length-12578-cov-2.911203_pt1 | contig 12578 bp, 10 predicted proteins | sample MGYA00511681_ERZ772945 | MGnify/ENA primary metagenome ERZ772945 (study PRJEB29015, sample SAMEA2737943) | human oral metagenome | biome: human oral; feature: human-associated habitat; material: dental | place: China | collected 2143 ... | reverse complement strand
TTTAAACGTATCGCAAAGTTCATAGCTAGTATTTTCAACTTGAAGCTCACCGTTAGCGAATTGGTTTGTTTGGATGTAAAGTTTTTTCATTGTAAGTTCCTCCGTTTTGTTTTTATTTATCTTACAAGTATAGTATATAACATTTGTTATATACTGTCAACAAGAAACACAAAGAAATTTAAACTTTTTTTAATTCAGAAAGTACTTTCAGAGCAAACAAAAAAACCGCAAGCATAAGCCTGCGGTTAAACAATTAGAACAATATTTTAGAAATTTTCCTTTCTATTTTAAAAAAATTATTTAGTAGTGATCAAGCCGTCTGGCTCGACAGTAAACTCGGGCTTGTCTGCCATTGTGCCGTCTGGTTTTAGGTAATACCAGCCTTTTCCATCTGCTGATTTCACAAATGCGTTCGATACCATCTCTCCTTTTTGGTAATCGAGATAATACCAATGTTCCTTGTACTTGGCCCAACCGGTGGCCATCTTACCATCTTCTTTGAAGTAGTACCACTTGTTACTGATAAGTACCCAACCGGCGGCCATAGCGCCATTTGGTAGCAAATAATACCAGTACCCATCCGAATGCTTATGCCATGCGTTAGCCTTCATGTAGCCATTGCTATCAAAGTAATACCAGACATTATTGATCTTCTGCCATTTATTTGTTGGATAAGAACCATCTGCATTGACATACCACCAGCCAGTCGAATTTTTCTTCCAACCTTCTTGGTCGCCCTCATTATCGAGCATCTCTTGAACAGTTGAACCAAGGGATTGATAATGCTTGATTTTAGCAATCACATAGTCACGCAAGCTGTCATTGTAGCCACCGTGCAATTCAAGGGAACGAGCAGGGCACGAGGTACTTGAAAACTCATTGTGGAACTTGATATTTGAATAGTTCGGAGTATCACCATAATAGGCCATATCTTCAGCCATTTGGCGCAATACCATGTTTTCATTTTCAATGAACTCGGCATCCGTCGAATTGTACTGCTGGCATACTTCGTAGCTGAGCGAGTTCATGTTAGCATCATAGTTCGCTGCAGACCAAGTGCCATTATATGTATCTTCGACACGAGCGATTGCATCACGAGTGATGTAGTAATGAGCAAAACCAAGCTCAGACTGGCCATTGTCGTATCGAGACTGCAACCAGTTTACATAACTTTCAGCACTCATAGAACCCGCATCATTGTGCATGATGTAGTATTTTGGTTTTTCAGTTGGACGAGAACCTGCAATTCCGTTGAAGATTGTATGGTTAATGATTTCTACCATCATTACTCCCCTTTCCAAGCTTCATTCATCTGCTTAACTGCAGACTCGACAAACGTATCAAGGTCTTTATCTGTCATGCTGATATTGTACTTTGTAAGTTCAGCACGAATTTTCGTACGGGCTTGCTCCAGTTTTTCTTCGCCTTTAAAACCAGTTTCGGCTGAGACCTGCTCCACGGCATTGACCGCATTCTTAGCCAAGATTTCTACAATCTTGATGGTCTTTTCACCACCCTTTTTGATAAGGTAGTCCTTGACTGCCTTGACTGCGATGCCTAGTAGAATGACTAGGATGCTGATTGCTCCATTGATTAAAATTTCATTGATTTGTTGCATTTGTGTTTTCCTCCGTAATTTCTAAATTTACAAATTTGTTAAATAGGGCATCAATTCGCCCGTTGCCTCCGAGTTTCTTGTAGCTTGAGTGCATTTTATGGATAATATCCGACTCATGAACTGTTGTATAACCACGCTTGAGGGCAACAGTGATATCACGTTCTAATCGTAGATACATGGTCACCAGATGCGCTTCATCATGAACTATTAACTTTTCATTCACTTCAGTTATTTTTTGCTTATTGTCCTCACCAATAGCATGAATAGTGCTCAATTCACCTTTCAGCTCCTTGAATTGTTCTTGGTTAAGGTGACCTGCTTTACTGGCTCGCATGCCGAACCAACCAGTCGCAACAACTCCAATTGTGGGTGCAAGCTGAGTGATTGAATGCACTAGTTTTTCAAAAAGTTCAACCCATGTCATACTATCTCCTTAATCGATTCTAGGCATGACCACGGTCAACACACCTTGCTGCAGCATATCAGAGAGCGCTTGCTCTTTGTATGTATAGCCTTCAGACTGCTGCATCTGGAATTTAAAGATGGTCAGCGTACCCTTTGGCCACTTAGTATTGGTTTCAAACGGATAAGGCATAGCAACAATGTCTCCGTTCACATAGCGACGGTCTTTTACAAAGGCTTGATAAACGCTGCTACTTTTGCGTAAGCACTGGTAGGCATGCCTCCATTTTCAGATATTGCCAGGGCAATCAAGACTTCAGTGATAGCTGAAACAGATTCCAAATACTCTTTGTTAGCAGTCAAGTCTTTGTTAGCCTTCTCAAGCTGTTCCTGAGCTTGCACGATTGCGCTAGATGGGTCAATTTCTGTCTTGACAATATCTAATACTGCCTTGATTAAAACATCGTCAGAATCGCCTGTGCGGTCTCCTGCAAGCTCACGCATGTTCGTACTGTAGCGACTGCCATCGGCAAGCTTGACTTCAACAACCGTCACAGCCTTGTCGCCCAAACCTCGTGTATAAGGCTTGCTTGCTAGTTCGTAATTACTAATTGCCATTTGTCATTTTTCCTTTCACTTCTTCAAATAGCTCTTTTAGAGCTGGGTCGTATTCAAGAACCTCTTTCATCGTATGCAGCTCACTTGCTACATACAGATAAAGGGCCTCAAATCTCGCTGAGTCTTGAACACTTGCTCCGAATTTTTTTGTTAATGAATCAAGCATCAGTTGATTTACTACTTCATTCATGTTGTCATTCATGCTACTATCTTCTCCATTTCTTCTATTTTTTGATTTAACTCTTGAATAGACTTAATCAAATAAGGCACAATCGCTACATAGTCGATGTGCAAGTAATCATCTTCTTTTTCAGGATTTTTGGAAATCACTGACGGAAGTACCGATTCAATATCTTGTGCGATCAAACCAATTTCTTCGTGCTTGCCAGTGCGTATGAAATCAAATGCAACCATTTTTAATTGATTGATTTTATTAAGAGCATTAACATCAGTATCAACAATATTTCGTTTCAAACGTCTGTCTGAAACATTATCAATCCAGTATTTAACCGTTCCATCTCCAATTTGGTTCCACCAAACAACCGCATTTTGCCCGTTGCTTCGAGGGGTTGAACCTGTACCGTAAATTTCAGTGCCACCACGCATATAGATATCTTTATGAAACGAATTGTCACCATAAAAATTAACCGAGCTGGCGCTTGAAAAGTCAACTACTCTGTGAAATGCCGCATTATTATGACAGTACATTTCACCTTCAAGCGTGACGTACCAAGACAAAAGCCCTGGTTTTCCCCAATCATTTCCCCAATTTGCCCAAAAAGCTGTCTGGAACTCTCGACCCCTACCGTTACTCATACCGACCTTGAACTGGTCTAACCCAGTTAACCAGAATGAACTTGGGTCATTATCATGTGTACCAATCTGGAATCCACCAATCCGCCCTTTATAACCTTCAAGCAAGGTTGCAGTAACAACAACAGACCGTAGTTTATTGATAAAGGCTTCTTTAGCAGCAAGCGTATCTGTGAAGATGTCGCTTGAAACGAACAACCGAGCCATGGCCTGGTCCATAATCAGCTTGTCAGCTGTGATAGTCTTTGAGCCGATAATCTCAGCATTCAGTTTAGCGAATGTACCCTCGCCGACAAATAACCGCTTGAAGTAACCTTGAATAGCTGTCAACTCATCAAGTAAGGTCTTACCCTTCAGCCGAATTTTTTCAGCTTCAATCAGGATTTGATTGTTAGTCGCATTGATTTGTGAGACGATAGAACCTGCACTAGTCAAGTTCTGGATAGCCCACGAACCATCTAGTTGGCTTTGAACCGAGCGAACAGCTTCGTTATCGTCCTCTGGGGATGGTTGCCAAGGTCGGGTCACTGTTCCTTCGTAAACATCCACATCTCCAAATAAGAGTGTTGCAACATCACTATCAGTCGTTCCATTATTGTCAATACGAATAAAACCTTCATCGCATTCTCCTGAATTAAACGTATAATTCTTTCTAACTGCTTCATCTGATGAAAACTTAGTGTTATCAACCAACGTTTCTATTCTTGTAAATGACTGGCTTTCCCCTGCTTTTTTACCTAAGAAATAGATGGTCGCGCCTTTCATATTCCAAGTATTAAATACAGTCAAGGCTACTGAATAGACTGTATTTCTTTTTAGAGGAAAACGAATGGTCGAAGTTGGAACAGCCTCTCTAGTTTCGTTGACGATATAAAATAGATTTCTTTTATTTTTAAAGAAAAAATCATGTGTTCCGACACGAATAGCAGGATTTTGACCAATCTCCCAATAACCCCAATCTTTGTTATCTTGTGGATTTCCGCTATTTTTTATAAGATTAGGTCCACCTTGTCGACTGTACTTGCTAACCTCAACCTGAAATAGTTGATTAGTCAGAGCCATGCGAGCGACCTTGTTAGAGATGTCGTTCTCATTCCTACCGATGATACGCTCATAGAGTTGACTAGTCTCTTTGACGCTTTGGAAATCAGATTGATTAGCTTTATTATCGATTTGACTAGAAATTGTGGCAAAACGACCGTCTACCGTCTCTTTGTATTCAGCTAGTTTTTGTGTGACACCTTCCTCTACATCACCTTTCGCTGGTTGCCAGTGTATTAAAGGAATAGCGCCACGGACTAGTGTCGCCCAGTCCATATTACCTTTTGAGTCAGCAGGGTCCGAAGACAAAGTAATTTCAGTACCAGCTGGAATTTCTTTGGTGGGAGTAAATTGCACCATCCAAGCATCTATCGCTTGGTTATAATTCAATCTTCTCCAATCGACTCCGTCAAAAAACGTATGACCTGTCGCATTCTCTCCGTTCCAGTATTTGGTAACAAGAGTATAGGTCTGATTGACTTGTAAGGTTTCAACAAGCCTATACCTCTTGTCATGTTGGTTGTAGAATCCGTCATTACTATTCTTTAGCAAATTCCCACTTGTTCCAAGCGAGAAACTTTCCAAGCGTCTTTCGACACCCTGAACGCTTTCTTGGAAAGTATTTTTACCAACGTAGTCTCTGGATATATGCTCACGGACTGCGCTGACTTGACTAGCGCTCTCCGTTCTAGCATAACGCTTCAACTCTTCCTGACGCTGACCATCATTGCTGATGTAGGTCTCAATCACGCCCATTTTAGTAGACAGACCGTCTGCAGTGCTCTTTAACTCATTCAGTTTCGTGCCATACTGAGTTTTGAAATTTTCAATCTGCTCAATAGCGGTCTGCGATGATGATTTTAGATTGTCGATTTGAGCTTTTGCTCGCTCACTAATCCGTTTGGCCTCCTCAGCAAGTAAATTGCTGGCGCCAGCGCTTTTCAAAGCTTCTTCGGCTTTTTGTCTTGCTTCTTGGATAGTTTTTTGGATTTCTTGAGATTTTCGATTGAATTCCATATCGAATTTCTCGTGATCAAATTCTGTCGGTTCCAGTTCCCATTCTGCGCCATTCCAAAAGTACAGTTGTTTTTTGTCTCCTACAGTCAAAAATAAGCGATCACCTTTTCTCAATGTCCCTTTTGGTACGTCTAAAGGCTTCACATCTCCAAAGTAATTCGTGTTTTTTCCATCTGCAGACACTAAAGCTCTTGTGGCCGTTTTTAAGGCACGTTCGCTCCCTTCTATTGAATCAGTTAGCGTACGTGATAAATGACTAATTTCACTTGTTGTACGCTGAACCGTTCCAATATCATTGCAGACAACTTTTCTACTAATTAAGTTACCACCTACATCATATTCACTAGTTAGCGACACGATACGGACTTTTTGACGAAATCCTAATGTTTCGTTAATAGCCATGATGTAGTCACCAGGAAGCGGGCGACTAATTTTATAACCAACTTGGGTTAAGTCTTCCATATCAATTTCAACAGAAACCTTGTACGACTTATCTACATTTTCTTTTAGACGCTCAAAAAGTTTACCTGTTTCTTTATAACGTTCGTCTATTATAGGTTCCGCTTCAATGCGTCCGTATATTTTGGTTAATGGACTCTCATACTCTGTTTCATAACGACCTTTTGAATGATCTTCATCGTTTTTCCAAGCACCAAAACCGCGTTGGTACGTCACAAAACTATTGATGTTCTTTTCGATTTTCAACTCATTCATATTGAAATCTTTACGAACGATAGATGATAAGTCTGTCCCGATTCGTTTTAAGATTCGAATGACATGTCCACGGACAGAAAATTCAAGACCAGCGGCCTTGATAATGTCGTTGAAAAGTGACAGTCGAGACTTATTCCCAAAATTTTCTTTTCGAATAGACCCGACTGTTGTTTCCAAATTGTAAGTATAGCCACTATCTGAAAAGATCGCTTGTAGGTAAGTTTCAAATGGTTTTGAGCCATTCAAAGTAGTGTAAACCATAGATTTTGACATGTCGTAGAAGAATTGATGAACTGCATCAAATTCGACCTCAATCTGTCTCCCTGTGTCGTTAGGTTTTGCGTAAGTAATACGAAAATACTCATCATCTAAACGAAAACGCCAGCCTCGACCTATACCGTGCAAGCCTTTATCATTGGTATAGATTGTGCCTTTCACAGACAATTCACCATTGACCGCATTAGTTACAGAGTAAGCAACTAGAGCACTATGCTCTATACCTTTTTCATCGACAAATGTAATCAATCTATCACCTCCTTACTTATATAGCTCTTTAAAACCTAGAATTTTGATCGTCCCTCTAAAATCAGTAGAATAACGAACTTGCTTCTGCGGATTTGGTCGAATGACAAAATATTCATAATTTGTTCGAATGTTAATGTTCAAATCCGGCAATGCTATGCCTTTGTAAATTACATTTTCGACACCGGACAAGCGCAATTTATCGCCTTCTTTAATCGGTGTTGAAGTATGATTATAAACCCAACGTCTGCCATCAATTTCCAAAAAGAAGTTTGTTTGGCTAGCGCTTGCAGTCAATTCGACTACATAAGGCACTTCTAGCTGGCTGAGAGTTGCTGTTCCCCTATATGGAATAACTCCTCCAGTCAAAACAATGTCTCGAGGTACAGTTTCACCAAATGGCATCTCAGCAGTCACTAGTTCAAAAGAAATGTTATATTTCATACCTGCTGTTGATTTACCGATAAAGTTATAATCAATTTCATTGCTGAGATGCACCTTATATCGATACTTCCAAGCAGTGTGAGGAATATCTAAAAGGTTTAAATCCCCTGTTTTAGCTCCAGGTAGCTCAAATCCATACAAGTCATCTTGTACTGGGTGCATTTTAGTGATGAAATAAGGTTCATCTCCATAAAGCCAACCTGCAAGCTCATCTTGTTTTTCCATAAATGCAGAAAGGCTGGCAACTGCCAACCTTCCAGAAACTTTAATTGTTTTTTGGCGCAAGGTGATCCCGTCATGGATATATCCGCTGCGCCCTTTAACCGTCCGCCTGTCTACCTCAATAGAAGGCGTACTATCAACAATTTTAATGTTATAAATGCCGAGCTGAGATAATTTAGTCTCAGCATTAGCATGTGTAATCAGTAAATCCATTTCGTAACCTTCCTATTCATAAACAAAGTAATCGTCTTTGATACGATCACGAGCTTCTCGCTCTTTAACAGACGTGTAAATCTTGTCGCCCACAATTTCGTTGTGGATTTCAAATGTAGCATTTGATAATTGAGAATTCTTCACATCATCACTTAGATTTTCCAAGCTTGATTTCAGACCAGTATTATTCACGCTGGCTGAAGTCGTAATCAAGCTATCAACGCCATAACTTTGGTCTGTAATCGCCATCGCATACTGTTTCGCAACACCGTTGATTCTGCGCACCCAATCAGACATACCGATATACATTCCCTCGCCTGTGAATCCACCAATGGATTTCATCACTCGAGATGGAGAATGAATATCCAGAGCAGAACGCATCACACTTGCAATATTAGAAGCGATTGAATATGCGAGTGAGTAAAGACTACCAGCCATGCTTGCTAATCCATTATAGAGACCTGAACCTGCATGGACACCGACAGAGTACAGATGGCTAGCTAGTGCATTGAAGATACTCACAATTTGACTATTTGCAGAAGATGAAACGCTGACAGCTTGATTCATTCCGCTATTAAAAGCAGATGAGACGGCAGACATTCCCTGTTGGACATAACTCTTGACCTTATTCAGAGCACTGTCGAATGTCTGAGTCATCTTGTTCCCACCCGAAGTTGCAGCTTGGTCAACTTTATTCATGCCGTCTGTAACAGCCTTAGAAACACCATTCATGGCATTTGTCGCAGCGGTTTCAGCATTCTTGAAGTTGTTTGTGACAGCATTCGCAACTGCTTGAGAACTACTTTCGGCATTAGACTGCATAGTAGAAAATGCCGAGGTAGTAGATCCCTGCATGCTATTTGCTGAACCTGTCGCGTTTCCACTCATGGTACTATAGTTACCCGAAACAGCAGCTGCTGTACTGCTAGAAATAGCACTTGCGTTGCTTTGAACAGTCTGGAACGCAGTATTTGAATCTGTTTGAAGTGCCTGTAAATATGAACTAGCACTTATATTTAATCCACTTAAATTGCTAGTGACATTCGCATTCATAGTGGCTGATTCAGTCGTTGCAGTTGCTTGGGCTTGTTGCATATTTGTGGATACATTACTGCTCAATGTCTGCATGTTGGTACCGGCAGCCGCTGCAAGTCCTTGCATGCTTGTATCGACATTTGTACTCATAGTATTAACCTTGGTTTGAGTATCAAGGTTCATTGCATCCATAGAAAGGCCGACATTCGTTTGCATAGATTGCGCCTGCAAGGTTGCATTCGTCGACATTTCTGATGTTTTAGCAGAAACATGATCTGACATTTCTGTCGTCTTAGCCTTAACAACTTCGCTTCCTTCGGTTGTTTTTCCGGTGACAAAATCCCACATACCACCGAAGAAATCTCCTACTGCTGAAACAACTCCACTAATTGCTTCAGGAACAGCTGTTAACATCGCCTTACCTAGTTCAAAGATAATTTTAGCACCAGCTTCAAGAATTTTCGGCAAACCTGAAATTAAACTGACAACTAATTGAGCAATCAGTTGCAGACCGCCCTGGATCAGTTGAGGCGTTGCTTGTATCAATCCAGAAACAAGGGAAGATACAATTTGAGCTGCTGAAGCTATGATTTGTGGCAAGTTTTGAATCAAACCTGTTACGAGAGACACGATTAGCTGGATACCGCCCTGAATTATTGCAGGCAAGTTAGATACCAATCCTTGGATAAAGGATGTGATAACCTGTACTGCAATTTGCAAAATTGTTGGTAATGATTGGACGATACCAGTTACTAGATTTTGTAGGATATGGATTCCATTTTGGATAATCTGTGGCATTTGTTGGCCAAGACCAGTCAAGAATGTCGTCACTGCCTGTTGAGCTGACTGTAAAATCTGTGGAAGATTATTAAGAACGCCTTGCACTAGATTTGCTAGTAATTCAACACCCATACCAAGCAACTGCGGAAGTGCGCTAGCAATAGACTGCACAAATGTTCCAATCACAGTCACTGCTGAACTGATTAGAGATGTAGCATTTTGTCCTACTCCTTGAACCAAACTACCAATCAAATCAACACCAGCCTGTACCAAGACAGGGAACATAGTTGCAAAAGCGCTAGCAAATTTAGCAATTAAATCCGCTCCTGATGCTATCAAAGCAGGAATTTGACTTGTTATACCTGAGACAAGATTTTGAATGATTTGAGGGCCTTTTGTGGTTACTGTATTTAGCAATTGGTCTATCTGGGTGCCAAACTGATTGTTGATGATACCCAAACCAGCCACGACGAGGCCAAGGATTGCAGCAGGTCCGATAGCAGCCAAAGCTACACTCATGACCGACGCGATGCCTTGCGACATCATTGAAACAACAGACAACCCTTTTGAGGCAGCATTACCTAAAACACCAGGCAAACCGCTAAGTTTAGATGCAAATAGCTCTACATATCCAGACGCTGAACTAAAGCCGCTACCTAAAATTGATCCAAAAGCACCAATCTTACCACCTAAGCCACCTAATATACCTGTCAATTTTGTCAAGCCCTTAGTAGCAGGACCAAAAGCTAGCAATCCGCCGACCAGGCTTAAAATAGGTGCGGCTGATGCCATAGAGCTAGTGAATTTATCCATGACACCATCAGCTAACTTCGTACCATTCAAGAAATGGTCTAAGACTGGATTGATGTTCGCCATTGCATCAGTGAAATTTTGAAGTGCTTTAGATTGGCCAAATTTATCAACTAACTTATCCACGTATTTTACAATCGTAGTAAAGAGTGGCAAGACGGATTCTCCGAGCTTGATTTGTAGAGTCTCAAACGACCCGCTTAGACCTTCAACAGCACCCTTTAAGTTGTTAAGCTTTTCGGCAGCAACCTGCGCAGCAGTAACCTTGCTGATTTCTGCTTGCATTTTATTGGCACCATCTGCACCCTCGTTCATTGCGATAGTTGCAGCACGAACCGCATCAGTACCAAACAAAGTTTTAAGCGCTTGTTGTTGTTGCTGTTGCGTCAACCCGCTCAAACTATCTTGTAAAACTTGTGAAATCTCTGCGAATGAGCGGATTTTACCTTCTGCAGTAAAGAATCTATTCGCACCATCTTCTGTGATGATCCCTAACCTTTTCATAGCAAGGTATTGCCCTTTTGTTTGAGGTTGTAAGTTCATCAACATTGTTTTTAGAGATGTACCTGCGTCAGAACCTTTTAGACCATTCTGAGCAAATACTGCAAGAGCGTTTGTAGTGTCGCGGAATGACAGACCTAAACCTGAAGCGACTGGAGCGACCATGGAAAGTCCGTATTTCAATTCGTGGACATCTGTCGCTGAAGCATTCGCAGCGCCTGCTAATTGGTTCGCTGCATCTTCCACACGGAGGTTGTCACGTTTGAACGCGTTCAAGGCAGTTGAAGCAATTTCCGCAGCTTCTTTCAGGTCAAGTTCCCCAGCGGTTGCTAGATTCAAGGCACCTGTCAAACCACCATCTAATATATCTTTTGTAGATACTCCAGCTTTTGCCAACTCTTCAATAGCATCTGCTGCTTCAGTTGCAGAAAATGCTGTATCAGCACCCGCTTTAATTGCCGCATCATGAAATTGTTTCATGACGTCAGCACTAGAACCAGTAACAGCCTTAATGCTACTCATACGCGCTTCAAAGTCTGCCGATTTGGTAATCGCACCACCGATTGCATTCTTGATGAAATTAAATCCTGTGTATGCTGCCGAAATACCAAGAGCTGTCTTGATAAGATTGCTTGTAGCAGATGCCGCTTGATTTGTGTGATTCACAATCCCCATCAAAGCGTTAGTAGCTTTACTACCCGCTTGTTGAAAAGCATTGCCAAGTCCGCTTGAAATTTTGCTAGATAAAGTGCTGACTTTGCTGATCAGCTTGCCACCTAACGTGTTACCAACTTGATTTGTAAAATTATTTACTTTTCCTAAAGCGGAATTAAAGGCATTTCCTATCGTGCCTCCTAATTGTGAAAATCTATTTGAAATTGGAGATAAAGCACTTGAAATTTTAGAATTTAAACTAGTGAATGCTTGTGCTATTTTTGCTAAACCCGCTTGTATGGGCTCTGGCAAACGCTGCCCAATATTGGATGCAATACGTTGGATTTCACCAAGAGCGATATTCAGACCACCTTTGAATCCTTGGCCTATTTTTTGACCGATTGAAGCATTTGAAGTCGCGAGCTCATTCATCAATTGACCTATTTTTTGAATCATTTGATTCGAACTATTGACCGCAGCTTTCTGTGCATCATCAAACGCTTTTTTTGTATTTGATACAATTTCGTTCATTGACTTTTCATAATCTTTAGTATCTGCCCCAATATAAGCGTAAATAGAACCATCAAAACTCATACATCCACCTCCTTCTGTATCTAATTTCTATTTGCAAACATCTGGCTCGCTTTTTCAAGCAATGCCACAAAATCGTTTTTGTTTTTGATTTCTTTCTTTTTATCAGGATGGAAAACCCTTCGGACTTTGTCCTTGTCTCTCTTTTTACTGAGTTTCTTCGCATCGACTTTTTTCGCGTTCAATGTATATCTCAGTTCAAGAGCTAGACCCGAAAGAGCTTCGCGCTTTTCAATTTGTCTATAGTAAAGCCCCTCCAAAATTGCATCAAGCTCCCACTTGTTGCAATTTAAAATCGTTTCTTGGTCTGTAAGGCCAAGTTTAGCGCATTCTGTTAAGATACCGCGTTTTCCATCTTGCCAATAATTTCTGAAATTGCTTTGACTTGAGCTTCTGCTGTTTGATCCCCAGCTTCCGCTTGAGCTTGTGCCAATTCTTGTCCAAGTTTCATGTTTTCGATATATTTCAAAATCTTCTTCTTGAAAAAACCTGACTGCACCATTTCTTCTTCAATTTCCTGAAATAGTTCTTCCTGAGGATCATCACTTTCCGATTTTTCAAATCGTGCTTCATATCCATTAAA
>ERZ772945.2126-NODE-2126-length-12611-cov-3.362934_pt1 | contig 12611 bp, 8 predicted proteins | sample MGYA00511681_ERZ772945 | MGnify/ENA primary metagenome ERZ772945 (study PRJEB29015, sample SAMEA2737943) | human oral metagenome | biome: human oral; feature: human-associated habitat; material: dental | place: China | collected 2143 ... | reverse complement strand
GAGCTTCATTTTGACATAGATGAGAAAGGGCATCCTGTTCGTTGTTATTTCAAACGCTCGAAGGATGCCAATAAGCTCATAGAGGAGTTCATGTTGTTGGCTAACCGCACGGTTGCAGAGAGTATAGGACGTGTGGCCAAAGGCAAAAAAGCGAAGGTATTGCCTTACCGAATACATGACAATCCCGACCCCGAGAAGATGGAAAACCTGCGAAAGTTCATCGTCAATTTTGGCTTGAAGGTGAAGACTGACGGCACACGCAACGCTATGATCAAGTCGATTAACAAGCTCATTGGCGAGGTAGAGGGCAAGCGTGAGGGCAAGCTCGTCCAGGCTGTTGCCCTGCGGGCCATGATGAAAGCCAAATACAGCGTGCATAATATTGGCCATTTCGGCTTGGGATTCGACTATTATACCCATTTCACATCGCCCATACGGCGTTATCCCGACACGATGGTGCACCGCCTGTTGACGCGTTATGCGGCAGGGGGCAGGTCGGCCAACGAGAAGCATTACGAGGACCTTTGCGACCATTGCTCGGAGATGGAGCAGATTGCGCAGAGCGCAGAGCGCGACTCCATCAAGTATAAGATGGTGGAATTTATGGGTGACAAGATAGGCTCTGTGTATGATGCCCACATCAGCGGCGTAACAAGCTACGGCATTTATGCGGAGATTGACGAGAACCATTGCGAGGGAATGATTCCCATGCGCGATTTGGTTGACGACTATTATGAGTTTGACGAGAAGAATTTTATGCTGCGCGGCCGCCGCCATCACCACAAATATCAGTTGGGCGACCCCATAAAAATAGAGGTGGCCAGGGCTGATTTGGAAAGACGTCAGCTCGATTTTGCTCTGGTTTCAGACGGAAAGGCAAGGCCAATACCAAAAGAAAGCTCCCCAATTCCCAGGGGAAAGGGCCGTCGCTCCAAAAGATAAAGTATAATGCAAAGGTCTCTTCTGTAATGAAAAGAGGCCTTTTTTATATTTTTAATTTACAACTTTTAGTAATACTTCATTCTGATTTCATATTCCCTTTATCCCCCTTTTCATTAATGGGAATCCATGAATCTGGAAAAATGTCAGGAGTTTTCCAGTAGAACCAACGTTGTGGATATGTCACAATTTTGTCGAGGTGGGGATTAAGCATAGCCGCCCAAAACGAGAAAGTACTGTTGGCAATGATATTATGATGGCAGCAAGACATGAGAAACATGTCTTTCCAGCTGTCATCTCCATGATGGCAGTCAACGAAAACGGCATTGGGAATTTTCATATTCTTTTGTACCCATGCCATGTCGTCAGAGAATATAAAGAAACATGCATCGGGCTGTTCTCTGAGAATTTTCCCGATAGCAGCCTTGTAATACTTCTCTGTACAGAACTTTCCAAACTTGTTATAATGCTCTTCCGACATGTAATCGCCCCGGCGAATGTGTATGGAAACGGCATTGGTGCAGTTTATTTCTTGTAACAAGTTTTGTGCTTCCTTTGTTAGTTTAGGTTTACGAAAGCGGAAGAGTGTGCGCACGTCAACGTCTTTCCAGTATTTTTTGTCTAACCAGTAACCATTATGGAAGATGCTGTGTGCAGTTTCTTCGTCCGACGTAATATGGGTTATTTCACATAAACGGGCACACTTGCTGATGCAATCGGTGATGAAATGATGTGGCGGGAGTGATAGGTTGAAGATAGTGTCCAGTTGAAAACGTGAATGCTGATTTAACGATTTCGACCAGTATGAGCCATAAATACGTTCATGAGGATATTGCCTTTTCAGGTACTGGCTGAAGGCATAGATAAACATTTGGTTTCCCAAACCTCCCTGAAAGTTTACTATTTTCATCCTCTAATGGCGGTATTTAATATTATGCTGCCTGCTGTTTTGCCAGCAGGAAGCCTTTATGTTTTTAATGTTATTGCAATATCTAACCAATTAGCTTGAGCAAATAGGCACACTTCTCCGGATTGCCCAGCGTTTTTCCCTTGTCGTTTGACAGTTTAACACAATCGTGCCACTCACGCTTTTCCGTAATACGCATGCGTGTCAGCTTCACTACAATGTTCATCGGTTCGCAATGTTCAACGTCGCATGTGAGAAAAGTTCCCATACCATAGCTGTCTTTCATCCGTCCGTTTACAAACTTATGGATTTCTATTGCGCGGTCGACGTTGAGACCGTTGCTGAATACTACTTGCTTTGTTGCGGGGTCAATGCCCAAACTTTCATATTTGGAGATAATTTTTTCTGTTTGTTCTTCTTCTACCCCACTGTCTACACGCAGCCCCGAAAACATCATAGCCATACGCTTTGAAAGATTGCTGAAGAACACTTTGTCGCCGAAACAGTCGTACAGGAATATACCGTTGTCGCCATCGTAAACATCGCTGAATTTCTTCATTACATTAAAGTTGCATTCGTAAATACCACTTACGTTCTCTTCAAACTCAATGAGTTGGTGGCTCATGGTACCTATAGCAATAAGATTATACTTCATGGCAAAGTAAACGTTGCTTGTGCCGGTGAACTTTCCCGACCATGGATGGAAACCGTCCGCATCTTCATATCCTCCTGTCTGATAAACGGCTTTCATGGTTCTGATAATGTTATCCTGATGGTCAAATGAGAATCGCCGCCGTGTTCCCATATCGCCAAGTATTAATCCGTTTGCAAGAATCTTTCTGGTCTTACGGGCTGCATGCTCCATCTCCCTGTCGTAATTGTAGTTGCTGCTGTCACCTCTTAATATATGGGTGAGTTCAGAAACAATGCTCAATATGGGCATTTCCCACATAATAGTAGAATACCATTTGCCACGTATACTGATGTCAAGGTGCCCTTCGGGTGATTGTGAAACTGTTACTTCGTGCGGATTAAATCTGTAGCCTCGCAAAAAAATGAAGTACCATTTAGGCAGATAATACATCTTTTTCTGCATGAAAGCTATTTCCTCTTCTGTAATAACGACGTTACACATGTAACCTAACTGCTCGTTCAGCAGGTCGGCAAAGCCTTGGGGATAAACCGTTTTATTCCTGTCAAAAAAGGTATATTCAACCTCTGCCCGCGGGTAAGTCTGGAGCACATAATATTGACAACTGAACGTGTAGGCATCGTTATCGGTGAAGTGCCTGATAATTTGTTGCATGCTTTTTGCCGTTAATAATTAAATAAAGGTGTCATAGCGTTTGCCCAACCATATTTAATATTGGTTACTGACAGATGCTGTGACATCTTATATGTTTTAATAAATGTTGTTCAACAACATTTATTATATGTATTACTGGTTGACGAATTGTATTCTCTTGTTCAAGTCGTCAATGCGTGATTGCAGTTTGGCAATCTTCTTTTCCATCTTGCTTAGCTTCTTCTGGCTTTTGGCAAACTTCTTATTGATCGATTTAGCCTCTTTTAATTGCTTAACTGTTTTCTTTGCATCTTTTACAGTGCTTTTTGCATCCGACGTATAAAAATCGGTAGTTGCAGCGTTTGCAGCTGCATTCACCTCGGCAACTTTATTCGTAAGTTCATTGTAATTGGCTTTTTCTTTTTCATAGTCAAGCTGAAGCTTATTGAGCTTTGAGGTTAATGCTAAAACTTTTTGCTGCTCCTTTAAATTCTTAATAGTTGTTGCATCCTGAGCAAAAGCAAAGGCGGTTGATAACGCCATTACAAATAATAAAATAACTTTCTTCATTGTCACTAAATTTAATTTAATATCGCAAATTTATGCTATTCTTTTTATTTCTGCAAATATATTCATTGGAAAATGTATGTTACGGCTTAATCATACTGTTGTCATGTTGCAATGACAAATCCCCATCTCTGTCCCAGAGATGGGGATTTGTGCTAACCTAAATACTAATCTTTCAAATCGCCTTGAAAGTAACTAAACCTAATTGAAAACCTAAAAACTAACTCTTAAACCTAAAACCTAAAAACCTATATGAAACAATCTACTATTTTCTAACCTATTGAATGATTGTCTTTCGGATTGTCTTCTCACGAAGGCTTTGTATCCTTTTGACAGTGCAAAGATATGTTGTTTATGCGTTTGCGACAATAAGAAAAGCCATGAAAACTTTATTTCATGGCTCTTTATTGACTTAAGTCAAACAATTGTGTGCGCACACAGCGGCTATTTGTTGAGTTTCCACGTCACGCCGTCTTTGGTATCGTTTACCTCAAAGCCGGCATTGGCGAGGGCATTCCGTATCTCATCGCTCGTCGTCCAGTCTTTAGCCTCCTTGGCTTGCTGGCGCATTTTCAGCACCATATCAACTATTTTACCGTATGCTTTTTCGCGTTCGGCGTTGTTTGTTCCCTTGTTGCTCTTCAGGCCAAGGATGTCGAAGATAAACAAGCGCATGGTATCGCCAAGCTCTTTCAGGTCTTCGGCCGATATTTTTGTTTTGTGGTCGAGCAGCAAATTCACCACGTGGCATGCTTCAAACAAGGCACTTATCACAAGTGGTGTTTGCAAATCGTCGTTCATTGCGTCGTAACAGTGCTGACGAAGCTCGCGTACAAACTTCTGCGTATCGGGCTGCGAGCCTTTCGATGGCTGTATACGGTCGAGGTTTGCAAGCCCGTCCATAAGCCGGTCATAACCCTTTTGGGCGGCCTTTAACGCCTCGTTCGAAAAGTCGACCGTGCCACGATAATGGGCCGAAAGAATGAAAAAGCGGATAGTCATTGGCGAGTAGGCCTGGTCTAAACTCTCATGTTTGCCGGTGAAGAACTGCTCAAGGGTGATGAAATTGCCCAAACTTTTACCCATTTTCTGCCCGTTAATGGTAATCATATTGTTGTGCATCCAATAGTGTACCATCTGGTCGCCCTGACTTGCAACGGCCTGAGCTATCTCGCATTCGTGGTGAGGGAATATCAAATCCATCCCACCGCCGTGTATATCAAAGTGGTTTCCCAGGTACTTTCTTCCCATAGCCGTGCACTCGCAGTGCCATCCGGGGAAACCGTTGCTCCACGGACTCGGCCAGCGCATGATGTGTTCGGGCTGGGCTTTCTTCCAAAGGGCAAAGTCTACCTGATTCTTTTTCTCACCCACTCCGGCCAGTTCGCGGCTGTTGTTAATCATATCGGTGAGGTTTCTACCCGACAAGATGCCATACTTATGATGGGTATTGTATTTCACAACATCAAAGTAAATGCTGCCGTTGCTTTCGTAGGCATATCCGTTTTTCAGAATTTCCTTCACCAGTTCCTCCTGTTCAATGATGTGCCCGGTGGCGTGCGGCTCTATCGACGGCGGCAGCACGTTCAGCTCTTCCATGGCTTTATGGTAGCGGTTGGTGTAGTGCTGGGCTATCTCCATCGGCTCAAGCTGCTCGAGACGAGCCTTTTTTTCTATCTTGTCGTCGCCCTCATCGGCGTCGTGTTCAAGGTGCCCCACGTCGGTAATATTGCGTACATAGCGCACCTTATACCCTAAATGACGCAGGTAGCGGAAAAGTACGTCGAAGGTAATAGCGGGCCGGGCGTGCCCCAGATGCGGGTCGCCGTACACCGTCGGGCCGCAAACGTACATGCCTACATGGGGTGCATGCAACGGCTTAAAAAGCTCTTTGCTACGTGTTAGTGTATTATAAATCAACAGTTTCTGTTCCATAATGCTCTGTTTTGCATCGTAATGTTCTTGATGCAAAGTTACTATTATTCTTCGAATAGGGTGCAGACGCGAACCATGAATATATATATTTTACGGTATTATAGGGCCTTTTTCTGCAAAATATATGTATCTTCGCATGCAATTTAAACCCTATAACCCTTATGAAATATAAAAGATTGACAGCAGCCGAGGGCGCAGCCCTGATAGAAGATGGCGTTACTATTGGCTTCAGTGGCTTTACACCGAACGGTATTCCCAAAGCTGTTATTCGTGAAATACGTAAGAAAGCTGAGGCGTTACATGCCGAAGGCAAGCCCTATCAGGTAGGAATTGTAACGGGAGCCTCGGGCTGTCAGAGCCTCGAAGGCGACATGGCGAAGGCACATGCCATTAAGTTTCGCGGCCCTTTTTCGACGAATAGGGATTTCCGTATTCATACCAACCTGGGCGAAATTGATTATGAAGACATGCACCTGGGCCATGTAGCCGAGCGTCTTCGCCGCGGTTACTACGGACCTGTTGACTGGGCTTTCATTGAGGTTAGCGACTTGGAGGAGGGCGACGACGTTTGCAAGGCCTACCTTACTACGGCCGGTGGCATCGTGCCTACGATTGTGCGCCTGGCCAAACACATCATGATTGAGTGGAACCACTTCCACAATCCCAACTCAAAACGCCTTCACGACGTTTACGAATGCAAGGAGTATCCTCATCGCGAACCCATACCATTGTTGCACGTTGGCGGCCGTATCGGCACCGAATATGTTGAGATTGACCCCAAAAAGATAGTGGGAGTGGTCGAAAGTAACATCCCCGAGGAGGCACGTGCCTTTAAGGCTGTCAATGCCGAAACGCAGGCAATTGGTGAGAATGTCGTCGATTTCTTCCTGCGTGATATGAAGGCAGGCCATATCCCAGCGTGCATGTTCCCCATACAAAGCGGTGTAGGAGCAACGGGAAATGCGGTGTTAGAGGCCATAGGTTCTTGCCAGGGGCTGCCGCCTTTAGAGGTGTTTTCGGAGGTGGTTCAGGACGCAGTCATCGACCTTATCGAGCAAGGGCGCATTACACAAGCCTCCTGTACGGCCATGACCTGCACGAACGAGAAGATTCAACATGTTTACGAGAACATGGAGTTTTTCCGTAAACATCTTACCCTCCGCCCCAGCGAGCTGGCCAATGGTCCTGAACTGATACGCCGTTTCGGCGTGATAGCCATGAACACGGCGTTAGAGTGTGACCTCTACGGCAACGAAAACTCGAGCCATATATGCGGTTCAAGTCTGATGAATGGCATTGGAGGGTCGTGCGATTATGAGCGCAACGGGTCGGTAAGCATATTTTATACACCGTCGACGGCGAAGGGAGGCACAATATCTGCCATCGTACCGATGTGTTGTCATGTCGATTCTACCGAGCACGATGTGGACGTAATTGTGACCGAACAGGGCGTTGCCGACTTGCGTGGCAAGGGTCCTGTAAGGCGGGCACACGAAATAATAGAGCACTGTGCTCACCCTGATTATCGCCCGTTATTGCGCGATTATCTCACGCATGTGGCACCCATGGGGCACGAACCTCAGAGTATGACGGCGGCTTTGGCCTTTCACGACACTTTCTTGCGCAAGGGCGATATGCGCCTTACCGATTTCAGCGAATATCTGAAATAAGAATTTTAATAAGGTATAACGGTATTGAGGGGTCTGGAACAGCATGCAATTCTTGCTGCTTTCAGACCTTTTTCTGTGTATATAACGGCGTGATGTTGCTTCGTTACTGATGGTATGTTGATTGTTCGGCGGCCGTCAGCAGCGTTGTTGACAGCCGTCGAACACTGGGTATGACGGCCGTCGTACGCGCTGCTGACGGCCGTCGAACAATGACCCTAGGTGCGTAAAGGTATTGCCAGTATGGGGTAATGTTGGGTTTGAAAGGGCGTAACGGTCTGTCAAAATGGAGGTAATGTCTGATACATAGAGGTGTAGTCCCGCTTCAGGATATGGTGTAATGGCTGTTTTACAGTGTCCCGATAGTTTCTGAAAGCTCACAAAAACAAAACTTCCGAAGGCTGTTATGTACCCCCGGAAGCTATGTTATATTTATCCCGGGCAGACCTCTGCCCTGCCCTTTTGTTTCTGTATGTTTTTATTTTACCAACGCAGCCATGGGGCTTTTCAGTCCTTCAACGTTGGTCATAAAAGCCTTGGCCGACCCGAATTTCAGGTGAAGGTCGAGCCTTACAGGCACATGGTTATCATCGTCAGAGACGAAAAAGTCGCATATTGTTTTCTCTTTCTGTCCCTCTTCGCGCTCAATATACGACAGTTTAAGGCAACGATACGTCTTTCCATTGTCGGCCTTTACGTTGGTTTTACCGTTAAATCGCAGCATGGCAGGGTAACGCTTTACGCCGTCGGCAATCGGAAAGTTAACCACCGTACCCTTTTTCCAGCTTGTAGGATTGAAAGAACGGGCACGCATAAAAATGCTCATCATGTCGTAAACACAATCGTTATAGGTGTGCTGTACCCATGTATGGGTGCCGTCGTTATGGCGTCGATGCTGTTTGACATGGCACTTACCGTCGGGGTATGAGTAAAAAACCTCATCCACGGTATAGCGTTTTCCTTCGTGCGCTCCTTTGCGATAGTATAGCGGTGCCATCTCCAGGCTGTTATAACAAAGCAGTGTATCGCGCAGAATAAAGAACTTATCGGCCCGCTTGCTGCCTCTTGTGATGAGGCTTCCCTTATATGCAGGGTGCTTGTCAAAGGTGGTTTGAACAATGTCGAACGTCGCCGTGCCGGCCTTTACCCATACAAAACTCCAGTTGTAATAAAGGTTATATGTCAGGCTTTCGCCCGATTTGAAGGCCGTATTCTTATATGTACACTGTGCTTTTGTTGTATTGGGTATCAGCAATAAAAGCAAACTTGCCAATAATATCTTCAAAACTTTCATATCGTTAAGTCTATAAGGGTTTGTACATTATGTTTCTATCCTCCTGTTGTGATAGAAGACTGGGCATGACAAACAAAAGTTACGTGCCACGGTTTATTTTGGCAAATATTCTATTCCAAGGTCTTTTGCCCGCTTCTCATTGCGGTGTTGTATGCTCTTTTCTTTATCAGCCTTCTGCTTTTTTAAGGCTTCTGGTTTTTGCTGATAGATGGGACGGGCCAGCGGATTCCACGTTAACGTAAGGTCCCACTTGGCTTTACATTCTATCTCGTCGGGGTTATAGTAAACCTCCTCGGGCTGAATATCGGCATCGTAATCACCTGTATCCCACCTCTTGTTGTTGTTGGCGTCAAGAATCATGCGCATAAAGTATTTGCCGGGCTTAAGATAATAGAACTCGGCCTGCCCGTTATCGGTGAACGATTGTTTTACAATCTTGCTCTGTCCGTCGAGCAATTGTGCTATGATATGCTTGCCTTGCATGCCGCTTAACGTCATCAGCAGCGAGGCATAAGCGTCTTCACCGCGCACCTTAAGCCCTTGTTTCAGTTTGCCCGACACCGCACCGTAAATTGTTTGAAAGGCTGTACTGTCGGCCTCGAGGCTGTATTCGGTTCCCGGTTTCCACGCAGCCCTCACCTGATACTCCTCATTACTGATTCGCTTTAGCTCGTAAGGCTCTTTGTACCACAGCGAATCGCCTGCGGGATGTGAGAATAACCGCACGTGCTTAGTATCAACATCCTCTAACGGTTCTTTCGCAACGAGGCTTATATTCTGATCAGGATCCATGTCGCCCGACGGCGTAATTTCGAGCTTTAAAGGCTCTGCAGGCATTGTGGTTTGGTAAGGTTCGCCGCGCTTTTTCAGCTTGTCCTGCTTCTTTTTCCATTCATCAAAGGCCTTCTGTTTGTCTTTTAAGCGTTTGGCATAAGGTACTTTTGCCAGCATCTTTAGCGTGTCAACCTGTTGCCGTAACACGCCCGTCGAGTCGGTAATGTTTTGTGTAACCGTCATCTTTAGCGTGTCCTGGTTCACCAATGCCGTATCACGAAGCCAGTAGGTTACGGTGTCTTTGCGTGCTGACGATTCAATGATGAATGCATCTTTTGCGTTGAAATTCAATCCTATGATGTCGGGAAGTACCGAGTCGCCATACGTATAGAAGAGGGTAAAACGGTTGGCTTCGGGGCGCTCGCTCTTGAGAAGGTAACGGTCTGTAACAATTTCGTTGAAGGCCCGCAGACATATATTGTCGGGCATAAAGTGAGTATAGCTTACCTTTTCAATGCCCGCGATATGCAGAGAATCACGCCAGAGCGTGTCCTGACGGACGTCGGGACGGAACGACGGCTCAATAATGTCGTGGTTAAAAGCCAGCATTTCGCTGCGCTGATTGAAAGAATAGTTGCCGTCTGTATCTTGTAAGGCGTATACTCTGTACTTACCTGGCGCAACGCCACGGATGCTGAAGCGTCCCCTTGAGTCAGTACGCGACACACGAAGCATGGGTTTTGTCTTGAAAGCCGTGTCGGAAAGGTCTGCATATAACCCCACAAGGATGCCCTTTACAGGCTCTAAATCGGCTGCCTGCACAACGTATCCCGCCACCTCTAACGTATCAATATGGTCGCCCGTTGAGAAGCTATACGTGAAGTTTCCCAGCGGATTGCCCTCGTTATTATCGCTTATGGCATTTGAAAAATCGATGGTGTAGGTGGTGTTGGGTTGCAGTTTGTCAATCAGTTTTACGTTAATACTCTTTCCCTCGCCCTTTATTTCGGGCACCTCCAATTGTGGTGGCGATACCACTACATTTTGTGTAGGGTTGTCAATTTTAACAAATTCGTTGAAGTTTATGCGAATATTGCGCTTGTCTATATGGGTTGATTTCTCAGCCGGCATGGCACCAATTACGCGCGGTGGCGTTTCATCGTACCACCCTCCATCGGGTGCTCCCATCCTCGCACACGAATAAAGCATGGGCGTGATAAGAATAGCCATAAGCAAAGACAACAACACCGGCACCGATATTACGCTGTTGCCAGCCTGTTGTTGCAACATAAGAAGCACCCCCCGGGCCTTTTCAATTACCCGCTTATCGTAATTTTTGTTTGTCTTCATCATGCCCGTTGTCTTTACAAATTGTGGTTACCCATGTCTTATTACAGCCTCTTTGTATAAAGAATATTCGCAAACCTCCGCAACTTCCGGCCTTTTTAATACTTTAATACTTTAATTTTTTAATTCTGATTCAGTTCCAACAGCTCATCCATATTCTTGCGCGAGTTGCTCAACCGCGGCACTTTGTGCTGGCCTCCCAGCTGTCCTTTCTGCTTCAACCAGTCGTTAAACAGCCCCGGTCGCGCTTTTACCACCTCCAATTTCTGTAAGGTTGTATCGTGCGAACGCTTGGCTTCGTAGTCGGAATTAATCTGCTGGAGCTTACGATCGAGGCAGTCAGCAAACTTCTGAAGGTCGTCAGGGTTTTGTGAAAACTCAATTAACCACTGGTGACGACATTTGGCATTCTCGTCCATATACACGGGGGCAGCTGTATATTCCAGCACCTGGGCACCTGTTTGCTGGCAGGCATAGGCCAGCCCCTTTTCGGCATTGTCCATGATTAACTCTTCACCGAAGGCATTAATAAAGTATTTTGTGCGACCCGTAATGACGAATTTATACGGCTTTTTCGATGTAAACATCACGGTATCGCCTATCATATACCGCCACAATCCGCACGATGTGGTGATAACCATAGCATAGTTCCGGCCTGTCTCAACGCCCTCGAGTGGTACCACCGTAGGGCTTTCGGCATGAACTTCCTCCAATGGAACAAACTCGTAGAAAACGCCATAGTCGAGCATCAACAGCATAGAGGCATCGTCCGGATTGTCCTGAATACCAAAGAAACCTTCGGAAGCGTTATACGTTTCCATGTAATGCATGCCGGCTGAAGGTATTAATTCTTCATACTGCTTGCGGTAAGGACTGAACGCTATGCCCCCGTGGAAGAATACTTCCAGATGGGGCCACACTTCGTTAATGTGCTTTTTGCCCGACAATTCCAGCGTTTTCACCAACACACTCAGCATCCAGGAGGGCACCCCCGACAGGTTGGTGACGTTGGCATTCAGGCATTCACGTGCTATGCGTTCGCGCTTAAGCTCGAAGTCGGACAGCAGTGCCGTCTGTTTTTTAGGCACACGAAACAGGTTGGCTATGGGGTTAATGTTTTCGATTAATATCGCACTGAGGTCGCCAACCAGCGAGCCTTCCACGTTGTAATTGGGCGAATGGCTGCCACCCAATATCAGCGACTTGCCGTCAAACAGCCGGCTTTGCGGATTGTTGCGCAGGTAAAGGGCTGCCACGTCTGCCCCACCCCTGTAATGAATATTGTGTAATCCGGCGTTCGATACGGGGATAAACTTCGACTTGTCGTTTGTTGTTCCCGACGATTTAGCAAACCATTTTACCAACCCCGGCCAGAGAACGTTCTCCTCTCCGTGCCGCATGCGGTCAATATCAACCTTTAATTCTTCGTAGGTATTGATGGGAACACCTTTTGAAAAGTCGGTGTAAGTGCTTATTCCACTGAATAAATGACTACGGCCGTACTCGGTATCGCGGCCTTTGCCAAGAAGATATTTCAACACTTTTTGTTGAAGTATTTCAGGGTTTGTGTAGTGCTTCTCCAACTCTTTCTGCCTGGGACAGAACAGTTTATTTGCTATTTTCGTTAAGCCCATAACGATGCAGTATATCAATTTAAAAGTACAAAATTACCCTAAAAACTTGAGAATGAACGCTTTTTTAGCATTTTTAATAGCGCAGCATGACAGGATGACGAGTAATATATGATGACATTCCATTATCGTGATGATATGGAACATGGCTTTATGTTATTGCTTGTGTGGAAGGGTACGATGTAAATCGTATGGTTTTACATGATAATATTTCGGTAGTTGTTTTATAGATTGTGTTGTTATAAAACTTCTTATTCTTTCACCA
>ERZ772945.2123-NODE-2123-length-12626-cov-6.093708_pt1 | contig 12626 bp, 8 predicted proteins | sample MGYA00511681_ERZ772945 | MGnify/ENA primary metagenome ERZ772945 (study PRJEB29015, sample SAMEA2737943) | human oral metagenome | biome: human oral; feature: human-associated habitat; material: dental | place: China | collected 2143 ... | reverse complement strand
GACTCTATACTAAAACTTCTAATATTAACAGACTTAGAATTAGAGGCTTCAATCAAGTCAAGAATACAGTTTTTTAAATTACCTTTATATACATAATCAGCATCGATATTTACATATCGAACACTCATATCAGGAGCAATACTAACATATCTAGCTATATTACAATCCATTTTTTTGTACATAAAAGCCAATTTATCATCTTTTAATAAATCTACCATAATACGCTCTTATAGATTAAAATCGACACTACTTCCTATTAGATTTCGGTACATATTCTCAGCATACGTATCTGACATTGTAGCAATATAACTAGCTACTTTTCTAGAAATAATTTTATATCTTAATGATTTATATTTTTCAAATTCATCGGGATATTCTTTTTCAACTTTTTTCTCAAAATGCAAAACTGTGTTTTGTCTTTGATCTAATTCTTCATATATACTTTTTAAATCCTCATCTTCAGACAATTCACATATAATTGCTTGATCCACTTCATCTCTAAGATTTAAAGGCATAAGTTTATAATTATTAGTAAGCTTATTAAATAGCCACTCTACAATCACCTCCGCTTTCGCATCACTCTTCTGAACCTCAGGACTAAAGATATAATAATTATCTAAGAATTCCCTTAATTTATAATAGTTTGTCCGATAATCACTACTAAAATTAATAAGTAAACTATCTAAATATTCCTTATTTCTACCATCTGAAGACCAAGATTGTCTTCTATTTTCCGTTTCCGCTCTAACGGTCTTTTGAATTAATCCTGGTATTCCATTAATATTTTTTGCACTTGAATTAATTAAATCACTTATTATATTTCTAATCAAATCTCTTGGCTTATATTCATCTAATGAATTTATCTCTTTTTTGAGTAATCCGCTTAATATACCACATAACTCATCTTCGATACCTTTATTATTTTTTTTCAAATTAATATATGCCGAACATCTTAAAAAATCTTCCAAATCATGTGTTATATAAGCAATTTTATCTGACCAAATTACTACCTGTGCTTCTAATGTACTTGGAAAAGAGTTAAGCCACTCATCAATTTTGACCCAACTACCAAAAGGTTCATCTGGTCTTTCAAGCACCTTTAAATACTTCAACTGAATTTGAGCCACACCTTTTTTAATCTTAAACATATCTGAATCATGTAATAATATCCCCTCATATATTTCTGGTTCAATTTTTGATCCATATTTTTCCCATAAGTATCTAACACTTTGAATTGGATGATGAAATTCTCCATTTTCTTTTAGTAATTTATTTAATTTTCTTTCAGCAGCATGACCAAATGGGGTATGCCCTACATCATGACCTAATGCAATAGCTGAAACTAAATCCATGTTCAATCTTAGTGCATTCGCAATACTTATAGCAATTTGTTCAACTTCTAATGTGTGAGTTAATCTAGTTCTATGATCTCCAGAAACAGTAGCAGATATAACTTGAGTTTTATCCTGCAATCTACGAAATCCACCAGTATATAATATTTTATCCCTTTGTCTTCTCAGAGATGTACGATAAGTTTCTTCACAACCAGCTTCTGCTTCTTTTTTTATCTCATTTTTTCTATAACCATATGATGCTATATGTTCATTAAATAAATCTTCCAAATCATTACTTTTAAGAGGAATATTTTTCACCATTTCAACCCTCACTTATAATAATATAAACATGTCATCATCTAAAGTGTAATTTATTAAGAAATTATTTTCTATAAATACATTTTATAATCATTTCTCAATAAAGCAAATACGCTCTAATAAAATAATCACTCTATATTTAATTATACTTCCCTATATCATCAGCAACCATAGATAGTCTTTCCTCTGTTGGCATTGGATAGGAATAAACCTTATGTTCTTCTTCCATATCATAATTATCTGTCCATAACTCACATTGTGTTATTACAGTTTGAACTGCATCATCCATACCTTCTGGAGGATATTTATGCTTTTTCAAAAGTTTTTTAATGATCATACGCATTTTAGCTCTTGCTGATTGACGTTTTTGCCAGTCTATTGTCCTATTTTTACGAAGTGTATCTGCTAGTTCTTTCGTTATAGAGATTAGCTCTTCATTTTCATAAAAGTCTTTAATAGCCTGTGGTTTTACTAATGCATCATAAAAGGCTAGCTCATCTGCTGTTAATCCAAGTTTTTCCCCTTCTTGCTTATCAGCTGCGATTTGTTTTGCCAGTTTTAGCATCTCCGCAATAACTTCTTCATTAGTTAGCATCCCATTTAAATAAGCATTGAGAGAATGTTGCATAATTTCACTAAATTTCTCAGACTTAACTACATTCGTTCTACGATAAACAGAGACTTGGTTAGAGATTAATCTCTTCAACAATTCAATCGCAAGATTCTTTTCCTTCATATTAGCAACATCTTGCAGGAATTTAGGATCAAATAAAGAGAACTCCTCTTTAATATCAGAGAATAAATTTATTACGCCCTCACTCTTAATACTATGCTTTAAAAGTTCATTTATTCTTGCATTCATCTCTGGTAATGAAATCTTTTTACCAACTCCAGTATTAGTAAGTCTCAAAACAAGTACACGAACAGCTTCAAAAAATGCTGCTTCAAATCTATCGTCTTCATTAACCAATGAAGAACAAAGAGAGAGTGCTTGATGAAGCATAAGGGCTTCTTTTACAAATACCTCCTTATCCTCTGCCCGCTCTTTATCCATAATGAAATTCACTGCACCACTAATAGTTTTAGCTCTTTCAAGATCCGTACCACTTTTAAATTTAGAATAATCATATCCATGGAATATATCACGACATATAGACAATTTTTCCAAGAATTTAGGATATGCAACCAAAGTAACATCTGTGTCACCATAATTCTTTTTATCACGAGATGTATAATCGTTCATCGCCTGCTTTAAAGCAGTAGCAATACCTACATAATCAACAATAAGTCCGCCTTCTTTATCACGGAACACACGATTAACACGAGCAATTGCTTGCATTAGATTATGTCCAGTCATAGGTTTGTAAATATACATAGTTGCAAGAGAAGGAACATCAAAACCTGTCAGCCACATATCAACAACTATAGCAATCTTTAAAGGACTATTATTGTCCTTAAATTTCTTAGCAAGTTCATTTTTATGATGCTTATTGCCAATGATTTGTCGCCACTCTTCTGGATCATTATTGCCTGAAGTCATGACTACGGCAACTTTTTCTTCCCAATTTGGTCGAAGCGCTAAAATACGTTTATAAATTTTCATAGCAATAGAACGAGAATATGCAACGATCATTGCCTTGCCGGTAAGTAAATGCTCCCTATTATTTTCATAATGATCAAGAATATCCTGAACAAGAGAATCTAGAGTATTATCATTGCCAAGGATGGCTTCCATCTGTCCTAGTTCATGTTTGCTTTTCTCTATAACTTCACTATCAGCATTTAAAGACATCAAATCATATTCAGCATCAATCAACTTCAATGTTTCTTGATCAAGATTCAATTTGATAACACGACTTTCATAGTAAACAGGTCGTGTTGCACCATCCTCAACAGACTGCGTCATATCATAGATATCAATATAATCACCAAAAACCTCCCGCGTACTACGGTCTTTTGAAGAAATAGGTGTTCCTGTAAACCCAATATATGTAGCATTAGGTAACGTATTACGAATTAGTCTAGCTGTACCAATAACACGTTTTGCTACTTTCTCACCAGATTCATTCTTTGTAATCTTAAATTTTTCAGCAAGCCCATATTGCCCTCTATGTGCTTCATCCGCCATAACTATAATATTATGACGTTCAGATAGAGGTTCATCCGATTCTTCAAACTTTTGCATAGTCGTGAAAATAATACCATTTGCCTGTCTCCCAGCAAGTAAGGTTTTAAGATTTTCTCTACTTTCTGCTTGTAACGGCTCTTGTCGTAAAAAGTCTTTACACTTTACAAACTGACTATAGAGTTGATCATCAAGATCATTTCGATCAGTAAGCACAACAATAGTAGGGCTATCTAAGGCCTCCTGCAACAAATGGGCATAGAATACCATTGAAAGAGACTTTCCACTACCTTGAGTATGCCAAAAAACTCCACCTTTACCATCAGTAACAGTAGCGTGCTGAGTCGATTCAATAGCCTTTTTTACTGCAAAATATTGATGATATCCAGCAAGAATTTTATAGCTATTTATTCCTTCATTTGAGAAACAAATAAAGTTCTTAATAATATCAAGTAATCTTTCTTTTTGGAATATCCCCTCGAAAAATGTATCAAACTGTGCATATTGTGTATTTTCGTAGTTACCGTCTTTTGTTTTCCACTCCATAAAACGGTCTTCGCCGGAAGTAATTGTACCCGCTTTAGAAATCAACTGGTCACTCATAACACAAATAGCATTATAAATGAACATTGATGGAATCTCTTGCATATAATTACGAAGTTGCCTATATGCCTCGGAAGCATCTGTTTCTTCACGAGAAGGAGACTTAAGCTCCATTAATACTATTGGCAGACCATTTAGAAATAGAATGAGATCAGGGCGTTTATTGCTGTTCTCAATGAAAGTCCATTGATTAGCTACAACAAATGAATTATTTTCAGGGTTCTTATAATCCACAAGATAAACAATTGAAGAACGTTCTTCTCCATCAACAAAATATCTTACAGGAATACCATTTTGTAAGTAGTCCATAAAGACGGCATTCTTCTGTACAAGCTCTCCATTTTCAAAGTTTTTAAGTTTAAATAATGCATCCTGAATCGCATCATTAGTTGCACCATGATTTATACGATATAAAGACTCAATTAAAACGTCTTCATAAAAGGGACTATAAAAATTTCTTTCTATATCTGGGCCATACACATATTCATACTCTAAATCATTCTGAAATAATTCAATTAATGATTTTTCATAATCTTCCTCTCGAAAAAAATTCAGCATTACTATTCACCCCTATTAAAAAGTTAATTTTATTCCTATAACTCTCTTGTAAATATATTTACATTCCCTCTATTATCAAAAATGAGTATTTCATAAAATTAATATTTACCACCATGTATAATAAACAAGAATTTAGTGGCCTAAGGTTCTATGTCTGAAACATCCAGCTCGCCAACCATCAGCTTTAGTAATAATGCATCTCTAATATCAACAAGTCGTGAGTTTTCTGCTTCAAGCACTTCCTGCTGCTGGAAGATTGGAGTACAAAAGGCATTGAATTTATCAATAGTCTCGTTATCGGGAATTACAACAGGGACAGATTTCATCCCTGCACCTGATATTTCCTTAAAAGTTGAACCCGAAGCCATTCCCTCGATGGTCGGCAATAAAAATTTCAGAAGATAATACATAAAAGCTGTACCAACATTTTCATTTGGAACTATCGATTTGAATCCCTGATTAGTTGTTACTTCGTTGGCAGCAATGGCAATGTACCCAATAGGTGCTCTGGAACTAAACAGAACTGTTCCGGTTGGCATTTTGATTGCACTACTTTTGGAAAATCCTAATTCTGAAATATCAATTTTACCGTGAGAAATGAATTTTGACTTATTAAGAGATAAATCCTTTGGAGTAATCCATGCTATGCCTTTCTCGGAGTAATATTCAGGCTTTGTTTTGGAGGGGGTTCCACCGGCAACAACAGTTCCAAGGTCAGAAAGCACACCATCTTTCCATATTGGATTGACATTCTCAACAAATAATGAGTGAAAAAGAGCTTCTGCTTGACGCTCTAAATTCTTGTTTATCTCCGTATTTACTACAATCTTATCATCTAGTGATTTCAAAATACCGGATATCTGTTTCTGCTCCTCATAATCCGGAACCATTATCTCCAGATTCTGAACTACATCCGTCTGAACTCTCTGTCTTCCGGATGATCCTACCATCGACTTTATCGCGGGCTCGCGAACAAGTGGACTGCAAACCAGATAGTAGATAAAGTCCTCATCTATACCATCTTTAGCGCGAAACACAATATACTCCGTAGAGCCAAAGCCAACCTCTCCTTCATCAAGAACCGCGACCTTTGCAGTTTTTCCGTTTTCCAAACATGGAGTAATTCTGGCCATGATTGTATCTCCATTACGAAATTTTGTGCCGCCGGAGAATGGCTCCAGCTCATATCCCGGTATATCCCGGCAAAAAGGCTGTAACTTGTCCATAGCGACCTTCTTGGCAACTACGCCTTTTGCAAGAGATTCCCTTGGATTAAATTCCGCTATGTCTTTCAGCTTTTTCATTACCCATTCAGCCATATTTTCACCATCCTAACCTATGTATTTTCTGTGTGCCAGTTTTACATTACTTTGTTTTACCATCGCATACTGCAGTGTCGTATCAATCCGCTTATGGCCAAGCAGCTGCTGCAGCTGCTCAATTGGCATCCCTTTGTCAATTGCCATCGTAGCAAGTGTGCGGCGAAACTTATGCGGATGCACTTTCTCTATATCCAGCCTTTTTCCAAGTTCCCGAAGCCTACGCTCAATGCCACCAATCTTCAGCCTCTTATGCGGAGCCCGGAGCGATACGAACAGTGCCGGATTATCGTCAGTGCGTTCTTTCAGGTAGTTTTGCAAATGAATCTTAGCCCGTGCATCAAAGTACACCATCCGTTCTTTGCTGCCTTTACCAAACACGACGCATTCCCGCTCCTCGAAGTTTATGTCATCCCTATTAAGCAGAACCAGCTCTCCGACTCGCATTCCTGTTGATGCCAGCATATCTATCAGCGCCAGATCTCTTGGTTCCTCGCAATTGTCGCGCATATTCTCTAAGGCCTCATCGGTATATGTCTCCTTGATGGTCAAGGCTGCTTTCACCTTATGGATACGACGTGCCGGGCTCTTTAAGATATAATCCTCATCCTCCAGCCAAGAGAAGAAGCTCGACAGAATTCTTCTGATATTGTCCACCGTGACCTTGCTGGAGTTTTTCTCCCGCTGATATTCTGTCAGGTATGTACGCAGGTCATCCGTTTCCATCTCTCGGACATTCTTTTTAACCTTTGCTATCATCGTTTCTATCGTAGCCCGATAATAAGTCAACGACTTTTCGGAGCATCCCTCAATCCGCTTTGCCGCGAGAAAATTATCCAGAAGCTGTTCATTTGTTAGTGCCACATTTACCTCTTCCTCCATCTCGCTTACTTGCTTATGGAACAATGCGTGTTCCAGCGCTTCTTGCAGTCTTTCCAACTGCGCATTGTTGAGGCAGCCGAGCATACCCTGCATAACCTCGTTAATTACTTTCTGTTTCATAGTCTGTTCTCCTTTTCTATCGTAGAGAAAGACTACGGAGTGGCAATCCCTATTTTTAACTCTTGCCACTCGCAAGAGCTATAGTTGTATGTTAAACAAGAATTTACTTGAGCAAGCGCAAAGCATTTTTACCCAAGAGTTCCTTATGCTTGACCGCATCCCAGATGGCTGGCAAGAAAGCTCTCTGCTTGGAATTGCCGATTACCTCAATGGACTCGCAATGCAGAAGTACCGTCCAAAGGATGATGAGCAAGGTCTGCCTGTTATTAAAATCAAAGAACTGCGCCAAGGTTCCTGCGATTTTAACAGTGAATTATGCTCACCTTCCATCAAGCCGGAATATATTGTTCATGACGGCGATGTAATATTTTCATGGTCGGGCAGCCTCCTTGTTGATCTTTGGTGCGGAGGGACTTGTGGTCTGAATCAACATTTATTTAAAGTCACATCCTCTACCTACGATAAATGGTTCTATTACGCATGGACAAACCACCATCTGCAAAAGTTCGCTGCTATCGCTGCAGACATGGCCACAACGATGGGGCATATCAAGCGCGAAGAACTGTCAAAAGCAGAAGTGCTGACTCCTTCACAATCTGATTATGACCGTATAGGTGGTCTTCTTGCTCCTCTATATGATCTTGTTATCGCTAATCGTATAGTGAACCGTAAACTTGCATCCCTACGTGATGAACTACTTCCTCAGCTTATGTCAGGACAGCTTGATGTTTCGGAGGTGTCGTTATGAACGAAAAGGAACTGAAGATTCCCTTTAATGCGCCTCTCAACGAGGTGGACACTGAATTGCAGACCTATGGCTGCCGTCAAAACAATCCCAACATCTGTGGTAACAATGGCCTTGCTGGTGTTTGCGCTTTTGTGAGCAAGGATGGAATCTGTTGTAAGTCATCTCGTGGATGGAAGAAGCAGTACCAAAAGCTAAAGGTTTAGGCCGCTAAATTCTTGTTTATAGCATTATTTAATTCGATTTTTTTATCTAATACCTTTAATATACTTGCTATTCTTTTCTGGGTTTTTATATCAAATAACTGTAGTTCATACTGCATTATTGATTTTTTATCCCCTCTTGGCATTTTTGTCCCTTTAGATGTTGCCATTGAGTACGCAAAAAAATCATCATTAGCAAGTATATAGTAAAGGAAGTCTTTATCTACATTCAAGTTTCCTTGGAAAACTAATACATCATTCGAACATCCCCCATCATATTTTGCTTGCCAAATCTTTTTGAAATAAGGTCTTATATTTGAAATAAGAATATCATTTTCTTTATATTCTTGAACCAATGCAGTAGATGGCAAAGAGTTAGCCTCAAGAATTCCTGCCTTATCAGGCAACATATTCTCAGTTGATATATATGTTTTTAACGTTAAATTTGAAGTATTCACTTTTCCTTTTCTATACTCACAAATATCCAATAGTTTACACTTCATCTCCACCACCTCAATCTCATAATGGAAAATATATTTCTAACATCAAATTTTTATAATCCATAACTAAACTTTACTTTTTAACTACTCATCATCTATAGTATAAGCATCTTTTAACATATAAATACTCTCATCCCATACTGTAACATCCAATCCTACATCGATTTCTTCTGCGGTTTCTGCACCATCCTTGAATATATACATAAGTCTAAGTGTTAGTTCAATATAATAATTGCGTATTTCCTCATTTGAGCTTAAACATTCATCAATATCATTAATATTGATTAGATGTACAGACACAGAATTAATCAGACGCCCCCTTTCAATAAAATCAAAATCACCTTCAATTATTTGCTTAATGAAATCTTTAGAGTTAAGCCAATCAATAATTTCTTTATTTTCATCATAGTCTTCCAGTGGTTGATATGAATACTTATCGATATCCTTTGCCCAAGCTTCTAAGCATAGTCTAACTTCATTTTCATTTTTACATATGAATAAGGATGATTTATCTACAACCTCTGAAAACTCTCGAAGCAAAAATTCTCCAAAAGCGTTATCTTTCGAGTAGTATATAATTTTCGATTTAGGCTGATTTAATGCAAATTCTAAAATACTTTCCCATAACAAGGCATCCTTAAATCCTTTATCAGACTTCTTATCCTTTCCTTCAAAAGGGGGACGCTTACTAAATGCACGATCTATTATGCTTCTAAATCTGCTATTGGATGCATTTTGAATTTCTATTACTTTACTCATGCCTTGTTGAATGTCACTCTTATATTCTTTAATTTTTGTTTTTATATATTCTGAGTAATCTATTGGTGGATTCTCTTTTATAGAATATTCAGGAAAAACCTTATGCTTTATTGTACTTATATACTTTGAAAGTAATTCATCGTGTTTTTCTATAATCTGTTGTTCTAGTTCTCCCCAAACCACAGAGGGAATCACTAACACTACTTGACTATAAATATCCAATTGATTAATCATATCAATGATATTTTCATATGTTGAATTAAAACTAAATGAGGTAAAATCAGCTTTTCTTTCGTACGCTTGAAACAAAACATTTGTATCAAAAATTAAATAATATCTAACATCATCATTTAATGTCATACCCAATCGCCCCTAGCTTTTCACGAATTTCCGTTTCTAATTCACGGGATTTTATAAACATTTCTGATAGTTCATACGTAAGCCGACTCATTTTTTCTTCAAATGGCTCCTCATCTTCCTCAACACCTTCAATACCAACATATCGACCTGGAGTAAGAATATAATCTTGTTCTTCAATCGTTTTAGTATCGACAGCAGCACAAAAGCCTTTTACATTCTCTAAAGTACCATCTTGAAATGACGAGAATGTATCAGCTAATCGTTGAATATCCTCATCAGTAAAATCTCTATGTTTACGATCAACCATATAGCCCATCTTACGTGCATCAACAAATAGAGTTTTTCCTTTTTGTTTTTTATTCTTTGAAATAAACCATAGAGTAACAGGAATAGTGACACTATAAAAAAGCTGAGTAGGTAAAGCAACAATACCTTCTACAAGATCCGCTTCAATAATATTCTTTCTAATAATGCCTTCACCACTAGTTTGCGAAGATAGTGCACCATTTGCCAAAACAAGACCGATTTTTCCGTTTGGAGCAAGATGGTGAATCATATGTTGAATCCATGCATAGTTTGCATTACCTGCAGGTGGTATTCCATACTTCCAACGCACATCATCTTTTAACTTCTCCTGCCCCCAATTAGAAAGATTAAAAGGAGGATTAGCCATAATAAAATCAGCCTTTAAGGTTTTATGTAAATCATTAAAGAATGTATCTGCCTGATATGGGCCAAAGTTTGCATCGATACCACGAATTGCCATATTCATTTTTGCCATCTTCCAAGTGTCAGCATTAGATTCTTGACCATAAACAGAGATAGTTCCTCTATTACCACTATGAGCTTGTACAAATTTCTCACTTTGCACAAACATGCCACCACTACCACAACAAGGATCATATACGCGACAATTATTAAATGGTTTTAAAATAGAGACAATAGTTTTAACGATACTTGACGGTGTATAAAACTCACCACCCTTAGTGCCTTCATAAGAAGCAAATTGAGCAATACAATATTCATATGTTCTTCCCAATAAATCCTTACTCGCCTCAGTACCGTCCATTTTGACTTCATTAGTAAAAAGGTCAACAACTTCTCCGAGAACTCTTTTATCTAAATCAGGACTAGCGTAATTCTTAGGTAAAACATTTTTAAGTGTTGTATTCTCTTTTTCAATAGCTCTCATTGCATTATCGATAACAAGTCCAATTTCAGGTGTATGTGCAGCAGATGCAATTGTGCTCCATCGAGCTTCTTCTGGAACAAAGAAAATATTTTCTTCTACATATGCATCTCTATCATTTTCAAAGCCGTCACCTTCTTTTATAAGCTCTTCATAGTGTTTCTCAAAAGCACTTGATATATAACGAAGAAATATTAATCCTACAATGACTTTTCGATATTCTGCAGCAGGAATATGTCCCCAAAGAACACAAGCCGCATCCCAAATTTGTTTTTCAAATCCAATATCTGTATTGTTTTTTGCTGCCATAACTTATATACCATCCTCATTAAAACTTACAAATCAAGATTATTATCATGAAATCCGTATAATCTAGTAAATATACTATAAATCCTAATATTTTTTATTATAACATCTTAGATAATTAGAACACATCATTAATTTCATTTATTCTTCATAGTAATAACAAATAAATATGATACTTTTACCATTTTAATCACTAATACGAAATTTCTATTACCATCTAAAACACATTTTTAAAGACCTATAAAAAAAGTCATCCAAAGACAGCCTCTTTGGATGACTAAATTATTTTATGTATTTTATATGTTAGCTATATTAAGCAAACCATCTTATTCCCACTCAATTGTAGCAGGTGGTTTAGATGTAATATCGTACACGATACGGTTGATGTGTTGTACTTCGTTTACGATACGACGGGAGATTGTGTCCAATACGTCGTAAGGGATGCGCGCCCAGTCAGCAGTCATGAAGTCTGTTGTTGTTACGCCACGCAATGCCAATGTGTAATCGTATGTACGGAAGTCACCCATAACGCCTACAGTACGTGTAGATGTTAATACTGCAAAGTATTGGTTGATGCTGCGATCAAGACCAGCTTTTGCAATTTCGTCACGGAAAATGTAGTCCGCATCACGTAAGATATCGAGTTTATCTTTAGTGATTTCTCCCATTACGCGGATCGCAAGACCAGGGCCTGGGAATGGTTGACGCCATACGAGATAATCGGCCAAACCTAATTCGGAACCGAGTTCACGCACTTCGTCTTTGAAGAGGTTGCGCAATGGTTCGATAAGACCTTTAAAATCTACAACTGCAGGCAAGCCACCTACGTTATGATGAGATTTAATAACTTCCGCTTCTCCAGTACCGGACTCGATAACGTCAGGGTAGATTGTACCTTGCGCTAAGAAATCAACGGAACCGATTTTACGGCCTTCGTCTTCGAATACGCGGATAAATTCTTCACCGATAGCTTTACGCTTCACTTCAGGATCTTCAAGGCCAGCCAATTTATCTAAGAAACGTTTTTCTGCATCGACGCGGATGAAATGCATGCCAGAATCTTTGAAAGCTGCTTCTACTTCGTCACCTTCGTTTTTACGCATTAAACCATGGTCAACAAAGATACAAGTCAATTGGTCTCCCACAGCTTTAGAAATAAGAGCTGCCGCAACAGAACTATCTACACCACCAGACAATGCTAACAATACTTTGCCGTCACCAACGGTTTTACGGATGTCTTCAATAGCAGATTTTGCATAGTTTGCCATTGTCCATGTGCCTGTGAAGCCACATACTTCATACAAG
>ERZ772945.2120-NODE-2120-length-12630-cov-7.251531_pt1 | contig 12630 bp, 9 predicted proteins | sample MGYA00511681_ERZ772945 | MGnify/ENA primary metagenome ERZ772945 (study PRJEB29015, sample SAMEA2737943) | human oral metagenome | biome: human oral; feature: human-associated habitat; material: dental | place: China | collected 2143 ... | reverse complement strand
TGCGCGCCAGGGCCCGTACGGGGACGGCAATGCTCACCCAGCCCCAGTACTCCTGGTACCGCGAGCGGAGGGACGGGCTGTCCGAGACCATGGTGCTCATGGCGGCGACGCAGCCGATCCACCCCAAGGACTTCATCTACCCCGCGCCTCACGACGAGCGAGTCATCCACGACTGGCAGCAGGAGGGGCCCGGCAGCTCCCGGTTCGCGCCGGGCTCCGCGGCGTCCGACTCCCGGGAGCCCGACACCGGCAGCGGAATGCAGCCCTGGCAGCGCGACGGCTCCTTCTGACCTTCCCTTCACACGAGGACACCGCAATGACTATCTCCTTCTTCGACTTCACGATGGCGGTCACCGAGTGGCTCTCCACCGCCCCCGATGAGGCTCGTGAGCGACTGCGCCCCTCCAGCTGGAAGTCGATCTACAGCACGGCCGAGAGGAGCGGGGACCACCTGGTCTTCTCTCCCGAGGCCATTGGGAGGATCGCCCTGGACGGGCGGGACGACCTGCAGGCGAGGGTGGCCGTCCCGCTGGCCCGCATGCTCAACCAGCGTTTCGGCGGGCGGGACGACAGCGCCGATGAGCCGCCCGACCCGGAGCAGCAGGGGGCGTCGGATGCGCCCGCCCCGGCGTCGGCCCCGACGCCGATGCCCCGGTCCTCCCTGCCGCCGGTGCCGCCTCCGCCGCCCATGCCGACGTCGGCGCCCGCGCCTGCGGAGCCACCGGCCGCCGCTCCGTCATGGGTCTTCCCCGCCTTCGACTACTCGCGGGAGGACCGCGACGAGGTCGGCGTCGAGGGCGGGACGCACTACGCGGTGAACGTGCAGCGGACCGACGGCGCCCTCTTCTACAGGTGGGACGACCCCGGGGAGAATGAGGTCTACCGGGTGGTGGTCTCGGACACCGAGGAGCCCTACAACCCCGACGACTTCGACGAGGTGGCGGTTACCGAGGACCTGGAGGCGCAGGACACCCAGCCTCCCACCACCGCCGTCCGGTTCGTGACCGTGTGGGGATACACGCGGCCGACCAACGGAACCAGCCTCCTGGGGCAGGGGCGGCGGGTGGCGAGCACCGTCGTCATCCACCCCCTGGACGAGTGGTCCCTGTCCTTCAACACCATGTCCCGGGCGGTCGAGGGCAAGTGGACGCCGCCGTCGGCGCCCACCGGCGGTGAGGTGAAGGTGCTCACCGCGCGCCTGCCCGTGAACGAGAACGTCGGGCGCCTCATCCGCAGCATGGCCTGGCTCTCCTACACGATTCCCAACAACGGCGCCGGCTTCCAGGACAGCGACGGCCTCATCGGGGGGAAGAAGCACACCTATGTGGCCGCCGTCGAGGTCACGGTGGCCGGTTCCACCTACACCTCCACGCCGCAGATTGCGCACATCACCCCCGAGGTCATCCGCGAGGCCGTGGCGGACCTGCACGTGGAGCAGCAGGTGGAGACCATTGCGGGCGTCCAGGGCACCGTCCTCACCGTCACCTGGACCCAGAACCCGCTGTCCGACGTCGTCGTCTACCGCACCACGTCCCCGGTCGACGCCCCGGCGCTGGCGCAGGGGAACCTGGCGACGAGCCAGCTGGCCAGCGCGGGCCTGGAGGAGTCCGACGCGATCACCAGCGCCGCCGGCCTGAGCCAGACCGATGACCCGAACCGCCAGCTCCGGACCCTGGAGAAGGTCATCTGGCCCGAGGGCGACCAGTGGGACACCATCCACCTGACCCCCGTGACCCGTCACGGGGACGGCACCTCCACCATTGGCACGCCTGCGCAGCTCAAGCGCGCCGGGGGCATCCAGAACGCGACCCTGCTGCGCCGCGGCTCATGGGACCTGGTGACCTTCACCTGGCCCGGTGAGGCGACATCCGTGGAGCTGCGGACATTCCCGGCCGAGCAGCCCTTCGACCCCAGTATTCCGCCGCTCGTGAGCGTCAGCCAGGAGCGGTACCGCACCGAGGGCGGGTGCGTGGTCCCGGGCGGACTGCCCTCCGAGGGGGCCACCGTCTACCTCAACTCCTTGACCTACCACGAGGGGAAGCAGATCTCGTCGTCTCCCGTCAGCCTGGAGGCGCCGCCGCTGTGGAGGTACGAGTACACGCTGAGATGGCCGCTCATGAACAAGATGCTGGGCATCGGCAACCTGTTCGGCGCCCTGGTGGAGGTCGAGATCGTGCCCCAGGCCGGCGTCAAGAGGCAGGAGGACGCTGCCGCCGTCAGCCTCATCCACAACTCAGACCACTTCCCCCTCCACGCCGGGGACGGCGTGCCGGTCTCCCTCTACCTCGAGCGGCCCACCAAGGACGGGGGACAGGAGACCTGCACGTCGGTCCTGCTCCCGCCCGACGAGACGCCCCAGCTGCTGTGGTTCAACGCCAAGGACATCCAGCCCGGTTACCTGCGCCTCCTGGTCAACGCCAGCCCGACCGTGGCCGGAGAGACCGACATGCCCGGCCGCGCCCTGGAGTCCTACGCGCTCGCAGACCCCTCCCTTGACCGTCTGCGGAAGCGGTGAGCCCCGGTGAGTATGGGAAATGAGGCGCTGTCGGCAGTGGAGCAGATGCTCTACACCAACGTGGACCGCGTGGTGGACGGCCAGGAGCTCAGCGGTTGGCAGACCATGGCCACCAGCGCCGGGATGAGTGAGAGGACGGCCGACTGGCTTCGGGGCCTCATCGACCCCAGCATTACGGGGATGCGGCCGCTGCCCGGGTACCCGACCCCCGAGCAGGTCGCGGCGGCGGACCGCCGGCTCCGCCAGGTCCCCTCATCGGCCGGCACCGTTCTTATCCACACCGCCCCGGCGGGCACGGACTCGACCGGGCGCACCAACTCCATGACGCATGTGCTCGTCCTCCAGCCGGGGCAGGCCGCGCCGACCCTGCGGACCTCGGATCTGTGGCGCAGCCCGGGATGGGTTGCACCCTTCGGCGCCCAGGCCGTGCGAGACGCTGTTCTTCCTCCTGCCGGGGACTTCGTCCCCGGTGATGCCATCACGCTGGACGCCGTGACCGACTTCATCCTCCAGGACGGGCACGGCGCCGTCCTGGCCGCGCTCGCCGACGCGCTGGAGCCGGTGCTGGCCTCCCGCGCACGCGCAGGCGCGTCGGGGGCGGCCCCCGCAGAGTCCTCCGGCGGCGCGAAAGCCGTGACCGTCCTGCTGGGTGTGCGCTCCACCGATGAGTCGGCCCTGTGGATCGCGGCCCTGCAGCGCTGCTGCGCTCCGCTGACGGCGCGCTATCTGGGGTACTCCACCCTGGAGGCGGCCGGGACGACGACGGATGTGGACGGGATCATGTCCTCCACGACGGATCTGGCCTGCGTTCCCCTGGAGGAGCTGCGCACGGTGGGAGCGGGACGCGCGGGCCTGGTCACCATTGACCCGGAGAGCCTCGCCGCGGGCGCTCCTCGGGGAACATGGGGCAGGCTCGTGGCCGCCATGACCTCGAGCGTCGGCGCGTGGGTGGCGGGACAGGACGGCCTCGACACGGTCCTGAGCCTCATCAGCGACCACCGAGCGCTCAGCCCGGCCTGGCCGCTGGCCATGGCCGAGGCGTGCGAGCCGGGGCTGTTGTCGAGCCATGGGGACGTCGCTGCGGGCGTTGACAGGGAGCTGGTGGCCTGCCAGCCGGACGCCCTGGCCCAGAACCCCTACCTGACCAGCATCCTCACCGACCGGCTTCTCGGCTCCACGGACACCGATCCCGCTGCATGGTACGAGAAGCTGTGCGCCGTGCCGCCCGGGGCGCCCCCGGGAGGGGTGGTGTCCGGACTGGTGCACAAGTATCTGGACAGCGCGGTCAAGAACCGCGGCTGGCTGCTGGACAGGGGCCGGCAGGTCTCTCCCGCCGTCGCGCACTGGCTGAGGGGATGGACCACGGATCCCGAGCCGGGCCGGGACAAGATGCTGAGCTCCCTGGTCATGACGGCTCAGCGCACCATCGGCGGCGAGGACCCGGTATCCCTCCTTCTCCTTGCGGACCGGCTGACCCGGGACGGCATCGTCCTGGGAGAGGCGGACACGATACGTATGATCGCCGCTTCCGCGCAGAGCCTGGGAGGCTCTGACAACCCGCTTCTGCAGGAGCAGGTCATCGGCCTCTCACTCGGGCCGGCCCTCATGGACGCCGTCCGCGCCTTCGTGGAGAGTTATGTTCTGGCCGACACGACAGGGGCCGCCCCGGTGCTGCCGCGACTGAGCGGAGATGTCACTGCCTGGCTCATCGCGGACGGCGCCGGGTCGATCGGGCCCGGCCTGGCCGCGGAGGCGGCGCTGGCCTCCCTGGCCACCGCCGTCGACGCCCAGCCGGCTCTGTCCGCGCTGAACGCCCTTGGACGCGGATTCCACCTCGCGCCCGCTGCAGTGGAGTCCCTGACCGCCTTGTGCACACCCGGCCAGGCGCTGAGCCTGACGCCGAACTGCGCCGAGAGGTTCATGCTGGTGAGCCGGGCGCTGGCCCGCGACCCGGAAGGCGTCGGGGCCGGCGATGCCGCGCAGTGGTGCATGACGGTCAAGAGGCACTCGCTTGAGGAGCTGAGCCGTACCCCGCTGACGGCCATGAGCTTCGAGACCGCTGTCGCGCTGCTGGTGCTGTGCAAAGAGGTTTCCATCGTCAGTCTCGGCGTGAACGCCGCGCAGTGCCTCGCGAACAATATGCTGGTGGCGATCCAGGTTCTGCTGATCGTTCAGGGCGCGTGGGATCAGAGGCCCGCGCCGGCCGCCGAGGCGCCATCGCCCGCCCCGGAGCGAACCTGGCGTCCCTTCAGGGGATCGGCAGGCGGGTCTGCGAGACCCGTGAACGGGGAGCAGGTCGAGATGACGCCCTTCCTGCAAAGCTCCTGCGATCGTGCGATCGCGATCCTCCTGCTGACGCTGTGGAACGGCCGGGAGGCGCCTCTGTCAAGCCTGCGCCCGGAGATGATCGCGCTGGTGCGGCAACGCATGAAGCTGCTCGCGGAACGCCTTGAGGAGGACCCGGGATTCCTGGCGGCGGGTGCGGATCGGCCTGACAGCGGCCTGGTGCTGGGCGCTGTGTGCCGGTTCTATGTGCTGAGTGCGGACTGCGCGTCCAAGTACTGGAACCAGCAGGAGGAGCAGGATCGGCTCAGCCGGGCCGAGAACGTCTCTCATTCCATCCTGCGCCGCCAGGACGAGCTGGTGCAGGCGATTTCCCGCGCATGGGTGCGGATTTTCGATGAATCCTACTACGAGATGTTCCTCGAGGCTGTGATGTCCAGGCTTCCCAATGATCCGGAGGTGGAGAGGTGGGTCAGGAAGAACATCCTCCCCGCCTCGGGTCTCAAGAAGCTCGGCGGCAGGCTCTTCGGCGGCCGCTGAGGCCCGGTACTGAAGGAGATCATTTATGTCCAGCATCCATTCCTACGGCGAGTGGGACGAGCTCTCTGTTACGGGGCAGGCCGCGCTCACCCTGACTCTTGTCAGTCGCGTACCGGCTACCCTGACGGCCACGGGTACGGCGACGACGCCGAAGTACCTCGGCGCGGCCCGTAACGCCCTGGCTTTCCCCACCAGCGCCGTCGTCGCGGAGCAGCCGGTCACGGTCCGGGCGGTCACCGGGAACCAGGAGCCCTTCCCCGGCGACTGCGTCGTCGACCTGTCGGTGGACGCCGGCAGCGGATCGGGATACCTCTTGCGCGGCCTGCCGGTGACCGGGCAGGTGGAGGCGCCCCTGGTCCAGCTGCGCCGCACCGAGCAGGGACTCGTCCTGGTGCCGGGCGCCGAGGGGCAGGCCGCCCTCAGCCTGGGAGGGTGGTGCGTCAAGCGCTGCGAGGAGAACGGCCAGGCGCTCAGTCCCACCGTGAGCACCGTGGTGCTCGACACGTCCTCCTCCATGCGCCGGCACTCCCAGGACGTCGCCGCTCTCACCCAGTGGCTCGACGACGTCTACGCCGCCCTCGGCGTGGAGGCGCCGCAGGTGGTCGAGCAGGAGGTTGGCGGGGCGCGGGCCCATGGGGTGGGCTACGTGGGCGGCCCCCGTTCTCGGGAAGAGGGGCGCACCGTCGTCGTGACCGATATGCCGCTGCTGGAGGACGACGGCGAGAGCCTGATCATCGGTCCCCCAGAGCTCGCGGAGGTTCTGCCGACCGGGAGGACGCTCGTGCCGGCCAAGGAGGCCTGGGACGAGCTGCACCGCGACGACACGGCATTCACGCAGAACACGCTTCGCGTTCTCACTCCGCTCCTGGAGTGGGTCAGCCTTCCCGCAGACACGAATGGAGAATCCAAATGAACGCCGCCTGCCCCTCGTGCTTCACGCCTCTTCCCCCCAAAGAGATCGTCTTCCGCTGCACGGGCTCCTGCAGCCCCATTCAGGACCAGGTAGCCTCCGAGTACGCCGGAGCGCCGACGGGGCGGACCCCCGCGTACCGGGCCGCTATTACGAACGAGGTCAAGACCCTGCCCTCCTTCATCGTCTGCCGGCGCTGCCAGAGCCGGTGCACCCAGGAGATCTGCCCCACCTGCCACTACGACATACCCGAGGGCTGGCGGAATGCCCGTGTCTTCACCATGGCGGTCGCCGGTGCACGCGGCACGGGGAAATCGGTGTACATCGCGGTCGCCATGCAGTCACTGATCCGTTACGCCCAGGCGCGTGCGTGCACCGTGAGCGCCTACACGCAGGGCACCCTGGACGTCTACAACCGCGAGTACTACCAGCCCCTGTTCGACGAGAACATCACCATGAGGGGCACGCCTCCGGTCAGTGCCGGTGGCGCCTACCAGCGCGACCCGCTGATCTGGGACATGTCGGGCGGATCCCTGGGGAGGCTCTTCCTCGTCATCCGCGACGCGGCCGGGGAGGACCTGGAGGCGATCGTGGGGCAGTCCAGGGCCTACTCCTTCTTCGGGCGGGCGGATCTCGTCGTCTTCCTGTTCGACCCGCTGCGCCTGAACAGCATCCGTCAGGTCCTCTCGGGCGTTATCCCGGACGTGGATCAGAAGCGTCTAGGTGTTCCCGCGGACAAGGTCCTCGCCAATGTCCTTAACCAGGTGGAGCGAAGTGACGTGCCCCTGGCGCTGACAATCTCCAAGTTCGACTCCCTGCAGCAGCTTCCGCAGGCCGATAATCCTCTTGCAATGCCCATGGCCAATCCTGGTGCCCAGTTCAACCGCGATGACACCATGGCGCGCTCTGCCAAGCCGGCGCGCGACGCCGTCAAGATGCTGGACCGCGACTCCGAGCTCCTCGATGCTGAGCTGCGCACCCTGTACCAGGATCTCGGCCAGAACAATGTGGTGCTTCTGGCCGAACAGGCGCTGCAGAGCCACAAGATCGGCAAGCTGCGGCACTTCGCGGTCTCCGCCCTGGGCGAGACCCCGGTGCACAACCAGCAGCTGACGCTCCGGGGCGTTTCCCCCTTCAGGGTTCTGGACCCGATCCTGTGGGGCATGGCCCAGGCGGGGTACCTGTTCTAGGGGCCAGTAGGGGCACGGCACCAAGGGATCCGAGTGCACGGGCAGCCGGCCGCACCCGGGCCGATGGCCTGCGGCGCGGTCGGCGGGAGCCTGTGCGGCCCGCGGGACCCGGGTGCTGCGGCGGACGTACTGTCACGGGTGGAGCGCCCGGTGCTTCGCGGACAGCCCGAGCTGCCTGCGACGTCTCAGAAGGGGCCTGTGATCGTGCCAGGCCGTCAGGTTTGTCTGAGGTAGACGGGAGATAACGGTGTCAAGCCAGGACGGGAAAGAGCGCAAACGCGCAAAGAAAAAGTATGATGAGGGCTTTGAGCTAAGGCTCGAAAGTAAGTATGCTGAGGCGCTTGCCGCGTATAAGGAGGCTCTCAGTATATATCGCAGCCTGGATGACGCGTTCGGACAGTCCAGCTGCCTGAAGGATATTGGCGCGGTTCTACGTGAGCTGGGGAGGTACGAGGAGGCCGTGGAGGCCTACCGACAGGCCCTGGAGGTCTACCGTCAGGTGGAGGGCACCGAGAAGGAGCAGGCCGACTGCCAGGAGGGAATCGATCTGGCCCTGCGTGCACTGGGCCGGGACGAGGGGGCTGGGGGCACCGCACCCGCCCCCGCCCCGCCGTCCGGCGTACCGTCAGGGGGCTCCACATCGTCCGGCGCCGCGCAGCAGCAGGCCGACTCCCTGCGTGACGAAGCCCTGGCCCTGCGCAGGGCGGGACGGTACCAGGAGGCCCTGGCCGTCTACGGGCAGGCCCTGGACGCCTACCGTCAGGAGGGCACCAGGACGGGCCAGGCAGACTGTCTTAACAGCATCGGCCTGGTCCTGGACGTCCTGGGGCGGTTGCATGCTGCCATGGACGCCTACCTCCAGGCCCTGGACCTGTACCGCCGGGTCAGTGGCACCCAGCGGCTGCAGGGCGTCTGCCTGGAGAACATCGGTCACGTCCTGCACCGGAAAGGTCGTTACCAGGAGGCCCTGACCAGGTTCGGGCAGGCCCTGGACCTGTACCGCCAGGTGGAGGGCACCGACGGCGACCAGGCGGACTGCCTGATGTGCATCGGACACAGCCTGGACTGGACGGGGCGGTACGAGGAGTCTCAGGCCGCCTTTCAGGAGGCGCTGGCCCTTTACCGCCAGTCGGGTGGCACCCAGCGTCAGCAGGCCCTCTGCCTGGAGGGCATCGGCGGCGCTCTGCGACAGTCGGGCCGGTATGAGGAGGCGCTGACCGCCTACCGGCAGGCCCTGGACCTGTACCGCCAGGTGGAGGGCACCGAGAGCGACCAGGCCGACTGCCTGAACGGCGCCGGTGTCGCCCTTAGCCTCATGGGGCGTCACGAGGAGGCCCTGACCGCTTTCGAGGACGTTCTGGGCCTGTACCGCAGCCTGCCCGACACCCAGCGGGAGCAGGCCGACTGCCTGCGCGGCATCGCCGGCACCCTGGGTATGGCCGGGCGCTATGAGGAGGCCGCGAAGGCCTACCGGCAGGCCCTGAGCCTGTACCGCAGCCTGCCCGACACCCAGCGGGAGCAGGCCGCCTGCCTGTGCGGGAACGGGATGACCCTGCACGTGACGGGGCGCTACGAGGATGCCGTGAGGGCCTGCCAGCAGGCCGTGGACCTGTACAGCCATCTTGACGACGCCGATGAGGAGCGGGCCGCCTGCTTGTACTGCGCGGGCGGCGCCCTGGCGGAGCTGGGGCGGTGCGAGGAGGCACTGACCAGGCTTCGGGAGGCCCAGGACATCTACCGCCGTCTGCCGGATCCCGGGCGGGAGCGGGCGGAATGCCTGTACGACACCGGCGTCGTCCTGTGCCGGACGGGCCGCCCCGAGGAGGCGGCGGCCGCCTATCGGGAGGCCGCGAGCCTCTATCGCGCCCTGCCCGGTACGGAGCAGGACCGGGCGACCTGCCTGCACGAGGCGGGCACGGCCCTGGCGGATGCGAGTCTCCTCGAGGACGCCGTGACCGCCCTCGGGGACTCGCTGGACCTACGCCGCACAGTACCCGGAACCGTGCGGGAGCAGGCGGACTGCCTGTACGACACCGGCGTCGTCCTGTGCCGGGCGGGCCGCCCCGAGGAGGCGCTGAGCGCGTACGAGGACGCCGCCGCCCTCTACAGCAGCCTGCCCGATACCCAGCGCCAGCAGGCCATGTGCCTGCATCGCGCGGGCGGCGCCCTGGCGGAGGCGGGCCGTTTCGAGGAGGCGCTGACTGCCTTCCAGGACGCCGTGGACCTCTACCCGGACCTGCGCGAGACCGGGCAGGATGAGGACGACGACGCGCACACCGCCTGGAGCGCCCAGTGCTTCGCGGAGGACGGGGACTGCTCACGACGTTTCCAAATGCGGCTGTGAGGCGCGGCTATAATATCTGTGCGGACATGCGGAAGACCTGAAGACTCTTTGCGATGTAGCTGTTCACGGTAAGAGAGATGTGGGGATGACGGGACAGGGCGAGGAGAAGGGCGGGCCCGCAGAACGAAAATATGATGAGGCCATCTCTCTCAGGGTCGAGGGGCGGTATGTGGAGGCTCGGGCGGCGTTTCGTCAGGCTCTGGATCTGTATCGTGATGTGCCCGGTAGTGAGAGGGAGCGGGCCGTCTGCCTGTTCAACACCGGTTTTATCCTGCACGGGGCGGGCCGGTATGAGGAGGCGCTGTCCGCCTATCGGCGGGCTGTGGGTCTTTTTCGGCAGGTGGAGGGGGATGAGGAGGGGCGGGCCGGGTGTCTGGACGGCATTAGTGCTGTTCTGCGCGCGATGGGGCGTGGCGAGGAGGCTCGGGCTGCCGCCCAGGAGGCTCAGGTGCTTCGCTCCTCCCCGCCGCCTGTGGGGTGCCCGCGGGCGGGCTCCGGGCCCGACGGGAGGCGCCGCCGGGCCGACTCTCTGCGCAGCACCGGCATCACCATGCGCGCGGCGGGGCGTTATGAGGAGGCTCGGGCCGCCTGTCAGCAGGCCTTGGGCCTCTATGACGGCTTGTCCGGGGCCGAGGAGGACCAGGCCGGCTGCCTGTACAGGACCGGTGACGTGCTGCGCAGTGTGGGGCGCTGCGAGGAGGCCCGGACCGCATGGCGACAGGCTCTGCCCGCCTACCAGCAGGCGCTGGAGCATTACCGCCGCCTGCCCGGAACCGAGCACCGGCAGGCCGGCTGTCTGTGCAGGATCGGCGATGCGCTTTGCGCCGAGGCCCGGCATGAGGAGGCTCTGGCAGCCTTCCAGAACGCCCTGGCCCTCTACGGGCGCCTGCCCGGAACCGAGCGTCAACAGGCAGACTGCCTGCTTGGCGCCGGTAGCGCCTTGGCGGAGGCCGGACGCTACGAGGAGGCCCTGGCCAGGCTTCAGCGGGCCGCGGACCTCTACCGCCAGGTGGAGGGGTGCGAGGAGGAGCAGGCCGGCTGCCTGTACAACATCGGCCTCACCCAGCAGGACGCGGGGCGGTGCGAGGAGGCGCCGGCGGCCTACAGGAAGGCTCTGGACCTCTACTCCGACCTGCCCGGAACCGAGCGTCAGCAGGCCGCCTGCCGACATGACATGGGTGCGGCTCTGGCCGAGACGGGGCGCTACGGGGACGCGCTGACCGCATTGCGGGACGCCCGGGAGATCTACCGGGATCTTCCCGACGCCGAGCCGGACCGGGCCGACTGCCTGTACGACACCGGCGTCGTCCTGTACAGGACGGGGCGGCACGAGGAGGCGCTGGCCGCATTGCGGGACGCCCTCGGTCTTTATCGCGGCGCTGCCGGCACCGAGTGCCAGCAGGGCACCTGCCTGTACCGCGTCGGCTGCGCACTGGCGGAGCTGGGGCGCTACGACGAGGCCCAGACAGCGTTCCGGGAAGCCATCGCCCTGCACCCCGGCCTGCGCGACGATATTGAGCAAGACGACGACGGCTCCCTGGACGACGCCTGGAGCGAACGGCGGTTCGCCAGGGGCGGGGATTGTCCGCGCCGCTTCCGACGGTGTCTCTGATCGGCTCGCGCGCCTCCGGAAGACGAAAGTCTCGACGAAGCAGGTAGGATGTCAAGCGATTCGCGTGTATAAGTCTTTGGCGTGTATAAGTTTTGAGTCTTGTTCGGCTGGGCGGGCACAGTTACCGTGAACTGGTCAGCGATTGCCGGGAGCTCCGAGTCGCGATCCCGCCTCTTTCACGATAAATGAGTTCCATTCCCAGTAAGGAGATCTCATGTCCACCTATGTCGCCGAGCCGTCCCCCAGGGGGAACGCCAACGTCCGTCGAGTCTGCGGAAACTGCCGCGGCGTCTTCTACGTCAGCTACAACGCCCAGGACTACAGGTGTCCTCACTGCAACTACAAGCAGGGCTGACCGGCGCCGCCGTCCGGCGGGCGCGCGGATGACCGTGTCCTCGGCGGCGCGGTCATCCGCGCAAGCGCTGCCGCGTTCGTGCACCGCCGCCGCCGGCGCCCGCCGGATCGTCTCGGCGGCTGCAATGAATTGAATATAAGAACTTAAATATTGACGACGACTTGAGGGCGCGCATAGGGTCGCGGTCGAATGTTGGTTCGATTCACCAGAAAGGTGTCGCTCATGCACGGTCCAGGCTTGGTCGCCCCTGCTCTCATCATCCGCAGCTCGGGCTCGGTCGGTCCTACTCTTCTCTTCATTGCTGTGCTGATCGTCGTCGGTCTTATTATTATTCAGGTTCAGATTCGGAAGCAGTACGCCATTCACAGCCGTCTCGATCCCGAGGACGCGCTCATGGCGGCTGCGCGGGCCTACGGGGGAGGGCAGAGTTTTCGTGATGCCGCCGGGGACCTCTCGCTGCCGTTCCGGGACGGCATCTTGTCGGTGAGCGCGGAGCCGGATGGGATGGGCGGCTCTGAGGTCCACATATGGCTGAGTTCTTACGCGTTTCTCCAGGCCAACGGTTTTCAGGTACTTCACTACCGGCACGAGGTGAAGAAGCTCATGCGGGCCGTGGCCTGAACCGGCGGCCCGGGCGGATAATTTCTGAAGTAAAGGAGTTCAATATGGCGACATGGGAGGCCGTGAAGGGCTTCATCTCGATGAAGTTCAATGTCACCGAGATCAGTGACGGAGACGCCCTCAAGATGCTGTTCGACGTCGGGGGCGGGAGGTCACAGCTCGTTTTTGTCGAGCACGCGTACAACGACCAGGCCGACTACATCCAGGAAGCTTATTCAGAGGGTGGTTTTGAATACGTAGAGTGAGAGGGCGGCGGTGAT
>ERZ772945.2117-NODE-2117-length-12647-cov-9.418917_pt1 | contig 12647 bp, 9 predicted proteins | sample MGYA00511681_ERZ772945 | MGnify/ENA primary metagenome ERZ772945 (study PRJEB29015, sample SAMEA2737943) | human oral metagenome | biome: human oral; feature: human-associated habitat; material: dental | place: China | collected 2143 ... | reverse complement strand
GTATCATCGTTGTCGACACTACTCTCTTCGTTGCAAATTCTGCTACTGTCATTTTTTTTCACACGATAAAAATCGTGTACTCCTTTCCTTAAATTTGTGCAAAATAACTATCTGACAATTTTGACTTTTTCATTTGCTTGTACAACATTTTGTCCATCGACAATTAATTCGTCACCAGAATCTAAACCTTGTCCTGTCACTGCTGCAAATGTTTCATTTTGATTTGTTATATTTATAGGAATTGCTACTGCTTTTCCATTTCGCACAACATAAATAACTTGTTGAACTCCTCTTACAACAATAGCTTTTTTAGGAATTACTAAACCATTTTCTGCTCCTGTTGAAATATTAGCTTTTGCGTACATTCCACTTCTTAATTGTCTATTTTCATTTGGAAGTTTTATTTTTACAATAAATTGTCTACTTGCCGAATCAGCTGTTGCCGCAACTTCATAAACAACTCCTTGCAATACTTGTCCCTTCAAATCATCAATTTTTACAGTTGCTGGTGTTCCAACTTGAATTTTTTGAACTACATCAGCTGAAACCCCAATTTCCAATTTCATTTCACTTTCATTAACTAAAGTAAATAATTGCTGTCCATTTGAAACTTCTTGACTTCTCTCCAAATTCATATTGGCAATTACTCCTGAAACTTTTGTTTTTATGCTTGATTTACTATTTGTATCTCTTGCTGTATCAAGATCTGCTTGTGCTGAATCAAGACTGTTTCTTCTGGCAGACAATGAATTTACTGCTGTGTGATAACTGCTTCTTGCTGAATCTAGCTTAGCTTGTGCTGCACTTAATTGTGTTTTTGCCTGTAAATAATCAGTTTCTGTTATTAGCCTTTTGTCATACAGCATTTGATATTTTCTAAAATTAATTCTCGCCTCTTCGACAGCGGCCTGTGCTGAACTTATGTTTCCTTCTGATGCGCTAATATCCGCTCTTGCTGAACTTATATTTGACTCAGCTGTTCGAACATTTGAAGCTGCCGATCTCACTCCTGATCTAGCCGCCTGATTTTCAATCGAAACTATCACTTGTCCCGCATCCACATAATCTCCATTTTGTGCATTAATTGCCACCACTTCTCCACTTGAAGTCGCTGTATACGGTATTTCTTCAATACCTTTTATCGTTCCACTAGCAGAATATCCTATAGAAATTTCATTTTGACCTATCATTTGAACTTTCACTGGTCTTGAAGAGCTAAACATCTTTGGGTTTTTCTTTCCGCACGAAATTGAAAACATCGCTAGAATTGCCACTACTGCAACTATTTTTTTATTAATTTTCATATATTCCTCCTATTTTTTCTAATCTAAATTATTAATCCAAAAACGCTCCATATTTTGAAACTAAATAATAGTATTTTAATTTTGCCTGAGCATAATTTACACGAGCTTGTCTTAAACTAGTTTCCGACTGTAATAAATTTTCCATTGTGATAAGTCTATATGCATATCTTTCTTTTTCCATTTCATACGACTCTTCAGCTTTTTGTACCGCAAGTTCCAACGCTTTTATACTTTTTTCAAGCGATTTTAGCTGAAAATAAGTTTTTCTCATATTTGCAGTAACTGTGTCAAGTGTCTGATCAATTTGAACAGAAGTAATTTCCTGACTTTTTTTAGCATATCTCACATTATTTTTTCTCTGTCCCCAGTCAAAGATATCCCAGCTAAAATTAACTCCTGCAGAAGTCGAAAAATTTCTCGGTTTTAAAATATTTCCAAATCTATCTTGTCCTTGCAATGTCCCATAATTAATGACTCCATTTACAGACGGCTTAAAAGAAGCTTCTTCCACTTCCACATTTTTTCTACTTAAATCATTTTGTTTCATCGCAATTTTGTATTCTGTATTATCAGTCTTAATTTTTTCCAAATCTTCATCCAATTTAACTGTTGAAGTAAAGTTATCATCGACTCCAAAAGGAATTATTTCAATTTGTGAGCTATCTTTCACTCCAATCAAAATCCCAAGCGCTTCTTTTGAAACTTCAATATTTCCTTCCTGTTCCACAATTTGTGCGTCAATATCAGCCACACTTCTTTGAGCTTCTGTAAATTCAGGTTTTGTTGTCATTCTTAAATCATACAGCTCCTGCTGCGTCTTCAAATTTTGATTCAATGTTTCCTTAGATTTTTGCAAAACTTCAAGTGTGCTCATAGCATCATAGACATCAATATATGCTTTAACTGTATCAAGAATTGTATCTTTTCTCACTTTATCCAAATTAAGCTGTGACAATGTCAGATTTTCTTTACTTATTTCATGTCCTAGCTTTAACTTTCCGCCTGTGTAAATTGGTTGTGACAAAGTCAAATAATGTTGAAATTTTTCTCCTGTTTTGGAAAAATTTTTATTTAGATATGTATTTGCCCCAGCTGTGTAGCCAACTGTGAAAAACTTTTTGGACCACGCTTTATCCACATCAATTTTACTTTGTTCAGTTTTTAACATTGCTATTTTAATATCTTTATTATTTTTAATTGCCATCTCAGCCGCATCTTGAATTGAGATTTTTTCAGCAAAAGCTGGAATCGCAATAAACAATAATAATGATACCAGTATTCTCAAATTACTTCTTTTCATTTTTCCTCCTCGTAAATCTATTTTAATGCACTATCTATAAACCTTGCAATTTCTTTAATTGCTATTTTAGCCCTATCTTCAAAGTCTTTATCTATTCCTTTATTTTCAAATATCTCTTCAAAAAAATAACCTTCAATTGAAGAATTTATATATTTTGAAATAATTTCCAAATCCCAAATTTTTTTATTCTCATATTTTTTTATGATATTTTCTTTAATAAAAGTTGTATAAAAAACTGTTATTTTATTTTTAAATTCATCAATTTGACCTGATTTCATAATATACAAATTTTCCAATTTCATATTTTGAACATATCCCAAAAATAGCTCCACTCTTTTTTCCAATAGATTATACAAAACTTTTGACGGTTCTTCAGAAGTATCTATATCATTTATAGAATTCTCAATTTCAATTTCAATTTTTTCCAAAATTGCAAACAAAACATCTTCTTTTGTCTTAAAATAAGTATAAAAACTTCCTTTGGATATTCCCACTTCCTTTGTTATCCTCTCAATTTTTGTCTCCTCATACCCATTTTTTTTAAACAATTCCCAAGATTTTTTTAAAATTCTCTCTCTTTTTTTCTCCTTTTCACAACTTCTAGCCAACTTTTCTTCTCCCAAAATCGTATTTTTTTATTATATTAAATGACTAATAAGTCACTTAATATAATAAATATAATATAATTTTTTCCCCCTTTTGTCAATATCTTTTTATTTTAAAAATACTTTGTTATATCAAAAAATACTATTATTAACATAATAGCCATCAAAAATATCATTCCGATAATATGTATTTTTTCTTCAATTTTTTTATTAATTTTTATTCCAAAAAATTCTGGCAAAACAAATAAAATTCTTCCTCCGTCAAGAGCAGGAATTGGAAGCAAATTCATTATTCCTATGTTTATTGAAATCAAAATAAATATACCAAGTAGAGCCAAAGCACCACCGTTACTGTAAGCCATTCCAACAATTTTTGGAAGTCCCACAGGTCCTGTCATATCATTCATTCCAACTTTTCCTGTGACAAGCATTTTTACACCATCAAGGGTCATTTTAAAATAATCTTTAAATGTATAAAAAGTCGAATTTATCTTTTCTCCAAAAGTCAATTTTTTTTGTAAAACTTGTATTCCAAGCAAATTTGATTTAGCTTCACTGTAATAAGTTAATTTCACATTTTGAGTCATTTCTTTATTATTTCTCAAAATTTTTAGCGAAATATTTTCGTCTTTATAATTTTTACCAATTTTTGAAATTTCTTTAGTCATCTCTTTCCAATTTTGAATTTTTTTCCCATTAATTTCCAAAATTTTATCATTTTTCTCCAGCTTACCATTAACTTTTGAGTCACTTCTAACTACGCCAACAACAGGTTCTGTCAATTCCATAGGTTTCATATTAGTTACAGAAAGCATTATAAAAATCGCAATTATTGCCGAAATAAAATTCATTACAACTCCAGCAATCAAAACAGCAAATCTTGCGAACGGAGATTTTGTATAAAATCCATTTTTAGAAATGTAATTTTGTCTTTTTTCTTCTTCTCTCATTTCAAGATTCACTCTTTTTTCCACTTCGTCCACAAATTTTTCGTCGTCCATTTCTAAATTTTTAAAATCTTCTTCTTCTTTCAAAATTTCGGCAATCTCATCAATTTTTTCTCTTTTAAAATTTTCAAAGTCAAACTCTTCTGGCTGCATTCCGCCAATATTGACAAATCCTCCAAGCGGCAAGGCACGAATCGAATAAACCGTCTCCCCCTTTTTCCGTGAAAAAATCTTAGGCCCCATTCCAATTGCAAATTCAAAAACAGGCATTTTAAAAAATTTTGCCATAAAAAAATGTCCCGATTCATGAATTAAAACTATAATTCCAAGTAATATCAATGTCAAAATTATACTCATAGCTGTCTATTTTCATCTCCCTTTTTAGTTTTTTATTTAGATTATCACAACTTCATAAAAAAATCAAATTTTTTCATAAAAAAATAAGTTATATATAAATATAAATAAATAATTTAAGTAATTTAAGTTAAATAATATATAAATATAATTAAATAAAAAACAAAAAGTTACTCAAAAATATAAAATTTTTAAATAACTTTTATTTTAATTTTTTTAAATTTTTAAAGTCTTTATTTTAAAATAGAATTTCTAAATTTAATAATATTTGGATGAATAACCGAATCTCTCTCAAGTAAATATTCCAATTTTCTGTCAATTTCAAATTTTATTGCCAAATCCAAATCTTCTTTTACCAATTTTCTTGCAGTTTCTACACCATCCCAATCTCTTTTTTCTTCAATCGCATCAGCCAAATAAATAATTTTAGACAAAGTTGTCATATTTTCGCTGCCAATTGTGTGATATTTTATTGCAGAAAAAATGTCATCATCGTCAACTTCAAACAAATCATAGTTTTTTGCAACAAATTCAGCTCCTGCAAATCCATGTAAAATCGCATTTGTCCAAAAAATCTTATTTTCAATCTCAGGATATTTCCCACGAACCAAATCAAGCATTCTAGGTATTTCAAAAAATTTTGCCACATCATGAAGAATCCCAGCAGCTTCGGCTTTCGATGGATCAACTCCGTATATTTTTGCTAATTCAACTGCACATTTTGCCACTCTTTCCACATGAGCATATCTTTTTTCGTCCAAATATTTTTTCACATTTTTTCTAATTTTTTGAATATCCATAATTTTTTCCTACTTTCCTTCACTTTTTTTAATAGCCGCTTTTATCCAACCAGTAAATAATGGATGAGGTCTGTTTGGTCTACTTTTAAATTCAGGATGATATTGACAAGCCACAAAATAAGGATGATTTTTTATTTCCACAACTTCCACATATTTTCCATTTGGAGATAATCCCACAATATCCATTCCCGCTTTTTCAAATTCTTCTCTGTAAGTATTATTAAACTCATATCTATGTCTATGTCTTTCAGAAATTTCAGTATTTCCATAAACTTGTGCCGCAATACTGTCATCTTTTAAAATACATGGATATGCTCCAAGTCTCATAGTTCCTCCCATATCCTCAATTCCTTCTTGTTCTTCCATAAGACTAATTACAGGAGTTTTTGTGTCTTTGTCAAATTCTGTTGAAGTCGCATCTTTATATCCGAGTACATTTCTTGCAAATTCTACACAAGCCATCTGCATTCCAAGACAAATTCCAAAAAATGGTATTTTATTTTCTCTTGCAAATTGTATAGCATCTATTTTCCCATCAATTCCTCTGTCGCCAAATCCTCCTGGAACTAAGATTCCATCATAATTTGAAAGGCACTTAACATCAAAATCTCCAGCTTTCAAATAATCAATTTCTACTTTTGTATCAAGATTAAATCCAGCGTGTTCTATTGATTCATGAATACTTATATAAGCATCTTTTAATTCCACATATTTTCCAACAACTGCAACTTTCAATGATTTTTTAGGATGTTTAAATTTATCTACCATCTTGCTCCATTCCGCTAAAGACGGCTTTTTATTTTCTAAGTTAAAATGTTTGCAAATCACATCAGCAAGTCCCAATTTTTCCATTGTCAACGGAATTTCATAAAGACTTTTGGCATCTTCTGACTCAATCACGGCTTCTTCATCAATGTCACAAAAGATTGAGATTTTTTTCTTAATATTTTGATCCACTGGATGTTCACTTCTCACAACTATCACATCAGGTGCAACTCCAAGTCCTTGCAATGTTTTTACACTATGCTGAGTAGGCTTTGTCTTAAGCTCTCCAGCCGCTTTTAAATAAGGCAGCAAAGTCACATGAATATAAGCGATATTTTCTCTTCCAGCTTCTCTTTTCCACTGTCTAATAGCTTCAATAAACGGATCACTTTCAATATCTCCAATTGTTCCACCAATTTCAGTAATTACAAAATCTGCACCAGTTTTTTCTCCCGCAAGTTTTATATTCCTTTTAATTTCATCAGTAACATGAGGAACTGTTTGAACTGTACCTCCTAAAAAATCTCCTCTTCTCTCTTTTTCAATAATTCTTGACATCACTCTTCCAGATGTAAGATTATTATACTGCGTAAGATTTTCATTGATAAATCTCTCATAATGTCCCAAATCCAAGTCAGTTTCCGCACCATCTTCTGTAACAAAAACTTCCCCGTGCTGATAAGGACTCATTGTTCCTGGATCCACATTCAAATATGGATCAAACTTTTGAATTGTCACTTTGTATCCTCTCTCTTTCAAAAGTCTACCAAGTGACGACGCAACAATTCCTTTCCCAAGCGAAGAAACAACACCACCTGTAACAAATATATATTTTGTGTTTCCTTTTACTTTCATTTTTCCTCCTTAAATTATAATTATTGCTATTATTATTTTAGTATTACACTTAATATTAATTTATTTTTTATTTTATTTATCAGTCTTTTTATTTATTAATTATAAATATTTTACAAAAAAAAGATGAAAAAAAAAATTTTCATCTCATTTTAAAGAATCAATGCAAATTTATGTAGAAAAGTTAGCAAATCAATAAAGATTACACTAACTTTTCCTTTTTGAATTAATTTTTTAATTTTTTTAATTAAAATTATTATCTTGCAGAACCTGCTTTGTAAGCTCCATCAGATCCAAATACATTTTTGATTTTATCTTTGTAGTAATCTCTGATATAGTTTTTAGCTGGTCCTAAATATTTTCTTGGGTCAAATTCTTTAGGGTTTTTAGTAAATACTTCTCTAACTCCTGCAGTGAAAGCCAATCTTCCATCAGTATCTACATTAATTTTAGCTACTGCTGATTTAGCGGCTTTTCTCAATTCAGAATCAGGTATACCAATTGCGTCAGCTAATTCTCCACCATATTCTTTAATCATTTTTACGAATTGTTGAGGTACTGCTGAAGAACCGTGTAATACGATTGGGAATCCAGGGATTCTTTTTTCGATTTCAGCTAAGATGTCTAATCTTAATTTAGGATCTTCACCTGGTTTAAATTTGTGAGCTCCGTGAGAAGTTCCAATTGCGATTGCTAATGAGTCAACACCAGTTTTAGATACGAAATCTTCAACTTCTTCAGGTTGAGTGTAAATGTGTTCAGCTGCTTTTACATCGTCTTCAATTCCAGCCAAAACTCCCAATTCAGCTTCAACTGTTACATCGTGTTGGTGAGCAAAATCAGCAACTTTTTTAGCTTCTGCAACATTTTCATCGTATGGGTGGTGAGAACCATCATACATTACTGAAGAGAATCCGTATTCGATACAGTCTTTAGCTTCTTCAAAGTTTGGACCATGATCCAAGTGCAATGCTACTGGTATATCAGATCCTGCAGCTTTAACATAAGCTGTTGCAGCTTTAGCAATCCAAGGTAACATTTCTTTACCAATATATTTTCTAGCTCCTGTAGAAACTTGTAAAATTACTGGAGAACCAGTTTCAACAGCTGCTTCAATAATACCTTGCAATTGTTCCATGTTATTGAAGTTAAATGCTGGAACTGCATATCCTTCTTTGTTTGCTTTAGCGAACATTTCTTTAGTGTTTACTAACCCTAAATCTTTAAAATGATATTTCATTTTTTTGCCTCCTAAATATTTTAATTAATAAATTAATTTCCTACTTATATGTTACCAAATTTTTTTATAAAAATCAATAATTAAAATAAAATAATTTTTTATTTTAAAATAAGGGGCCTTGGCCCCTTTCTAAGGTTATTTCCTCAGAACAGTAAATTTATTATAGACTCTATTTAACAAAGTTTTGACCTCTTGCAATAAAACAAATAAAACATATCTTCTTTTTTTCTAATATGGTTTAGTATGATAATAAATCTACTGACTTTAATTCTCTAAAAAATTACTCTTCAAAAAAATCTCCTATTCTTCTATATTTTTCATATCTTTTTCTCAATAATTCACGTAACGAATATTTATCGATTCTCTTGAATTCCTCTACAACCACAGCTTTCAAGTTTTGAGCCATTTCTTCAAGGTTTCTATGAGCACCTCCCAGCGGCTCCTTTATAATTCCATCTATAATCCCTAAACTTTTTAAGCTGATTGCATCCATTTTTAAACTTCTAGCAGCTTCTGGCGCTTTTGTTGAATCATTAAACAGGATTGAAGCGCATCCTTCAGGAGAAATAACTGAATATACACTATTTTCAAGCATCAAAATAGAATCAGCAACTCCAATTCCCAATGCTCCTCCACTTCCACCTTCACCAATTACAACCGATACAATCGGCACACGCAGTCCAAACATTTCTGCCAGATTTTTAGCAATAGCTTCACCTTGCCCTTTTTCTTCGGCTTCTATTCCAGGATAAGCTCCAGCTGTGTCAATTAATGTTAAAACCGGCAATTTAAAACGTTCCGCCATTCTCATTAATCTCAATGCCTTTCTATATCCTTCAGGACTTGCCATACCAAAATTTCTGTAAAGGTTTGAATCAATATCTCTTCCCTTTTGATGCCCAATTACCATTATTTTGTATCCATCAATCATTGCAAGTCCACCGACAATTGCATGGTCATCCTTAGATAACCTGTCACCGTGAAGTTCCACAAAATCCTGTGTCAGCTCATTTATATAATCTAAAGTATACGGTCTTTGCGGATTTCTTGAAATTTGGATTCTATTCCAGGCATCCATTTCATTTTCTTCAAAATCCTTATATTTATCTTCCAGTTTTTTTTCAAGTTCTGTAATCTGAGCAGAAAAATCAATGTTTTTTTCAGCTGAAAATGCCTTTAATTCCGATATTGCTTCTTCCAATTCCTTAATTTCATCTTTTATACTCATCTTTTTTATCCTTTCATTTGAAAAATTTTTAAATTTACACTAATTTTTCCAATACTCTGTAAATCGTTGTTTTCAAGTCTTTTCTTTCTGAAATTATATCAACCATTCCGTGTTCCAATAAAAATTCTGCCCTTTGAAATCCCTTCGGCAATTTCTGGTTTACAGTTTGCTCAATAACCCTAGGTCCTGCAAAAGCAATAAAAGCATTTGGCTCAGTTATAATCACATCTCCAAGCATTGCAAAGGAAGCTGTAACTCCACCGGTAGTTGGATCAACAGGTACAGAAATAAACGGAATTCTAGCTTCATTCAATTTTTTAACTGCTCCTGAAGTTTTTGCCATCTGCATAAGTGATAAAATCCCCTCCTGCATTCTAGCGCCTCCTGAACTTGAAACTACCACAACAGGTATTTTCCTTTTCAGTCCACGTTCCATTGCCCTTGTAATTCTCTCTCCAACAACAGAACCCATACTTCCACCCATAAAGCTAAATTCCATCGCAGCAATACTAACTTCTATTCCATTAATTTTTCCAGTTCCGCTTATAACTCCATCCAGCATACGGCTTCGTTCACGTGATGTTTCCAATTTTTCCTCATATCCTGGAAAATTTAACACATTTTTAGAATTAAGCGTCATATCCTCTTCTATAAAAGTTCCTTCATCAATCAAAAGTTCAATTCTTTCAAATGCTGTAAGCCTAAAATAATTTCCACATTTTGGACATACATTCAGATTATTTTTCAAATCCTCATTGTAAATGATTTCATTACATTGATTACATTTTTTCCACTTATTGTCATCCACAATATCCACCGTCAATTTTGACTTAGATGTAAGCGTAACATACTTTTTTTTTGATTTTCTGCTTGAAAACAAACCCATTTTTTTCACCTCTCAAAAATTTTATTTTTTATAACAAAGTTATTTTAAAATTAAACTTAAAAATTATAACTCCTTTACTCAAATATATTTACAGTAAATCTGATAAAAACCATAAATCATATTTATCACTTTGAAACAAGGAAGTTTTAACTCCTTACACAATAAATTCACTACCAAAATGAAAAATAATATAATTTTATTTGACACTAATATAGTTTGAGCATAAATCTAAATAACAGGTGTTATAATACTATTATATAATACATCATTTCTATTAGAATAAAATTTGAAAAATATACACTCCTAAAAAAATACTCTATCTAAAATCGAAAACTTATATTCATCAAACGAAAGAAAATAGCAGCAGAGAAAAAATCTGTCACTCCCATCCTTTATTCCATACTTCTTATCTCCAACTATGAAAAGTCCCTTATCAGCCAGCTGAGCCCTAATTTGGTGCTTTCTCCCAGTAATCAGCTCAATATCCAAAAGCGAAACATCCTTATTTTTCCCCAGTAAATCCAATATTTTCTTCTGATTTTTCAATTTATCAATGTTTATATATTTAAAATAAGTAATGCTTTTTTTAGATTCCCTTGAAACAGGATTTTCAGAAACAATAACCCTATTTTCAGCCGTTGTCAAATAATTTTCAATTTTAAAATCTTTTTTATTTTTAAATTCTCCATTATGAACAATCGCAAAATATTTTTTATGAACTTCATTTTTCCTAATTTTTTCAGAAATATATCTCAAAAACTTCAATGTTTTACATCCGATAACAAGTCCCGACGTTTCAAAATCAATTCTATTTGCAAAATTAATATTCTCACTTTTATAAATTTTTTTAAAAACTTCACTAAGTCCATATTTATGCCCTGTTCCCTTATGCATCGGGATTTTTTCCGCCTTATTTACAATAAAAAAATCTTCATTTTCAAAAATAATCATTTTTTTATATTTTTCAAGCTCATTTTGAGAAATTTGCAGTTTTTTTATTTTATTTTCTGCTTTCTCATTTTTTTTAATATTTCCTATTGATAAATTTTTTATTATAACTTTATCATTTAATAACAACCGATAATTTTCCTTCGACTTTTTCCCATTAATTTTTACATCTCCAGATCTTATTGCACTAAAAATCCTGCTAAGCGGCTCATTTTTGAAACTTTTCCTCAAGTATCTATCCAGTCGCATCCCTTCCATCTCAGAATTTACAATAATTTCATTCTTTTCCAAAAATTTCTCCTATTTCTTAAATTATTTATTATTATGAATTTTTATACTTTCCACTATTCCTATTATAATAAACGAAGCTAAAAACGAACTTCCTCCGTAACTCATAAATAATAATGGTTTTCCTGTAACTGGCACGAGTCCAATTGTCATCCCTACATTTACAACTACGTGCATAAATATTACACCTGCCAAGCCATACAGTATAAGCCTGCCAAAACTGTCCTGTATAATTCGGGTAATTCTCATTATTTCCAAAATTAATCCGAAATATAGAAGTAAGACTAGTGTGGATCCAAAAAATCCCATTTCTTCAGATAATACTGAAAAAATAAAATCCGTCTGCGCTTCAGGAAGAAATTCCAATCTGCTTTGGCTTCCCTGTAACACTCCCTTACCTAATGCACCTCCTGCTCCAACTGAAATTTTTGACTGGATTACGTGCCATCCGCTTCCTTTTTTATCCTTTTCAGGGTGTAAAAATGTTTCTACACGATCCCTTTGATAACTGCTAAGTACAAATCTATAAACTGGATAAACTGATAGCATTACTACAATTCCTATTATCCAGATTGGCTTCATATTTGCTTCATACAGAAAAATCATAAATAAAAATGCAGAAATTGTTATTAATGTCGTTCCCAGATCAGGCTGTATTAGAATAAGCAATATAAGAGGCATTGCTGGCAGAATTGAACCAACAATATCCTTTAAGTTGTTAATTCCATTTTTATATTTTTCTACAATCCAGTAGGCAATAACTAGAATAATTATCACCTTTACAAATTCCGACGGCTGCAGCTGAAATGGCCCAAGTGCAATCCAACGTTGCGCTCCAAGAGTCTTTTTCCCGGCAAAACGTACAAGCAGCAGCAATATTGCCCCAATTCCGTAAATATGCCAAATATACAGCTTTATATGTCTATAATCAAATGCGGCTATAATAAACATCAATATTGTCCCTATAACAATCCATAAAATATTTTTACCAACCATTCCGCTTTGTCTTGTCGCACTATATACAAATACTGTGCTAATTGTCACAAGTGCATAAACTATCAGTAAAATCATTTTGTCCATACGAAAAATATTATTTTTCAGATCTTCAATTATTCTTTGACTTTGAAACA
>ERZ772945.2113-NODE-2113-length-12663-cov-4.924334_pt1 | contig 12663 bp, 10 predicted proteins | sample MGYA00511681_ERZ772945 | MGnify/ENA primary metagenome ERZ772945 (study PRJEB29015, sample SAMEA2737943) | human oral metagenome | biome: human oral; feature: human-associated habitat; material: dental | place: China | collected 2143 ... | reverse complement strand
ACATATTGCCCGTCGTATCCCAATCGACGGAATTCGCCCGGTCGGGGTGGAGCGTCTGGATGGTATTCTCCTGGATGGTAGCGAAGACGTCGCTCTTACCTTTCCAGCCGAGGCCGTAGCGCTCACCCAAATCAACCGCCTCGCCTAGAGTCGCCTGGAGTCTCTGCCAGTCAATCTTGCCTTCGGTGATCACCTCAGGGAAGAGCTGTGCCAGCTTGTCAATCTGCCGCTGACGTATATCGTCGTTATAGCCGCTCATCATCGCTTTCTTTAGTCTTATTCATACCCTATGATTATAACAGTTTAGTGAGATTATATGGTCGGCGAATTAGTCCATTTTATAGTCACTGCCGATCATCCAGGTACCACCTCTGCGAAAGGCCGGTATGGTCTGACGAGCAGCTTTATTGGCGGCGACATTGCCGGCAATACCATTCTGCCTTGCCCATTCGGAAAGCTTAACGATCTTCGGCGACGACAATAGCGCTATGCGCTTATGCAGAGACTCCATTAGGAGCAAGGCAAACAGCTCAACAAACCCGTCACATTGATTAGTCCTTATATATTCATCAAACAGTGGGTAGTAATCAGTGTGCTTACTCTTATTCTGAATGATGATTGGTGGGTAACCCGCTAGTGCCAGCTGGTGGTTGATAAGGACACGACCCATTCGCCCATTACCATCAGAGAAAGGATGAATTGTCTCAAACTCTGCGTGAAAATGAGCATATATGTGCATCTTTTCACGATAAGTTAGCCGAGAAATCCATCCGGCATATTAGTCTGCGGTCTTATGTCACTCCATTAGCCGTTAGCCCATGATTTCGGTTACCCCCCCATGTCACCGAGAAGACTAATGGAGTGAGCCAGGATTCTTGTCTGCGATTTCGAATACTTTGTTTCTTGACGTTACACCACGCACTAGCTTGACTCGAGATGATGCCACACCGTAATGCTTAGCCACCAGCTTAATAGCCGCCAAATTAGCCCGCCCTTCAATGGCTGGCGCCTTGGTGTAAATCGTCAGCGAGCCATCATCATTCGCTACCACCTCTTCACGGTGACGAGAATTAGGCTTAATCTTAGCGGAGATTTTCATAATTTAATCGAATTTATTCAGCAGGCTCGTCTCCATCTGATTCATTCAGCGTTTTCTTGGAGAGTATTGATCTGCGACAATCCTTAATATATTGGGGGCAAATCATCTCAAGATACTGTTGATATGTCATTACCTCCCGAGAGCTAGACTTAAATAGATTTTTTTAGAACCCCAGACCCCTTTAAGTGCTCTTGAAGGCTTTTTATTTCTTCTTTTGACAGATGGTGTCTGATTGCAATCTTTCTATCTATAGAATTTGCCGACCTCCTAACATCATTTAGATCAGATTCTGTCACCACCCTGAAATGAGCCGCTTTATTACGAATCTTCTCAATCTTTCCTAGATCGCCCTTTATATCCTCCCATTTTATACCCTTTTTTAATATATGATTATCAATTGTACTAGCTCATTACATTCCGGACTGCAGAGACTCACTGATTGCGTCACACATCACATATCACAACCTACCAAGTTGATGCATCCCAGCATCTAACGCTTACATCTCCCGCCCCCTCGCTTCTTCAAATTTTGCTGCCATCGTTGGATTATTGCGGGTAAGTTTCTTAATTGTTAAATCTTGAGCTTTATTATTGGCTAAGCGAAGATTATTCTCAGATGACAACAACGCCTGCTTAGTCCTTTCTAGCTGTCTAATGGTTTTATCTATCCCTTCAATAGCATCAGTAAACTTACGACTGGCTATATCATAATTACGTGCAAAACCGGTTTTAAACTTCTCCATGTCTTCTTCAAAATGTGCAACATCTAGATTTTGCGCCCGTACCAACGCTAATTCTGATTTGTATTTCAGAGCATTAAGCGCTGCATTGCGTAGCAGCATAATTATCTGTATAAAAAATTGCGGACGAATCACGAACATTTTTGGATAACGGTGCGACACGTCAACGATACCAACATTATATAGTTCACTATCCGCTTCAAGCAATGACACTAATATTGCATATTCACAGTTCTTTTCACGACGGTCTTTATCCAGCTCTTTAAGAAAGTCCTCGTTATGCTTTTTGGTAGCAGTCTGGTCATTCTCGTTCTTCATCTCAAACATGATAGAAATAATCTCATTGCCGGATTCATCGTTTTCTCGGAAAATATAATCACCTTTACTGCCGGTACGAGAGTCGTTATCCTTCTCAAAGTATGCGTGCGGAAAGGCCGTGGCGCGCAATTTATTAAACTCAGTCTCACAGTGCTGTTCCAGCGTCTCGCCCAACATTTTCGTCGACAAACGAGCCTTAAAATCTTTGTAATAAGCAATCTGCTCGTCCTTCGATTTTAGCTCTGCTGTATATTTTTCTTTCAAATTTGACTCAACGAGCTGGCGTTCATTCTCTTTGGCGGCTAACTGCAACTTGAAATTATCACGCTCACGCTCAACAGCGCTGACCGCCCGATTGACCTCCAAATCTTTCTCAGTCTCAAAAGCCTTGATTTTTGCGTTTAAGTCCGCAATTGTTTGATCGCTCTGCGACTTAGTTTGCGCTAACTCTTTATCGGTTTCTGAGCGTAAACGCTCTAAAGCTAGCTCTTTTTCACCTTGCGCTTTCTCTAGCTCAGACTTTAGCGATGATACTTCCGATTGTTTCTCAGAGTTAATTCGAGCAGCTTCTGCTTTCTTCTCTGCCTGCAAGCTCGCTAGTTCGGCCTCTTTTTCGGACAGTATCTTTTGAAGCTCGCTACGAGTCTTCTGCTCTGCTAATTGTACGGCGTTTTCTTTATCTGTACGCAATAAATTCTCGCGCTCGGCAATCTCGCGCGTAAATTCCTGGTCACGAACCTGTTTGACAATATCAGCATAGCTCGCTTGGTCTATTTCAAACACTTGACCGCAATTCGGACATTTTATTTGACGCATGTTCACAATCCTTTCCATCAGCTGCTCGTACTTTTATAGACAGCAATCACTTTGCCATTAATCATATAATCCTCCGATTGATCGACAATAATAGGCGGGAACCTCTCAGGGGTAAAGGACTCGGATTCTAGTAATATATACTCCTCATGTTTTTTGAGACGCTTTATATTAGCCATACCACCGATAATAGACAAAACATAATCCCCGTCCTCAGCACAGCGTTGATTAATGTCCACAAGAACAAAATCACCGCTATTGATCGATTGCCTAAATCTACCAACGCTGGCATTATTCATAGAATCACCATCGGCCCTTACCGCTATATACTTATGCTTATTGCCATTAGATTGCTTTGACTGCTTATCAAGTAGTTGCTTGGATATTCTCAAGAGACCCTCGTTGTATTCATCAGCATAATTGAGTGCCGGACCGCAGCTTGCCGAACCGACAATAGGCACTAAAACAAACCTGTCGTCCTCCACCGGTGATTCCAGCCGCTGGGTTTTATTCTTTCTGTTTATAAAAAGCAGGTTTCGTTTTTCAAGCTGCAATAGATGATGCTGTATCTGACCGGGGCTCATATCTGGATCACCGATGAGTTCGGCAGTTCTGCGCAATGTGCATTCTGCCAAGTTATTGGTCTTTGCTAGTTCTAGTAATTTCTTTTGAATATGATGCATGTTACTTTCATTATATAGTACCCAGTGCATAAGTGTCAATAATTCTTCGGGTAGTCTTGACAAAGATAGAGCCCTTATGTACTCTCAATAACGAACACCCCCGTGGAGGGTGGAGGTCGACTTTATAGTCGATTCATAACAGGGTCAATTTGTGACACTTGCGAGCAGTCACAAATATAAAATCAACCAGCCGCAATATGGAGGGCAATGGCGGCGCAAGTTACTAAAGCTAAAGAGGAGGTATATGATTCCTTATGAGAATATTAGCGGAAACTCAGGTATAGTTGCCTACGATACGAAAGAAGAGAGTATTACAGTGCAGTTCAGATCAGGAGGGTGTACTGTATATACCTACACTTATGAGAGCGCAGGGGCTGATGCTGTTGAGACAATGAAAAGTCTAGCCCGACAAGGACACGGACTCAATTCGTACATCTCAAAAAATCAACCCGGCTATTCTGAGAAGTACTAAAAACGAAATGAGAGCCAGCTACAAGCCTGGCTCTCATTTCATAATCTATTAGCCCTACAGCTCCCCGCTCGAAATGCTGAAGAATCGGTCAAAGAAATTCTTCAGCTTTTCCAGCACTGTTTTGCGTCTTTTACTGCGTTCTCTATCAGCCGAAAATCGAGACATTGGCGGCAGTATTCCTGATAGTCCTGTGCCAGTTGATTGTATATAGCCGTTGCGAAAAGCATTTTCAACAAATGTATACGTTGCTTTTTTATCTAATTTTTCATCATTGATGATCTGGTCCAGCTCCTTAATTTTCCTTGATTTCACAAACTCCCGCCAATCGCTGTTAACCGAACTATCAACTGTAAGCGAAGCGATAAACTGCTCGATCAAATCCTTCTTATTGCGCAATTCCATAGATGAGTTAACCGCTTTATCAATATCGACCAAAATCTCTTTGTTATTCAAATGGCTATCATGATACTGCCGAATCAGCTCCAATATATAATCTATATTTATCTCAACTTGTTTGATGAGCTCCATCTCAAACACCAAATCGTCATTGATATTCTCCTTGTTCTCATCCGATTTCGGCCGCAGCTCATTATAGAGATCGATGTACATACTGTGATAATCTTGCACATCTCGCTGGCTCAAAATCTCTCGTCCGATGAATTCGTCAAAACTAGACAGAATATTCTTTACCCTTAGAATTGCGCCATACAGCTTCACAAATTCCTTTTGTTCCTGCTCACTAGCAATCATCTCGCCCACCGGAAATTTATCTTTTAGCTCTGCAATCAAATCGACATAACCTGGCGTTTTCTTCCCATCTTCTTCATAACCTTCATAATAATCTCGGAAAGGACGCAGTAGTACAATACCCTTGGCGTCGCTATCGCCAAAGAGTGCCAAAGCCTCATTAGTCGCCTTCTCCAAATTGCGAAATGTCACGATATTGCCATAGGTTTTGATCGAATTAAGGATGCGATTCGTCCGTGAATACGCCTGAATCAGTCCGTGCATCCGCAAGTTTTTATCAACCCACAACGTATTCAACGTCGTGGCATCAAACCCTGTCAAAAACATATTCACCACAATCAACAAATCAATCTCTCGATTCTTCATCCGTAGGCTGACGTCTTTGTAATAATTCTGAAATCGCTCGGCACTGGTATCATAGTTCGTACCAAACGTTGCATTATAATCACGAATTACACCCTCCAGAAAATCACGTGACGAGACATCCAGCCCGTCGGTATTTTCCGAGTTTTCATCATCCATGCCGTCCATTTCCAGATCAGGATCATTCGCTCCGTAGCTATAAATTGTAGCGATTTTCAGGCGTTTAACTTCAGGAAGCTCAGCCTGCTGACGCTTAAACTCATTGTAATAAAGCTTGGCCGTATCAATTGAACTCACCGCAAAAATTGAATTAAATCCGCTCAGCCGAATTTTATCTTTTATCTCTTCAACTGCCGCTCTATTTTGCACCGACGCAACTTCATGCACATTTATCAGCCGCATATATGCGTACGACTTGGCATTGCGCATGGTTTTTTGATCAAAATGCTCACGAATATATCGCACGACATTGCTAATACGCTCTGGGGCGTTCAATGCTCGCTCACGGTCGATGTCGCACACTTTCTGCTGATCATCAACTTCATCTGCCTCGCGAATTGTCCGAATGTAGTCGATTCGAAACGGCAGCACGTTTTTATCAGTAATCGCATCAACTATGGTGTAAGTATGTAGCTTATCGCCAAACACCTGCTCAGTTGTCCGCAGATCAACTCGCCCGCCACTGGACGCATTATCAGCAAATATCGGCGTACCGGTAAAACCAAACAGATGATAATTACGAAAACTTTTGGTGATAGCATGGTGCATATCACCAAATTGCGAACGGTGGCACTCATCAAAAATGATAACCATGTGATCGTCAAACGCCCTGTGGCCTTGATTGCGCTTGATAAATGTGTCGAGTTTTTGGATAGTAGTAATGATAATCTTAGCGTTTGGATCGCCCAATTGCCTCGTCAAAACCCGAGTACTGGTATTACTATTCGCCGCACCTTCCTGGAACTTGTCGTATTCTTTCATGGTCTGGTAGTCGAGGTCTTTACGGTCAACCACGAAAAGCACTTTATCAATATAGTCCAGCTTACTTGCTAGCTGAGCCGTCTTAAAACTAGTCAATGTCTTGCCGCTACCTGTCGTATGCCAAATATAACCGCCAGCCTCAATCGTACCGAGCTTTTTGTAATTTGTGGCAATCTGGATACGATTCAAGATACGCTCAGTCGCCACGATCTGGTACGGACGCATCACCAGCAATAATTTATCACTGGTAAACACACAGTACTTCGTCAGCACATTAAGTAGCGTATGCTTGGATAGAAAGGTAGCCGCAAAATCTATCAAATCGGTGATTGGGCGATTATTAGCATCCGCCCACCAGCTAGTAAATTCAAAGCTATTGCTGGTCTTTTTACTGCGATGCGAATCTGATTTGCCCGCCTCATTAATATGCTGCCAGCGCGTCGTATTACTGTAATATTTCGTATGAGTGCCGTTACTGATCACAAATAGCTGCACATATTCAAACAGCCCGCTACCCGCCCAAAAACTATCCCGCTGATAGCGATTAATCTGGTTAAAGGCTTCTTGTAGGGGTACACCACGCCTTTTTAGCTCGATATGCACGAGCGGCAAACCATTCACCAGTAGTGTCACATCATAGCGATTATCCTGCGCACCTGACACCTCGTATTGATCGATCACCTGCAAGCAGTTCCTGTGAATGTTCGTTTTATCTAACAGGCGAATATTAATCACTTCGCCATTATCGCATTGCAATAATTGTGTACTGTCTTCCTGGATCTTGAAGGTCTTGTCGGTGATATCTTCATTGCCATTAGCGATCCGCCCTGCAAAGAACCGCTTCCACTCAGCATCGGTAAATGTGTAATCATTCAGCTTTTCTAACTGAGTACGCAGATTCTGTATCAAGTCAGCCTCACTCTTGATCGGTAAATATTCATACGCCTGCGCTTGCAGTTGTTTGATAAGCTCCCGCTCTAATTCCGCCTCACTCTGGTAGCTCGTCGCCCGCTGATACGGCGAGATGTAGTCGCTGACGACGGTGCTGTCACTATTTTCAGCAATCACATCATATTTCATTTTGAGCACTCCAACTCTTTGAAGGTTAATAATTTATTGCGGTAATATTCATACTGCCTGCGGCGGGCTTCAATCTCTGCTGGCAAGCCAACGGAGATGTCGTTGGTAAGTTTTTCAAATTTATCAAGGATGGAGACGATGTGCTTTTGTTTTTCAAGAGGTGGAACGGGCATTTGAACTCTCTTAAAGTTATCTATATAGAGCCTTTTAATGGTTCCACCTTCTGTCTGCCATGTAGTTATTTTATACAGGTGATATAGAAATTTATTAGTCACCTGACTCTCGTCGTTTTCTAGCCAAATTATATTTGAATCCTGAAAATAAGCTGGCTTCCCGTCATAGACGACAGTCCGTCCAATCGTTCCAGAAGCAGATAATAAAATATCTCCTTTTTTAGGAAAAGGAAAATTGCTCTTATAGTCACTGTATAACTCCCGTGATATGTATGCATCAGCTGTCTTGCCAAAGGTGCCAATCTTATAAAAAGGTATATCGCCAATTCGACTAGTCTGACTCTTCATAATTCTTTTACACATAGAAATTTTGCCTATTTCACCCATTGATTTCCATATTACTCTCTCTCTCTCTCGTTAAACGTCAAGAGCGTATTACGATAATATTGATACTGCTTCTTTCTCGCTTCTAGCTCTGCTTCTAGCTCTGCTTCTAGCTCTGCTTCTAGCTCTGCTTCTAGCTCTGTAAACGAGTCTAGCACACGCACAATCTCTTTTTGAACCTCCAGAGGTGGAACAGGAATATTATATTCATTGCGTATCACAGATGGGTGAGCCTTTCTGACATAATCAAACTTTTTCATAAGCCATAAATTATCAAGAACATAATATAGGTATTTGGTAATTATGTTTGTATCGTTCACTTTTATCCATCCCGACACATTTGTCACTGAGTATTTATGCGCCTTTCGATGAAAGAATCTACCACCCCCATCAACAGACCAAGTAATACGCTCATCATCAAACATATATTTAGAATATCTTCCGAACTCACCAAGACCAGTAACCGATGACGAATATACAGGGTAATCACCTGGATTATCGGCTATATCATTTTTCGAGATAACCATACCACGACCAAGCTTTATTTTTTCAGAGTCCTCCAAGTCTCCAAGACTCCACACGCTAACTCCACCCGGACACAACTCTCTAATCAAATCATCAATTTTGCTCATATAAAGCCTTTACTTGCTCATATAAACAAACTAACTCATCAATACCAATGTCAATAATTGGCTCGTACATAAATGAATTAATGTGAATATTTGCTGGAGTGATAATATTGACCTGTTCTAGAACATCTAATATGCCTTTTTTAGTTTCATCACTTCCAAATTGACCCCGAAACGTACTGTAGAATTCCCAAAATTGATTTCTTCTTATGCTTGACGGACGTTCCATATGAACAAGGATTTCTCGCTCCGCCAAGAGTCGAATTGCCATAGCTAATACTACCTTGTTCTCCAAACATATGCCGTCATGAGAGTCTTGCTGAATCTGATCAGCAACGCTAAAAATAATGTCTGCAACTTCTTTGTTCTTATCTGGAAACTCGAACTGCACATTTAACATATCAGCAAAGACATCCTCAATATCGCTTAGTTTCATATCATAGGTAGCTGGTATGCTATTTTGATCGTCTGCTTCTTTGTCATGAAGTAAGTGTGTTAGTAATAAATACTCTCGTGATTTATTCCCTTTTTGATAGTTATATAGCTCGCGTACGAACGGTATAGTGGCAACGAGTAGCTTTTCATCCTTATTACATTTATTGCGCCATTTATTAAAAGGATCGGTAATTACTTTATCTCCACCTGACAATAATCTAACCTCATCATTATCTCTTTCCGCTATAAACGAATAATCCCATTTACCGCTTACTAGTATTCGCTCTTGTAGTGTACGGTAAAAATCAAAATTATGAGTTAAAACAATGCTTTTGAAATTTTCGTTCTTGTTTAGGTCGTTTAGGTACTGAATAATAGCGTATTTATTCTTATAGTCAAACGAATCTGCGATATCATCTATAATAAATAAAGTCTCTTTATTTTCTTTTTCTCGTGATTTTATATCAAATATTACATTTAGAAGATAGAAAGCACGTCGCTCTCCCTGACTTAGAATGTCTTTTGTTAGCACACTTTGGTCTACTAATTTATTGCCGTAACGGTATGTAATAGTCGGCATATCTTGACCTAAAATCGCATCACCTCGGTTTTCAACACTAAAAGAAAATGGTAAGCCCGTAAATCGAGTCATAAACTCTTTTACGGCATCGTCCCACAAACCCTTTGAGTCATTTGCTGCATCCACAATTTTCTCAATATCTGGCTTTTTCGCATTATAGTTTTCAACCAAACCACTGACCCCAGATTCGACTTGTTTTAGAAAACTATACCAAACCTCCTTACGGAATTCATCATAATTAGTTAGTTTCGCAATCAGAGTTTTATCTTTCTCTATAACTTTTTTAAAGTTCCTTAGTTCTTGATTCCCTTGCAGCTTTTTGTCTATTTTGTTAAAAATGTCCTTAATTTCTTGATTATTAAAAACTTTTTCAATCTCATTATCGATAATCTCCGACAATTTCTCTGCACTATCAACTAAGGTCCCATCTTTTAACGAAAGTTTATGTCCTGATTGGAAATATTCGTCACCTTTTATTGAATTACAAAGAGCACTTGCTTCAATCGTACCAAAAGCTCGCTCTCCGTTATTTGAAAAAACTGTGAGTTTGACAATAATTCATTATATTTCTCACTATACTTTTGCAATAGATCATAATTTTCATTTAGGAAGTCACGCACTTTCCCCTTAGGATCAAATACATGATTATAAACAAAATCAAACGTACTATTTGACTGTTTTACGTCGTCTATTATGGTAGCCAAAACTTCAAATACCGAAAGTTTTTTGGTTCCTGGATCAGAAAAAGCATCAATTATCTCTTGTTCATAATTGCTACTGCCAGTGATCTTTTTTAAGGGACTTAATGCAGATTTTTTCTCATCGTCTAATTCTTTAAAAATATCAACGTATTGTTGGCGAATCTCTTTGTTTGCTAGTAAGGCGAGAATAGCCTCTTCTGACTTGAAAGCAGATTCATCGTAAGACTTAATAACCTTAATTTCATCAGGTGCTATCTGTCGCTCGCCTCCGTTAACATCTTCAATTACTACATCGAAAACTGACCGCAAGTCTTTATTAAGCTGGTCACATGGCTTGCTTTTTCCTGTAGTGTCACTCAAGTCCTTAAAGGTTTTCGCAAAAGATGTTTTCATAGTACCGTTTGGAGCATAAATTAGCTGCATATTAGATTTGGAAAAATCAAAATTACTGCATAATTTATTAATTCCGTAGCAATGTTTAAGGTTAATTTTAACTTTCTGAATACTCACTCTATTTTACCTTTCAACTTCTTAGCTGTTTTCTTAATATTCTCCAGATAATCCTCTTCCACACTACTCAAATTTTTTGCCTTATACTTACGGTACTCAACTAGCGCTTTCTCTCTAGCTTTCTTAGTGCTGATTTTTCCAGCATTGTCCAATAGTTTACGGCCAGTCGAACCAAGAATAGTATCAAGTTCACGAAGATGATCAGCCATACTCATCGGTTTTTCTTCCATGGCGTTAATTTCTGCAATATCAAAATAGGCTGAAACCAGGTTGTTAAGCATTTTTAACTCTTTTTGGCTGAGATAGTTCTTTGCTACCATAGCTTCTGCTTGGGTTGGCTGTTTACCTTTGAAATTAGTCATTCCCACAAAAGGCTTATCGCTGTCAGCACGGTAGTAAATCACTTCGCCGGCCGTATTGCCATGTGCCGCATAGTGTAGTTTGTTTTGCACTATGGCAAAGAACTTCTGCGATTGATCGGCCTTTGGGTCGTAGTCTTCTGCAGTAGCATATAAATCCAACACCTGACGATAGAGAACTTTTTCGCTACTGCGAATGTCGCGAATTTCATCAAGCAATTCTTTCCAGTGATTACCGCCGCCAAGATTTTTAAGACGCTCACTGTCGATAGCGAAGCCTTTGGTGATATATTCCCGCAAACGATCGGTCGCCCAGATACGAAATTTAGTAGCGATATTTGACTTGATGCGATAGCCGAGCGAGATGATCATGTCGAGATTATAGTATTCTAATTCACGCTCTACCCGACGATCACCCTCAGTTCGAACTGTTCGGAATTTCCGAACAGTTGCCGCAGGATCAAGTTCGCCCTCGTCAAAGATATTTTTTATATGTTCACTAACATTCGCTTTACTTGACTGATACAGATCAACCAACTGCGCTTGCGTCAGCCAAACCGTCTCATCCTGAAGTCGCACATCAACTTGCGGTTTACCGTTATCATCAACGTAGACAATTACATTGCCGTTATTTCGCATCATCACTGTCCCTTTCAAGGTCTGCAACTATCGCATCAATTTCTGTCCGTAACTCTGACTGGCGAGCCACGATCTTTGCAATGTCAGCATTAAGTTCAGCAATATTAATCACTTCTTGCGTATCTTCAGCTTCAACATAAGAGCTAACAGATAGGTTGTAATCATTGGCGACGACATCTTCGTAGGTAGCTACTTTCGCAAAGTAGTCGATATTTTGTCGATCAGTAAAACTATCCAAGATTTTCTGACGATTCTCCTCGCTCAGCTTATTTTTATTGCCTTTACGTACGAACTCGGCACTAGCATCGATAAACAATATATCGTTTGTCGCCCGGCTCTTTTTCAGGACAAGGATACAGGTGCTAATCGTCGTACCAAAGAATAGATCTGGTGGCAACTGGATAACGGCATCAACATAATTACTCTCTACCAAGTATTTACGGATTTTTGCCTCAGCACCGCCGCGATATAGTGCTCCAGGAAATTCAACAATCGCCGCCGTGCCACTCTCGCTGAGCCAGCTCAACATATGCATTGTGAATGCCAAATCAGCTTTACTGCGCGGTGCCAACACTCCAGCTGGGCTAAAGCGAGGGTCATTAATCAGCGTCGGATTACTGTCGCCGTCCCATTTGATACTATATGGCGGATTTGAGACAATCGCATCAAACGGCTCGTCATCCCAGTGTTTTGGATCTTTCAGTGTATCACCATGTGCAATGTTAAACTTTTCATAATTAATGTCATGTAGGAACATGTTGATGCGGCAAAGATTATAGGTCGTGATATTGCTCTCTTGGCCATAAAAGCCCTGCCTGACATTATCCTTACCCAAAACTTTCGCAAACTTTAGTAGCAATGAACCAGAGCCTGCTGCCGGGTCGTACACTTTATTAACCGAAGTTTTGCCGACAACAGTAATTTTTGCCAAAAGTTCGCTCACTTCTTGCGGCGTGA
>ERZ772945.2111-NODE-2111-length-12676-cov-3.768640_pt1 | contig 12676 bp, 15 predicted proteins | sample MGYA00511681_ERZ772945 | MGnify/ENA primary metagenome ERZ772945 (study PRJEB29015, sample SAMEA2737943) | human oral metagenome | biome: human oral; feature: human-associated habitat; material: dental | place: China | collected 2143 ... | reverse complement strand
GAATATTTTACAACAATGCGTTAAATTACCCGGAGTGCTATGCAATACATGGCAAGTCGGCAGGACGCTGAAGGAACTGAATCAAATAAGACAGCAGGTTTTGGCCGGAGAATGGAACCAGGATGCCGAGTTGCGAGAAGAATCGTTCCTATTACTGGATGAAAATTTAGAGACAAACTTTGCCGGATTTCGTCTGCGTTACACGGAAGCGGAAGGATTAATTTGTGAGAAAGGAGAAGGAGATGATAGAACCTGAGTTCAATCTGCTGGATGAGCCCTGGATACGTGTACGTCGTCCGGATTGTAGAGTGGAAGAAGTTTCCTTGAAAACACTATTTGCGCATGCGCATGAGTATGAAGATCTGGCGGGTGAGACACCCGCACAGGATCTCGCCATGTTGCGGTTGCTGTTGGCAGTGTTGCATTGTGTCTTTTCAAGAAAAAATGAGAAGGGAGAAGACCGCCCTTTATCTCTCGATGTATTCAAGAGTAAGGCCTTGCGAGAAGAAGCCGTTCGACGCTGGGGGGCACTGTGGGAACTGCGACGCTTTCCGTATGAACCAATTGATGAGTATCTGGAGCAGTGGAGGCATAGGTTCTGGCTGTTTCATGAGGACAGGCCTTTTTGGCAAATGGCAAGTGTCAGAGACGAGATTCTACGAGGAAAACTGGCATGTTCAGAGGCTAAAAGCAAAGAAAAGAAAGAGAAAGGGGAAGATGATAAGAAAAAAAGTAAGAATACTTCTAAAACAACAACGGAAGACTCTCTGACTCCGAACGCGCTAAGTAAATTGAATGGAGAAATTTCACAGAGCGCAAATAAAGACAGGTTGTTTAATGTTCGATCAGGAGATGTGAAAGAAGAGTTGTCTTATTCGGAAGCGGCGCGTTGGCTGGTTAATTTAAATGCCTGGGATGATAATGCTGTGAAGAAGGCTAATTCAAAAGATAAATTACCTTCGCCCGGAGTTGGATGGCTTGGAAAACTCGGCAGCATTGTGGGGTTAGGAGATAATTTATTTGAAACATTATTGCTAAATTTAGTGCTGCTTCGAGATGGAGAGGAGCCATGGACGGAAGCGGAAAATCCTATCTGGGAAAAAGAAAGATTTTCGTTTAGGGAGAGAACAAGCAAGGCTAGTCCGGATAATGCATCTGAGATTCTGACTTGGCAGTCACGTAGACTGCTTCTAAAACAGATTGAAGGAAAGATTACCGGGTATTGGATTTTGAGTGGTGACTTTGTCGGAGATGAAGAAGGTAAAGCAAAAAATGATGTTCTTGCAGAACAAATGACAGTATGGCAAGAGAAAAAAAGTAAAACTGCTACTTCGAGCTATTCATTTAAGGTGCATGATAAGAATCGACAAATGTGGAGAGAGTTCGGCAGTTTGTTTTGTAAGGAGGTAAACACACATTTACCGGGAATCGTTCGATGGAATGAGCAGGTTTATCGAGAGTTAGAAATTCGAGATATACAAAAATGCAGTTACAGAATAGTTTCCGTGCATTATGATGAAAGTCAAAGATCGAGTATTCAAGATTTATATTGGGATCAATTGAGCTTTTCGAGAAGAATTCTCACAGACTGCGTTGGAAAATCCAATAAAAGTTGGACTAATGAAATCACAGATGCAGTAAGATATTGCGAGAAAATTGCGGAGGAAATACGGAACTTAAATCGAGAATTACGATTGGCACGTGTAGGGTTAAAAAGAGAGCAAAAGAATGAGGACAAAGAAAAAGGAGCTGGCAAATCGAAAGAAACCAAAAGCAAGTCAGTGAATGACACGAAAGATACCATGGTAGAACTCTATTATGCAAGATTAGATTTGCCGTTTCGATATTGGCTGAACTCCATAGAGCCCAATGATCAATCGAGAGAGCAGCATAAGATACAAGACTGGAGAAAGCATGCAAGAAGTATGGCGATTGCTTTAGGGAAGGAGATGGTTCGCAACGCAGGTCCAGCTGCATTTATGGGGAGATGGCAAGGGGAGGGAGACAAAAAGGTCTATTACGATGCATCGCAAGCATTCAACAGGTTTTTGATGAGAATTTTTCAATTGTAGAAAACTTTAAAATGGAAGGTGCTTGAAGAACAGTATGGAGGAAAGAAAGAAAATAGCAAAGCTAAGGAGCTTTGTTCATGAAAAATTGCATGCGTTGCAACATCAAACTGATGATGCAAAAGTAAAAGCGGAACTTGCAAAACTACGGAGAGGAATTGGAAAAAGACCGGGTGAAGTCCCTGAACTTTTGGGGTATATTCTGGAGGGTTTTCCGGTTGAATTGTATGGCTGGGGGAATGGACCGAGTGAAGCTGAGTGGGCAATTTATACAACGATGACGTTATTTGCTTTGCACCAACAGGGGAAAGATATTAGAGAAGAGTTTATGTTCCGGGATACGGATTATAAGCAAAAGCAATACTATAGTCTTGGTAGTGCAGTCGGAAGATTAGTGTTGCTGAATCCGGAGAATATTGATGCTATTAGACATCGATTTTATGTGGCTGCCACTGCAATTGATATGAAAGAACTCAGCTGGCACTTACGCGGTATTATACAGCAGCTGAGAAGAGATAATATACCTCTTGATTATGCTTCTCTGGTCGATGATTTGTATTGCTATCAGTATCCGGATAAAATACCGGATATTAGATTATCTTGGGGACAGGATTTCTATCGAATCATCGAAAGTAAGGATGACAAGAGAGGCGGAAAGCAATAGATAAACAGGTAGTTGCTCATTTGGCTTGGCCGGAAAGGGAAGAAAATGGATAAAAATAGATTGTTTGTAGATTTTCATGTGATTCAGTCGGTACCGCCCAGTTGTATTAATCGGGATGATACAGGTACCCCCAAAACGGCTTCTTATGGTGGGGTTATGCGGGCACGTGTTTCTTCGCAGGCATGGAAGCATGCGATGCGCAAGTATTTTCGATCCGCAGAGAAAGCGGAGCCGGAAGAACTTGCAATTAGAACACGGTATGTTCGGGGGAAGATTGCCAATGAAATTCAACAACTCAGGCCCGAGTGGAATTATGAGACTTGTGAGGATTTAGCGGGAACAGTTCTCGGAATAGGAGCGGCAAAAAATAAAAAGAAGGATAAGGAAAAGAACCAGGAAAAAAGTTACAACAAGGAAGAATTAGATGCACTGTTTTTTATAAGCGGTCAACAGATTAAGAACTTGGCGCAGCTTGCTGCAGAGCACGCAGATGAAAAAGGAAAGCTGCCGGAGAAAGTAAAATCAAAATTAAAAACCGATGCAAGCGAAGTCTTGAAGTCGACTCCTGGTTTTGAAATGGTACTGTTTGGGCGTATGGTGGCAACAGACCCCTCACTGAACTTTGATGCTGCTTCACAAGTAGCGCATAGTATTTCCACGCATGAAGTTCGCACTGAATATGACTATTTTACTGCGGTAGATGATTTGATGTCAGAAAACAATGCAGGGAGCGGACATCTTGGAACAATTGAATTTAATTCATCCACGCTGTATCGGTATTCCACGATTAATGTGAAAGAGTTACAAGAACAAAAGATCGGAGAAATAGCCAGAGTGGTTCGATTATTTGCTGAAGCGTTCATATATTCTATGCCAACCGGAAGGCAGAATGCGTTTGCCAATCGTACTGTACCTGAGGCGGTATATATTACGATTCGCGAGGATCAGCCGGTGAATTTCTGCGGTGCCTTTGAGGAGGCTATAGAGGGCCGTAACGGTTACAGCAAGCCCTCTGTTTTGCGGCTTGTTGAATATGCGAATAAAAGTTATCAGAACTTTGTCGAAGCGCCGAAATACGCAATGGGAACGGGAGAGGGGCTGGAAAAGATTTGTGTATCGCAGCCAATGAAAAACAACCTGGATTTACTGGAAGGCTATGTGCGAGAACTATTGCATGATACAGAGGCTGTGAAATGAGTACCCTCTTACTACGCCTTGCTGCGCCACTACAGGCGTGGGGGACTGATTCCAAATTTGAAACGCGGCGTACCGATCAAGAGCCGTCGAAGAGCGGCGTCATCGGAATGTTGGCAGCCGCATTGGGACTTCCGCGAGATGCTGACCTATCGGCGCTTGCCGCATTGCGTTTTGGTGTTCGCGTGGATCGTTCCGGTGATCTTCTCTATGATTATCACACTGTAAAGGCAATTAAGATAAAGCAAAAATCTACCGAAGAAATTACCTATGTAACCCATCGATACTATTTAGCGGATGCTATTTTCGTGGTGGGATTCGAGTCAACTGACAGAAAATTCTTAGAGAAACTGGAGAATGCTCTGCGGCATCCTTGTTATCCGCTGTTTCTCGGCAGAAGATCTTGCCCGCCTACGTTACCCCTGCTTCTTGGAATTTGTGACAAGGACTTAGAGACAGCATTGAGAGAAGTTGAGAATCAGAATACAAAAAGCAGACGGCAGACTTATCGCTACATTCGTTTGGATTGTAAGCCGGGAGATTTCGAAGGCGCTGTTCTGCAAGATGTGCCTATCTCTTTCAGTCCTTATAAACGCGAATTCGGGTATCGCCGTGTGAAAGAAATTTGGCTTCAAGATGCTCCGGTATCAGAAGATGTTACAGTAGAAGAGCACGATGCCATGGCAGAGTTGTGAGAGGAGAGCGGAAATGTATCTGACAAGAATGGAGCTGGATACAGAAAAGAGAGCTACCAGAAAACTCCTCAGCTCCCGCAGTAAGATTCACGGTATGGTAGAGAGCGCTTTTTCCGGCGGTAGAGAGAGAAGGCTTTGGCGCTTAGATACGCTCGGAGGTGGTTTGTACCTTCTGATACTCAGTGAAGAGAAGCCTCAACTCGCCTCGGCTGTATTGACGTACGGAGTTCCGGAAGCAGGTTTTGTGACGAAGAGTTACGATACGCTTTTGGAGCGGATTACGGCGCAGAGTCGCTGGTATTTTCGATTGGTGGCGAATCCAACGCTGAGCAAGTCACGTGCGAGTACCGGTAAACGAGGACAGGTCTGTGGCTGTGTGGGAGTAGGGCAGCAGGAAGATTGGCTTAGGAAGCGTGCGGAAGCGCATGGATTTCAGGTGGGAGAGGAAGATTTCCGAGTTGTAGGAAATGATTGGCATACATTTTATAAAAAGGAGACTCGGGAACGCGAGAAAGCTGAAAAGCGAGTGCTGTTGCGTGAAGCCACCTATGAAGGGGTGCTGACTGTTACGGATGTCGATAAGTTCAAAGAACTTCTCTGTAACGGGATTGGGAGAGGTAAAGCTTATGGCATGGGCTTACTTACTGTTATGCGCTTGGTCTGAGGTGAGGTATGAAGGAAATCCCGGGTATTATACGTCCGGAACTACAGCAGTTACCACAGGTAAAAGATAGAATGACCTTCCTGTATCTGGAGCGTTGCAAGTTAAATCGACGTGACAGTGCGATTGAAGTGATAGATGATGACGGTACGGTAGATGTTCCTGCAGCAGCCATCTCAGTGCTAATGTTGGGACCGGGGAGCAGCATTACCCACCGTGCAATGGAATTAATCGGAGATGCAGGGGTTACTGTCATTTGGGTTGGAGAGCACGGCGTTCGCTATTATGCGAGCGGACGTCCGCTCACCAAGCGAGCAGGACTTTTATTACAACAGGCAAGGCTCGTTAGTAACCAGCGACTGCATCTTTCGGTTGTCCGAAAAATGTATGAAATGCGATTTCCCAATGAAGATGTGAGCAGGTTGACCCTACAACAGCTGCGTGGTCGAGAGGGGAGTCGCGTGCGTGAAATTTATCGCAAACTCGCAAAGCAATATGGTATATCGTGGCATGGCAGAGAGTACAATCCGAATGATTTTTATGAAAGCAATGCGGTTAATCAAGCACTCAGTGCAGGGCACGCTTGTCTTTACGGGCTTGCACATGCAGTCATTGTTGCATTGGGATGCTCCCCGGGACTCGGCTTTGTTCATGTAGGACACGAGCTGTCTTTCGTATATGACCTTGCTGATCTTTATAAAGCCGAGGTGACAATTCCGATTGCATTCGAAGCAGCTTCGCAGGATTTACCGGATTTGCCTGCATATGTAAGAAGAAAGACTCGTGATGCGATGACCGAAGGACATATCCTGGAACGCATGGTACATGATTTACATTATCTACTGGAGATAGAGGAAGCGGAGGCTGATGTCGTAGAACTCTGGAATTACAGGGATGGAACCGTAAAAAACGGAATATCTTACAAAGCGGATGAAAAGTCATGATTGTAATAACGCTGACGGATTGTCCACCCAAAGTGCGCGGCGATTTATCCAAATGGTTACTGGAAATTTCGACGGGCGTTTATGTCGGAAATCTCAGCGCCCGTGTTCGTGATGAATTGTGGGGGCGTGTCTGTGAGCATGTAAAAGAAGGCAGAGCGACCATGGTTTACAGCAGCAACGGGGAGCAGAAACTAGACTTTGCAATTCACAATACCAGTTGGCTACCGGTGGATTATGACGGCATCAAACTCGTGCGAAAACCGAGTAGTAAGAAGCGGGAGCAAAGTGAATCGCGGGTCGAGATAGAAAAACTGCCGATGAGTCGAGCTGAGAAGATGCATCAGGTACAACAGATTCAAAAGAGCAGGTCCAGAAGGCAAAGTACACCGGATTATGTGGTACTGGATTTAGAAACAACCGGTTTGAATCCGTTACGAGATCAAATCATAGAGATTGCGGCAATTCGCGTAAAGGAAGGAAAGGAGATTTCATACTATCAGTCGTTGATTTCCTGTGAGCAAATTCCGGAAACGGTTATCCAACTCACGGGAATTACGAGAGAGATACTTGAACAAGAAGGTAAGCCGATGGATCAAGTACTAAAAGAGGTGTTGGAATTCATCGGTGATACCAGAATAGTAAGTCACAACGCAAGCTTTGATTGGAGATTTCTGCAGCAAGCGTGTAGGCGGAGCGAAATGAAACTCGGACACCCGCCTCTTTTGGATACATTGAATCTTGCACGGCAAAAGGTAGACGGTGTTGAAGATTATAAGCTATTGACCTTATCAAAGTACTTTCGCTTTGTTATACTGGAGCCGCACAGGGCGCTCGCTGACTGCCGCTTGACGCATCAGCTCTACGAGAAGTTAAAGAGGATCGAGGCTGAGGACTAGGATCAACCACGGAAATACGCCATTTCCGAAGTGTTTTCCCCGCACACGCGGGGGTGATCCCCAAGTGTTACGAATCAGCGCTCCTGCGTTATCGTTTTCCCCGCACACGCGGGGGTGATCCCGGTCAGAGGAAGGGAGTTCAATAAAAACAGTTGTTTTCCCCGCACACGCGGGGGTGATCCCAACGACGGTGACTACAACGAGGGCGCTCTGAACGCTTTCTCATAGTTTTCCCCGCACACGCGGGGGTGATCCCGAAAGCTCTCGCAACGGATTAATCCGGGAGCTGTTTTCCCCGCACACGCGGGGGTGATCCCAAAGTCAAAGACCAGCAGATTGCGGAGCTTAAGTTTTCCCCGCACACGCGGGGGTGATCCGTATCAATCACGTGGGAGACTTAATCTATAAGCGTTTTCCCCGCACACGCGGGGGTGATCCCCATGACATTGACATCTTTACGATTCTGCACCCGTTTTCCCCGCACACGCGGGGGTGATCCCCACGACCTGGAAATGCAACGAATGGCTGGATGGTTTTCCCCGCACACGCGGGGGTGATCCCGCAATACCGGAAAAACCCACAAAACGAAGAGCGTTTTCCCCGCACACGCGGGGGTGATCCCTCCGCACGAAGCCCGCCATACTTTTGAGACACGTTTTCCCCGCACACGCGGGGGTGATCCCTGCCACTGTTTTCTTGTACGGAAATGTGCTGCGTTTTCCCCGCACACGCGGGGGTGATCCCAGCGTTCCTATTTTTCTGTATATCGCATCCTTGTTTTCCCCGCACACGCGGGGGTGATCCCGGGCCCAGAAACCGAAAATGTCGGCCTCAAGCGTTTTCCCCGCACACGCGGGGGTGATCCCGAGGCTCTTTCTCTTATGCCAGAGAAAATTAGGTTTTCCCCGCACACGCGGGGGTGATCCCTCTCCGGGGTTCTTTTTCACCACCAATAATCTGTTTTCCCCGCACACGCGGGGGTGATCCCCTTCGTGAATGTGATTTTTGTCTCTCCGGAAAGTTTTCCCCGCACACGCGGGGGTGATCCGGACGATGGCAGCATCCAGCGCTTTGGCGTCTTGTTTTCCCCGCACACGCGGGGGTGATCCTAGGAGAGGTGCGAACAATGGGAAGACAGAGTAGTTTTCCCCGCACACGCGGGGGTGATCCTGTACGCATTGAAGTTATTAATGACTTCCGGAAGTTTTCCCCGCACACGCGGGGGTGATCCCACGGACAACCCCGAAGAGACGGCAGTGTTCTTTGTTTTCCCCGCATGCGCGGGGGTGATCCTCGTATCTTCCCTTTAGCGGCTCTAGGGCTTCTGTTTTCCCCGCACACGCGGGGGTGATCCCCTGTCGTAATCCTCTGTAACCGCCGCCTTCGGGTTTTCCCCGCACACGGGGGGGTGATCCTGGTTATCCGCTTCCGAATATCGTGATTTGCCGAGCAAGATTATATCCCTATGAAGGCTTTAGCGAGGATATAGGCGAAGATGTTTGGGTAACCTGTTCGGGTCAGTTAATATTAGGTACACTTTACGCCTATCGTGAAGGTTTACTAGATAAGTTGGATATGGACGAGGATGAAATTAGCTATTGGAACAGGGAAGGCTATCGGATGATGGCGTATAAGGCTTCTATGGGGAACAAAAAGGCTAAGAAGAGGTTTGCCGATTTTCATAGCTGTGAGATTCCGTTTATCCGTATAATGAAGATTGATAACAAGGACGATATTTTTGAAATCAATGAAGTGCTTGATTGTTGTGCAGATTAATCGAGGCAGTATATGCAGACAAGCGGAATGGTAACGGTCAAGTGGCTTTTTGATAGGTACGATAAGCTAGTAGAAGTGGGGGCGTTAAAGCCGTTACGGTTTGGAGCTATCGTTTATGAGAGCGAAGGTCACTATAAAGACATTTTGTCGGCTATCATGCAGGGCTTACCGATTCCGCAGATAGTGGTCGGGCGAGTAAAGGCGGGAGAGACAGAGCGCTATAGCATTGTATCGGGGATGTTTATCCTTTGTAGCTTATTAAACTTTCGTGCCGAGAGTGGCGGTATGAGCGCGGAGCATGTGTCAAAGGTTTTAAGCTATTCCGTAAATTTAACGGTGCTTGATACGATGACACCCCAGCGGTTAGCAGAAGTAAGTAAGCTATTAGCGGAGGTTTTGATATGGTGAACTACGAAGTAACGGGGATGTCGGTAAAGGACTTGTATCGGAGAGTTAAGAACGGGCAGATTATTTTAGAGTCGAAACACTTGGAGAAGATTACGACAGGTAGCACAGAGTTAATGTTACGCGGCGTGTTGGACGGCGTTCCGTTTCCGACTATTGTGTTACTGCGAGCGGATAGGGTTTATCGGGTGATTCTCGGTGGAAAACTATTGGGAGTGCTTGTAGCATTGCTTGGAAGTAGTGTTTATGAGTGTCTTGACGATACTGATAAGTTTATGCTTATGCGTCACTGTTTTTATGTAAATGTCATAACGGATATAGGTAGCATAGGCATGATTAAAGAGGTTTTTGAGAGGTTTAGGTGAGGGGGTTTAACGGATGAGTGGTGCTAAAGGTTACGGTGTCGATTTAACGCCGTCTGATATATACAATTTAGTTTTAGCAGGGAAACTGGTCTTTGCGTATAGCGGGAAAGTTCCAGAAGGTGACATTAAGGCGTTAAAAGCAGGGATGAAGTTTGATTACCCGTTCCCTGTGCTTGTGTTTGTCAGAGGAGAGGGAGAGCGTTATCGCGTTCTGGTTGGAGAGAAGCTTATTGAGGCGCTTGTTAAATTTATGCCTACGGAAGATTTTAGGCAGTTACAGATGGCAGGTTCAATTCCGTTGTTTCGTGTAGTAATGTTGGATTCCTGTGACCCTATTGACAGAGTTTTCCCCGCACACGCGGGGGTGATCCACTGAGCTCGCAAGAAAAGTACGCCATAATAATGTTTTCCCCGCACACGCGGGGGTGATCCTAACTACCTGTGCTGCTACCAGAGCTATCCGAGGTTTTCCCCGCACACGCGGGGGTAATCCCTATAAGTAGCTCCTTTACCTTTGCCTTTAGATAGTTTTCCCCGCACACGCGGGGGGTGATCCGGTGAAGGACATAGCGGAGACGCTGGGGATCCAGTTTTCCCCGCACACGCGGGGGTGATCCCCACTCATAGATTTCGCCCATGTCGCTGTCCACGTTTTCCCCGCATGCGCGGGGGTGATCCCTGATGAGCTGCGGGAGTATGGAGTGCACCTCGGTTTTCCCCGCATGCGCGGGGGTGATCCCGCAAATAAGATGGGCTCCGACATTGAGAGCATGTTTTCCCCGCATACGCGGGGGTGATCCCCGCGGCGCTGTGCGTGCATCCGCGCATCACGGGTTTTCCCCGCACACGCGGGGGTAATCCCACGCCCTGCCGCAGTCCCTTGCTCACAGTCATGTTTTCCCCGCATGCGCGGGGGTGATCCCAAAGCGGTGTCAAACCGCCACGGGCGAGCGAGGTTTTCCCCGCACACGCGGGGGTGATCCCCGTATATCCTACCGATACGCCTTTTAGCGTTCGTTTTCCCCGCACACGCGGGGGTGATCCCTGTTGCACTGCACTTTTTGTCCCTGCGAACATGTTTTCCCCGCACACGCGGGGGTGATCCCGGCAGAGTTGTTTTTTCGATGGGGTATGGAAGGTTTTCCCCGCACACGCGGGGGTAATCCCTCGCATTAGCAGCTATTTTTGAGCCCTACTTGCTTTTCCCCGCATGCGCGGGGGTGATCCGCTGGGCATATCCAGATACATCTCCGGTTAACTCTTTTCCCCGCATGTGCGGGGGTGATCCTAAACGAGTGATAAGCCGCCGTGCGGCAGCTTATCTATACCTATTAGCGTAGGAGGCTATAGTGTTTCCCCGCACACCCGGGGGTAAGCCTCGGTACAGAGTGGCCAATTTCACATGTGGCTTGTTTTCCCCGATCACGTAGAGAATCCGGCGCGTACAAAGTCAAATAGGGAATCTGAGGAGTTTCCCTCAACATCTGCTTTCGTTTTAAAGAAAGCGGATTTGTACTCCAAGGAGTCCCATCAATCTGATAAGCAGACAGAGGAACAAACCAATGAAAAGGAGAAAATGAACATGGTTTTTTCAATAGAAGAACGAACTCTAATCGAGCTCTATTCCGATTTGGAAAGTCCGTCTCGCGAAAAGGTGATGCAGAATATAGAGCACAATCTTCCTGCGATAGAAGACTCTGAATTGGTCGAGCAACTAACAAGCCTTCTCCATAAGCTTTCTGCGCTTACAGATGCCTACTTCCGGAAGATCGATTTCACAGATATCATTGGATACTAATTGATTTCTCTCATTTGTTCTGGTATACTGAGCATGCAGACATTTGGTCTGCGGTGGGCTGACACCTTAATTCGACGCTTGATATGATTAGCGTAAACATATCTGGTGGGCTTGCACATGAGGAGCCGTAAGGTAGCAAGAAATCGTGCCGAACGAATGGGTCGGCGAGCTGGCGAACAGCAGAAAAATCAGCCGCCAAGAGGGAACACTAGCACCGCGGTGCTAGTGTTCCCTCTTGAAATTTTAGGAGAAAACGCAATGAAAATCTCGAAGAGGCTTGCAACAAGAATCATCGTATGCTGTGCGAGGGAATACCACAATAACCTGGAGAACCGAAATCTATTAATTGTATACGGTTCTCCAAGCAAGCCGGACTTCTTTGAAACCATTTTTCTGCCAAGTAATTTTCTTCATCTAACGGGAGTCAGGTCTGTCTCTGATAAGATTCCGAGCAGCAATGTTTTCTATCAGAAGGCCATGAACGGAATTCTAAATCCGAATGACTTCACTATGTCGGTGAATGGAACAACTGAGAGAAAACTCTCCGTACTTCCATGGCTAACCAAAGTACATCTCATAGCCAAAATGGTCGGTACCTACAATCCCGTTCGATCTATGCAATATACCGATAAACTGGTTGGAAATACAAAAGCGTTTCTGGGATTCATTTTCCAAAATGGATTTTATATACCGAATACTGCTCTTGAAGAGGATATCCGCAATTTCTCACTCTATCAGCCTCAAAAAGTTCTGGCTATATTCAGAAAACATGTTGACAGTGGTCAGTATCAGGAACTGTGTTACATCGCGAAGGGGTTGGATGTCAATACTATTGTCTTGCCCAGAAACATAAAAAGGTGTTTGAAGCTACCTACGGTTGGAGCTACGATAGATGACTTCCCCGTACGCGTGGGAATCATCCGTATCAGTCACCAGACCCGGGAAATATTGTGCAAGTAAATCTTTCCAATTCAAAAGCAAAAGGAGAAAACATGATCATAACGGTTGAGCAGATTGAGGCGCTGCGTCCCTATATAGAAGATATCGAGGATTTGATATCTGCCGATGATGTCGATGCGCTATTGGATGCCGTAGACGCCGTAGTTATAAATAACATTCTTGGGAACAACAATGAACCGGATGAGGAAGGGCGAAGAATTCAGGGGATATATGACGACATCGCTGCCCAGAATCACGTTTACTGGGATT
>ERZ772945.2110-NODE-2110-length-12700-cov-20.146698_pt1 | contig 12700 bp, 11 predicted proteins | sample MGYA00511681_ERZ772945 | MGnify/ENA primary metagenome ERZ772945 (study PRJEB29015, sample SAMEA2737943) | human oral metagenome | biome: human oral; feature: human-associated habitat; material: dental | place: China | collected 2143 ... | reverse complement strand
GAACGGGCGATGCACCGACCTTGACGACCTTCTCCGCCTTGGCGTTGTCGGCGGGTTTGTCTGCGCTGCCGCCGCAGCCGGCGAGGGTAAATGCAGTGACGGCAAGCACAAGAGCGAGCAGTTTTTTCATAAAATACCTCCTTAAAAAATTTATCTCTTATTCAGCCGCGCAGCGAGGGTGTTGCCCACGAACTGCACGAGCTGGACGAGAACGATGAGAATGACGACGGTCGCGAGCATGATGTCGGGACGGAATCGCTGATAGCCGTAGCGGATCGCGAGATCACCAAGACCGCCGCCGCCGATCGCACCGGCCATGGCGGACTCGCCGACGAGTGCGATGACGACCGTCGTGAGCTGGCTGACGATGCCGGGCATGGACTCCGGCAGGAGCACGCGCGTCACAATCTGCAGCGGCGTCGCCCCCATGGAGAGCGCCGCCTCGATGAGACCGTGCGGCACCTCGCGCAGCGAGGTCTCCACCTGCCGTCCGATGAACGGGACCGAGGCGATGACGAGCGGCACCATCGCCGCCGTCGTGCCGATCGCCGAGCCGACGATGAGACGAGTCAGCGGGATGATTGCCACCATCAGGATGATGAACGGGATGGAGCGGATCGCGTTGACCACCGCGCCGATCGAGCGGTTCACCGCCGGCGCATCGAGGATCTCGCCCCGCGCTGTCACGTGCAGGAGCACGCCGAGCGGGATGCCGAGCGCACTCGAGATGACCATACTGACCGCGACCATGTAGACCGTCTCTCCGAGTGCCTTAGTCAGCAGGGGAATCATTTCGGCGGACATAGCCGATCACCTCCTGTTTCAAATGCTGTTCCGAGAGATAGTCGATGGCGCGCTGTATCTCCTCCGGTGCGCCGCGCATCCCGATGATCATACGCCCGAACGGCAGCTCCTTGATCTGGTCGAGTGTACCGAAGAGCATCGTCACCTCAATGGTTGGGAAGCGGCGGATCATCTCCGCGAGCACGGGATCGTCCGCGCGCTCGCCGAGGAATGTAAGGCGCAGGAGCATATAGCTCCCCTCGCTCGGCGTTTTCTCGATGGGGTTGCCGCGAAATGCCGTCGGCAGCTCGTTCGATAGGAGCACGCTGATGAACTCCTTCGTGATCGGCTGCTGCGGTGCGGTGAACACGTCCACCACATCGCCCTCCTCGGCGATGATGCCGCCGTCGAGGACGGCAACGCGGTCACAGATATCCTTGATGACCTGCATTTCATGCGTGATGACGACGACGGTCAGTCCCATACGGCGGTTGATGTCGCGGATGAGCGCGAGGATGGACTTCGTTGTCTGCGGGTCGAGTGCCGAGGTTGCCTCGTCACAGAGCAGTACCTTCGGATCTCCTGCGAGTGCGCGCGCGATGCCGACGCGCTGCTTCTGCCCGCCCGAGAGATGGCTCGGGTAGGCATTTGCCTTGTCGCCGAGCCCGACCAGCGTGAGCAGCTCCGTCACCTTGGGGCGGAGCTCCTCGGCAGACTTCCCTGCGAGCCGCAGCGGGAATGCCACGTTGTCGTAGACCGTCGCAGAGGACAGCAGATTAAAGTGCTGAAAAATCATGCCGATGTGCCGCCGCTCCTCGCGCAGTTCGCTCTCCGAGACCTGCATGAGATCGCGTCCGTCCACGAGGACAGCGCCGCTCGTCGGGCGCTCAAGCATATTGATGCAGCGGATGAGCGTCGATTTTCCTGCGCCTGACAGCCCAATGATGCCATAGATGCTGCCGCGCTCAATCGAGAGATCGATGCCGCGCAGAGCGTGCACATCGCCTGCGTATGTTTTGACAATATTCTTTAGCTGTATCATTTGTAGCCTTTCTTTATCGATACCGATTAAACGTAGCATAGACGCGCCGCTTTGTCAATGACTTCGCCGTTTGATGAAGGACGTGTCGTGTAGGTTTGTCAATTATATGTTACACAGGAGAGAAAAAGAGAAAGAGCCTCACGAGGAGACTTCCATTATTGTGACACCGTGCTTATCTGCATAAGAAAGAATCGCTTGATAATACCTGATGTCTTGTGTTATGCTTTTCATGAGAAAGCCTCCTTTGTGTGCAATGTCATTAAGTTAAAGGTCAGATTTCGTTCTGACCTTTTTCTTACTCCATAAGCCATTAAGTTAAGACATCAAAACAGTCTCCCATGCACGGACCCCCCAAGTCCAAGCATGGGAGACTTCTTTTTTGGTTCTTTTGGGGCTATGTTTTGCCGCCTTCGGCTCGATAATGGAGTATAGACACCAGAAATCCTCAAGATTTAGACACACCAAACAGGGCAGTCTTCATATCTTAGACTTCCCTGAAGGGGTTCTATTCAGTTGCAGTGCGGCTACGCCACTCGATAGACAAAGGCAACGGCAGACTTTATCTTCACATTCCGCTCGTCCCGCCGCCCCTGCCTGATGGGCTGCTTGTATTTGAGCAGTTCCTCGTACAGTTTTTCTATCGGCTCGTTGCAGTGCAGCCTGAAGAATCTGCGTGTGGACAGACACGCCATCTTGAAGTCGATATTATATGGATATTTGGTAGCAGTCTCTTTCGTATCGGAATCTTCTGTGTTTTCTACAGCTTGTTTTGCCGTCTCTGTCTGAGCTGCTTCCCATTCCTTAGCCGCTATGATATTCCTCTCCACAGCGTTGAACATGATGAGGCGGGCGTAAATCTCCATCTGGACAGCTTCGTCCTTCTTGCTGTGGAAATGAATGGCACCAATGGAATATTTCATGTCACGGAAGCTCGTCTCGATGTCCCAACGCATGTGGTAAAGCTCTTTCATTTTGGCAACAGGAAATTCAAGCCTGTTGAGATTCGTGACCAGAACCTCCCAGACGTCTTTTCCCGTGTCCGGGTCGTTTATGAGGAACTTTACAGCACGGAATTTGATTGTGCATCTGTCTTCAAAATCCCATTGCTGAACGGCTGTTTTGGGGGAACGGGTTTCTTTGTTGCGTCGCTTTGGGGCGTTGATTTTGTAGACTGTTTCTCCAGCAGCTCGCCTTTTCATATACTCTGCATACGAAGTAGTCACTGGAACAGAAAGCTCCATGTCGCACTCCTCGTCGGGAAGATTTCTGATTTCCTTAAAACCGTCATTCGTTCTCACCCGAATGACGTAATGGCAGTTTGCCGTGCGGTTCAGCGTCTCGATTAGATTGTAGCTCTCATAGCCCCTGTCCATGATAATAATGAACGGGTCTTCTTTGGGCATACGCCCAATCATTTCCAAGGCAGCATCTCTCTCATTACAAGAGTTTCTGGGCTGTAATACGCAATCCATGTATTGACGAGCTATAATGTCATACATGATATTGGCGTGAATCTGACAGAACGGTTTAAGAGACTCCCCGTTTCTTTTGTTCGTGTCCACGATAAAAGCCGACTTCGGATTCCACGGCGTCTTGAAGTCTGAGCCGTCAATAGCATACAGGCGGTATTTTCCGTTGAGAAGCCTCTTCGGGGCAGACTGGTTGTAGTCAGACAACAAATCTTCGAAGACAGGCAGGGACAGCTTGTCTCTTGCCTGAACATAGGCAGAGGCGGTCATCCTCTCAGAAAGCTCTGGGAACGCCTCCTGCAATTCAGCGTCGAGGCAGTTGCCCTGCATATTGAGCACGACATTTACGAGCTTTTCAAACGGCAGCTTGCTCTTGCGGGTGAAGTGCTGTGGCTGTTTCCTGTAACGGTCGATGTTCTCCGTTATATGGGAAATGGAGGCATTGAGGGCATCCATTGCATTCGGTTCACGTTCCTGCATGACGGTCAATGCCTCCTTTCTAACTTATTGTTCTTATCAACGGCTTATAATGTAACTATAGCACATGGCCGACCTTCATGCTGGAATCGGGTACTGGTTACAAAAAAATCTCAAAAATTTTCGCCATAGGATTTTTTTCTATGGCGATTTGCTATATTTTGGGCGATAAGGTCAAGAAGCTAGAATCTGGCCTCGGAGAAAGATTTTTTGTTTTTAAGGAAAGGAACGATTTTTTTATGCAAAAGAACAGGTTGAAGAAGAAAGCGGCTCTTACGATGGCTGTGTTGGGGGCTATTGCTCCCAGTATGGATATTGAGGTTACGGGAGGAAGAATTTTCTCGGAAAACAAGGCTGAAGCGGGTACGATTACTCATGGAACATTCCAACGCCATCAGAGTGACCAAGACGAAGCAATTTATAGAGTAACATCAGATGGAAGCAATTTATATTTGGTGGCGGATAGGAGCAATGGTGTTAGCATAGCAACAATAACAGGATACACTGGTGGCGTGTCCTCAACAGACCTCACCAACGCAGAAAATCGTGCCAAAAGTGACGCAACAACAAAGGCAAACAAGGCCGAGTCTAATGCTAAGAAGTATACTGATGATGTAGCCAAGACCAAGGCGTCGGCCTCGACAATATCAGCGAAGCTGGTAAGAACGTAATTCGTGAACTTGCCAAGGCCGAGATGAAGGACACGGGCGTAAATACGGAGGGCACGACTACCATCATCGAGAAGACCACCGAAATCAAAGGTGATGTTATCGCTGATGGTAATATTCACGGCAAGGGTGATATGGAGGTAGACGGCACAACCACAATCCACGGTGATACCATCATCGAAGGCAATACCACCATCAAGGGTACTACCACGTATGAGGGCGATGTCATCAACAAGGGCAAGACCATCAATAAGGACGAGGTGGTTAATGAAACTACTGTCACCAACAAGGAGACTGTAATCAACGAGGCCGACGTGACTACTAAGGGCACAACTACCCATGAAGGCGAGGTCATCAATAAGAGCAAAACCATCAATCAGGGCGAAGTTGTGAATGAGTCCACCGTTACAAACAAAGGAACCGTGGTTAATGAGTCCGATGTCGTCAATAAAGGCACGACTACCCACGAAGGCAAAACCATCAACAAGGACGAGGTTGTGAACGAGACTACCGTAACAAACAAGGGCGACGTTATCAATGAAGCTGACGTAACCACAAGGGGCACGACAACCCATGAGGGTGAAGTCATCAACAAGAGCACTACGACTAACGTCGGGGCTGTGGTCAATGAGAGCACTGTTACCAATAAGGGCGTTGTGACGAACGAGAGCGACGTTTATACCAAGGGGAACGAAATCATTGACGGCAACACCACAATTCATGGTGACACCACTATTGATGGAACAACCACTCTCAAGGGCGACACCGTTATCGGTGATGACGCTGGCAACAAGCTGATTGTCAATGGTACGACTGAATTCAAAGAGAACGCCCAGTTCGACAAGGACGTAACCGTGAAGGGAAGCCAGACCATCGAGCAGAATCTCTATGTGAAAGGCGATACCTTGACTGAGGGTAATTACGTTGTGAAAGGCAACTCTACCATTGAAGGCGACGCAACTATCAAGGGAAGCACCACCTTGGGCGGTGACAAGAACACGGACGTTCTGGAGGTCAATGCCAAGACCAACATTCATGGCGACACCACGATTGGCGATGACGCTTCCGACAAATTCACGGTGAACGCCACCAGCGAGTTCAAGTCGGACGCTACTTTCGACCAGAATGTTCTGGTCAAGGGCGACCAGACCGTTGAAGGCAATTCCGTGATTCGTGGCAGTCAGACTGTCGATGGTGACAGCCATACCAAAGGCAGTGCCGAGGTAGATAAGAACCTTGTCATACATGGCTCTGAAGTAGTAGGCGGCGAGCTGACAGTCAAGGATAACGCCAAGTTCCAGAAGGATGTTCTTGTCGAGGGCAGTGCGGAAATCAGCAAAGACCTGACTGTTTACGGCTCCGAGACCATTGACGGCGATAGCCATATTAAGGGCGATTCCGTAACTGATGGAAACTCCGTTGTTCACGGGGATTCTACTGTTGCTAGCAAGTTCCACGCCAAGAGCGATGCCGAGTTCGACCAGAATGTAATCATTCATGGCTCCGAGACTGTTGAAGGAGATAGTCATACCAAGGGCAATGCCGAAGTAGATAAAGACCTCACGGTGCATGGTTTTGAGGTTATCGACGGCAGTCTGCATACCAAAGGTGACGTAGAAACCGATGGCAATTCCGTAACTCATGGAAGCTCCACAGTAGATGGCAAGTTTCATGCAAAGAGCGACGCCGAGTTTGACAAGGACGTAACCATTCATGGTTCTGAAACCATTGCCGGAGATAGCCATATCAAGGGCAATATCGAAGTAGACAAGAACATGACTGTCCATGGTTCTATGAACATCGAGGGTGGCATGAAACTCTCTGACGACATCACCACCAAGGGCAACCTGTCTGTCGAGAAAGAGCTTTCCGTAATCGGTGACGCCAAGTTTGGCAGCGATGTTCAGGTTGAGGGCACCACTAATACTGGGGCACTGGTAGTCCGTGGCGACGCTGCTGTTGGTGGTAGCATTGCCATCGGTGAGGACGCTCATATTTATGGAAGCACCGAAATCGACAAGAATCTCAATGTCCATGGAGATACAATTCTGGACGGCACGTTCTTTGCCAAGGGAGCCGCAACTTTCGGTGACAAGGTGGACATTGCCAAAGACCTGACCGTGGGTGGGAACTCCCATATAAAGGGCAATTCCGAAGTAGACGGCAACTCTGTCGTGCATGGCAATTCTGTTGTCGAGAAGAATCTCAGTGTCGGTGGCGACGCTGTTATTGACGGTGACATCTACGGCAAGAGCTTCAACGTCGGCAATGAGAAGTATATTGACGCCAACGGTATCAATGCGAACAATCACAAAATCCGCAACGTGGCAGATGGAGAGATTGGCCCGAATAGTCTCGACGCAGTAAATGGTCGCCAGCTCTACAATACTCGGAAGTCTCTCGAACATAACATTCAGCAGGTCGGTGCGGGAGCAGCAGCCTTGGCTAACCTGCACCCTCTGGAGTTCGAGCACAACGATAAAGTCTCTGTATCTGCCGCTGTGGGCAACTATAAAGACCAGACCGTTTTTGCCGCAGGCGTATATGTCCGTCCTGACAGCAAGAGCCTCATCTCACTCTCTGGTACTCTGGGGTACAACGAGAATATGCTTGGCGTGGGCTTCTCCAAGAAGTTCGGCAAGCATACTGAGTTTGAGAACATGACGGAAGACCAGTTGAAGGACGCTCTCTCCAAGCTGTCTGAAGATGCCAAGGAAATCAAGGAAGAAAACAAGGCCCTCCATAAGAAGAACAAAGCTCTGGAGGCAGGCAATAAGGAACTGTCCGAGAAGCTGGTAAAGAACAGTGCGGACGACCTTGCCCTGAAGGCCAGCATGGAGAAGCAGATTTCGGGTCTCACCGTCAAGAACGCTGACCTCGAAAAGAGCTTGTCCGATGTGACCAAGGCTTACAGCCAGCTCATGTCAAAAGTCGATGGCATGGCAGCGGAACTGGCAAGTCTCAAGACGGCACAGAAGTAACCATATTTCTAATTCTCGTAGCTATCAAAAAAAGGACGCTATCCTCATTCACAGGGGATAGCGTCTTTTGTCGTTCATGCCTTATTTCTGGGGCATACCTAATAATTACGCCCCGCCAATTACAACTTTCTGCATGTTTTTGCATTTGGGACACTTGAAGGACGAGGTTCTCTTTTGGAACTTTCTAGGGGCAGTTGTTAATGTGCCACCTCCTGTTTCAACAAATCCGCATCTTTCGCATTTCTTTTTGAACTTCATCATAGTTCCCTTGTCTTCTACGATAATACACCCCTGCTCTGCCACCACCATAATGATTCATCTCCTTATTTTCTCCAAAAGGTTCCTTCTTATGGTTTCCACGGACTTGCCACAAAATCTGTTTAGGGTTTCGCTGTCGGATAAGGCTATAGCTGCGTCATTGAATCTCCTGAAATCTGGAGTTTCGTCAGAGGCACTGCTACCACCACTGGGCAGATATTCATACGTCAGCCACCAGCTCTCGTTCATCATGGGCTTTATGGATAGGGTAGCGGAAATCTTATCCAAATCGGCTTTGTCTACGTCCTTGACATTCAGTTGCTCGCCGTTGCGTGTCACACAAAATCCGACAAAGAGATTGTTGAATATCTCGATTCTGAGCCAGACATCAACCCCTGTAGAGATAACAATATCCTTCAGATGGTAGTTTATCCCCGGATAAACACTTGACGCTTTGTAATAGTTGCCAACTAGGTTTTCCCACGAAACGAATGAGACCTTGCCTAATTTATCCAGATGGTATTCGCTGGCAAGGCCCGCCATTTCCCTTTCGAGGGCCGTGAACATATTCTCCATAACTTTAGCTTTGGCGTCATCTATTGTGTTGCTTATTTCAATCCCAGCGATGAGCTTATCTTTGTCGCTCAGCAATTCGTCTATAATTCTGCTTCTTTCCACGACATCAAACCTCCCAGCAAAGTTCTTTACGGCGTACATGTACTGGCTGATATTCTGCCTCATCAGCAAGTCATCTTCATTGTCAGCAATATATCTCAGCCATGACAGAATATCTCTGGCAAACGAAATGCACACCAAGTCATCAAGGTCTACCCTTAAATCAAGACCTTTCCTGCTAAGTTTCTGGGAATAATCGGACGGAGGAGTACCATGTATGGTCAGGTAATAAATCTTTGCGTCCTTGTCCTGTTCCTTGGCGTAGTCGTAATAGACAAGGCACTGGGCTTCCTGCTCTTCCGCATATATTTTGACCTCTATGGGGATGAAATGCTTGGCGTTGCATATAACTAGGTCTATCCGCCTGTCTTTGCCCAGATACTTGTCGTGTATAGGATATTCTTTATAGACCTTAGCTCCGTCCAAGTATTCGTCCAATTCATTTGGAGGAATCTTCAACACCAGCTTCAGGAACTCCCTTAAATACTTGTCGCCCTTTTTGTGTTTCCCATGCGGGTCTATAATGTCGCAGATAAACCTGCACATGATTACTTCCTTGGTGCTTATCCCCAGCACACTGTAGACGTCATATAATTTTTCTTTCTCGTCTTTGTCCAGCATTCTGCATACATAATCAAGCATTTGGCTGACCATACGGAAACAGCCTCCTTTCTGGATTGCCTACTTCAGACCAGCGACAATATTCCTTATCAGGTCTATGATTTGCTGCTCTATGGTGTAGTCGTTCCTGTTGAAGCACATCAGGTCTTTATACCAGTACCCGCCCCAATCCCAGAAGGCGGGTTTCTTCTTCATATTCAGGGGATTTTCGCCCATCATATCACGGAACTCCTGAACGCTGTGGTTATCGGCTCTTGCCAGCTCGGCTCCCAGTTCAATCATGTTGTCGGGACGCCAGTCAACATAGAAGGACAGCGTATATTTCACCCCGTTGGCGGATTGCCTGTCTACGCAGCAATAAGCAAAGGTAGGCAGCATTCCCTTCTCGTCTCTTTTTCTGGGGATTTTAACCCTGAAGTCATCTATGTCTTGGAGTTTGTCGCATACAGATTTTACAATGTCCTTGCTGTAGTTGCGTCTAGCCCATACTTCATCTTCCATTGCAGACGTTTCCAAGCTGTTTATGGACGTTATGGAGGAACTCTTTAAGATTACCCACAAGTTGCGTAACTCTTCTTCCGATACGGTCTCATCATCATCTATTTGCAGAGCCTTTATGAAGTGGGGCATAAATCTCTGTATGCTGGCCCTCTTTTCTTGGAGCATATTTACTGGAGTATCATTGGGGAGGATTTCATCGAATATATCGTCGTTGTCGCCAGTCCCCGATAATTCCTGTAGGATTTGTGCGTCAACATCGTTTGAAACCAGATAGGTATAAAGCTCCTCGAAGCCAGTCTGCAAGCAGACCACTGTGAACAATATCCTCTGCCTGATGTTGTTCGGAATGTTCATCACGGTTCCACGAGATACAAAATCCAACAACTGATAGGTGTTGAACAATCGTTTCATTGCTCTGGGGTTGAATCCTATGGATGTCCTGATAAGAGCCGTAAACAGCTCATTATCATTGCCTTCGACGCTTATTCCGATTTTGCTCATCATATCGCCCACATATTTGCTTACGGAATAATGGGCGACGGGCATCTTGAATGGCAACTGTATTATTTTGTCGAAGAAGTTCCTTCCTTTTTGGGCACTTACATTATCCCCGTACTTCTCCCGTATCCCAGTCGTAACCACCTCATAATCCACAGCAAGTATGAACACGCAGTTTTTGCAGTCAAGGAACAGCTTCAGAATCTCCAGAAGCTCTACGGCTTTGGCTGGCTCCAGTCTGTCTAGGTCATCTACGAATATTACCACACGGTTCTTTTTCTCTTTGGCTAGTTTCTCGTCCACCAGCTTTTGGAAGTTCTCTTTCAGGCGTAATATCTCTTGAGCAACGTCCACGTCCTCGGTCGGGGTGGTAACATCCCTAATCATGCCTGCTGCTTCTCCACCAACAACAGCGTCCGTGGCTACACAAGCTACCTTACGGGTGAACCCAAGAACCCCCTTTGCGACGGTAGACAATACGTTCTTCTTGCCACCTAGACCTTTTATCAGGACATCAATCATGGAGAAGGCCAAGCCATTACCCATGCGGAATTGGGAGAACTGCCATGTATTGAACCAGATAGGCCAGACGGTATCAAGCATATTCTCTTTTATCATGTTCATCATGCTTGTCTTGCCACTGCCCCAGTCTCCTTGGATGGAAATGGTCATCGGCGTTTCGCAGGTGTTTATGAAGCTGCTTAGCCCCGTGACGTAAGGCTTTACGGCAAACAAGTCCTCGTCCATACTAAGCAGCGGGGCGTCTGTTACGCCTACATTACTCATGAATATCCCTCCATGTACGATTATTAGTCTATCTGTTCGATTAAATCGCTGACAGGCTCAAACCGCCTGTCAAATGCCAGAACAACTTTTGTTCTAGTATATTCTTTTCGGCAAGCGGATTCTCCTCCCCAAAACTCTCCCGATGGGGGGGTTAAATTTTCCCGGCCCTGAAAATGACCCAAATAGCCCTCTACGCCAGTGCGTATGCGGGGGTCTCGAAATTCAACAAGATGGTGACTGAGTTTTGTGACGGTGGGGAGTGATTTTCGACAATAGCGAAATGGCTTCCATCTTCTTTATTAAATGTCCGCCGAAAAAGGACAACAAAAAAAGCCCCCTCAAAAATGAAGAGGGGACTGTTTGGCGAGGTTGGGGCTTAACTTAATGACATTGCCTTTGTGTGTGGCTTGTTTGCGTAGATAGAGCATAACACAAATTGGCTTCCTCTTTTTATTTACTTGCATACTATATCTATAGTATAGCCAAGCACTATGACGTTGCGATCCGATTTAGGGAGGAATAACCATGGATAACCAGATGGTAGAAGTACTAAACCGTATTCGCTTTACAGAGAGATATCAAGCGCTTTGCATACAGTATTCTTTTGATCTAAAAGAGAGCTTTGAAGACTACGATAATCAGCATGTCTTGGAAATGCTTCAAGAGATAGGTTATACATCTGTGAAATATTGGAGAAAAGAGAATTTTTTTCAAGCAAAAAAGAAGAGCAACACATACGAATTTAGATACCATATTTGTATAAAGTATGGTGTCGCTAAATTGATGTGGTACGCTATGAAGGATAATAAATATTATGAAGGGGGTACTTTCCCTAATTTAGAATATGAACTGCTGAATTTGGAAAACAGAAATCATCTGCCAATTTTCCGCAATTACGAGGATCTCCACGGAATTCTCACACTTGCATTCCAGATGTGCGAAGATATGACAACTGAGTTTTTGAACGTATATGGTGACCCTATCTCGCGGCGGAGACCCTCGTGCTGAAAGACAAGACACTCTGGAAGCGCGGCGCGGCGGCGGAGGTCATCGATGAGGCGGGCATGAGTGCACTCTACGGCTGCCCGTCCACATCGCTCAGATCGGCACGCGCACGGTCTGCGTCGGCGGGGATATTGCGTGAAGTTCGCGTTTTGAAATTTGAAATGTGCTGTGCTATATTAAGCATAGGCGAACACGGACTGACACAGATGCCACAAACGACGAAGCCCTCGTGAAGAAGTGGAGATTCTTCACGAGGGCTTCTTGTGTTTTTAAGAAAATCCTACAGAAATTTTGTATACGCATTAGAAAATTTATTGACAGTATATATATATATATATAATAGTATTGTTCGTTTTTATTAGTGTTTTGAAAGGATATGTTGCGTTATGGCTATGATAACATGTGAAGAATGCCAAAATTCTTACTCTAGCCGTGCAGACAAATGCCCGAACTGTGGCTGTCCAAATCCAAATGCTGTATTGGAAACCGTGCGTATAGGCTATCATGGCGTATGGTCCAGCGGTCGCCTGGTCATTGGCATTTTGTCTATCTTGCTCTTTGTTATAATCTCGTTTCAATCCTGTGCTGCAGGGCTTGGAAATGCTTTGCAGGACAATAATGAAACAAGCGGTACGGCAGGGGTGCTTTTGGCATTCATGTTGCTCATTGCAGGAATCGTAGCAGTCTGCACACGAAATGTCCGCGCTAAATTTGGAATCGTATCTCCGACAATTTTCTATTGGCTTGGTGCTCTGTTTACGGTGGGGCAGGGGACACATTACAAGGATCTGCCGATTTGGGGCGGCTTGTCATTCCTTTTTGGCATAGTTTTCATCCTTGCAGCAATAAAGACTAAAAAACGCAGCTGATTCTACAAGAGAAACAAATACACGTGAGCGATGTGCTCCTTTGAACCGCATGGCAAAGTCATGCGGT
>ERZ772945.2106-NODE-2106-length-12707-cov-3.340341_pt1 | contig 12707 bp, 11 predicted proteins | sample MGYA00511681_ERZ772945 | MGnify/ENA primary metagenome ERZ772945 (study PRJEB29015, sample SAMEA2737943) | human oral metagenome | biome: human oral; feature: human-associated habitat; material: dental | place: China | collected 2143 ... | reverse complement strand
GACTTTACAAGGGCAAAAAAGCAAGTGGTCACTTTTAGCCCGTAAGTGGTTACGAGGCCAAGCCCACTTGCTTTGTATTTCACAAAATAAAGAAAAGAATTCCCCAGAGGAGACCACAGGCGTAGCCAACTAGAACATCCTTTGGATAATGAACACCACCTAAAACCCGCACAAAGCCGAGAAAAGCTGACAAGACCAATAAAATCAACCCCACAGGCAGATTTGCATGTAAACAAGCCATGGAAATGATGGTTTTTGCTTTCGTTAGTTACGAAATAACACATATCAAAATCAGTTTGAGCAAAGAAACTTCTTTGCTCTTTTTATCTAAATTTTAAAATTGAAGTAATTTAAATATAGAATTAAGTCAAAAAAACATTTTATGATATAATAGTAAAGAACAAAAGAAATTTTGTGCAATTAATTTAGAAAAAGATAAAGAGGGATCTGATATGAAAAAACAAACTATTATTGTTGGGGCCGCAATCCTAGCTGCAACCACTGGAACGACTGTATTCGCAGAGGAAGCTGAACCAACTTCTGTAGCACAACCTACTAAAGCAACTGAAGTAGCTCCAACAGCAGAAAATGCTACTCCTATTCAGAAAGCAGAAAAAGAAGTTGCGAAAACTTCAAAAGATATAACTAACGCTGAAATTTCTGCAAAAGAAACTTTCGATAAAGAAACTCAAGCTAAATCTGATTACAACAAAGCAACAGATGAAGTCAACTCTGCTCAAGATTCAGTTAATAAAACTAACGAAAAATTAAAAAATGCTGAAGCTACTTTAGCTAAAGATAAAGAACAAGCTCCAAAATTAGCAAAAGAATTACAATCTAATAAAGACGACGTAACTAATACAGAAAATGAAATCTCTAACAAAGAGAATGAATTGACTCCTGCTAAAGAAAATCAATCTAATGAAGAAGCTAAAATCCAACCACAAGTTAATGCTTTGAACAAAGCTACTACTGATAAAAAGAATGCTCAAGATAAAGTAGATACTATCAAACAAGATTTGAAAACTAATCAAGCAAATGAAGCTGCTTTAACTGGTGAAATCAATGATTTAACTTCTGCTAAAGAAGCTGCTAATCAAAATGTAACTTCAACTAAACAAGCTTTGGATAATGCTAAAAAAGCTGATAAAACTCGTGCTGATAATATTGCTTCACAAAAAACTGTTGTAGCACAAGATACAAGAAATAAAAATAATGCTATCGCAACAGAAAAAGAAAAAAATGCTGAAAAAGAAAAATTAGCTACTGATTTGGATTCTGCTAAGAAAGCATTGGCAGACAATTTGGAAATTCCAATAACTGATGCTTATGTTTCTGCTCTTAAAGCTTACAAACAAAACGATTCAAAAGAAAACAATGACGCTTTGGTTAAAATTTCAAAAGAAATCTTAGAATCACAAAAAGTCAAAGATGCTATGGAATTATTGAAAGAAAGTGATACACGTGCTGTTGACCCATCTAATCTTACAACTGAACAATTAAAAGAATTGAATATCCGTATGGCTCAATTTATTGAAGATGTACGTACTAAATTTGGTACTTTCTCTCCAACTATGGTTCGTGTAAGTGAAGAATCAGTTAACTTGTCAAAACTTATCGGTGAAACATATAAAAATGCTATTCGTAAAGCTGCAGGTAACACAAATCCTACTGCATGGGATGCAGCTAATATGGGACACTTGAAGAGTGGAGTATCTGTTGCTCCAAATATGGCTAAAGCTGGTTATAAAACTACTGCTCTCCCAGCTCGTATGGAAACACTTGCGTATTCAGTCGAAACAAATAAGACAACAATGGGTGAACTAAAAGCAGAAATCTACAATAGTATGATTCGTTGGTTGTATGATGATGAATTGAGTGATTGGGGCCATGCTCTTATCCAATCTGGCTTAATTTGGAAGTATAAGAAAACAGAATTACAAACTTTCGTAGTTCAAGATGGAAGTTATTTAATGGTTGGTTCTGTTGAAACAAGTCTGAAAGAACAAGACAGTGAATTGAAAACTAAAGAATATGACATTCCAGCAACAGATTACAGCAAAACGGTTACTCGTGTAAATTCTCTTGACAAACTAATTGAAACAAACAAAGCCGAATTGGTTCAAGCTACTAAGAATGTAAAAGCTACAACTCAAAAACTTGAAGATTCAACAAATGAATTGAAACGTTTAGAAGCAATTGAAATTCAAACTCCTAAAGCACAAACTGCTTACGACAGTGCTGTTGCTAAACAAACTCAATTAGCAAACCAATTAACAGAAAAGAATAACAATCTTACTGCTGTTCAAAACAAAAGCAAAGAATTAAATATTGCTCTACCTAAAGCTGAATCTGATTTAACTAAAGCAACTGAAACTTACAACAAAGCGAAAGCTGAATATGATAAAGTAAGTGCTGATGTAGAAATTGCTAAAGCCGAAGTTAAACGAATTGAGGCTCAATTGAAAGCACTTAATGCTAAATTGACAGAAGCAAAAAATAAAGTTACTAACACTGAAAAATCTATTGCTGAAAACAACAAAGAAATTGAAACATTAACAAATTCTATTAAAGAATTAAAAGAACAACTTAAAGGTCAAGAAACTATTCTTGAAGAAAAAGTAAAAGTTCAAAAAGAAAAAGAAGAGATCTACTCGAAAGCTAAAGGAGCTGCTGATGTAGAACGTGCTAAAATCAATGAACTTAAATCTAAACATGAAGCTGCGGTTACTTATTTAGAATCATTGAAATCAGAAAAAGCTCGTGAAGTACAAAAACAAAGAAAACTTGAAAAATACAATAGAATGTTCGATAAAGTATTGTACGGAACAAATACTACAGCTAATCAAAATTCTAATCACACTCTACCAGCAACTAACTCTTCTAATGAATCAGTATTACCAAATACTGGTTCAGTTGAACAATCATTCATGACATATTCAGCACTTATAAGTTTAGCTACTGCAGGTTATGCTTTGGCAAGAAAGAAAAAAGAAGACTAATCCATTCTGACAATTTAAAAAAGAGAAGACAAGTTTAGCCAATGTCATTAAGTTAAGAAATTCAAATACGATTCTGTATTGAATTGCACCCCAAAAGTTAGACAGAAAAAATCTAACTTTTGGGGTGTTTTATTATGCGACTATTAGTCCGTCTCGCTCCGCTAGGTGCGAGACAAAAAAACCACCCGCTATGCGGGTGCGCGTCGAAGGTTATACCAAAAAAACTCCAAACGCAATACAATAAGGGTGTTCAAGCCAATTGTAAAGCGAAAGGAGAAAAATATGGCACAAAAGGCTCATAGTTTATCGCACACAAAGTGGTACTGTAAGTATCACTTTGTGTTCACCCCTAAGTATAGACGAAAAGTCATCTATAATCAATATCGGAGTAGTTTAGGCGAAATATTTCATCGCTTGTGTAGTTATAAAGGTGTTGAAATTATCGAAGGCCATTTAATGCTAGATCATGTTCACATGTTGGTAAGCATTCCACCTAGAATTAGCGTTGCAAGTTTCATGGGATATTTAAAAGGTAAGAGTTCACTCATGATGTTTGACAAACACGCAAATCTCAAGTATAAGTTTGGTAATCGACATTTCTGGGCGGAAGGTTACTATGTGAGTACAGTAGGGCTAAATGAAACTACAATTAAGAAATATATTCAAGATTAAAGAAATTATCCAGTGGATGATTTCTTCACGAGTATGAAAATTTGAGAACGAGTAAAGCATGATATAGCACTAGATAAATTGAGTGTAAAAGAATATGAGAATCCCTTTAGGGATAGTGGTAAGTAATACAAAAGCCTCTTTGAGAGGCAAGTGACGAGTCAAGAGCAATAAGGCTTGAACAAAGTGAAAGCCAGCGTCTTTAGGCGCTGGCTGGTAATTTGGGCTTATAGCCCCGGTACAAACCACCCGTTAGACGGGTGGTTATGATTATGAAATTAACTTATAAAGATAAGGTTCAGATCTATGAACTTAGAAAGCAAGGTCAAAGCTTCAAACAACTTTCAAAAAGATTTGATGTGGATGTTTCTGGTCTAAAGTGCATGGTGAAATTAATTGACCGTTATGGAGTAGAAATCGTCAAAAAGGGGAAAAATCGTTATTATTCCCCTGAATTAAAGCAAGAAATGATTGATAAAGTCCTACTTGAAGGTCTTTCACGAAAAAGAGTATCTTTAGATTATGCTCTACCCAAAATCGGCAAAATTGTTTACGCCATATGATTGTAACACCTTATCAAAAAAATTACTAGGTAAGGTGTTGGTTTTGTATAGAATTTTTACACTAAACTTTAATTCAAAAAAGACAATTTCCTTAGTTTGACTATGGAACTCAAACTATTTTTTATCAAATACCTTGATATGTGGGTGGTTGATTTCATCTATAGAGTAACATAAATCTCAAAAAATAGGGTGAAAAAACCTTTATTTGTGATGCAAAAAATAGAAGATAGGATAGAGGATCACTTTGATAACCTCAATCCTATCTCCTATTCAAATGGTTAGTTCACTAACTTATGACATTGACTCTACAGTATGCTCTTTTTAAAAGTTATTAGTCATATTTACGTTTAAGACCGATTACTCCTAGAGCATAAGTAATACCCGCCATAATCACACCTAACACATTTACTTCAGCACTAGTATTTGATCATACTTTCTTAGTTGAAGTAGGAGTGTTTGGAATTTCTTAAGCAGTTGCTTTTTGGTATTCTGCCTTAATGTCAGCAACTGGTTCTTCATTGGTTTTTTTACTTTTACAATTTCTTGATTATTTCCTTCTTTTCAGCTATTTTCTTATCAAGTGTTTCTACTTGTTTAGCTTCATCTGCATAAGTTGTTCCATAGTTCATTGCTAATGTTACTGCGACCATACCAAGAATGTTCCCACAAATTCCATGTTGTTTGAATTTACGGCTTGCCCCGTAAGTGGTTACGAGGCCAAGCCCACTTGCTTTGCTTCTTACAAAATAAAGAAAAGAATTCCCAAGAAGAGGCCACAGGAATAGCCAACTAAAACATCCTTTGGATAATGAACGCCACCCAAGACCCGTACAAGGCCGAGAAGAGCTGATAAGACCAATAACATCAACCCTGCAGGTAGATTTGCATGCACACAAGCCATGGAGATAATGGTTGCTGAAAAGACATGACGACTGGGCATTGAATTCCCAGAGCTGTCCTTGTCTAGTAGCGGGACAATTTTCCAAGCCTCATAAGGTCGAGGTTGATTGATCCACTTACGAACGAGCGTCAATAGGACAAAGCCAAAAGCTGGCACCAAGATATAAGCATATAGGTCTTTCCCAACCCCTTTACTTACAAAGTTTGTTCCCAACAGGCTCAAGTAAGCCAAGGGCATCAGAACTGTCATCATGCGATTAAAGACTCGCATCAATTGCAAAAGTTGTGGATGTCCAAGAAGACTTGATTTCCTCTTATCGTACCACTCTTGATAGTTTTTCATCTGTTTTCTCGTTGTTTCTAGATTTTACACAAGAAGCCTGACAGAATGAGTCTGCTAACTTCTCCTTTTCTAGTATAGTGCAGAAAAAGAAGGCCGTCAAGCCTTCTTTAGATTTATTCTTCTGCTTCGTCTTCTGTAAATTGACTATTGTAGAGATCCGCATAGAAGCCACCTTGCGCCATCAGCTCCTCGTGATTGCCTTGTTCGATGATATTCCCATCTTTCATGACAAGAATCAAATCTGCATTTCGGATAGTAGACAAGCGGTGGGCGATGACAAAGGAAGTTCGACCCTCCATCAAACGGTCCATGGCTTTTTGAATCAATTCCTCTGTACGTGTGTCGACTGAGGATGTCGCTTCATCCAAAATCAAGAGCGGTGCATCCTTGAGAAGGGCACGAGCAATGGTCAAGAGCTGTTTTTGTCCAACAGACAAGGTCACGGTGTCATCCAAAACAGTATCGTAGCCATCTGGCAAAGTCATGATAAAGTGGTGGATTCCTACAGCCTTGCTAGCTTCCATCATCCGCTCATCGCTGATGCCCGTTTGATTGTAGATGAGATTTTCTCGAATAGTTCCTTCAAAGAGCCAAGTATCTTGCAAGACCATTGAAAAGGCATCGTGTACTTCTGAGCGCTTCATAGCCTTGGTATCCACACCATCAATGCGAATACTTCCCTTATCAATCTCATAGAACTTCATCAAAAGATTGACAATGGTTGTCTTACCAGCTCCAGTAGGCCCAACGATAGCGACCTTCTGGCCTGCATGAGCTGTCGCAGAAAAGTCATGGATGATGGTGCGTTCTGGTGTATAACCAAAGGATACGCGATCAAAGACCACTTCTCCTCTCATGCCAGTCAATTGTCTTTCCTTATGGGATTCATCCTGCATCTCAGCTTCACCTAGAAATTCAAAGACACGTCCCATGGCTGCACTCGCTTGTTGTAAGCTCGTAATCCCTTGGGCAATCTGTGATAAGGGTTGGGAGAAGGTCCGTACGTAAACCATAAAGGCTACAATAATCCCTATAGTGATATGCCCTTCTAGAGCAAGCGCGGCCCCAACGATGATGACCAAAACATAGCTAAAATTCCCAACAAAGAACATGGCTGGCATCATGATACCAGAGATAAACTGAGATTTCCAGATACTATCATGCAAGTCTTGGTTTAAACCTGCAAATCTCGCTTTGGAGGTGTCCACTGCGTTGTAGCTGGTCACTACATTGTGGCCAGAGTACATCTCTTCCACATAACCATTGACGGCTGCTAGATTATTTTGTTGGGCTTTAAAATAACCCTGTGACTTGGCCATAATTACGGAAACCGCCGCAAAACCAACAAGTGTTGAAACAACAGTCACCAGCGCTAAAATCCAGTTCATGCTAAACATGGTCACCAAAACAGCAATCAACAAGAAGCTGGCTGAGATAACTGTTCCGAGGCTTTGGTTGAGAGATTGCGCCGCCGTATCCACATCATTGGTCACACGAGATAGAGTGTCCCCTTGCGAATGACGATCAAAATAGCCAAGGGGCAAACGATTGATCTTTTCAGCGATTGCTGTCCGCAAGCGTTTTGAAAAATGTTGGATACTTGTTGAAAAGATATAGGCCTGTGTATAGTTAAGGATAGCACCAAGTACATAGAGAATCACTAAAAAGCTAGCAATACTTGAAACAGCCTCTAAATCAATTCCTGCCATCAAACCATCTGAAATCAAGTTGGTAATTTCCTTAATCTTGGTTGGTCCATAAACAGTGATGATGCTTGAACATACAGCTGCTACAACTGCTACTAGTAGGGGAAGTTGGAGACCTGCTAGAAAAGGTTTATAATATTTCCAAAAAGACATTTTCTTATTTTCCATGTTCCAATTCCTCCTTCGATAGTTGTGAGTAGGCAATTTCTTGGTAGACTTCGTTAGTAGCGAGAAGTTCCTTGTGGGTGCCTTGTCCCACAACTTTACCTTGATCCAAAACAATGATCAGGTCAGCATCCATGATGGTAGAAATCCGCTGCGCTACGATGAGCTTGGTCATGGATTGTGTTTTCTCAGCTAGCTCTTGGCGTAGGACACGATCTGTCTTGTAGTCCAGGGCTGAGAAGGAGTCATCAAAAATGAGAATCTCTGGTTTACGAGCCAAGGCACGCGCAATGGCCAAACGCTGTCTTTGACCTCCTGAGAAATTGGTTCCGCCTTGGGCCACTTCTGATGCAAGACCTGCTTCCTTATCCTCGATGAAGGTTTTAGACTGGGCCAATTCAAGGGCTTGCCACATAGCAGCTTCGCTTAGAGGAGTTTCTTTGCTTTTGCCAAAGTCCAAGTTCCCCTTGACATCTCCAGAAAAGAGCACAGCTTTTTGAGGAATATAGCCGATCTTATTACGCAAATCTTCCAAGTCATAGTCTTGAACATTAACTTCGTCCACTAGGATTTCTCCATCTGAAACGTCGTAAAAACGAGGCAAGAGGTTGACAAGCGTGGACTTACCTGATCCAGTCGATCCAATGAAGGCTACGGTTTGACCCGCTTCTGCTTTGAAAGTGACATGTTCCACGACTGCTTCAGAATTTTTAGAGTAGCGGAAAGTCACATCACGGAATTCCACCTGCCCCTGAATTGAAGGATCCGCCGTCTGTGCATGACTAGGATTTTCAATAGAAGGATGCAGATCCAATACTTGATTGATACGTCCTGCCGAAACCAAGGTACGAGGAAGAACGATAAAGAGTGCTCCCATGAGAAGGAAGCCCATCACGACCTGCATAGCATAGGACATGAAGACCACCATATCACTAAAGAGTGGCAAACGTTCTGCCAAACTTGCGTCGTTGATGATATAGGCACCAATCCAGTAAATGGCTAAACTCAATCCACTCGAAATCCCCATCATAATGGGATTCATAATGGCCATCAAACGGTTGACAAAGAGATTAAGTCGAGTCACCTCATCGTTGGCTGCTTCAAATTTTTCATCTTGGTAATCCTCGGCATTATAAGCACGAACAACTCGAATCCCAGTCAAGCTTTCACGAGTGATGCTATTGAGTTTATCTGTCAATTTTTGGATGACAGATTGTTTTGGAAAGGCAAGAGTCATGAGAACAGTGGTCATCAAGACATTCACAATAACAGCCACAACCACTGCCCAGAGCCAGTATTCCGACTTCCCAAGGATTTTTCCAATGGCCCAGATGGCCATAATCGGCCCACGAGTAACCACTTGCAAGCCCATGGTAAAGAGCATCTGAATCTGAGTGATATCATTGGTCGTCCGAGTCAAGAGACTTGGGATTGAAAAACGTTTGATCTCTGTCTGTGAAAAATCCAAAACGCGATGAAATACGTCAGTGCGTAGATGGGTTGTATAGGATGCTGCAACGCGAGCGGCAAAGAAACCAACCATAACAGATGAAAAGAAAGCCAATAAAGACAAACCAATCATCTTCGCAGCTGGTGACCAGAGTGCATCCAACTGCGTTCCAGACGTTCCAAGTAACTCTGTAATTTGTGAAATGTAGGTCGGTACCTCTAACTCGAGATAGACCGAGAAACAAGTGAAAAGAATCGTAAGGACAATCATCCCCCACTCTTTTCCTGTAATACGTTTAGCGAGTTTCTTCATTCTCTCCTCCTATCTTCTCAACATTTTCTTGCAACTGACCAAGAACCTTTTCAAAAATTGCCAAGTCTGACTTTGAAACCCCGTCTAGCAGACTCTGATCAATCCGATCAAAAAAAGCCTTAACTTTTTGCATCTGCGAACGCGATTTCTCCGTCAGGCGAACAAATTTTGCCCGCTTATCGCTTGGGCTCGCCTCTAACTCGACCAAACCATTTTGCACCATACGCTTGACTAAATTACTCGCAACAGATTTGGTAATATTGAGTTCCTGCTCGATATCCTTAATTAAGACCAGATTTTCAGACCGTTCTTGGCAATCTAAAAAACGCAGAACCTGCCCCTGCGGTCCACCCATAAATTCAATGCCACATCGCTTGGCTTCTTTCTGTACCATCAGATGAACCTGGTGTCCAAAGCGTTTAAACATCAACATTGGCTTATCCATGATTGCTCCTTTCTCACGATTGAATATAGTTCTCAGGAGAACTAATTTAGTTTCCGTGAGAACTATTTTATCACTTTCGGAAGAGATGTCAAGAAAAAAGTTTCCTAGAGAACTATTCTAGTCTAAATTGACATTGGAGAATATTTTCTCTATAATAAGCACTAGCTACCATGGATAGGAATCCATTCACTCGATGAAGGGAGAAGACTTTCAAATGAAACCAGAAGAACAAAAAGTTTTAGGGATTTTAGCAACCATTTTTGGATCCATCGCACTTTTAGGATCTTGGATCCTGTTTATTAATTATCTATCGTTTTTCATCGCTATTGTCGCTTTGATCTTAGGTATTATCGGACTTATTGCCAATCTCAAAAAACGGAAAACAATGGCCATTATCGGAACATCCTTGTCAATTGCTTCTATTATACTCTTCCTTACGACCCAAATGTTGTATGCTAATGTCTACAAAGAGTTTGTCAGAGAGTTTAACCGTTCCTATAGAGAAGCCAGTTCCTCAATGGAACGCGACTTGACAGATGATACCATTGATTCACTCCCTGAAGAGGAGGAAGAGGATTCCTTCACTTGGACCCAAAAAGAGTTCGACGCCTTAATCGAAGGTGACCTTGACAACAAAGGAAAAGGTGGTACCAACTACAAGGATATTATCAAAAAGCATGGACTACCAGATTCCGAGTTTGATTCAATCATTGAGGGCTACGACACCAAGAAAATTACCTATATTGGCATTGATGATAAAATCAAGACCGTTACTCTGACCTTTGTAAAACAGGATGATGGTCAACTCTTACTAGTTCATAAAATAGCTGTAGGCCTAGGAGAAAGACAGCAGCAAAGAGATTCTGGAATCAGAGTCTAATCTCAAATATAAAAAGCGAACAGCTAGCAAGTCTGTTCGCTTTTTTATTAGAATCCATCGACATTTGTGTAGATCTTTTGGACGTCCTCATCATCTTCAAGAACGCTGTAAAGTTTTTCAAAGGTTTCAAGGTCTTCACCTGACAACTCAACTTCTGACTGAGGAATCATTTCCAGTTCAGTAACTTGGAATTCTTCGACACCTGACTCACGAAGGGCAACGATAGCCTTATGAAGGTCTGTTGGAGCTGTGTAAACAGTGATTGTTCCTTCTTCTGCTTCTACATCATCCACATCAATATCTGCTTCAAGCAACAATTCAAAGATAGCATCCGCATCATCACCAGCAAATACGATAACACCCTTGTTGTCAAAGAGGTAAGAAACCGAACCTGAAGCTCCCATGTTTCCGCCATTTTTACCAAAAGCAGCACGAACGTTCGCAGCTGTACGGTTGACGTTTGAAGTCAAGGTATCCACAATCAGCATAGAACCATTTGGTCCAAATCCTTCGTAACGTCCTTCTGTAAAGGTTTCGTCTGTGTTTCCTTTTGCCTTATCGATAGCCTTATCAATAACGTGTTTTGGCACCTGCGCTTGTTTAGCACGATCGATAACGAATTTCAAAGCAGTGTTTGATTCTGGATCTGGTTCCCCTTTTTTAGCTGCTACATAGATTTCTACACCAAATTTTGCATATACTTTAGAGTTAGCTCCATCTTTAGCCGTTTTCTTGGCTACGATATTGGCCCATTTACGTCCCATTAGGAATCTCCTTTTTTCACATTTTAATCTTTCTTATTATAACACAAGTCTAGCTGATTTTCACTAGAGGAAATGGATTTTCTTTTGCAAAGCAAGCTAGGCTTTCCCTCCGACTGCCACGATTTTCTTGCCTTCTTTTATCCAAGGGTGTCGGGAAAGGGAGAAGCAAAGTTGGACAGTCATCACAACCCAGAGTAGCGGTTCACAGAGAATAACACCTGTATAGCCGGTCCAAGGAATAATCCAAGCTACGAAAATAATTTTCCCAAACAACTCGATAAAGCTAGATATAAGTGGCAAAAGTTTTTGCCCTAGTCCCTGCAAGCTATTTCTATAAATCAATAAAAGACTTAAAAATGGATAAAATACAGAACTGATACGTAAGTACAAGGTCCCGTTTTCTACCAAATAGCTGTCTGTCGAACTCGCCAAGAAAGAAACTAGGCTAGGACTGGCAAAAAATAGGAAAATACAGGCAAAGGCTGCCCAAGACATACTCAAATAGCTCCCTAAACGAAGGCCTTGGACAATACGTTCGGGACGTTTCGCCCCAAAGTTTTGAGAGATAAAAGTCGTCATCGATGCTGAAATAGCTGTCATTGGCAATAAGGCAAAGGCCATGATTCGCCGTGCTGCCGTTTGAGCACTGATAATGACTGCACCAAAACTATTGACAGAGGATTGCAAAATGACACTTCCGACAGAGACGATTGAACCCATCAGCCCCATGGCTAGCCCCTGCTCCAAGAGATCAATATAGAGAGCCTTATTCCATTTGAAATCCTTCCGCCTAGGGAGGAGCTCTGGAACACTCTTTCGGATATAGAGATAACAAAGGATAGCTGACAAGCCCTGGGAGATAATGGTTGCAAGACCAGCAGATTGAACACCTAACTGCAATTGTGTAATAAAATATAAATCCAGAATGACGTTAACAATGGCTGAAAAGATAAGAAAGGCAAGTGCTGCAAGGCTGTCACCAATCGAGCGTAGTAATCCTGCAAAGAGATTATAAGCAAAGCTCACTCCCACACAGCTAACAATCATTGAGATGTATTCATAAGACTGGGGGAGAATCTCTGTAGGAGTTTCCAGATATTGGAGAAGTGGATAGAGGCCGACAAAGCCTATCGTCATAACAATCACACTTAAAAGGGCTCCTAAGATCCAAGTGGCCGCGACAGCTTCTTTAATCTTCGAAAAATTACGGGCTCCATAATAGCGGGCAATCACCACTCCCATTCCATTGCCAACTCCGAGAGCAAAACCGATAATCAAGTCAAAGATAGCCGTTGTTGCCCCAACAGCCGCCAAGGAGTCTGGCCCTAGAAAACGTCCAACAATCAAAATATCAGCCGTATTGTAAAGTTGCTGAAAGATATTGGAAAGAAGAATCGGTAATGCAAAACTAATTAGCGCGGGAAGGATGGGACCATGAATCAGGTCCACTGTTGATTTTTTATTCATAAAGATATTATATCAGCTTTCCAGAGGACCGACAAGATTCT
>ERZ772945.2103-NODE-2103-length-12735-cov-12.530205_pt1 | contig 12735 bp, 8 predicted proteins | sample MGYA00511681_ERZ772945 | MGnify/ENA primary metagenome ERZ772945 (study PRJEB29015, sample SAMEA2737943) | human oral metagenome | biome: human oral; feature: human-associated habitat; material: dental | place: China | collected 2143 ... | reverse complement strand
CGCAAACAGCACTATTCACGCCCCTCTCCATTCGGAGAGGGGACGGGGGTGAGGCTCCCCTTACAGCAGACTCTCCCCAAAGATAGCGTTCTTGATATCCTTTTCATGCTCGAAGACGAAGCGCGCCACGATAGCACTCAATATAGCTGTTGACGGCAACTTGATGCTCGTAGCCGACTTCAAACGGTCCAAGACGCTCTTCAAATCAGAGTCTATATACACCGTTGCAAGGCGTGAGTCACGCATTTTATAGTCTCGCGCAAGGTCAAGGAAGAGCCGCCAACTGTCCTCACCACTGTCCTTTGCCATTGAATACTCACGTGCCAACTGCCTGCCCTCGGCTTTGGGCAACTTCTTAGCAGCTGGTGCCGTGCGGTCTTTCTCATCCTTGACAGCCTCGGTCACGGTATGCTGACCGAAGTGAGAAGCATGTGCAGTCGCCTCCGTTTCAGCCGTCTCGTCCGTTGTTTCCGATGCCCTTTCGACCGTTTCTGCATGCTCGTTTTCAACTGTTTCGACCGCCTCACTCACTTCCTTTGGAGCCTCTTCAGCAATCGCTTCTGCGTCCTCAACTATCTCATTATCAGATTGTTTCTCTTCTGCGTTAGTAGTAGCAGCATTCGTACTAACCCTCTGAACGCTATGTGCCAAGTCTGCCATTGCACCCGGCATCACAACCATTGTTCTCTTCTTCTTTGCCATGTTTAATTCAAAATAGTATTTTAAAAAGCCAAAACTAAACTCCAACCAACCTAACCCACGCCCCAACCAGCCTCACATCAGCCCCTCTACAGCCTCACCCCCGCCCCCTCTCCGAATGGAGAGGGGAGTGATTAGATAGTGTGGAAACTGTTGCCTATTAGGTTTCAACCCTTCCTCTTTGGTTCTATCTAATCTCCTTTTCTTTCGAGAAAGGCTAATTAGACAATGTGACTTATCGTCATCATCAAATATCCTAACTCCCGCCTTCTGTACTATCTACTCCCCTCTCCATTCGGAGAGGGGGCGGGGGTGAGGCTGTAGAGGGGGCAGAGTGAGGCTTTTTGAGGGGCTGATGTGAGGCTGGTTGGGGTCTGATTAGCTTCTATTTCATTCTTTTAATCATATACTCAAACGCTTCCTTCACCGCACTTCGTTGGGTAGCTAAAAGCTCAAAAGTATTCGTGCGCTTCAGTGTGGCACGACTGTTTACGGCCGGCGTAACCTTTCCGAACTTGCCAAACACTTCATCCGTTTTATCCCACATGTCCTGCTCCTCCGCCGTACCAATGCGTGGATCAATGCGGTTAGGAACGAAGAACAGCTGTGCATGCATTTGTGGGTTATGCTCGCGTAAGACGTTGATTACCTGTACAAAAGTACCTGTTGAATCGAGTGTCTTGTCCTCATATTCATACGGACAAACGATGTAATCGGCATCAACGAACAGTGGTGCCAATCCGTCCTCACTGATGTTACCAGGTGAATCGAACAACACGAAGCCGTCAACCTGTGATGCCGAATCCATCAATTCTTGCATGGTCTCGACATCAGTCACATCGAAATCCTGCACGTTGTAAGGCTCTTCTTCACCCTCATAGAGCTGTGCATCTTTCTGACGTTGCATGAGGATGGTCTTCTGCAAGTCGGTATCGATGATGCAAACATCCTTGCCTTTTGAGGCGAGATAATTAGCAAACAGGATGCAGAGGGTGCTCTTCCCTACCCCACCCTTTTGGTTTGCAAATACTACTTTCTTATTCTTCATTATTGTTATTGATATTTGTTTCTATTCTTATTAATTATATTGTCGTATTATTGTCACCTATCAGCATTTTCTTCCAAAGCACTCCGATACCTATCACATCAGCGATAATAAAGATGGGAAGGGCATAGGAATAAACTTCTGACATCCATCCTTTTACTCCCGTATCAAGCCCCATAAGGAAGATTAGAAACGAACCGATAACGACCAAGACAAGGGCTGATAACATCCATATCTGTTTGATTATCAGATGGTAAAGTTTGCCTCCTGTAAGTATTATCAGGCGTATCATAAGGAATAAATAGGCGGTTATTGTCACCCAACGGGATAGACTCACGATGGTTTTCCAGCTTATATAGAAGGCTTCGCCACTATAGTCTGCCTCGGAGAAAAGCTCTAAGGGCTTCACATCTGTTAGGTAGATTGCACCGAAGACTACGCATATCCATGACACGTAACTAACTATTGCCCAACCACTTACAGTGCGTCCCAAGCGGTGCGCCACACGTGCAAATACGGCGATCATAGCCATGAAGGAATAGCTCACCAAAAGCTCTGCTATCATGGAGATATGGTCGATGAGGGTGTTTTGTTCATCTGTGAAAATGTTGTCATTAACGATCTCTAACTGACTACCTAATGCCATTACATCACCCAATACACCTAAGATGAAGAGCGAAAGGAGGGCACTCATGAGGTTCTCCTCGCCTTTCGTTGCAGGCAAACGGTCTATTATCTTTTCTTTTCTCATTGCTTTATTCGTCTATAAAGGGGTCTTCTTCGTCCCGCAACAACCACATTCCATCGGTGGTATTATCCATGCTCGGAGCATGGAGATGGGCTGCATCTAAAACTCTTCTCCATAGTATTCCGATATAGAGAACAACGGAAACATAGGATAGAATCAATAGTATTTCAACGATCCAGGGGGCATTGGTAGTGGCTGTAGGTAGGCAGAATTGAAATAGAATAAGGAATGCGCAAAAGGTAGCTAACTGCTTGACAAACAATATCCTAAGGTCTCCTTTGCTCAAAAAAAGCGACCGAACGAGGATATAAACATAGCAGAGTAAGCTCAAAGAAATGCACGATAGGTACAGTCCGCTGGCTAAATTGAGAATGTTATTATCAGTCACGGCGACTGAAGAAGAGTTGATTTCACACATGACAACGATGTCTGCACAGAGGTTGACGATCAGGAAGAAAGCAAACAACCAAGCAGCCACTGCAATGCTCATCCAGCCAAAGTGCGACCGACCAATGCGATGGATTACGATTCCAAAGAGGGTCATCAATCCCGCAAAACCGCAATAGAATGGGACGATGGCAATAGTCTGAAGCTCCATTTGACTTAGTCCGGAACCATACCAAAAGAGGGTGTTTGGACCAAGGATATATACCAGGCTATAGGCAATTATACCCATGATATATAGCAAAAGGAGAATATTTGAAGCTCTTTGCTCCCATTTTCTCACAGGCAAAAAAGTTACATCTTTAGCATCCATAACGGTATTTAATCGCTGTTTTGGTGGCTTTTAATAGCCTTATTGAACATTATTTACTTATTAAACTATCATTTTGTAAACTCTACCCTACCCTTTTCTTCGTCATTTCTGGCGTATTTTAGACTTCCTTACCATCTGCCCGCAAATATCGAAAATATGCGCTGTATTAATGTAAAGAAATCTTACTTTGAGTAGGAGTAACGCCCCACTTCCACCTTATTTATATATATATTATATGTAAATTCGTGGTTGGAAGGCAGCTTATCTATGGTTGAGTCACCTCTACCCTATCACCTCCTCATCTGGAATATCCGACGACATCGAACCGCGAAGGGCTATCGCTGGAATCAAACCGAGCACGAAGACAATCAGTGTGAGGATGGTTCCGTAAGTGTCAATGGCTGTCATTGACAGTCCGCCAACCTCATTGTACATATAATAAAACACTCCGCCAGTTAGGAAAATGAGTATCGGACAAATAATGAGGGACATTCCGTACAAACGAATCGAACCTCGGAACTTACGGATCAGACCGATTCCCAAGAATAGATTCAATAGACCAATAACAACGTTGTTGTAGCCTCGGAAAGTCTGAATCAATGCTTCCTCGCGTGGCGTTTCCATCATTAAGTCGTGCGCTGGCAACAATGCCTTGTAACAAACAGCAGCTGTTCCTAAAACAGACAAAACCATAATCACGAGCAGTGCCAACTGCAAAATGAAATGCTTACTATTATTCAGGCATCTGCGAAAAACCTCCCACATCACGAGCTGGGTGGCGCAAACAAGAATCGACTCAGCTATCTGAATGGATGAAGAACTCTGAACAGTAGCAAAGGTCTCAGTCAATGAAGTCGACCCTTCAGTGGGTGCTCCTGTCCAATGATCTACGATGTTTACCAAACTAAACGCTATAAATAGTCCAATGCTCCAGTTGAGAGTCTCACTCTGAACAGCAGATATTTTAAACCTCTTCATACGTATTTATATATTTACATTAACGCTTATCTATACAAATAAAAACCTATTCGTTCATTTATATTAATGTGTATGCAAATATACATTTAAATACTGAAAGAAACAAATACATTCAAATGTTTTTATTGGAAAAGATAATCATTTAAATCATTAAAAACGCATTTAAATAAGCAAACAAATACACTATTACATTATTACATTTTTATATATATAATTATTAAAAAGCGTTCTTTCAAATATAGACAAGTACTTAAATAAATATAGCGATTCCATCAAGAGCACTTTAAAACATTATCAATTAAATATATATTTACATATTAATAGAAGATGAGAAAAGGATTAAAACAAATATTATATATTTACTTATTCACATAAACAAACAATCTTAAAGCAACTAAAAGAGATACATATTTATATATAATAGCGTTATGCAAGAAAGCAGAAAGACGAGAGTTAAGATATAAATATATATTTAAATAAAGATACAAAAGCATTGAAACAAAAAGAAGAAACGCACTTCTATAAGAGAAGTATCAATAAATAAACAAATATATAAACATCTATAATATTGTTATTCAATATCTTATAGATTATTCGTAAGTGTTTTATAATGTAGAGGAGGTACATTGAAGAGTGTGAGAAGATTGACTTCTGCAATAAATTAAAGTCTCTCTTAGGCAATAATATCATGTTTTGACATGAAAAGGAAAGCAAATAATAAGGTGAAGTCAAATATCTATTTATATATAATTGAATAATAAAGATAACATAAAAAGGATATAAGCAGATATATAACAGACGCCAACATGCAATTATAAAAGGTATAATATACTTTTATATTAATATATATTTTAAGGTTAAAACAAAGATAATTTCAAATTAATAGATATTTAATTAAAAATATAATAAGCATAAATAAAGATATAAACAAGCAATAGTATATTTATATATAATCGATAATTACAAAGCAAATAATTATCTTATTACATTATTACACTTATGTATTTTTATATATCTAAGTGCTTAAACAAATAAATAATAACGTATTAAAACAAAAGAGATGATAGGCAAAGATATATAAAGAGAAAGGTATTTTTATATTTATATATAGATACGTTTAAAAATAAGGAAGTATAAATATAAATAAAAAGAAGTGTAAATAGACATAAAGGGGACTGGAGTTTAAGTCAGAGTAATGGGTTGGGAAAGACAGAGGAACATAGGAACACGAGACTTAGAAATCTATTCCTAAAACGGAAAAGTATAAAGACATGCTGTTTTAATGACGCATCCTTAGAAAGAAAAAGCATAATGAGCATACCTTGAATGAACATATTTCTTTCCTCTAAATATACCCAAAAAGCAGGGAGAGATGCCCCGTCTGTCCCTACTTGGAGGCATCCTTTGGATAGAAAGAAACAATGAAACAGGTTACTGTTAGGTACTCCTCCCCTTGGGGGAGGCTGGGAGGGGTTTCCAGACGAGGGCATCTGTCCCTACTTTGCGGCATCCCTTTGGATAGAAAGAAACATTCAAACAGGTTACTGTTAGGTACTCCTTCCCTTGGGGGAGACTGGGAGAGGTTTCCAGACGAGGGCATCTGTCCCCATTTGGAGGCACAAGGTAGCAGGGAGGTGGAGGAAAGGAAGATGAAAAGAAGGAACTAAATCAGTGTAAGAAAGGAGTTTTGTGATAGTAAAGAGGGCGTTTCGTGATAACAAAGAGGGCGTTTTGTGAGGGTAAAGAAGGCGTTTCGTGATAACAAAGAAGGCGTTTCGTGAGATCGAAGAGGGCGTTTCGTGATAACAAAGAAGGCGTTTCGTGAGATCGAAGAAGGCGTTTCGTCAATTTCAAAAGATGTAGGATAAAACTATGAAAAAGAGTGAGTTAGATTAGGGAGGACGAATGGGTGAATAATTAAAGGCGGACAGACGAGGGCGTCTGTCCCTACTGGTGAGGAGGAAGAATGACACTGCAAAATGGCTTAAGTTAGATTCGCATAACCTTTAAAGAGGTGGGATAGAGTTCTTTGGGGGCTGCGATAGGGTATTGGAGAGAGGTGGAATAGGGTATTGGAAAGGGCTGGAATAGGCATTGGAGGGCTGCGATAGGGTATTGGAGAGAGGTGGAATAGGGTATTTTGGGGGCTGCGATAGGGTATTGAAGAGAGGTGAAATAGGGTATTTTGGGGCTGCGATAGGGTATTGGAAGGGACTGGGATAGGGGATTGGGGAGGCTGGGATAAGGTATTGAGGGAGGTGCGATAAAGTGGTTGGGGAGATAAGATGGGGAAAAGGGAAAGGCAAAAAAGGGAAAAGGGGGAGGAGAAACAGAATTATAGCATGGGTGGATTATTTATTAAATAGCTGGTTTGCAATGTGGAAGAAACGACAAATTAGAAAAGAGAAGAGGGTGGGGGAGGGCTGAAAGAGCCACAAATTAATAAGATGATGAGCGGTAAAGTGGAGGGAAAGAGCCACAAATTAATAAGGTGATAAGCGGCAAAGAGAAAGGGAAAGAGCCACAAATTAATAAGGTGATGAGCAGCAAAGAGAAAGGGAAAGAACAACAAATTAATAAGGTGATGAGCGGGAAAGTGAGGGGAAAGAGACGACAAATTAGTAAGGTGGTAATTGATGGGGAGAAATGTAAAGAGCGACAAATAGGGAGAGAAAACTTGAGAGGGTGAAAGAAAGAAGTGCGACAAATTAGTAAGTAAAAACGCAAGGGAAGAGAAAAGGAAAGCGTTAAAAGGGCGACAAAAAAGGAAGTTTTAAGTGGAAAGAAAGGCTTGCGACAAATTAGGAAGGTGTTTCCTTGGGTGCAGATAACAATGTATTCCTCTGTAAATCAGTATGTTTATGGTAGGAGTTAAAGGCAAACGGCGACAAAAAAGTGAATTGTTTGGACTGGAGTTAAATGTTTCGTGGAGAAGATAGAAGTTATATCTCTCTTTTACAGATGGTTAGATAATCTCATTGGAGGGCTTTTGAAGAGAAATAAGTTACTAATATGTCGCATATAAAGGGGGGTTAATTGGCGACGAAAACAGGATAATTTAACAGAGAAGAGGGGGTTATTCGACAAAAAGGGAAGAAAAAACTCGAATTGAAAGAGGCGTTACTTTCAATAAAGGAGACACATTGGGAGCATTAAATAAACGACAAAAAGGGAAGAGAAATATGGTGCTGCACGATGTGAGAAGAAGTCGGATTTGAACTTTAAAAAGGGTAGAAGGAGTTGGAGAAAATCGACAGGAAAAATAGGAGAATATTGGTTGGAAAAATACCAAACGAGGCTTCGCTGAAATTGAGAACAAGATAGACAAAAATAGAACTTACCGAATGACAGGAGGGTAGGGGAGGGCTGAAAGCGAACGTAAGAAAGACGAAACGAGACAGAGCTATACGCCTAAGAACAAAACACTTAGCCGATGAGTTGCACTCGAGCTAAGCGATCAAAAGAATTGGAGGAGACCGATAGCCTCACACGCACGGGAGCGACAGAAAATGAACAAAAGACCGACAACGAACGATAAAACGAAGCCAAAGAAACAAAGGAAAAAACGAACAGCAACAAACAAGCAAAGCCCTTCCTTTGAATGAGCGGACACCCTTCTGCAAACAAAGAGATGCTTTCTTCACATGGAAGAGACGCCTTCTTCACATGAAAGAAACGCCCTCTTTGAATCGAAGAAACGCCTTCTTCACAGCGAGCAAATGCCCTTCAATGCTATGTGCGACAAATAGGGAGGGTCGCCCAAAACACCTTAGTAAAAGTCATCTCCACACAGGGAATAATTTTTTAAACCCTTAATTTAAAAACTTCTCTTCGAGTTAGATATCGTTATTTAATCAATTATAAGATATTAGTAAGGGTACTTTAAGATGCTGATACACAATAGTTTGCGAGGTTATTTGCCGACATATTAGTAAGTTAGCGACGACAGATTAGTAAGGTGGTAGCGACAGATTGGGAGGGAGAATGCGACAAATTAGTAAGTAAAAGGTGTATCGGTTCGACAGAAAAGGAGGGTTGGTTCGACAGAAAGGGAGGCTTTTTTGGTTTTTTGTGAATAGTTATGACAAAACAAGGAAATTGTTAGCTGTGATAGAGAGGATAGTCGTCTTTTTGATACGAAAAGCCGTTTTGGGGCGGAGTAAATAGTGAGAACTAATATAAAGGATAATCAGTTATAAGATACTAATTGCTTGATAGTTACAAAAGTAAGCGTTTTTAAGGTCGACAATAAGGGAAGATTTTATGTGAAGAGAGTTATGCAAAGATACGACAAAATGGTAGGTTTTTGAAAAACATTTACTTGTTTTGGGGATAGGGGAGGGTGAGGGAGTGAGGCAGATGGGGCTGATTGAGCGGATAGGTGAGGGTGATGAGTGAGGCAGATGGGGCTGATTGGGCAGATAGGAGAGGGTGAAGAGTGAGGCAGATGGGGCTGATTGGGCAGATAGGGGAGGGTGATGAGTGAGGCAGATGGGGCTGATTGGGTGGATAGAGAGGCATTGGAAAGTCGCCAAACCAGTTGGTTATCCATCATTTTAAAGGCTGAATTTTGAATTATGAGAATAATTGCTTACTTTTGCCTAATGATATACAATGCTCATGCCAGTGCTTAGCAATGTGGCAGACAAAGGTTCGTTCTACAACAACCAGTGCTTAGCCAGACGACAGATGCTACTTAGTAATGTGTTTGTCCATGTCGAGTGCAACAACCACCGACGACAGGCAAGACGATTGCGAACGATAGCTTGCGTTCTTGCGGACGGTGAGCAGGAGCGGAATTTATCGATAGAGACACGAGAAGATATGGAACCATTGGCAGAAAGGATGCGTCCCCGGACGCTGGATGAATACATTGGGCAGGAGCATCTTGTGGGTCAGGGAGCTGTCTTGCGACGTATGATCGACAGCGGTCATATCAGTTCGTTCATCCTCTGGGGACCACCAGGCGTAGGCAAAACCACGCTCGCGCAGATCATTGCCCATCAATTAGAAACACCGTTCTACACGCTCTCGGCGGTGACAAGTGGTGTAAAAGATGTACGCGAGGTAATCGATCGGGCGAAGAGCGGGAGGTTCTTCAATTCGGTTTCCCCGATACTCTTCATCGACGAAATCCATCGATTCTCTAAGTCGCAGCAAGATTCCTTGTTGGGGGCTGTGGAGAAAGGAGTTGTGACGTTAATAGGCGCAACAACGGAGAATCCCTCATTCGAAGTCATCCGCCCACTGCTGTCGCGTTGCCAGTTATATGTGCTGAAATCGTTGGGGAAAGACGACCTCCTCAGCCTCGTGCAACGTGCAATTACGGAAGACACGGAGCTGAAGAAACTCACAATAAAGCTCTCCGAGACGACCGCCCTACTGCGTTATAGCGGTGGTGATGCACGTAAATTGCTCAATATTCTCGACCTTCTCGTGAGTGCTCGGACGTCAGATGAGATTGTTATCACCGATGAGTTGGTGGAGAAAGAGCTGCAAGAAAACCCCTTGGCATACGATAAGGACGGTGAGATGCACTATGACCTTGTGTCTGCATTCATCAAGTCGATTCGTGGAGGAAACGCCGATGCCGCCCTCTATTGGATGGCTCGGATGATTGAAGGAGGCGAAGATCCACGCTTTATCGCACGCCGAGTAGTGATCAGCGCAGCCGAGGATATCGGACTTGCGAACCCCAATGCTCTATTGCTGGCAAACGCTGCCTTCGATGCAGTCGACCGCATAGGATGGCCAGAGGGGCGCATACCTTTGGCGGAAGCGGTGGTCTATCTCGCTCGTTCCAAGAAGGACAATTCGGCTTATAAGGGTATCAATGCCGCCCTTGAGGAGGTGCGCCGTTCGGGTAATCTGCCCGTTCCGTTGCACCTTCGGAATGCACCGACAAAGTTGATGAAAGACCTTGGTTATGGCGATGGATATAAGTATCCTCACGATTACGAGGGGCATTTTGTCGAGCAACAGTATATGCCGGATGAGTTGGAGGGGAGGGAGTTTATACCCAACTAACGGCCTCACCCCCGTCCCCTCTCCGAATGGAGAGGGGCGTGAATAGTGCTGTTTGCGTACGAAAGGATGGTTGAGGAAGCCTCCCCCGACCCCTCCGAAAGGAGGGGAGTGTTGCTTGGACGTTGGCTGGGGATGGTCGGTCGGTGTGTAACGAGGCGGTACCTCGTTAGCTGGAACCGTGGGGATGCGAAGAAGGAGACGCCCTCGTTGAAGCGAAGAGAGGCTTTCTTCATAGCAAGGAAACGCCTTCGTCATGGCAACGGGAGGCTCTCTTTATAATAAGGAAACGCCTTCGTTGATGGGGACAGGTGCTTTCGTTGGTGGGAATGGTTGCCTCTGTTGATGGGGAACGGTGCCTCAAAGTAGGGACAGACGCCCTCGTCTGTCCGCTAAAAACGGGCAATAGGGGATCCCCCAAGCCCCTCAAAAAGGAGGGGATGTTGCTTGGTTGGATGCTATATAAGGGTGTTCTGGCGGACAGACGAGGGCGTCTGTCCCTACTTGAGAAGCCTCACCCCCGTCCCCTCTCCGAATGGAGAGGGGAGTAGATAGTGCTATTTTCCACAGAACAAACAACTCGTCTACTCGTCAACTATCAACTCGTCAACTTATAAAAAAACAAATAATAACAACAAAAAGAGGCTCTTCCTCTTATCCTAACTCGCCCCCGTTAGGCTACATCCCCTCCTTTGGAGGGGCTTGGGGAGGCTTTAATTAAATAATAAGAAAGTATGAAAATAGTCATTCTCGACTGCCATGCAGTCAACCCAGGCGACCTCTCGTGGGAGCCAATAAAGCAACTTGCTGATTGTACGATATACGAAAGAACACGACAGGAAGATGTCGTTGAACGTGCAAAAGACGCTGATGGAATACTCATCAATAAGGTGAATATCACAGAAGAAGTGCTCCAACAACTGCCTAAACTGAAGTATATTGGAGAGCTGGCAACGGGTTATAATAATATTGACATCGCTGCGGCACGTGCAAGAGGAGTTGTGGTTTGCAATATCCCAGCCTATAGTACCGATAGTGTGGCACAACATGTTTTCGCCTTACTATTGAATGCCGCAACACGAGTAGACCATTACGCCGAGGCTGTCAGACGTGGCGAATGGTGCAAGCAGCAGGACTTTTGCTATTGGGACACACCTCTGATCGAACTTGCGGGGAAAACTCTTGGTATTGTCGGACTCGGTCACATCGGTCAGAAAGTGGCGCAGATTGCGCACGCCATGGGTATGGATATCTCGGCATACACCAGTAAGAACAGCACCGATCTACCCGAGTGTATCCGCAAGACAACCCTCGAAGGACTCTTTAGTACGTCTGACGTCATCACCCTCCATTGCCCATTGACGGCAGAGAATACGCACATGATCAATGCTGAAAGCCTACAGAAAATGCGCCCCGGAACCATCCTTATTAATACAGGACGCGGTGGGCTCATTGACGAACAGGCAGTTGCCGATGCCCTCGAAAGCGGTCATCTCAAAGCCTATTGTGCGGATGTTATGACCGACGAACCGCCTCGGAAGGACAATCCCCTTCTACAACAACCCAACGCATATATCACTCCGCACGTGGCATGGGCTACTCGTGAGGCACGCGAAAGACTCATGGCTATTGGCGTGGAGAATATCAAGAAATTCATAGAAGGCACTCCGCAAAACTGCGTATGACCTACACTGACCCTCATCTCGTCCGTACCCTTCAGGTCATCTTGGAGTTCCTAGGCACCTTCGCATTCGCCATCTCCGGTATACGGCACGCCGCCCAGAAGCACTTCGATTGGTTCGGAGGCTACGTATGCGGCTTTGCTGTAGCCATCGGAGGCGGTACGATACGTGATGCCATGCTTGGTGTGCGCCCGTTCTGGATGTCGAATATCATGTACGTGTTGGTTACTGGACTTGCACTCTTCCTCGTTATCCTATCAAGGAAATGGATCAAGAGGCTCGATAACGCATGGTTCGTCTTCGATACACTGGGCTTAGCTCTGTTCACCATAGCCGGTATTCAGAAGACCATCGCATTAGGTCATAGCTTCTGGGTAGCCGTTATCATGGGTTGTATCACAGGTGTGGCAGGTGGCGTCATACGTGATGTTCTGTTGAATAACATCCCCGTCATCTTTCATAAAGAGATTTACGCCGTGGCAAGTGTGGCAGGAGGTCTAACCTATTGGACGCTCTTCTCGCTCGGAATGGGGCTTCCCCTGACGGTGATAGTCTCCTTTCTTATGATTTGTGTAATACGCTTTGTTGCAGTAGGTTACCATATTTCGCTGCCCACACTACACGATGAAGATGAAAAGAAAACGTAAAAAAGTTGATGAAAAGTTTGGTGGGTTGGAAGAAAAGTGATACCTTTGCACTCGCAATTAAGCAATAGCACTATTGCTCTTAGCGTTTGCAACCATTTTAATGGTTCCGTAGCTCAACTGAATAGAGCACTTGACTACGGATCAAGAGGTTACAG
>ERZ772945.2093-NODE-2093-length-12806-cov-2.543252_pt1 | contig 12806 bp, 12 predicted proteins | sample MGYA00511681_ERZ772945 | MGnify/ENA primary metagenome ERZ772945 (study PRJEB29015, sample SAMEA2737943) | human oral metagenome | biome: human oral; feature: human-associated habitat; material: dental | place: China | collected 2143 ... | reverse complement strand
ACGACCGTGTGTCGGGCCTCGGTAATCCGAACGGATCGCAGCGGGCACTCAATTTGCTGTTCGCCATCCGCACCATTCAGGAGCGGACGGGCAAAGACCTTGGGGCGACCTTCCTTTCTGGCACCACCATCAGCAACAGTCTGACGGAGCTATATCTGCTCTTCAAGTATCTCCGTCCGCGCGCTCTGGAGAAGCAAGGCATCGGATCCTTTGACGCGTGGGCGGCCGTCTTCGCTAAGAAGTCCGGCGATTACGAGTTCTCCGTCACCAACGAGATCATCCGGAAGGAACGCTTCAGGACGTTCATCAAGCTGCCAGAGCTCTCGGCCTTCTATGGGGAAGTATGGGAGTAGGGAGCAAGGGAAAGCGAGAAAGAGCGAGAGGGCTGATGGGTAGCGACTTTTGCCGCATCCTGCCGAGGCTTGCACCAGAGGGAAAAGGCGAAAAAAAGGAGCTTCAAAGAGGGAGTTCAGTTACCTAATCGTTCCCCTTTTTGCCTTTCGGCAAGAGGACGCAAAATGAGGTAACTAAACCGAGGCTTTTTCTCTTGCATTCAGTGTTTTGCGTAGCGACAAGTATTTCTTTTAAGGTTCCACTTTGTAAGCAACAAAACGATGAAAGAAAAAACGTTGAAGCTGCTCTTTTACCTCAAACGGGGTGCAAAGAGCAAGGCGGGCAAAAGCCCGATTATGGCGCGCCTCAGTGTGGGGCGAACGATGGTGCAATTCAGTTGTAAGACGGCCTGCTCCCCGTCGCTTTGGGACAGCCGTAAGCACAGGCTCGTCGGGAAAAGCGCCGAGGCGGTGGCCGTAAACGCCGAGCTGGACAGCCTACAGGTTAGCGTCTGCCGAGCCTATGAGGACTTGCGGAAGAAGCAAGGCGAGGCTGTAACCGCCGAGGAGGTCAAGGCCTTCGTCTTCGGACTTCAGAGCGACAGCCAAGGCCTGCTCTATCATTTGGAGGAATACCTCGCTCGCTTTCGGGAGCGGGTGGGGGTGGATCGCAGCGAACGCAGGTACAAGTTCCTCCGGGTTTTTCGGGGGCATCTCGCAGCCTTCCTTCGGCATCGCTACCGAGTGAGCGACTTCCCCGTGCACAAGGCGGACAAGGCCTTTATCGAGGATCTCGAGGCCTACTTCGCGCAGGAGAAAGCCTTCAAACTCAACACCACCGCCGGCTATCTCACCGTGCTGGCGTCGTTCCTCAAAGACTTGTACAAAAGGCGTGTCATCGACACCTATCCCTTCATGGGCTACTCCATCCGATGGGACGTCGGCACACCGCGCTACATCACCAAGGAAGAGCTGCGGCGCATCATCGACTTGGACGATTCGCAGCTGGGGAGTTACGAGCTTGTCTCCCGAGACATGTTCCTCTTTTCTTGCTTCACGGGCCTCTCTTACACGGACATTTATCACTTGACGCGTGACCATCTGATTGAGGAGGGTGGAATGACTTGGATCCGCAAGCCGCGCGTAAAGACCGGCCGAATGTGCCACATCCCCCTGCTGCCCGAGGCGTCAGCGATCATCGAGCAGTACAGGGGCATTCACACACGCGCCTTTCGTCACGAACCGCCCGAGGGCTACCTCCTTCCGATCCCCGGCTGCGACACCGTCAATATCCATCTCAAGAAGATCGCCGCGCTTTGCCACATCCCGAAACGGCTGACCTTCCACATGGCCCGCCACACCTTCGCCTCGCAAATGACCCTCGCCGAAGGGGTGTCGATCGAGAGCGTGTCCAAGATGTTAGGACATAGTGAGATCAAGACGATGCAGGTCTATGCTGAGACTTCTCCGGAGCGCATTTTTAAGGACGTCACGCGCATCCTCCCTGCGATCGCCCATTATCATCTAACCAATTAATCCCCCACAAACTCAATGAAAAGTACCTTCTCGATCCTCTTCTACATCGACCGAAGCAAGCCGAGCGGCGAAGGGCTGTGCCTCGTTCGCTGTCGCATCTCGTGCAATGGCCGGACGGCCTCGTTCTCCACCCGGCAACAGACCTCGCCCCATGATTGGCTGGCGAAAAAAGGGAGAGTGGGCCTCACATCCGCGGTGGCGCATGGTGTCAATCATGCGCTGAGTGACATCGAACAACGATTGAATGCACTCTATGAGCGCACGCTCCGGGAGGAGCGATACATCACGGCCGAGTACCTCAAGGAGCAATATCTGCTTCAGGACAAGCCGCGGCAGACGTTCGCCGACATTTACTCGGCTCTTTGTGAGGAGAAGGCGGCCCATAAAAGCAAGGCCACAGCGCGGGGCTTTCGAGACAGCTACAAGAGCTTCGTCCGCTTCCTTGACACGCGCGGGCTGCGGCGCTGTTTGCCCCACGAGGTGGACAAGGCGCTGATAGAAGCCTATCGTCTCTACATGCTGCGCGACTTGGGCTATAAGATGAGTTCGGTGGCCGTCTACCTGAGGCGTCTACACCAAGTCTTCCGGCGGGCGATGTTAGAGGCTGGGCTTCGAGAGGATCCGTTCGACCTGATCGACATCGAGACGCCGGCCTACGAACGCAACGCCCTCAGTGCCGAAGACCTGCAACGGCTCTTGGCTTATCGCCCGCATCGCTCCGTGGACAACCACGTCCGGCTGATCTTCCTCTTGGGCTGTTTCACCGGCTTGGCCTTCTCCGACCTCAAGAAGCTCCGCATGGAAGACGTCTACACGCTCGGCGACGGGCGCCGATACCTCTCCATCTGCCGCACCAAGACGCAAAACGGCAGCATCGTGCCCTTGCTGCCCATCGCCGAGGAGATACTCGCCTACGTGGGGCAGGGGCGTACTGAGGGGCTATGGTTTCGGGAGTTTCCCGTGAACAGCCACTTCAATCGAAAGGTCCGCGAGCTGCTCGTCAAGGCTGGTTGCTCGCCGCACACCGAGGCCAGTTCGCACACCGCGCGCCACACCTTCGCAACCACCATCTGCTTAGAAAACGGCCTGCCCATCGAGACGGTGAGCCGGATGTTGGGGCATCGTTTTATCTCCACCACGGAGTTATATGCCAAGGTGAGCAAGCAGAAGATCGCCCAAGAGATGCGTCCGCTGATGGGCAGCGAGCAGACGCAGAGGCTACGCCGTGCCTTGCAGGTCTGTCCGCCGCGAAAGGGGACGCTCGAGAAAAAGTGACGCTGGCAACTCTGGTTGCTCCAATCCAATTATACAACCTCATATTTCAAAAACACCATGCAAATCATCCTTGTAGACGGTAAGGCTTGGGAGCGACATCGCTCCGCCTTTGCCGACTTTATCTACCGCCTCGAGCGGCTCATTGGCAACCCGCCCGAGACCGACGAAAGGCTCGACAACGACGCCGTGTGCCGCCGGCTGAGCATCAGCCCTCGCACCCTGCAGACCCTGAGAGATACGGGTAAAATCCCCTTCTCCATGGTCGGGCATAAGTGTTATTACAAAGCCGACGACATCGCTGATTTACTGAACTCAAAAGCTGAATGAACGATGGCAGAGCATGCAATCATTACGGAAGAAAGCCCTCAAATGCAGCTGTTTGTCCAGCTCATGGAGGGCGTATTGAAGAAGCTGGAGCGCTATTGCGCCTCGGCCCGCCCCACGCTCGCAGGGGAGGTTTATCTCACTGGCGAGGAGGTTTGCGAGCGGCTCAAGCTCAGCGCCCGCACGCTGCAGGAGTACCGCAGCCGCGGCCTCTTGGCCTTCTACAAAATCGGCGGCAAGATCCTCTACAAACAGAGCGACTTGCAGGCGATGCTCGACCGACATTATAACCCCATTCCCAAGCCATCGGTATGACGATAGAAGAACTACGGCGCGCTAGATTGGCCGCCAAACTGGAAGCGATGGGCGGCTTTGGCGGCTATGCCGAAGCAAAGCGCAAGGCCCAAGCGGAGGCAGAGGCCAAGGTGGAAGAATCGCTATTCTTTGATCCGCCCGCAGACGGTAAGATGACAGCAGAACAACGGCAGGCCGTCTTGACCGCCAAACTGAAAGAACTGGGCGACTATGGCGTCAAACGGCGCACGGTAGAAGAGTCACCCTTCTTTGATCCGCCCGCAGAGATCGAGCTGGAAAGAAGCACGCCTTATCCTCCCCCCGCGGATGAGTCTAAGGAGGAAGTCATTCATCCTCGAACGAAGGCGGATAAGCCAAAGGCGGAAGTTATAGCGACCGCTCCACCCGCTCCGGCTCCTCGAAAGACCAAGAGCTACAAGGAGGATTTGGCCGCATTTCGAGAGACGTACCTCCAACCCGCGCGCATCAGCCACCGCAAGGCGGTCTACGTCTCTGACGAGACCCAGCAAAGGCTAGACTTCGTTGTCCGCCGAATTGGTCTGCGAGGCGCCAGCATCTCGGGCTATGTCGAGCGCGTGCTTCGGGAGCATCTCGACGGGTACAAGGACAGCATCGAACTATGGCGGAAGCTCTGAACACATGCACGCTTAGCGTGCAATGCCCTCCCGAACACTTGCATGTATTGAGTGCAAGTGTTCAGGGTACGGGCACCTCCTATTCTGGGGCCCGGCAAGGTGTGTTTTTGTGACACAAACTGCCGTTTGTACCACGAAAAACCTTGCCTCGGCCGGGGGCGGTTCACTCCAAAGTCGTAACCTAAAAACCTCAAATCGAAATGAAAGACAACAGTCCGCGCTGGGACAATTGGCACGTCCGGCTGCCGGCCCCCGAAGACCAACGAAAAGCCATTGATCTCTTCCGAAAATCAGGCGCGAAAACGAAGTCCGACTTCGTGCGTGCACGCTTGCTGGGGGAGCCTTTTAAGGTGATCGCGGTGGACAAATCAGCCGTCGATTACTACCGCAAACTCTCCGAATTGACAGCGCAAATCCACAAAATCGGCGTGCTGTACAATCAGGCCGTCCGCGCTATCAACTCGTACCATTCTGACCAAGTAGCACGCGTGCTGCTCGAAAGATTGGAGCATTACTCTGCCCGAATCGTCCTCTTGCTGGAAGAGGCCGTCCGCCTGACCATAGACTTTCGCAGCCGATGATTGCCAAGATTTCGTCCTCCAACAGCCTCGCTGCGACGTTAGGATACAACTTCAAAAAGGTGGAAAAACACGAGGCCTCCGTGCTGCTTGTGCAAGGGCTTTTTCAAGATCGGAACGGGAGGTATAGCCGTGCACAGGTGCTCGCCGACATGCTGCGGACGATCCCGGAGCGGTGCCGCACAAAGAAGACGGTCTTCCACTGCTCGCTCAATCCGCACCCGGACGAAAAGCTGTCCGACGAGGCCCTTTCGCGAATTGCCGCCGAGTATATGGAGGCACTCGGCTACGGTGCCCAACCGTACATCGTTTTCCGCCATAATGACATTCCCCGCGCGCACATCCACATCGTTTCGCTGCGTGTGGACAGCGAGGGGCGGAAGATCAACGACCGTTTCGAGCGGCGGCGCAGCAAGCGAATCACTGACGCTTTGGAGGCGAAGTTCGGCCTCCTCCCCAGTGGCCACAGCCAAAAGAAGGAGGGCATTTCTGTCCAACCGTCAGCTGTTGACATTGATGCGGGAGACATCAAGCGGCAGGTCGCGGCCGCTGTAGAGCACGTGCTCGGGCGGTACGCGTTCCAGTCCGTCGGGGAGATGAATCTGCTGCTTGCGCGCTTCCGTGTGACGGCCGAGGAGGTCAAAACGGAGCGGAAGGGTAGGCCCTTCGATGGGATCGTCTACGCAGCAACCGATGCCGACGGACACAAGATCTGCACGCCGATCAAGGCCTCTGAAATCGGTAGGCAGGTCAGTTACGCGGCGCTTCGTCGCCACTTTGAGCAGTCGAAAAGCGTTGTCCGAGAGCGGGCGGGAGCGATCCGCCGTGCGATTGCCGACGTGATGCAGACCTCGCCTGACCGTGCGGAGCTCATCAATCGCATGCGTGGACACGGCATCGAGACCGTGACCCGAATCAACGCTGCCGGACGCCTGTACGGCATCACCTTCATCGACGATGCGAACGGCATCGCAGTCAATGGTTCGCGCCTCGGGAAGGGCTTCGCGGCGAACGTGTTCAATGCCTATTTCGCGGGCGAACCGAATCCGTTCCTCGAAATGAGCTGGCCAAAAGAGAAAGAAGAACAGACGGCTGCGGTGGAGGAACTGACAGAAAGTCCGAACGACATGCCCCCGACGGAGATCGATCTCAGTTTGCAAGTGCACGGCGCCGACCTTCGGGAATTGGCCTTCCAGCGTCGGCTGAGAAACCGCGCCCACGTGCGTTTACGCCGAAAACCGCGGTAGCAAGCCTGAACCCTGAGGGATTCATCCTACTTGAAAAAAAAGTAAGGCTAAACCCTCTGGGTTCAGCCTTACTTTTCAAAAAGGATATCATTCATAAATTGCCGCCTTCATCCTCTAAAACGATACGAGCCAAGCTGGATCCATTATTCAATTTTACCTTTCCACTAACTGACATAGCCGAGATAGGTGTCCTGCTTGTTAGTCCTATCTCACTATTGTTCTTAAAATACTTTTGTATCAGCTGGGATTGCGTCTTTTCCCACATCTTGAACACTTTAAGATTTACGTGTAAGAATAAATAAAAATCAACAATAGCAATCCGATTGTCGTTAATATCACTGTTCTATGCTCTATGCCTAATTTTATTTCACAACAACCTTGCTTGACATTTTTCTCGTTCTTGAATGAATATTTACAACATAAACACCTTGTAGTAAGAGAGGCAAGCCGACCACAGCTGTATGAGGCGCGATAATTTGCCGAAATACAACTGCTCCCTGTATCGAATATAGTACAACTGTACAGGGTGAGGCAAAACCTGCGTTACCGAGATGCAATATGCGGCTATCCGGAGAGACAAATATCTGCATATCTCCAATAGGTTCGTTTCCGACCGTCTCCCAAATAAACACGTCCTTATATTCCGGTGATTTATACACCAGCTTACCGTCATGGTAAAATGCTAAAAGTGTTTCATTGAAAGAACCGGGTAGCATAACGTATATACTGAAAAGTCCTTTCTTACTACCTATCCCCTCAATCCACTCATTCTCAAAAGAGTAATGACTGGTACCTGACATACCTATATAAGTAGATTCAACGATTATTCGTCTGTAGTCCCTGTCATTTATTCTAATCGTATCTGTCTTTTTCACTATATGACGGATTGAGTCATGTTTTTCTTTGAAATCCGCAGTAAACCTGCTCATTGTATAGACGGTATCGCCTTCCGTCACATCAAAATTATATATTAATCCGTCGTGATTATTTTGCAAGGAGTGAAACCATACTTTTTTTTGGGCAGTATCTTCATATAGATAGCCTTGTTTGCGCCATCTTTTTGCTTGCTTATCAACTGTATGATAAAGGATCCAATATTTTCGTCCATTGATTATTGTGTCGCCGTCTAATTTATATATATAGGTCCACCGACCTTCTTCAGATCGTTCTTCCAATACGTTCCATTGCTTATTACCTGCTAACAAGGGGGTGTATTTATATTCATCTTTTCCAAACACTTCCCCCAGTGGCAAAGTTGTAAGCAAAATCAAAAAACAGACTATGTGTCTCATGGTGTTTATTTGCTGATTAATTTCTTAAATCCTAATAAGACACTATTAGCAATCAACTTGTAGACATATAATCCAGTGGCAAAATCAGCGGACGTAACAGTTATCGATCCGCTCCGAACATTCAGATCGAGTAGAACGTTCTTCACCTCTGCGCCGTTTATTGAATAAAATGATATCGCAGCACTTGTTGTCCCTTCTGGTAAGGAATAATTTATTTTGGAACTGTTCTCTATTGGATTGGGGGCATTTTGAGACAAGTACTCTTCTCCAACGATATTATCTCCATAAGAAGATACCGATTTTTCTCCACTTCTAAGTGATACTTGCCCGTTATTTTCCAGCGCCTTGATCTTAACTTGAAGTTCTTTAATTGCTTCAACAAGTATCGGTATAAAACCTGTGTAATTCACAGCATATATTCCATCAGCATCCTGCTCCACCAATTCGGGAAAAAGCTCCTTTATTTCTTGTGACATGAAGCCAAACTCCTTTTTGTAACTGTCTCCATCTGCTACCCTCGACAATGATGATAATGCGGCCTGAGACTCCTCATTGCTAATCTTGCCTTCTGAGAGCATTTTCATCACGTTCTTTCGTTGATCTGTCTCAGATGAGATCTGTTTCTTGTAGAATTTACCATTGAGCTTTGCCAGCTTACTCAAGCACATGCCATTGATATCAACAACGTTTCTCTTCAATCTTTCATCTGAGGTAATCAGCAATCCCTGAGTTGTCCAAACTCTTCCGTTTACTTCGAGAGCATGCGTGATCGGCTTACGACCAATACCAATCTTTCCGCTTTGGTCAATCAATAGCTTGCAGTTACCCCAATTAGATGAACCAAATGGTCTCCAAAAGTTCAAACCATTTTCAGAAAACTCAATTCCCCAATTCGGACCTAAATACACTCCAGGAGAATTGCCCGAAGATGCCCAATTGGTTGGTTTGGGCCCGATAAATAAACGACTGTCTTGATAAAATAATTGTACCTTAACGGAAGATAGACAAAACAACACTAAAACCAAAGCCAAAACGACACGAAGAACATAAAACCTTTTCATAATACAATTTATTAATCTAATAACTGGTTTGGGCTTATGCGATTCATTACAACAAGAGTCTATTCGGGGCTTTCAGTATTAGACGCTACTCATGTCGAGCACAGCTGAGAGAGCAGTGTGTAGCTAAACCCTCGGCCTAGTATATAAAATATTCTACATAAGAATGTCTTGCCTAATAAGAAACGTGCTGCTAGTTAATACTTGCGATTTTATGAGTGTAGACATGTTCACCAACTCTTATCTGAACGAAATAAACACTCCTATTTGCACCAAGAGAAATAGTTGATTTATAACGATTCCCCTTTTGCTGCTTTATAAGAACACCTTGAATATTGAATACAGCTACATCAAATTCTCGCCCGTCCTCAAGTGACACGGTAATTCGTCCATCGGAAAATTGCAGCTTTGTTTTCGGCTCTGCAACTAACTCATTATGCATTCCACTTCCATTACAATCCGAATATTTCGGATTTCGGTAAAGCAATTTATCATTGACATGACAGCACACGAAAGTTGGTATACTAGGCATTGTTGGATAAGCTCGGGATATCATGAAAAATGGAGAACTAATTTCATTCCCAAATCCTTCGATATACCTATAATTTCCAATATGGATTCTCTTATGCTTACAACCATCCTTTAATTCGACGGAATCAATTTTATCCACTTTGCCAAATGGAGCAAGGCCTATTGGTGCAACGCTATCTCCTATTTCTAAAGAGAAATCATAGATCACTGCCTCTTCCAGTTTCAGATATTCTGGATGTACCATTCTCTCATATCCAGGGTAGGGCTTAAACATCACTCTCTTATTCTCAGTGCGAACAAGTCCCTTAGCGTCCTTGTCTATATTGACAATTCTCCACTTCTGTCCGTTGAGCGTAGTATCCCCGTATAACTGGGTTATGCTGAATGGTATCTTAATTCCTTCTTTATTAAAATCCCAATGACATGTCCAAGTCGCATTGTTCGCTTCGAATACATTTATGAATTTATCAGCCGAAACAATTTCCTGCGGACGAAGTGATACTAAGAATAGAAGCGATAATGACACAGATAAAAATATTTTTCTCATGACTGATTGTTTATTGACTGGTCAGTATGAATATAAATTTGTAGTCTTTGAGTTGAGCGTTGCGCATCTCGAACAGATTGGGATACGACTTTGCCATGAAAATCCTCAGAGACGTATTTTGTATAGACGTTCCTTCGCCGAAAAGCATGACGAAAGGTTGCAAGAAGTATGATGGGTCACTTTTATAAGCCGGGGTCTCTATGATTTCTTCATTAATATAGCGAACAACGTCTTGTGTATCGTCCCCGTCTTTTCTATAATCGATTGCTCCGCAAGGCTTCGACGAGACTTTAACAAGCTCTGCGCTTTTATTGATTCTCAAATAAGCATGCGTTCTTACCGACAGCATATCCTCCGGTTTTTGAAAATCGGCCAAGGCACAATTTACCGTAACACTGTCTATCACGTTTTGGAGTGATATTTCAATCTTCTCGTTCTTGCCATAGGTGATTTTCTTGTGTTGGCCGTAGGATAATTCAAAGATGGCGGCCACCTTATCCGTTTTCGGCATCGACACCGAATGCTCTTTCTCGCACCCCGTCGCTACCATCAGTAGTAGGAAGAGGACACTAAACCATAAAATGAATTTCGCCTTCATTTCTCATCATGTTTTTCGTTAATCACAAGCTCCGCTTCCGGATCGATTTATCTCGCTGCGCCTCCGGGGTGCGGTTCCTAAGGGCGCCCAAATAGGTCTGGTGGAGTATCCTCTATAGTTTTCATATAAATAGCCCGTTAAATATTCGACACAAATATAGCATATATAGTTGTAATACGAAAGTTGTTTTCCATAATTCTTGGCGTTTTACTCTCAAAAGATCTCTTTTTTTCCTACAAATCAAACTTTTTATTCGATGAAAAACTTCGCTCTCCCCTGATTCCCGCTTCTCGTATCCTATAGAACTTACAGAGAGGGAAAACTTTCTGATAAGTGATCATTCGTCAGGCGCCCGTCAAGTCTGATATGAACGCAAGAGGAAATGCCCTTCGCCATCGACAGCATTTCGGAAAAGGAAGCTACGCAGTCATCGAAGGGTAGGCTTTCTTACCGTTGTGGGGCTTCCGAAGGATTCAAAACTTTTGCTGTGACGTTTGTCGAAGATTTTGGCACCTTTGCGGGCGAGAAATGAGATGTCTTATGACTACTGCAAAGTAACGAAAGCAGGCGCACCTCGCTCGTTTCTTATTCGTTCCCTTTGGGTGAGTAGAGCAATCAGTATTCACTCATAGACAAGCTCTTAAATCCCCATTCTTTTGTTTTATGGGGAGATTTGCGATTTCCGCACGGCCAAGGACATCGGCATCGACCGTCCGGAGAAGCGCGAGATCCTGCATCACATCCCACCCACGCCCGATCAGGAGGCGTTCATCGGTAAGCTGATGGAGTTTGCCAAGACAGGCGATGCTACGATCTTAGATCGTGCCCCGCTGAGTGAAAAGGAGGAGAAGGCCAAGATGCTTATCGCCACAGATCTCGCCCGCAAAATGAGCCTCGATATGCGGATGATCGATCCGATGAAATACGCGGATCACATCGACAACAAAGCCAGCCATTGCGCCAAGCTGCTCAGCGAGTACTATCGAAAGTATGACGAGCAGAAGGGTACGCAATTCGTCTTCTCCGATCTCGGAACATACAAGCCGGGCGAATGGAACGTGTACTCGGAAATCAAACGCAAGCTCGTGGAGGATTACGGCATCCCCTCATCAGAGATTCGCTTCATCCAAGAATGCAAGAATGAGAAAGCCAAGAAAGCGATGGTAGAGGCCGTGAACCGTGGTGACATCCGTATCGTCTTCGGCTCGACATCCATGCTCGGCACGGGCGTGAACGCCCAGCAACGTGCGGTGGCAGTCCATCACCTCGATATAGCTTGGAGGCCTTCCGATCTCGAGCAGCGCAACGGGCGTGCCGTCCGTAAAGGCAACGAGGTGGCCAAACAGTTTGCCGACAACAAGGTGGACGTGATCATCTATGCCGTGGAGCGCTCGCTCGACAGTTACAAGTTCAACTTGCTGCACAACAAACAGCTCTTCATCAATCAACTCAAGACGAACACGCTCGGCAGTCGCTCCATCGACGAAGGTTCGATGGACGAGGACAGTGGCATGAACTTCTCAGAGTATGTGGCCGTGCTGTCGGGTAACACCGACCTACTCGAGAAAGCGAAGCTGGAGAAGAAGATCGTCACTTTGGAATCGGAGCGGAAGGGCTTCCTTAAAGAGCGCGACACCGCCGCAGCCAAGCTCGAGGAGATCAAGGGCTCTGTCGCCTTCCATTCGGACAAGATCCGGGAAGCCCGGGCGGATCGAGCACATTTTGAGAGCCAGCTACAGCGTGACGCCGACGGTGTGCCAGTCAATAAGCTGTCGATAAAAGGTGTGCCGGACGGTGCAGACATCAAGGCCGTGGCCGCGCGCTTGCAGGAGATCGCGGAGAAAGCGCGCACCGAAGGCGAGTACAACAAGATCGGTGAGATCTACGGATTCCCGGTCATGGTGAAGACGGAAAGCACGGCGAAGGACCTTTTCGATTGCTCCGTCAACCGCTTTTTCGTGCAAGGCCGCAGCGGCATCCTCTATACCTATAATAATGGTCGTCTGGCTGCTGATCCGAAGCTCGCCTGCCAAAACTTCCTGAACGCACTAGAGCGGATCCCGAAAGTCATCGAGACGCACGAGAGGGAGTTGGCCAAGACGAAGGAGCAGATCCCGGTCTTTGAGGCAGCCGCCTCAGGCGTCTGGCGGAAAGAGGACGAGCTACGTACGCTGAAGAGGAACGCGGCGGAGCTGGATCGGAAGATCGCGCTCTCACTTGCACCACCGACGCCGCCGGAAAAAGAGGAGCAGGCAGCGGACAAGAACGTGGTCGGGCAAGGGAATAATGCCCGCTTTCATCAAACGGACAAGGTGGAGCAGGACGTAGCGAGTCGTGTGGTGATTGGGAAGGTGGGATGGAGATAAACAGGCACTTGTTTGCCTTCGCGCCGGCCTCTGCCGAGGCAGGGAAGTTTGCCTGATACAAGAAATAGCGGCGATTTATCCAGTACCCGGCCAAACTTCGCCGGCGGCCGCAGCCGCCCCCAAACAGGCGCCTGTTTACCACCGCGCAGATTGCGTAGCCCCAAACAGGCGC
>ERZ772945.2091-NODE-2091-length-12815-cov-2.418417_pt1 | contig 12815 bp, 12 predicted proteins | sample MGYA00511681_ERZ772945 | MGnify/ENA primary metagenome ERZ772945 (study PRJEB29015, sample SAMEA2737943) | human oral metagenome | biome: human oral; feature: human-associated habitat; material: dental | place: China | collected 2143 ... | reverse complement strand
TCGATCTTCTCCCTCCAAAACACTATTTTCGCAGTATAATGTAATTACTGCTGGTTTGGTGTTATGAGTATACAGCAAATTTGCCGGAATATAAACACCATTTTCGCAGTATTTTTAATTTACCACGAAGGTGGTGTAGGAGAAGGAAGCCTTGCTTTGCAACGAATGTATGGTGTAATTTTTTCTCAAAGCATCTGCCGACACATATTCTTTAGCTGATTTTACAATTTGAGATTTCAAAATACTCTATTTTTTACTATCAACATTCTGCCAATTCTGATGGTCTCTTTGGTGCATGACCGAGGGGGTCCAGTAGGTTCATAAGCCTTTCGTATTCTTCATCTGTAAGTTCTATTTTGGCATTATCAATTGTCGACTATCTCACCAAGAAGCCGAAGATCAACGAGGGCGAGATTCCCCAGTACTATGTGGAAGGCGACCACGAAGCCATCATCCCGCCGGAGAAGTTCGACATGGTCCAACGCAAGATATCCAAGCGCGGCAAAGGCAAGAATTACCACAGCGGCGTGCATCCATTTTCCAGTAAAATCCGCTATGGCCAGCGCAGCTCCTTCTACGGCTCTAAGGTCTGGTACTCAACCGACAAGTACCAGAAGAACATCTGGCGGTGTAATCACAGGTACGATGGCAAGAAATGGCAAGAAATGCGATACTCCCGCACTGACCGATGATAATGTTAAAGCGGCATTCCTCTCGGCGGCAAACAAGCTCCTCCAGACGAAAGCAGAGGTTATCGCCAACGGGAAGAAAATGCTCAGACTGCTTTTCAAGACAGACGAAATAGCATCCAGACGGGACAAGCTGATTGAAGAAGCGCTGGTAGTCGCTAATGCGGTCCAGCAGAACATTGCGGAGAACGCCCGCACTGCTCTCGACCAGGCTGAATACCAGAAACGTTACGACAGCCTTGCCGACCGCTACGACAAACTCAAAGCGGAGACCGATGGACTGAGCGAGAAGATTCAGGAAACGCAGTCACGGAAGGCCGCAGTCGAGGACTTTCTCAAGGCTTTCGAGAAAACACCCGATACCTTGACGGAATTCTCACTGGACGCTTTCAACGGGCTGGTCGACCACTTAACGGTCTACAGCAAAGACGACATCCGGGTGACCTTCCGCAACGGGCAGGAAATCCGGGTGTAAAACTTTTCAAGATCAGAAAAGCACTCCGTAGTTTGAATGCTGTCTGAGTGCTTTTCTACCTCATATGTGTTACCAATAGATATTTTTTGAATGACTATCGTTAGTTATTATGTAACAGAAAGCCTTTGTTTTACTGTATTTATTTCCTATAATATAGTCATTCGTTAGCGATAAATCTTCTGTCTCAACTGCATGGCCAACAGATTGAGTCAGGGAAAGGAGTTTAGCCATGTATACGAATGGTCTGATCATCTCTTATGAAAGCGGCATGAATCATATATTAACTCCCAATTATTGCGAAAGTTCCAGTTACCCTGTTGGGAGCTTGATGTGTCTAATATTTCAGGGAGAGATCCTTTATGATATCAGCCAGATTCTTAAAAACTGTATAAATGCCTGTCCCATGAAAGCAGACGCTCTGACGCAAGACAGCATTGAGGATGCCGAACATTATGTCCTTTCAGCTCTCCTCTATGATGACTTCTATCCGGCTCAACGGATTGCACAGAGCAGTATTATCCGCGTGATAGAACATTACAGAGCTCTTGACAGCCAACATATGTTAAGGCTTCTTCATAAAGAACAGCAAAGATGTAATGAAGTCGAGATGCCATTTACCGATATCGGATTTTCAAACGTCGGCGAATTCCTTCGGCTTTGCTTTAACAATTATAGTATTGATTTGGATAATGCCATTACGTTCTTTACCTCTTTTGCTTCGATACAATCCGGCACAGCGAATGAGCAGGAAATGGCAACTTACGACGAGTTGCTTAAGAGCTTGCAAAACTTGGATATCGTCCCGGGCATTGAAATGAGATCCAGATTGGACGCTTCCGGCAGGATGGAGATTTGCCATGTAATAAACAGCTTCCTCTCCTTTACGGTATTTGAGTTCGCTCATATGGAACATTCTGATGTAGTAATCAAAAAATGCCAGAATCCCGAATGCAGTAAATTTTTTACGGCAAAGAGATTGGATGCAAAATACTGCAGCTTTCCTTCCCCGCAAAATCCATCACGCTTATGTAAGGATTATTATCCTCAGTTTATACACAGGATGAAGCTCAAGAAGAATGATCTGGATCATCTCATTAAAAATGCATATGGCAGGCTCTACAACCAAAGAAGGCGACATCCAGATAAGGCCGAAGAAATATCAAAGATTATCGGCACCCTACAGATCGAAGCCGATGGTAAAAAGCAGGAAGTACTTCAAGGTACCCTACCAAAAAAGGATTTTGAAAAATGGTTAAAAAGTTTAACACCCGCGAAAGGAGAAGATATCTATGAGTGAAGCAATTAAGGCAATGGCTGGAATTTTCAGTGGAAAGGGCAGCACAATTCGACTTGCGATCTTTGGCTCGCTATTCAGTGCGGTAATTTATGAAATCATTGATTCGAGATACGACCTCCGTGCAAAAACGAGTGAAGGAGCTTCTATCTCTCTGACACCCGCAACTGAATGTAAAGGCCAGTCAGAGGATTTGCAAGAGTCGACTTCAGAAAGCATTCCAGTACCGGTGAAATACGAGCAGTCACCTGAGGTAAGTCCATCAGAAGAAACCGACAGGTAATTCAATTAAGTCAACCGCTTGAGATAGTACTCAGGCGGTTGTTTTTTTGTGTTTTGAAATTTACATACTATTACTGTGTGCTGAGATTCTAAAACCGACACTCCTCTTCAATACCGACACCCCTTGGCGTCAAGCGACATCCCTGAGAAGGTTATCGTTAATTTGTATCCAATTTTGCGTCTTGTTTTCCAAGAATTCGAGAGATGCAAGCTTCTTCTGAAACGCCTCCAGATGCTGCTTTCTAGTCTTGATAACTGTCATCTGTTCAATGTCGGACAGTTCTTTCCTTAAATCATCCAGAAACAGCGGATCAATTACCTTATGGATATTTTCGATGGACGTATAATGCATGCCACCGGAGCGGCGTGTTCCCGGATTCAATGTGGATTCGAATACTGCTCCGAAGATGGTTGGACTGGTGTCAAACCAATCAAAATTTCCACTTGCTTCTCTGAGAAGGAGTTCTCGAATCTCGTCCGTAAACATGGGGATCTCGATGTTTTCGTCTCTGAAAAGTCCGCCGTTGACATATGGAAATGCGGCGAATTCCGGTTCCAAATGGGGATCTCTCTCATCCTGTTTCAGATCCATTAACGCGATTCTCATCCGCTCGGTTTTGAAGCTCTGGAGATAATCGTGAAACATAGCCTTTTCTCCAAAGATTCCGGCATCTTCCGCATATAGGCAGAAAACAAGACGGACACAAAGAGCATTTAGACTTCTTAGTAAATGCTCATTCTTTAGATCTTTATACTGTTTGATCAATGCATCATAAAGCTTGCCAACGATTGTTCCGGTTTCTCAAACCGGATATACTCGGTTACATCATCCACTCCAGGAACGTTCTGGAGAAACTGAATCCAATAAGGATGACAGTCCTGTTTCTCATCTCCACCGGATAACCATTTATTAATAATCTGCCGCGCAGCTTCGCGCTGTTCTGCATCTACCATAACCGCGTATTCCCCCTGTCAGTCTTTCTCTTCGAAATCGCCACTCCAACTTACCAGTGCACCAACCATAGTCATCCCCTTCTGTTTTGCGATTCTCTGAAGCTTTATCTTGTTCTCCTTAGAGATGGGAAAGTGTAAGCTGCGCACGCTCTTTACTTGCTGATTCTCTTGCGTTTTCTATTCCAGACATGGATTGACTCTTTCAATGGTTACAATGGATTGAATAATTGATTTTCAATATAGCAAAGACAGCACATGACAACAATGGAAACCAGCTAATCTGTATTGTTCAAACACAGTATTGGAGCGGGTCCCCGAAGGATCCCGCCCCCACATTCAAACATAGAGTCCAATTGATTACAAGAAGCTCTTCCGCTTATTATTTCTTGGTAAATATCAAAGTTAACTGCTCATTGATCTCTTCCATCTCATCCTCACGCATCTCCGGTTGATACTTACGGAGTAAATCACGAAATGATTTCCCCCTCATCTCGACCGGGACATTATCATGTGGCATAAAGCCTGCCATGAGCTGCATTGCCCTGGGATTCTTCGCTAGGCGTAAAACCGGAAGATCAACCGTATATCTTGGTGTGAGTTGCTTATCCGTCACATACTGAATTTCATAATGTCCACTTGCTACAAAGTAGCGGCCATCCACCTCCTTTTGAAGAAGAGAATTCCCTTTATTGGAATATTTCTCCCTTTTAAAGTATGGAAGTTCAACATATGCCTCCGCCCCAAATGGAATATCAAAGGAAAGATATAAATGATTTGGATCTACAATCTTCCAGACGCTGCGATATCGTCCTGCCGGAGAATCGTACTCTGCCTCCAGCTCCTGTAAATCCCAGTGAATTTTTGGAGCGATCAGCGCTTTCTTAAATCCAACTTCCCCCTCCAATTGAGCAATACCTGCAACATGCCGATACATCCACTCCACAATGGAGCCATAAGAATAGTGATTCATTGAGTTCATATCCGTTCCAGAGACTCTCCCATCACTCAAGAGAGAGTTCCAGCGTTCCCAAACCGTCGTTGCCCCAAGCCTAACCTCATTCAGCCAGCCCGGATATCCCTCGTAGAGGAGTAACTCAAAGGCAAGATCAGCGAATCCATGCTCCGTCAAAACATCTCCAAGAAGCGGAGTCCCTGTAAAACCTGTTCTCAGTTGATGGTCGGATGCTGTAAACAAATCCCACAAAGTATCCTTTATCAACTTTTCATTGTCTGACAGATGATACTTTAAGGTCAGAATCATTGCGGTTTGTGTCTGAATACAGCAGCGGCCAGTCGCAGAATAGTACTCCTTTCGAACCGCATCGAATTGATACTCAGATAATTTCAAGAACTCCTCTGCATCTTCCAGTTTACCGAGAATTTTTGCGGCCTTTCCAACAATCTCTGCGCTCGCCGCATAGTAAATACTTGAGATAAACCCTTCATTTGTCGCACCCATTGCATGCTGTGGATCCTGATCCATCGCATCCAACGCAAGCCAGTCTCCATAGCTGAAAGCCGTTCGCCAGCGGAAATCATCTCCGTCATAGCTGCGAACCCAGTTTACCCATGCCTTCATACTTTCATATTGGTCTTCAAGGATTGATCTATCCCCATAGAACTGATATAGGATCCAAGGAATAATGCATGCAGCATCCCCCCATACCGAAGATGTGGAGTGAATTCCTGCGGATGGAATTACATCCGGAACCTTTCCGTCCAGTTGTAATTGCTCCATATACATATCAAAAAGATACTTGGCATAAAAGGCATAGGCATCTGTAAGATATAAGGCAGTTGCTGTAAATACCTGCGAGTCTGCTGTCCATCCCATTCTCTCATCCCGCTGTGGACAATCCGTCGGAACGTCTAAAAAGTTATCCTTTAGTCCCCAGATTACATTCGACAAAAGCCGATTGACGAGCTTATGGCCCGTTCTCATCCTTCCCGTCATCTCAACATCACTATAGATACAAAGTGCCCTGAACTGCTCTTTTTGAAAATTTGTAAGGCCTTCAACCTTAACATAGCGATAACCATAGTAGGTAAAATGCGGACGAACCGTTCTTTTTTTACCATCTGAAACATAGATGAATTCGGACCTTGCCGTTCTCAGGTTGTCATTATAAAAATTCCCCTCCTGCAATATTTCACCGGTCTGAAGGCGAATCTGCGTTCCATAATCCTCCTTTAGATCCAACTCAAAAATTCCTGTGACCTCTTGCCCCAGATCAATGACAAGTTCCCCTTTTGGCGTACGAATGACTTCAACCGGTCTCAAGACCTCATGTACTGTCAGATAAGGACTCATCCGGTCCATGAGCTTTCCTTCCGGCCCTTGGGCAAGAGTCACTTGTTCTTCTGGCAAAAGAGCTAAGGTGTCATCTATATGCTCTCCATCGTAGAGATTGGAAAAAGTAATATTACTAAATGTGAGCTTCCAGTCCTCATCTGTCTTAATCAATTCTTCTGATCCATCCCTGTATCGAATGTGAAGCTCTGCTATCAAATGCCAGTGATCCCCATAGTATCCCTTGTCCTCATGTGCGGTAAAACCAAATCTCCCCTTATACCAGCCATTTCCCATGAGAACAGACAACTTGTCATCATGATTGAGTTGCTCTGTGACATCAATTGTCTCTACCTGCAACCACTGCTTGTAATTGTTAGAAAAAGGAGTCAGATACTCGTCTCCTAATTTTTCATCTCCATAATAAGCCTCATAAAGTCCTAATCCGCATATATAAAGCCTCGCAGAAGCAACCTCGGCTCTTAGCTGAACCTCTCTCTGAAAAATCGGATGCCTCTTCTGATTGTGACAGCTGATCCAGGAAGCCTGCCATGGCTCATCCATCTTACCGGTTTCAAACCATGTCACCTTTGATTTCGCAATCTCGTTTAAATCCGAGGTCACAATAATCTGCACATAATATCGTGTCCTTGGTTCCAGGCGGATCGGAATATCGCTCCCCAAAGAGGACAGATCTTTATCTCCACTGTCCCATAAGAAGGTGGACATATTCTCCTGATCCGAGACAAGAATCCGAACCGTTTTTTGTCTCTTTCCCCTCGCATTTTTTATCTTCCAGGAGATCCGGGTATGTAACATTCGAAAGCCCAATGGGCGTCGAATATGATTGATTCTGACATGATAAATTTCCATAGATAGATTACTCCCTTCTGTAGAATCCACATTTTGATTCTATCCGGTAAATAACCCGGTATCCATGGATTGATCCTCATCTAGTCATGGATTTTTGAATCATCTAAGCTCTTTCGGAAGATAACCTTGACAAATGCGCTTCCTTTTTCGTTATTGCCGATAAACATATGCATATAAGTTCCATACAGAATATAAAGTCTTGCATACGCATTTTTAAGCCCCATACCGCCGATTTTATCCTCGATATTATGATCCAGATTTTTAAGTTTCCCCTTCACACGATCAAAAGCCTTTTGCAATCGAATCAGACTCTCTTCGGAAAATCCCACACCATTATCAAAAACTTCCAGGATATAATACCCCTCTTCATTGATATGGCCCTTTACTACAACTTCGCGAATATCTTTAATTTGAGTAAAAGCATGTGAGACGCAATTTTCAATAAGTTGTTGCAAGAACATTTTCGGAACAAGAATCGACTGCATATCCTCTACAATTGATATCTCAAACACGATCTTATCCTGCCATCTTGCCTGCAGTAGATATATATAGTGCTCCAGCCCTTCGATTTCTTTTTTCAAGGGAACGTATCGTTCTGTGGTATCCGTAGAATAACGAAGCATTTCCGCCAACTCGCTACAGGTATCACAAATCCCCTCACTATTTTCTGCGACCGCTTGCGCGGAGATAATATTAAGTACATTGTAAATAAAGTGAGGATTCACCTGGGCCTGTAGCATGTCAAACTGTGCCTGCAGGCGAAGAAACTCCGCACTGTTTTCCTTGCTGATAGCCTCTCTCAGTCTCTGTGCCATGCGAATATATGCCTTTTGAATATGTACGAACTCTTCGCTGTCATAATTGTGATAATGCAACTCCAGATCTGGAATCGTCTCCAGACTTGTTTGCTCTATCATCCCCTGGATCAAAGATAAGGGCCTGAGAAACCGCCGTATTACTAAAAGCAACAGCAGAATAGAACAGATAATAAAAAGCAGAATACTCCCAATAAAAACAGGCGAAAGTTTCAAGTACGATAAAAGTGCGATCTCTTCACTACAGGAAACCACAATACACACATCACGTTTCTTATCCCTGGAAATCACTGTACGTTTGCGATCTCCCTGATAGCTGTTCTCTATCGCAGAATTCCCACTGGCCGCCATGGATGTTTGATATTTCACAAAATCTGAATCTGTCGCATTCGTAAACAGAATGTCCTTCCCATTTAATAAAATCGTGACAAAAAAACCTTGGGGGATATCGGTCATGTTCATTCCATGATCCTGTTTATTTTGAACTTCCAAATAGCCAAGATTCTCTCCATGGATTTTTTTGACTACAGAATAAACCATTGGTTTTTCTGAATATCCCCAATTATCGGTATGTGGCGCCACCAGAATATTTTTCCCCGGTTTTTTATTTGTGGATGTAATATAAGGGATTTTCGTCAAATCAAAGGACTCGACAATTCTTCCTGTCTGCGCATTCGATGAGCTATACACCTGGCCGAACTCATTATAATAAAGAACCCGATAGACATTTTGTCCCAAATAGTTCAGACGCATCTCACGGGCAAGTGATTTTTTCGCTGTGTTAATGTAATCTGTCGAGTAATGCGGATCTCCTTCATGGCTCAACGCCGTAATCGATTGAAGCATCTCTGGGTTAGAGAGAATAAACTGAATGGAATCCTCCATTACATTATATTGAGCACTGACTTGCCCCAATTTGTTATTCGCGACTTGCCCCATTGCCTGTGTCAACTGCAGTTTGGAGTGATCACTCACAGAATAGATCGAGATCGCCGTCAGTAGCAGAGTAGCCAGCAATGTAAGAAGTAATAACAATGCAATCATCTTTGATCGAAAGGTCCGAAACAATCGACACATATGCATACAGTCCTCCCTCTTTCCTTACTTCTTTTAGGCTAACAGACCCTCATATTCACTTCCACTATTTTGAAAAATCCATGCCTTCTGCCATTATTGTCCATGTATTCCCGGAACATATCCTGTTATCTTTTATACAGTTGATCGAGTTTAGCTCGAAATCTACAATTCCAGGAGGGTATCTATGAGGGCGAAGAAACTAGTATCTATGTTACTTGCATTGTCTTTATCTGTTGGTATGCTCGCCGGGTGCGGGACATCTGGCAACGACAAAAAGAGTGGCCAGGGAGATAAACCCTATACCGGCGTAACCTTAAAAGTCTTGGGTGGCAATATCGAGATAAACTCTACCACCAGGGCAATCATGGATAAAGCAACCGAGAAGCTTGGTATGCAATTTGAGATTGAGATCTCCCCCAGTGGCAGTGATGGGGATAACGTCTTAAAGACCAAACTCGCTTCCGGCGATATGCCCGATATCTTCAACTATAACAGCGGCTCAAAATTTTTATCCTTAAATCCGACACAGTACTTTGCTGATATGACGGATCAAAAAATGACAGCCCGCTTCGATGATAACTTCAAAAAGTGTGTCTCCGTAAATGACAAAATTTATGGTGCGCCATTCTCAACAACACAGGCCGGCGCTATTGTATATTGGAAACCTGATTACGAATCCCTGGGACTAAAAGTTCCCAATACCTGGGACGAATTTCTAAAGAACTGTGAAACACTCAAAAAGGCTGGAAAAACTCCCTGTTATCTTTCCAATGGCGACACCTGGACCACACAGGTTCTTTTCCTGGGTGACAATCATAATGTGATAACAAGCGACCCGAATTTTGCCCAGGAATTCGAGGCTGGGAAAGCAAAATTCGCCACAACAAAAGCCGCTTTGGAGAGTTTCCGAAAATATGAGGATCTTACTTCATATTATAATGCCGACGGATCAGCCGCCAAGTATCAGGATGGCATTGAAGATATGTCTGTTGGAAAAGCCACTCATTGGATTATTCTGACCCAGGCAATTGGAGAAATGATCGCAAAGCACCCTGATTGTGCTGATAAACTCGGTGTATTCCCTATTCCCGGAACGGATGCCAGCAAGACAGGTCTCACCGTATGGGAGCCACAAGCATGGTATGTCAGCAAAGACAGCCAGCAAAAAGAGGCTGCCATGGCCTTCCTTAATTTCTGGTATGAGGATGAAAATGTCAATGAATACGTAAAGGCGATGGGAGCAAACGGTCCCTCCTGTCTCAAGGGCTACAAGCTTCCTGATACCGTATGTCCTGCCATTCGTGTCGACATGCAAAAATACTTCGATCAGGGAAAAACCACCCCCGCACTAGAGTACCAGACCCCTATAAAGGGAAATAGTTGTGAGCAGATCACATCTGCCCTCTCCCTTGGTCAGCTAAATGGGAAAGATGCGGCCCAAAGATACGATGACGACTGCAAGCTCTCCGCAAATCAGCTGGGATTCAATTGGAAATAACCCTTCTACTCCCTGCAGCAGTGGTTTAACCACTGCTGCAGAACCTTTATACACGACAATGGAATACTCGCGAAGTATATATTCCATTGTTATGGAGGACTCCCATGAAAAAAAAATCGAGATATTCCTTTTGGTTTTTAGTCCCGGCGCTGGCTATTTTTTTGATCTTTTTTCTGATTCCAATCATCCAATCCTTCTACTATAGCCTGACCGTGTGGACGTTTGATTCAACGCGTTTCTGTGGACTTAATAACTACATTACTTTTTTCAAAGACAAGTCCCTGAACTCTTCGATTCCTCATACACTTATTTATGCTTTTCTGACGTCAGGCTTAAAGGTAGTGATTGCTTTCTTTATCGCTGTCTTCCTCTGTGGCAAGGTAAGAGCCAAGGGCTTTATCCGCTCTGCCGTCTTCTTTCCAAACCTTGTCTCTGCCATGGCAATCGGGCTGGCCTTCAGCTATCTTATGCACCCAACAAAAGGCCTTTTCAACCACCTGATTACATCCCTCGGACTTCCTGCCATAAATTTCCTCGGCGATGAGAAGCTGGCCCTATTTAGCATCATTGCTGTAGACGTCTGGAAGGGCCTAAGCATCTCCCTCGTCATCTACATTGCCGGCATCCAGTCCATCAATTCCAACTACTACGAGGCGGCTCAAATTGACGGTGCAAACTTTTGGCAGAAAATCCGTTACATCACCCTCCCCTTGGTAGCACCGGCACAGAACTCAATCATCATCCTGTCTCTCATTGGTGGCCTGCGCTCATTTGACCTGATCTGGGCAATGACCGGAGGTGGCCCCGGCTTTTCGACTGACGTCATGGCCTCTGTCATCTATAAGCAGTATGCATTTGGCTTCTATGGACTTTCAACAGCGGGTAATGTCATTATGCTGATCCTGATCTCGCTGATTACATTCCCCCTGCAACACTTCTTAAATAAACGTGAGGAGGCGATTCAATGAATAAACTCAAGAGAGAAGGCCTGATCAGCGGGGTTATAGGGAGTATTTTCACTATTTTTCTCTTCATCGTCCCCTTTTACTTCATGTTTGTGAATTCCATAAAATCATCCGCAGAGGCAAATAAACTCAGCATCGCCTGGCCAAGCGAATTGCATTTTGAGAATTATATCCAGGTTTTAGTGAAAAACAATTTCCAGTTGCTGACTGCATTCAAAAACAGCACCATCCTTACCATATGTTCCGTCATCGGTTTGATCATCTGCAGTTCCATGGCCGGATATGTCATTCAACGCAGACACGACAAGCCTACTCGCGCGATACAGTGGCTTATTATGCTTGGACTGATGATTCCTGCTGCAATCCTGCCAACCATATCTCTTCTTCAGAAAATGCATCTCTATAAAACGATGTTCGGAATGGTTATGATTGAGATTGCTCTGCAACTGCCATTCACCATTATGCTCTACAGGGGCTATATGGCCTCTATCCCCATCGAACTGGAAGAAGCCGCCTGCATCGATGGCTGTGGAAACGCACGAATCTTCTTTGATATCATCCTTCCTCTTCTAAAGCCCATACATGCAACTGTTCTTATTCTGGATGCAGTGACAATCTTCAATGATTTCACCAATCCTCTATATTTTCTTCCCGGCGCCAAAAATGCGACCGTTCAGCTCACCCTCTACAACTACAAGGGCCAGTTCTCAAGTGACTACAATCTGCTCTTCGCAGATGTCATCTTAATTACACTCCCGATGTTGGTTCTCTTTCTCCTCTTCAACAAAAAAATTGTTGCCGGGATGGTTGCCGGATCGGTGAAGGGATGAAGACTGTACATTGTTGTGCTGACAAACATAAGTGGAATAGGAAAAACAATGAGGGGTATCACATGAAGCGTTCAGAGATCAACAAAGCCTTAAAAGAAATGGAAGCCATGATCCGGGAGTACCGGATTGCGCTGCCGCCATTTTGCAATCTGACGCCGGAGGATTGGCAGGGCATGGATCGTGAGTATGATGAGATCAGGGACAATATGCTTGGCTGGGATATCACGGATTATGGTCTGGACCGATTTGACAAAGTGGGATTTTCCCTGATTACTTTGAGAAATGGCAATCCGAAGAAAAAAGAGCAGTATCCGAAGCCTTATGCGGAAAAGCTCCTGTATATCAAAGAAGGACAGATGGCTCCTATGCATTTTCATTGGTATAAAATGGAAGATATCATCAACCGAGGCGGTGGAAATGTGCTGATCCGTGTATACAATTCTACGCCGGAGGGCGAGTTTGCCGATACGCCAGTGACCGTGCATTGCGATGGACGTGCCCATACAGTGCCCGCAGGAACCCAGGTACGGCTGACTCCGGGACAAAGTATCACGGTTTTCCAGAATATGTACCATGATTTCGAACTGGAACCGGGAACCGGCCCTGTGCTGCTGGGAGAAGTTTCCATGTGCAATGACGATGAGCACGACAACCGCTTCTATGAACCAATTGGAAGATTCCCGGAAATCGAAGAAGATGAGCCGCCTTATCGCCTGCTCTGCAATGAATATCCAAAGTGGGAAGATGATTGATAAGAGAGCTTTCCAGTGGTT
>ERZ772945.2087-NODE-2087-length-12843-cov-33.499296_pt1 | contig 12843 bp, 9 predicted proteins | sample MGYA00511681_ERZ772945 | MGnify/ENA primary metagenome ERZ772945 (study PRJEB29015, sample SAMEA2737943) | human oral metagenome | biome: human oral; feature: human-associated habitat; material: dental | place: China | collected 2143 ... | reverse complement strand
TACCTTCCAAATCATGATCCAAGGCCTTACCGATATCATGAATCAAGCCGCCGCGGCGTGCCAAGTTGACATCGACGCCCAATTCGGCCGCCATAATGCCGGCCAGCTGAGCCACTTCAATGGAGTGACGCAATACGTTTTGACCGTAACTCGTGCGATACCGTAACCGACCGAGGGTTTTGATGACTTCCGGATGAAGGCCGTGAACACCTGCTTCATATGTAGCCTGTTCCCCGGCTTCGCGAATCTTCTGGCTTACTTCTTTACGAGCTTTTTCAACCATTTCTTCAATGCGTGCCGGATGAATACGCCCGTCGACAATCAGTTTTTCCAAAGCCAGTCGAGCCACTTCACGACGAATGGGGTCGAAACAGGACAAAATAACAGCTTCCGGCGTATCGTCAATAATCAAATCAACGCCCGTCAGTGTTTCAATGGCCCTTATATTACGGCCTTCACGACCGATAATGCGACCCTTCATTTCATCATTAGGCAAGGATACGACGGACACCGTCGTTTCCGCTACGTGATCGGCTGCACATCTTTGAATAGCCAAGGAAATAATTTCCAACGACTTCTGTTCCGCTTCTTCTTTGGCTTCGTCTTCAAGAGACTTAATAAGCTGAGCCGTTTCGTGCTTGATTTCCGTCTTTACGTTGGCCAAAAGCAACTCTTTCGCATCGTCGTAAGAAAGTTCGGAAATTCGTTCCAACTCTGCCAGTTGCTGTTCATGTAACCGGTCAATCTTTTCACGAACCTTCGTAATTTCTCCTTCTTTACGAAGTAAAGCTTCTTCCTTCTTTTCCATCGTATCGAACTTCTTGTCCAAATGCTCTTCCTTCTGATTGAGGCGACGCATTTGGTGCTGCAGTTCACTGTGTCGTTCTTTATAATCACGTTCCGCTTCACTGCGTAAGCGTTGCGCTTCTTCTTTACCTTCAAGAATCGTTTCTTTGCGCTGTGCTTCCGCGTCTTTTTTCGCCGCACTGATAATGCGAGCCGCTTCCGTTTCAGCGCTGCCCAATTTACCTTCAGCGATTTTCAGACGATAGAAATAACCGGCCCCGAGACCGGCCGCACCGCAAATTACAGCTGCCACAATAATTTCCGTCATACTCCGGTTCACCTCCTTTTCATTAAAAAAAGCCGAACTTGCGTCCGGCTTTTTTAGTATGAGTCTTTTCTCAATTCATCATTTTTCAAAAAACCATGATTACATATTATTTCCAGCATACACATACCGGTTATAATTATTGTAAAATTTTTTCAGTCGTCTGTCAAGCTGACAAAGTCCTCTAACGCCGCTCGTACAGCCTTTCCCGAAAACCCCCGGTTTTGCAGATAACGAATAATTTTCGGCTCATTGTCACGACAGTTTTTAAATTTTTTGGCAACTAAAGCCAGGGCTACTGGCACCTCATCGTAGGCTTCCGTCTCCTCGGGAACGGGTAAAAATCGCAGACGCAATTTATTACAAATATAAGCATGCCCGTATTGTGCTTTTTGAGCATAATAGCGGTATACGCTTTCAGCCAAGCGATGATCATCAAGAAACCGTTCGCTTTTAAGCTTTTCCGTCACTTCATCAATGATGTCATCCGTCACTTCGCGGCGTCTTAACTTGCGACGCAACTCTTCTTCACTCAAAAAACGCACGTTTAAGAACCGTAGGGCCGCCCCGTAGGCTTCCTTATATTCCATAGTTCTTATTCATCATCCGAAGCATGAGGCACGTCAGTCAACACTTCATCAAACTTTTCCGGTTCGGCTACGAGGGTATCGCGAATGATCTGTTCGATTTCAGCAGCCACATCGGCATGTTCTTTTAAGTAATTCTTAACATTTTCCTTACCCTGACCGAGACGTTCTCCCTTATAGGAATACCAGGTGCCGCTCTTTTCCAAAATTTCCATGGACGATCCCAGGTCAAGAAGAGTTCCCTCTTTAGATATCCCCGTGCCGTACATAATGTCGACTTCACAATTGCGGAAAGGCGGAGCCACCTTGTTTTTAACCACTTTAATGCGAGCTCGGTTACCGATTACATCCGTACCGGACTTAATGGCTTCTCCTTTGCGGATTTCCATACGCACGGAAGCGTAAAATTTCAATGCACGGCCGCCCGTCGTCGTTTCCGGATTGCCGAACATGATACCTACTTTTTCACGCAACTGGTTGATGAAAATAACGATGGCCTTAGACTTGGAAATGATACCCGTCAACTTACGCAAAGCCTGGCTCATAAGACGAGCCTGTAGCCCTACGTGAGAGTCGCCCATTTCACCCTCGATTTCCGCCTTCGGTACAAGGGCTGCTACGGAGTCGACGACGATGATATCGATAGCCCCGCTGCGCACGAGTTCTTCCGTAATTTCCAGAGCCTGTTCACCGTTATCGGGCTGGGAAATGAGAAGATCCGCCGTATCGACACCCAAATGACGGGCATACACGGGGTCCAACGCATGTTCCGCATCGATAAAAGCGGCAATACCGCCGGCCTTTTGTGCCGAAGCAATGGCATGCAAAGCCAAGGTGGTTTTCCCCGACGATTCGGGGCCGTAAATTTCGATGACACGACCGCGCGGATACCCGCCGACGCCGACTGCCAAGTCAACAGCCAATGACCCGGACGAAATGACCTCCAGATTCATTTTTTCAGCCAAATCGCCGAGACGCATAATCGCACCCTTACCGAAATCTTTTTCAATTTTTTTCATAGCATTTTCCAATGCCGCTTGTTTCGCTTCCATGTAGAACCTCCTTACAACCGTTCCCTCATATATTGCAACAAATGGTAAACCGCCTTCGTAGCGGCTCTTTCTTTTACTTCTTTGCGATCGCCCGGAAAGACACTCTTATAGACGACCGTCCCCTGCGGCCCGGCTACACCGAAATAGACAAGCCCCACCGGCTGTTCATCCGTACCGCCGTCGGGACCGGCGATACCCGTCGTACTGACAGCTACATCACTGCCGTACAGAGTGCGACTTCCTTCAGCCATGGCCGCCGCCGTTTCTTCACTGACAGCCGTATAGGTTTGCAGTATTTTTTCAGGAACACCCAACAACTTCGCCTTAATTTCATCCTGATACGTTCCTGCGGAACCCAGAAAATAAGCGGAACTTCCGGCAATATCCGTAATGTACGCACCGACCAGACCGCCCGTACAGGATTCTGCGGCACTGACGGTCAACCCTTTTTTACGGGCCGTTCGTCCCAAAGCCGCCGCAATCGGTTCGTCATCGTACGTAATAATAACATCTCCCAACCGTTCAGCCAACTTTTCTTTCATCGGTTCGACAAGGTTTTGAGCGGCTTCTTTCGTCTCTCCCTTAGCCGTAATACGGATTTCCACATAACCGATGCGGGCATACATGGCCAAAGTCGGCTCCGACTGGTTCTTGACAAGATCCATAATCGTTTCTTCAATGCGTGCTTCACCCATATCGTAAATTCTCATATACGACGAGTAAATGTAGCCTTGTGACCCGAAACGTTCATATAGCCACGGCTTTACGCTATGATCGAAAACCCACTTCATTTCCGACGGCGGTCCCGGCAAGTGAATGAGAACCTTGCCGCCCTTGTACAAAGCCGTTCCCGGTGCCGTCCCCGCCTCGTTGTTCAAGACATCCGCACCTTTGGGGATCATGGCTTGGCGGCGCTGGTTTTCCGTCAAATCCCGCTCAGGATGACGAAGTTTAATCCACGCAACGACACCTTCCATTACGTCTTCACGAAACTCAAGAGGTGCATCCGTCACTTCGGCACCGATGATTTTCGTCATATCGCCCTGTGTCGGTCCGAGACCGCCTGTCGTTATAACCATATCGGCACGACCCAGAGCCGTTTCCAGAACCTGCTTCATACGCTGAGGATTGTCGCCTACCGTCGTATGGTAAATAACGGAATACCCCATCGTATTAAGCTGTTGTGATAAATATTGAACATCTACATTGCTTATTTCACCGAGCAATAGTTCCGACCCGGTCGTTACCAATTCAACCAGCACAGCTTACACCTCGATATTAAATGCGTTCAGCAATGACATCATAGGCAAACCCTTGAACAACGCGTACGGGAATGATGTCTCCTTCTTTTAGTCCTTTTGCGTCTTCTACATACGTCAAGCCGTCTACTTCGGGAGCCTGAATATCCAGACGACCGACAGCCTGCAAATGACCGCTTTCGTCCGTCAATTCCTCAACGATAAAAGGATGGACGGAGCCTTCCAGGTCGCGATTTCGTTCTTCCGACACCTTGGCTTGAATAGCCATAAGCCTATGATATCGTTCTTCCTTCACCTCTTCGGGAATCTGGTCGACCATAGCCGCTGCGGGAGTCCCTTCTTCCTGTGAATAGGTGAAAACACCGACGGCATCGAACTTCGTCCGTTCCACAAAGTCGCACAGTTCCTGAAACTCTTCTTCCGTTTCTCCCGGAAATCCGACAATAAACGTAGATCTCAATGTCAGCTTGCGACCGTGAGCCGTAAGCTTATCTATCAGTTTTAAAATATCGGCCTGACTGTCCCGTCGATTCATGCGTTTCAACACGCTCTGTGAAATGTGTTGTAACGGTAAATCGACGTAAGGACAGATTTTGTCTTCCTTAACAATAAGTTCCGTCAATTCATCCGTAAAGAAATGGGGGTATAAATAGAAGAGACGAATCCATTCAATCCCTTCTATCTTAACTAATTCACGCAACAAGTCGGGCAAGAGGGACTTTCCCGCCAAATCGAATCCGTAACTCGTCGTATCCTGTGCAATAAGATTGATTTCCTTCACCCCGCCGGCGGCGAGTTGCCGCACTTCCGCCGTTACGGATTCGACAGTTCGACTGTACAAGGGTCCGCGTACGTGCGGAATGATACAGAAGGTACAACCGTTATTACAACCTTCCCCGATTTTGACATAGGCACTGTACGTGGGCGTCGTCAAAACACGACTCGTATTCTGGTCGTACAAATGACTCACATCGTCCATAAAGCAAGCCCGTTTACCCGTCTTAACCGCCGTAACGGCTTCCCAAATTCGGTCCCATGAACCGGTGCCCAAGAGGGCATCTACTTCGGGCAACTCTTTCAACAACTCTTCCTGATACTGCTGACTGAGACACCCCGTGACAATGAGAATCTTGCACCTGCCTTCCGTCTTATATCGGCCTGCCTCGATAATGGCGTCAATAGACTCTTGCTTAGCTTTTTCAATAAACGTACATGTATTGACGATAATAATGTCGGCCTGCGCCGGATCGTCGGTCATGCCCATGTGTTTATCCTTCAAAATCCCCAGCATGACTTCCGTATCTATTAAATTCTTCGAGCAGCCCAAGCTGACAAAGGCAATCTTCTCCATTACGTATCCTTTCCGAAGCGGACCGTTCTGATCCACCAATCTTGCAATTCTTTTCGTTGTTCGTCATTGTAATGCTTCGTCGTCATAAACAAAACGGGGTCTTTTCCCTTCGAATCCTGACGTTGCGGCAAGGTCGAAAAAGCAAAGTTATAGTACAAGCGGTTTTTGCTCAATATATCGACAGCTTCGTTGGACAAAAGCCAATCCGTAAAGACGGCGGCCAATTCTTCATCTTCGCACCAACGCGTAACAGCTGTTCCCGTCAACCAGTACGATGTCCCGTCTTGAGGATACACATCGAATACGGGAGCTCCGTCAAAACGATATTGCCGTTCCGTCAGAGCATCGATAATGCCGACCTGAACTTCTCCGGATGCAACGCGATGCATGACGGGAGCCATGGTTTTAGAATAAGTGCCGATGCGTTCCTGCAGGCTGCGAAAATACAGTGCCGACCGCTCGCTGCCGTGTACTTCTACGAACTCGCAAAGAAAGTCGCCGCCAATATCCGTTGCCGCCAAATCGGGAAAACTGATACTGATAGTCGAATCTGTCAATAAGTCGCTCCACGTATTGATATTATTGCCGCCCATGGCATAATAATCACGATTAACTACAAACAATAAAGGATCGTACCACAATCCGGTCCAAGCATTTTCATCGTCCTTCAAATAAAGAGGTACCGTTTCCGTCGCCTCCGATGAATAGGGAATAAAACATCCCTGAATCTGACCTTGGCGAAGTGTATCTTCCGACGCAATGACCACGTCCGGCGTCATGCGTCCCTGCACGGGCTTTTGCAAGGCCCGTTGCAAGCCGTCTTCCGACATGGACACCATTTGTACCCGCAAATGCTTGGACTTGTAAAAGGCTTCGGCCAAATCTCTGTTCACGGCAGTAGGCATATCCGAATACACGACAAGATGCCGCTCTTTAGCATACATTTCCTGAGTAGCCAACTGCTGTTGCCGTTCTTGCTGTATATATACGCCTACTGCCAAAAACAGTCCTATGAACACAATCATGCCTATGAACGTGAAATATCGCTTCATCTGATTATCTCCTTGCAGTCTTCCGATTTTGTGAGAACCGGCCGCCTTGCCGCCTTGTTCCCTTGACGGAATTCGTCCTTTCCGACTGTCTGCCTTCGCTTTTGTGTATGTCCTGCCCTTGAGAGGTGCGGGACTGGCGAGCTCCCTTATAATCCCGTCTTTCTTTCGCCTCCGCCTTGCGGCGCGGTGCAATAAGACATTTCGGTCCGAAGCCGATGAGATCTCTTCTTCCGGCAAGGCACAACGCTTTATGAACCGTATCATAATTAGCCGGGTTCTTATACTGCATAAGTGCCCGTTGCATAGCCTTTTCTTCCTGTCGCCGTGCCACGTAAACCTTCTCACCCGTCAAGGGATTCATTCCCGTATAGTACATAGCCGTCGACAAACTTCCCGGCGTAGGAATAAAATCCTGTACCTGTTCGGGCTGCATATGCATATCTCGTAAAAATTCGGCTAACGTAACGGCATCTTGTAAGGTACAACCGGGATGACTGGACATGAAATACGGTACGAGATATTGCTTTTTACCCAATTCCCGATTGACGTCGTCAAAAACGGCTTTGAACTTATAAAACGTGTCGATACCGGCCTTACCCATCATATCCGTCACGTGTTTAGCCGCATGTTCCGGTGCCACCTTTAGCTGGCCGCTTACGTGAAACTCGCATAATTCTTTAATAAACTCACGATTGTTCGGATCTTCCAACAAATAATCATAACGCAAACCCGAGCGAACAAATACCTTTTTGACCTTCTTAACCTTGCGAATTTTACGCAACAAAGATAAATAATCGGCATGAGACGGATCCAATCGCATACACGTTTCACTGCCGATACAATGCTTATTGCGACAAGCTCCGGCCGTCAATTGTTTGCGACAGGCTACGTGTCTGAAGTTAGCCGTCGGCCCGCCTACGTCATGAATATATCCTTTAAACCCTTCCAACGTCGTCATGTGCTCCGCTTCGCGAATGAGGGACTCATGACTGCGGTGCTGAATAATTCGTCCCTGATGGCTGGCAATAGCACAGAAATGGCAATGCCCGAAGCAGCCGCGTTGACTCGTCAGACTGAACTGAACCTCCTGCAGAGCCGGCACGCCGCCGTCTTCATCGTAATCGGGATGCCAACGACGCGTAAACGGCAATTCGTAAATAGCATCCATTTCCGCCGTCGTCAACGGTTCTGCCGGCGGAGTCTGCACGACAAACCGATTTTCAGACGGTTGAATAATCGTCTTTCCGTAAAAAGGGTCTTGCTCTTCATATTGAATTTTAAAAGCTTCGGCAAATTTATGCTTATCCGCCTTAACCTCTTCATAAGAAGGGCAGAAAACGGAATCCTTAATATTCGGCATCTTGCTCGTCACATAACAAATGCCGCGAATATTGTACATTTCCGCCGTCGTCTTGCCTTCCGCCAGCGCATCGGCTATTTGAGCTACCGAATGTTCACCCATACCGTAGCTCAGGATATCGGCCTTACTGTCTAGCAGCATGGAATGCCGCACCTTATCGGACCAATAATCGTAATGAGCAAATCGTCTGAGACTCGCTTCAATCCCTCCGATAATGATGGGTACGTCTTTATAGGCTTCACGCATGCGGTTGGCGTATACAATCGTTGCTCGTTCGGGACGCCGGCCGGCCTTCCCGCCCGGCGAATAACTGTCCGTATTGCGGATTTTCTTGGCTGCCGTCTTTTCACTGAGCATAGAATCAAGGTTTCCCGCCGTAATCAGAATACCCAGCCGCGGCTTGCCTAGGATCTTAAAAGCCTCGACATCGTGCCAATCCGGTTGAGAAATAAGGCCTACACGATAACCGCGAGATTCCAACATGCGCCCGATCAGAGCCGCTGCAAAACCGGGGTGATCCACATAGGCATCCCCGTTGACATATACAAAGTCAAGCTGATCCCAGCCGCGTTCTTCCATATCCTTACGACTTGTTACCAAAAATTCCGTACTCATCGTCTACCTCTAAACAATTAACCATACTATGAGGAGAATAAACAAAATCACGCCTATGATAATCGTAATCTCCGGCCAACTTACAACCTTGCGCCGACGCCTACGTCGTCCTTTTCCGCTTTCCACGGCGGTAGGAGCCGCTTTTTGCAAAAGAACCGGTTCACTCGGTCCGTCGTATTGAGCCACGAGTTCTTCCCCGTCCATGCCCAAATAGGAGGCATAGGCACGGATAAAGCCCTTGACATATACCTCTCCGGGAATGGCGGCGAAGTTTTCCTCTTCCAGGGCGGATAAATACTTCGTTTTAATATAGACGGCCTTGGATACTTCCGTCAACGTACGACCTTGAGTTTCCCTCTCGGTCCGCAATATATTACCGATTGAAGACAACTTATTTATCCTCCGTTATTTCCTCGGCGCCTATGAATGCGAAAAATACTTTTCCTGCACCTCTTCAGGCGTCATCAATATATCTCTGGCCTTACTGCCGTTGGACGGCCCGACAATATGCATGGCTTCCATCGTATCAATCATGCGTGCCGCCCGTGAAAAACCTATGCGGAAACGGCGCTGCAACAAGGATACGGAAGCTTGCTGAGTTTCCATAACCATCATAATAGCCTTGTCCATAAGCTCGTCTTCAAAGAAGTCGTCTTTACCGCCGTCGTGAGATGCCTCCTGCTGAGCCGCTTCGACCGCTTCATTGTATTGAGGACGTCGTTGCTCTTTAATGTATTCCACCAACTCGTCGATTTCTCCGTCCGATACAAAGGCGCCCTGTACGCGTACGGGTTTGGAAGCGCCCATGGGATAAAAAAGCATATCTCCTTTACCGATGAGTTTTTCCGCTCCGGCCATATCCAAAATGGTACGCGAATCGATTTGACTTGATACGGCAAAGGCAATACGACTGGGTACATTGGCCTTAATAAGACCGGTAATGACATCCACGGACGGGCGCTGCGTAGCTAACACCAGATGCATACCGCAAGCACGAGCCTTCTGTGCCAAGCGGCAGATGGAATCTTCCACGTCACCGGCGGCAGCCATCATGAGATCCGCCAATTCGTCGATAATAATGACTACATACGGCATGGCTTCTTCCGGATTGAGTTCATTATATCGCTTAATATCACGCGTCTTCGTCAAGGCAAAGCGCTTATACCGATCATCCATTTCCTTTACGGCCCAACGCAAAACATTGGCAGCCTTCTTCGGATCCGTAACGACAGGGGTCATCAAATGAGGAATCCCGTTATAGTTGGACAGTTCGACAACCTTCGGGTCGACGAGAATCAACTTTACGTCTTCCGGCCGTTGCTTAAAGAGAATACTGGAAATAAGGGTATTAATGCACACGCTCTTACCCGACCCGGTAGACCCGGCGACGAGCATATGGGGCATCTTCGTCAAGTCGGCTACAATAGGCGTGCCGGCAATATCCTTACCTAAGGCTACGGGCACGCCGCCTACGGAGTTTTTAAAAACATCCGTATCGAGGACATCGCGAAGGCAAACAGGCGTAACCTTCTTATTCGGCACTTCAATACCCACGGCAGCCTTACCGGGAATGGGCGCTTCTATACGAATATCCGTCGCCGCCAGCTTCAAGGCCAGATCGTCGGCCAGGTGTACGATTTTGCTTACCTTTACACCCGCTGCCGGTTCCAATTCGTAACGCGTAACGGCCGGTCCCCTGCTGGCCGTCAACATCTTGGCGTCAATATTGAAACTCTTCAACGTATCCTGCAAGATCTGTGCATTTTGGCGCACTTCATCGCTAAGACCTTCTTCAGGCGGATTGCCGCGGTGCAAAATAGACACGGACGGCAAACGATACGTCTTTTCACCTACAGCCGTCGGCACGGCCGTCTGTCCCTTGGCGCCCACTTCGACCGTCCCGGCTGTCAGCTCCGGCTCCATAGGTTTTATATCCGCTACGGGAGGCAATGACGGATCTCGAGGCGGTACGGAAGTATACGCACCGGGTGCGTCCGTCGTAACAATTTTATGCTCTACGATGCCGTTTCCGGGTGCCTTGGGCATGACTTCATCTTCTTCAGGTGCGGGTATGTCTTCATCGTCCGGCACAGGTACGCTTCCCTGCGAGTCCTCTTCATCACAGGGAGTCCCATATTCATCCCCGAAGGAGCCGTCATCTTCGCCACCGCTGTTATCCGTGTAGTTCGACTCGACGTGTGACGAAGAACTTATAGACGGCGTTTCTATACCTTCCCCGTTATCTTCAGCCGCCCCTTCGGCAGTTACAGCCGTTGCCGCCCCTGCAATGCCTTCACCTAAAGCGTCTTTTTCCTGTTCAACGTCAAAAATCTTCCGTTCCTTGTGACGTTGCCACGATTCCTGCACGGAATGCGACGCCGTCTGAATACCGGCTACCGCTTTTTCGGAAACATGTGACACGCCTTCAGCCGTCATCTCCTGAGCAAGGGCGACGGGTTTGGAAAGAGAAACTTTCTTCCAAATCATAACCGTACCGATGAGGACGACGATAAGAGCCAAAACGGCTCCGAAACCGCCGAACCAACTGCGCAGAAAAGCTGCCGACACGGCTCCGAAAAGACCGCCACCGGCACGCAGTGCCGGGGGAACGAATTCTTCACCGGGATTGGTAAAGATAACATGCCACAGGCTGAGCAATAACTCGAAAACGACAGCTCCCATGAGCCAGTTTCGCGTAAAAGGCAGGGCCTTTCTTTTCACGATGTACTGCAATCCGGCCGCTACAAGCATTAAAGCTACAAGCATCCGACCCGTACCGAAGGCATATGCAAAAATATCATCCAATGACAGACCGATATTGCCCGTATCGATACCGGCCGTACCGGCCGCTACGAGAGCGCCGATAACAACCAGAACCAGTCCCCACAACTCATACTTCATCCACGACATGGTGCCGCTTTTTTTACGGCTCGTCCCCGTTTTGGATGTCGTCCGCTTGGTCTTGCTTCTTGCCGTTCCTTTTGTTTTACTTCCCGTCGTTCCTGTAGTACTTCGCCTTTTTCGTTCGGCCAACGTTCTTCACCTTCCATTGCACACACACATTTCATCAAAACCGTTCATTTGTTTGGTTTCAAATCCATATAGAAAGCCGCCAAGCTAACTTAGCGGCCGAATAATCAATGATTATAATTCAAAAAAAGAGCCCCACCATGCCGTCTTAGCCGAGTTTTGAGCCTGCCTGAGCAGGTGGGTGTCCTCCTATAACGCTTAACAGTCCCGTGTAGGCATTGTTTTGCCGCCATAGAGCCCGGACTCCCGATGTAAAAGTGTTGGTTCAAAACATCGAGAACTTTTTACGCACACAGTAGGGTTTCTCTTGGTTACAGTATATCAAAACGCACAAAAAAATCAAGGTCATAAGGCCGTTTCTAAAGGATTCGACCGTTATGACCTTGAAACTCTGTAAATGACTTATTCAGCCGGTTTAATGACGTCACACTTCATATACGGCCGCAATACTTCCGGCACGATAACGGAGCCGTCAGCTTGCTGATAGTTTTCCAAAATAGCCGCTACCGTACGTCCTACTGCCAAGCCGGACCCGTTCAACGTATGTACGTATTCGGGCTTCGATTTGGCATCGCGACGGAAACGGATATTGGCACGACGTGCCTGGAAGTCTTCCGTATTGGAGCACGAAGAGATTTCTCTGTACTTACCTTGAGCCGGGAACCACACTTCCACGTCGAAAGTCTTGGCTGCCGAGAAGCCGATATCACCCGTGCACAGGCAAACAACGTGATAAGGAAGTTTCAGAGCCTGCAAAATAGCTTCGGCGTTGTTCGTCAACTTGTCCAATTCATCATAACTCGTTTCAGGAGCTACGTATTTTACCATTTCTACCTTGTGGAACTGGTGCTGACGAATAAGGCCGCGCGTATCGCGACCGGCCGAACCCGCTTCGGCACGGAAGCAGGGAGTCATGGCCGTCAAATATACGGGCAACTTATTACCGTCAATAATTTCTCCGCGATAGTAGTTGGTCAACGGCACTTCCGCCGTAGGAATCATGAACATTTCCTGTCCTTCAATGCGGAACATATCTTCATAGAATTTCGGCAACTGACCGGTTCCCAACATGGAATCACGGTTGACGATATACGGAGGAATGACTTCCGTATATCCGTCCACTTCCGTGTGCATATCGAGCATGAAGTTGTATACGGCCCGTTCCAAACGAGCCCCGGCCCCGAGGTAGAAATAAAAACGCGACCCTGCTACCTTACCGGCTCTTTCCGCATCAAGGATACCCAAATGTTCGCCGATTTCCCAATGATTCTTCGCTTCAAAGTCAAAGGTCGTCACGTCGCCCCACTTACGAACTTCCGGGTTGTCGCTGTCATCATTGCCTACGGGAACGGACGGGTGGCACATGTTGGGAATCATGAGCTGAACGGCCAACATCTGTTCTTCCGCTTCCTTAACCTTACCGTCT
>ERZ772945.2083-NODE-2083-length-12861-cov-22.145869_pt1 | contig 12861 bp, 10 predicted proteins | sample MGYA00511681_ERZ772945 | MGnify/ENA primary metagenome ERZ772945 (study PRJEB29015, sample SAMEA2737943) | human oral metagenome | biome: human oral; feature: human-associated habitat; material: dental | place: China | collected 2143 ... | reverse complement strand
GGCCTGCCCGCCTCCGGCGGGACCGGTGGGACCGCCGGAACCGGCGAGGCCGGGGAGGCTGGCGAGGCCGCCCAGCCCGCGGGACCGGTCCTGCTGGCGCTGGCCGCGAAGGTGGGCACGACCCGACTCATTGACAACGCCCTGATCGACCTGCGGTGACCCGCGGCCCGGCCTTCCGGGCCTCCGCGGCCGGACCGTCGTCGTCGGGCCTCCGCCGGCCCGGTCGCCGCCGTCGTGCCGACGGCCTGTCGAGTCAGTCACCATCCGGGTCCCGGGCTTTGGCGGGGCCCGCCTGCCCGCCTAGCCTTGCTGCGATGACCTCACGCCTGCGGACGATGATGACGTCCAAGATCCACCGCGCCACGGTGACCCAGGCCGACCTCGACTACGTCGGCTCCGTCACCGTGGACGCCGACCTCCTCGACGCCGCCGACCTCCTGCCGGGCGAGCGCGTCGACATCTGCGACTGCACCAACGGCAGCCGCCTGTCCACCTACGTCATCCCAGGCGAGCGCGGGTCGGGGCGGATCTGCGTCAACGGCGCCGCCGCGCACCTGGTGGACCCCGGCGACATCGTCATCCTCATCGCCTACTCCCAGCTGGACGAGGGCCGGGCCCGCACCTACCTGCCGCACGTCGTCTTCGTGGACGAGCACAACCGCATTGTGGAGCGGGGCCGCGAGCCCGGGCAGCTTCCCGCCGACTCCGACGTCGCCCGCCTCCAGGGGCTGGCCCCCTCCGGCATCACCCTCGCCGCCGCCCGCGGCTGATTGCCGGCCGGATCCGACTCTCGGTCTGCGCGACGCACTCGCCCTGGTTAGAGTGGTGAGCATGCAGGCCACGGATATCTCTGAGCTCGAGCTGTATACGCGTCGCGAGCTGACGCTGGACGACGCGCGCGCGGCGGCTCCCGAATTCATTATTGAGGGGCACGACGGCGACGGGACGCGCATCAGCATCAACGACCGTGTGCGTCCGATTTTGACGCTCGATGAGGCCTCTCTCGACGTGTCCCTCGACTTCGTCGACTATGTCAAGGAGATCTCGGGGCACAACGAGCTCCCCTTCTGCTACGAGCTCGAGTGGCCGGCCGGCCGGCGGTCCGCCCCCGCCGGGGACCGCGGCCTGGAGATCGCCAAGGTCCTGGCGCGCCGGTGCGAGGGCGTCGTGGCCGACTTCTACAAGCGCGTGGTGTGGCCGGTCAGCGGGACGCCGGTCCCCGACTTCGACGACGATCTCTATGACATTCCGGAGAAGTCGCTCCGGGTGGTCCAGCTGCGGTGGTTCGTGCGCGAGGCGGTGTGCGCCGACCCGGTCGCCGCCTGGGTGCGGGCCGTCGGCCGGGTGGCGCCGGGCTGGCTGCCCACCGAGTACACCGGCAGGGCGCGCATGCTGGCGCTGACCCGGGCGAGTGTCGCGGCGGCGGACGAGATCAGACGCACCGGCGACTACGGGGTGCACCTGACCGGCCCGGCGCCGATCGACACGGTGGTGCTGCTCCCCAGCGTGCCGGAGGAGCCGTACGGCATGTACCGCGTCGAGTGCGCGGTCGAGCTCGGCGCGCTCGACGAGGCCGCGCTGGACAGGCTCCACGAGGTGCTCACCGCCGTCGCCGACGAGCTGGGGGCCGAGCTGGCGCTGGCCGAGGTCCTTGAGAACTGGAAACGTGCGTACAGCGGGAGCGTGATGCCCGGGGCGCAGGCGCAGAGATCCCAGGATGTCTCCATGGGGGACACGGTCCTCGCGGGACTGCCGATGCGGCCGGTGCCGTGGTGCTATCTCGGCCCCGCCTACACGCGGCTGCTCTCCGACTTCCTGGCCGACGCCCCGGCGCAGTGGGAGAGTGGGCGCACGGCCCGCGGCCTGGCCGTGCGGCTCAGCGGAAGGCCGGTCCCGGACGACGACCTGCCGTCCGCCTGGTTCCCTGCGGACTTCTGCATGTCGGTGCAGCCGCGGTGGTTCCACGACAGCATCCTGCAGGGGGCCGTCACCGTGCCGGACTGGTCCTGAGAGGCGGCGTCGTGGGCTCCGTTCGCCGCCCCGCCGCGCCGTGCCCGATCCGCTGCGCCCGGCCCGTCGCGCCGTGCCCGATCCGCTGCGCCTCCGGGGTGCCCGAATGAGTAGGAGGCTCTCCGCAAGGCAGACTGTTGCCGTCTGGGCCGTGGTCATCGCTGTTGCTCTGGGACTGCGGTACATCGGCGTCAAGGCCAATGAGGCCGGGAGGGGCGGCCTTGCCCTGGCGGTCGTTCTCGGCGTGATCGCGCTCGTCGTGCTGGTCCCGATGATTCCGATCGTCAGGGAGATGCGGAAGAGCAGGATCGGCCCCATGACCTCGGCGCGCAGGCTCATGCTGGGGCAGTTCGGCGAGAAGACCACCCTCAGGTGTCCGGCCTTCTACCTGGGCCCCCAGCCGGTGGGCTCCGACGGCGCTCCCATGACCGACAGGGTGCTCCTGATAGTCACGCGCCAGACCGTGTGCGTGCTGACCCTGGGCGATGAGGCCGACCGCACGACGGGCGGCACCGTCCTGTCCGACTCCGACGGCGCCCGGGTTCGCTTCCGCCTTCTGCCCTGTCCCGGTGCCGGTGGGCAGTGGCCGGGGCAGATGGCTCCGGGCCTGGTGATCGCCCATCCCAGTCTCCTGTACCCCCAGGCCGTTGGGAGCCTGGAGGCCGAGCGGCACTGGGTGGACGGCCCGGACGAGCTGGTCGCCTACGCCCAGGAGATCGCCGCCGAGACGGGGCTCCTCTACGAGGAGGTGGCCGACGCGCTCCTGAGCGGGGACGCCCAGCGCGTGGCTGCTCTCAACACCGCCAGCGGGGGCTACCTGGGGGAGATGGTCCTCTCCGCCAGGGGACCCGTGTTCCGGGCTCCCGAGATGCGCCTGGTCATCGCCGACCCGGATCGGTCGGACGTCCCGGCCGACGAGGCCGTGGTCGCCAAGGTGATGATCGCGGTGCAACGGGCCCTGCTGGGGCCCGGCGCGTCGGGCCCCCTGCCCGGGTGGGCCGTCCCGCCCACCTGACCGGGGCGGACCGCTCCGGTAGACTTCGGGCTTCTTGACTGTCCGGCAAGCTGACGCGTCCTGTGACAACGCGTTCTCCTTCAAGGAGCCTGTATGACCAACTGGCACACCCCCTACCGCCGGATGCAGCTGAAGGTCGTTGCCTTTGTCCTCGGGCTCGGGATAGTCATCCAGATCGTGAAGTTCATAGGGCTTCTGATCCGTAAGCTCATAGGGCTGGGGGCGGTCGGCGCGGCCGCCGTGGTCGGCGGGGTCGGCGGGGTCGTCCTGCTGGTCCTGGTCGTCTCGCTGCTCCGGCGCGTCTTCCGCAAGCGCAGGCCCGAGGAGCCGACCCTCCTCAGCGTCCCCGCCTTCTACCTCGGTCCGCAGCCCCTGTCCCCCTGCGGCGCCCCCATGACCGACCTGTCTCTGGTCCATCTCGCCCTGACACGGCAGACGATCGGCGTGCTCATGCCCGAGAACAGGGCTCAGAGTCCGGTCCTGCTCATCGCCGACGGCGTGCGGGTCCGTTTCCGTCCCATGAGCAGCACCCACGCCGGTCCCCATCACGCGGGACGGGACTGGGAGGCGCCCGCGATCATCCTGGCCCACCCCAGCCTCCTGCGCCGAGAGCCCGCAACCACCGAGACCGGGTACTGGGCGGACACCCCGGCCGAGCTCGAGGCCTACGCCGAGGAGGTCGCCGCCGAGCTGGGGCTCCCCCGCCAGGAGCTGGCCGAGGCGCTCCTGAGGGGGGACTCTCGGCGCCTGGCCGCTCTTAATGCCTGGAGCGGCGGGTACCTGGGCGAGATGGTCCCCGGCCCCGGGGGAGGGGAGGTGTTCCGGGCCCCGGAGATGCGCCTGGTCATTGCCGACCCGGACCGTCCCGACGTCCCGGCCGCCGAGGCCGTGGTCGGCGAGGTGCTGCTCGCGGTGCAGCAGGCTCTGCACCGGTGAGATGCCCCGCGCTCGCCCCAGGCTGCCTTGATCCGGGCTCTTCCGCCAGCGAAGCCCGGCTCCCGAGGCGCGACCGAGGGCCGGCCCGTGCGCTGTGCGCGGCCGGCGGCGAGGGTTGCACATGGGAGAAACGGCCCGTTGCGCAGCAGCGCCTGCTTTCCCGCAGGATTCTGGGCTTTGCTGCGAACCGCCCAGATAGGTTGACGCGCTCCCATGTGCGCAGAGGGGGTGCTGCGCACATGGGAGAAAGAACTCTGCCTCAGGTCCAACCCAGATTCCGCAGAATGGCGCGGTTCTCTGGAATGCGCAGACGCGACGAATGTGCAACACCCCGCAGAGCCCTGCCCACAATGCCCAGAATCGTCCTCTCGCCGGCAGCCACATCGTCGTAGGTCAGCCGCAGCGGCACGTAACCGGCGGCGAGGGCGCTCTGGTCCCGGTTCCGGTCGCGCGCGAACTGCTCCTTGGAGGAGTGGAACTCGTATCCGTCCTCCTCGACGATGAGCCAGCCCTCGACGAGTGTGTCGACCTCACCGACGCCTTCGAGCACGACGCCGGTCTCGACCTGCAGCCCGGCCTCCCGTAGGCACAACCGGGTTCGCGTCTCCAGGTGTGATCGCGCCGTCGCGTCGGCCTTACTCAGGCGCAGGCGTGCGTTCTTCGAGTACCGGCCGACCAGCAGCTCGGCAATGTCCTCCTTCGTCGTGTCCCCGTGGTTGAGCGCCGCGTCCGCGATGCAGATGGCGTCGAGCTCATCCAGGCAGACTAGGGCGCAGGCGACGACCTCGGCCGGACGGACCAGGGGGAAGTTGTCGACTGTCATCGGAGTCAGCGTCGCCGGCCGGTGAATATGGACGCCGGCGAGGGGCCTGCTCGCCGATGGGCGTACTGAGCGGTTCGCCGGGACTGCGATATGAAGATCGCTCGGAGGGTTCCACATGGGGTAGCCGAGCGCCTGCGCGGCGCTGGCGCACGTGAGGCGGCCGCGGAAGTGGCGCGCTCGCACAATACTCCGCTCGGTTCCCGGGCGGACGAGTAGCCGATGACAAGGCTCGATCAGCTCCCCCATGGCAATGGCCGCGTCCTTGGCGGTGCGATCGGCCGGCTCGCGCAGGACCTCGTCCCAGTGGGCGGCACCGTGCAACGCATCGACTCGATTCAAAAGAGTGCTGATCGCGAGGTCCATATATCCAGGATGCCGCAATTCTCCATACCCCTGGAAAATTATCCACAGGACCGGTCCCGGGCCCTGCGCGGTGCCCGCCTGTGGAGCCCGGCGCGCGCGGCGGCGCGTGGCCGATGCCTCGCGGCCGCACCGGAGCGCGCGCCCTCCCAGCCGCATAGACTCGCGCGCGTGACCGATGCGACCCGGCAGAACGCCGTCCCCGAGCCCGACAGCACTCAAGCCCCCGAGCAGGCCGGCGGCCCCCGGCAGCCCGCTCAGCCCAGGCAGGACCCGGGCCCGGGCGAGCAGTTCGAGGTCCGCGCCGCCAAGCGCGACCGCCTGCGCTCCGAGGGCTGGGACCCCTACCCGGTCCAGCTCCCCATCACCACCACGATCGCCGCGGTCCGCGAGGCCTACGGCCACCTGGAGGCCGGGCAGGAGACCGACGAGGTCGTCGGCGTGGCCGGACGCGTGGTCTTCCTGCGCAACACCGGCCGCCTGTGCTTCGTCACCCTCGCCGACGGCGCCGGCACCACCCTCCAGGCCATGCTGTCGGCCAAGGCCCTGCCGGGTGCGGGCCACACGTCCCTGGCGGCCTTCAAGTCCGACGTCGACCTGGGCGACCACCTCTTCGTCCACGGCCGCGTCATCTCCTCGCGCCGCGGCGAGCTGTCGGTCATGGCCGAGCCCGTGCTGCGCGAGGGCACCGACGCCGCCGCGCCGGCCGGGCTCGGGGACGACGACGTCGTCGTGCCGGGCTGGCGGATCGCCTCCAAGGCCCTGCGCCCGCTGCCCAAGGTCTGGACCAACCAGGAGGGCGAGGAGGTCAGCCTGAGCGAGGACAACCGGGCGCGCCGCCGCGAGCTCGACCTGCTCACCCGCCCGGCCGCGCGCGACATGGTGCGCATCCGCGCCGCCGTCGTGCGCTCCCTGCGTGACAACTTCCACCGCCGCGACTACCTGGAGCTGGAGACCCCCATGCTCCAGGTCATCCACGGCGGGGCCGCCGCCCGACCGTTCATCACCCACATGAACGCCTTCGACATGGACCTCTACCTGCGCATCGCCACCGAGATCTACCTCAAGCGCGCCGTGGTGGGGGGCGTGGACCGCGTCTTCGAGATCAACCGCAACTTCCGCAACGAGGGCGCCGACTCCTCCCACTCCCCGGAGTTCACGGCCCTGGAGGCCTACGAGGCCTACTCCGACTACGACGGCATGGCCGAGCTGACCCGCAACCTCATTCAGCAGGCGGCCCGTGACGCCTTCGACCTGCCCGAGGGAGGGGAGGTCGTCACGTTGTCCGACGGCACCGAGTACGACCTGTCGGGCCAGTGGGACAAGATCGACCTCTACACCTCCGTCTCCGAGGTGCTGGGCGAGGAGATCACCGTGGAGACCCCGCGCGAGCACCTGGTGGCCCACGCCGAGCGGATCGGCCTGGAGGTGGACGACTACGCCGTGGCCGGCAAGGTCGTGGAGGACATCTTCGAGGAGCTGGTGGGCAACAAGCTGTGGGCCCCCACCTTCGTCTACGACTTCCCCGAGGACACCTCCCCGCTGACCCGCTACCACCGCTCGCGCCCGGGCCTGACCGAGAAGTGGGACCTGTACGTGCGCGGCTGCGAGACGGCCACCGCCTACTCCGAGCTGGCCGACCCCGTGGTCCAGCGCGAGCGCTTCGAGGCCCAGGCGCTCGCCGCCGCCAACGGCGACCCCGAGGCCATGGTGCTGGACGAGGACTTCCTGGTCGCCATGGAGCAGGGCTTCCCGCCCAGCGGCGGCATGGGCATGGGTATCGACCGGCTCCTCATGGTGCTCACCGGCCAGGGCATCCGCGAGACCATCACCTTCCCCCTGGTGCGGCGCTCCTGAGGGGGCGCCGGGGTGCGGGCCCGGGGCTCAGCGCTGGGGCGCAGGACCGGGTCCTCGCGCCCGGGTCCTCGCGCCCGGGTCCCTAATAAACAAGTCTTGATCCGGGAAAAAGCGTGGGCTAGGTTCGGTCTGCCGGGCGGGAGCGCTCGGCGGAAGATGAGCCGCACTACGCGAGGGGATAGTGGTATGACCATCAGCGAGAGCACAAGTTCGGCGCGCGACTCCAGCGTCCATGCCGGCCTGTCGGCCGACTTCCCGCTGACCGCGGGGGAGAAGAAGGTTCGTGAGGTCGTCAACAACGAGCTGCTGGTCGTCGTCGAGTTCGTCCTCGGCGCCGACCAGCTGATTCACGAGGAGGAGCCCTCGCCCATGCCGACGGTCCTGCACATCCTCGAGGGCACGATCAAGTTCTCCGTCGACGGCGTCGAGCACGAGTTGAGCGCCGGTGACGTGGCCTACATGGCGACCGGTGCCAGGCACAGCGGCCGTTCGGTGACCGCTGCGCGGTTCAGCCTCGTCGGGCTCAAGCAGGGTGGCGCCGACGACGTGTGACCGGACCGCGCCGGCGGCTGCCGGTGGAAGCGACCACCCGCGGCGGCCGGCGCGGGTGGTCGCGCACGGGAACCGGCTGCTACCGTGCCGGGCCGGACGCGTCGACGTCGGCCATCTGGCGCTGGGTCCAGGGGGCGGCGGCGAAGATGGCGACGGCGACGACGATGGTGACGGCGCCCAGGCCGTAGTAGTAGGTGGCGTCGCTGAGCCGCTTGGTGTTGGCGATAATGACGGCGGCCAGGCCCTGGCCGGTGGCCGAGGCCAGCAGCCACAGGACCATGGCCTGGGAGGCGAAGCTCTTGGGGGCCAGTGCGGTGGTGGTGGACAGGCCGACCGGGGAGAGGAACAGCTCGCCGACGGTCTGGACGATGAAGACCAGCGCCAGGAACCACCAGGGCGCGAGGCTCGTCCCGCCGGTCCAGGACTGGAAGCCGTAGCCGAGCATGAGGGCGGACACGCTGATGATGAGCACGGCGGTGGCGAACTTGATCACGGTGGGGATGGCCCGGCCCGTGCGGCGGGAGAAGAACCAGCCGACCAGCGGGGCCAGAAGGACAATGGCCGCCGGGCTGACGGACTGGTAGGCCTCCGGGCCGATGGTCCACCCGAAGAAGGGCGTTTTCCCGTTGGTGTGGGACTGGGCGAAGATCGCCATCTTGCCCGACGCCTGCTCGTAGATCATCCAGAACAGGACGGCGCCGATCCACAGGGAGATGTAGGCGCGCAGGTGGGTGCGCTCCGGACTGGTGACCTTGGGGGAGCGGAACATGATGACGAAGTAGGCGATCGATGATCCCAGGGCGATCACGAAGACCGTGTACCCGATGGCGTCGGGCCACGTCCCCAGGAACAGGTAGAGAGCCCATGTCACCAGGCCGATGCCGGCCGCCGAGCCGAGGGAGACCAGGAGCAGCCTGTCCCGCTCGTCGGACCTGAGCGGGTTGGGGACGTCGAAGGCGAAGGCGGAGAGCTTGCTGCGCCCGTAGACGAAGGCGACGAGCGCGAAGGCCATGCCGATCGCGGCGGCCGCGAAGCCGGCGTGATAGCTGTAGGTCTCCCGCAGCCAGCCGGTGACCAGCGGTGAGGCGAAGGCGCCGACGTTGATCGACATGTAGAACAGCTGGAAGCCGGTGTCGCGGCGCGGGTCGCCCTGGTCGTACAGGCCGCCGACGATCGTGGAGAGGTTCGGCTTGATGAAGCCGGTGCCGACGGCCACCAGGACAATACCGGCCCAGGCCAGGGACTCCATGGGGACGGACAGGCACAGGTGGCCGGCCATAATGACGACGCCCCCGTAGAGCGAGGACCTCCAGGGGCCTATCACGCGGTCGGCGAATATGCCGCCGGGAATCGACAGAAGATATACGGCCGCGCCGTAGACCGCTAAGATGACTGCGCCGGTGTTCTCGTCGATTCCCAGGCCGCCATTGGCTATCTCGTCGGTGATGAAGAAGAGGAGAATGGCGCGCATTCCGTAGTAGGAGAAGCGCTCCCACATCTCGACGTTGAGCATCCAGGGCAGGCCTCGTGGATGACCGAGAAATCCTCGGTCCGCCTTGGAGGGGCCCGTGCGGAGCGTGCTGGGTGTCCAGCGACTGGTCTTAGTCGGCTGGGTTGTTGTCATATTTCTCTCTCTCCTGCGGCCGGGTCGGTTCTGGTGGAGATCGGAGTCTGTCCGCAGGTTCCGGGTCAGTTTACATTGCATGCGACGATGTGGATATCCATTCATCCGGTGGCCGGGGCTCCGACGGCGTCCGACGGCGGGGCCCGCCCGAGATCCCCTCGGTCGCCGTGGTCACTGGTGGCGCGCATGCGGTGCTCTGATCCGGGCGGCAGTCGGACGGCGGTCCTCAGCGACCGCTGCGAGCCTCGTAGTCCCGCAGTACGCGCATGATGGCGTCGAGGAGCTCGTCGACCTCGTCCTGCTCGTAGCCCTCGCGGAACCTGGTGACCTGGAGCTTCTTGTTCAGCACGTCCTCGGAGGTCAGCGCCCCCGGGGGCGCTCCCGCGGGCCGGGCGTCGTGCCCGGGCGCTCCGTCGTCGTCGGGCTGTGGCGCGGCGGCCGCGGCGCCCGTCTCCCAGGCGCGCAGGGTCTCGGCGACCTTCTGCATGAAGGCGTCGACCTGGCCCTGCTCGTAGCCCTCGCGGAACCTGGTGGAGACGAATTTCTTGCTCGTCACATCGCGGGACGTCAGTACTCCGTATGGGGCGCCGGTCGTCTGGCCGCCGTATCCGGCCGGCCCGCCGTCGGCCGGAGAGGGCGCGCCGACGACTGTGCCCGTCTCCCATGCGCGCAGCGCCGCAATGACCTCCTGTATGAAGGCGTCGACCTCCTCCGTGCTGTACCCCTTCCCGAATCTCGTCGAGGTGAAGCGCGCATGTGAGGCCTCGTCGGTCGTCAGTGTCATTGCTGGCTCCTCGGTCCGGTGCGGAGGTGTGGTGAGGCTGTGCGGGACAGCGCGACGACCGTGAACGACGACGCCCCGATCGCATGACCGGCTGTCCGCACTGGTTCGTGACGGTAGCACCGCCGCCGGACGGGCGGGGCCCGTTTGCGCCTCGTCAGGTGCCCCCGCCCTGGGAAGAACTATCCATGTCCGATCCGGGACTTCTGCGCGTGCTCTGCGCACGCCTGCCGCTCGCGGGACGGCGAACGAACCGATCTCGGCGCGGAACCGGACCGATCTCGAGCCGGAATACGACCGATCTCGACGCGGAAGTGAACCGATCTCGAGCCGGAATACGACCGATCTCGGTGCGGAACTGAACCGATCTCGGCGGGCTCGGCTAGCGGGCCACGGCGTCGGCGGCCGCCTTGACCTGGCCGCGCACCGGGACCAGGCGCGTGAGCTGGGTGACGTGGCGCGGCTCGAGCTCCTCGACGCTCGAGACGCCCAGGAGCTTCATGGTGCGCACGACCTCCTCCGACAGGATCTCGATGGCCCGGTCCACCCCGGCGCGCCCGCCCGCCATGAGGCCGTAGAGGTAGGCGCGGCCGATGATCGTGAACTTCGCTCCCAGGGCGACGGAGGCGATGACGTCGGCGCCGTTCATAATGCCGGTGTCGATCATGATGGTGGCGTCGGAGCCGACCTCGCGGACGAGCTCGGGCAGGAGCCGGAAGGGGACCGGGGCGCGGTCGAGCTGGCGCCCGCCGTGGTTGGACAGGATGAGGCCGTCCACGCCGTGGTCGAGCAGCCGCTTGGCGTCCGGGATGTTCTGCACGCCCTTGATGACGATCTTCCCGGGCCACATGGAGCGGATGACCTCGAGGTCCTCGTAGCTGATCGTCGGGTCCATGGCGGAGTCGAGCAGCTCGCCGACGGTGCCGCCGGTGCTCTTCAGGGAGGCGAACTCGAGCTTCGGGGTGGTCAGGAAGTCGAACCACCACCACGGGCGCGGGATCGCGTTGAGGACCGTCCCCACGGTGATCTGCGGCGGGATGGAGAACCCGTTGCGCCGGTCGCGCAGGCGGGCACCGGCCACTGGGGTGTCCACGGTGAACATGAGGGTGTCGAAGCCCGCCTGCGCGGCGCGCTTGACCAGGCCGTAGGAGATCTCCCGCTTGCGCATGACGTAGAGCTGGAACCAGTTCCGCCCGTAGGGGTTGGCTGCCTTGACCTCCTCGATGGAGGCCGTGCCCAGGGTGGACAGGGTGAACGGGATGCCGGCCGCGCCCGCGGCCCCGGCGCCCGCGACCTCGCCCTCGGTCTGCATGAGGCGGGTGAAGCCGGTCGGGGCGATGCCGAAGGGCATGGCGGAGGTCCCGCCCAGGATCTGGCAGGAGGTGTCGACGCTGGGCGCCGGCCGCAGGATGTCGGGGTGGAACTCGACGTCGCGGAAGGCCTGGCGGGCCCGGCGCAGCGAGATCTCGCCCTCGGCGGCGCCGTCGGTGTAGTCGAAGGCGGCGGCGGGCGTGCGGCGCCTGGCGATCTTGCGCAGGTCCCAGATGGTCTGAGCCGACTGGAGCCGCCGACGCTTGGCGTTCAGGTCGGGCTTCTTGAAGTGGAGCAGGTCGAAGATCTCGTTCGGGTTGGGGATCTGGCGCTTGACCATGGCGGTGTTGGACCTCGTCGTTGAGCGAGCATGACATTGCCGGCGTGCGTGGCAGGATGCCGACGCGACGTCTGCTCTGCAAGAGTAGAGGGACGAATGGCCCAGGAGCAAGGTGTGCCTAATCTAGGTTCCGCCTATAAGTCGCCTGGGCCCGGCTCTTGCGGGCCGCGGAGTCGCGCCGGCACCGCTGCTCGAAGCGCACCGTGCCTCTACTCGAAGCGCACCGTGCCCCCTGAGACCATCCGGCCCGCCGCCCGTGCGCTTGCCGCGATCGCCGCTCCCGTCAGTGCCAGGCACGCCCCGACCACGACGTAGTAGGAGCCCGCCGGCCAGTCGATGCCGCGCGAGGACGTACCCGTGACGAGCACCCAGGCCGTGTACACCGCCGCCCCGATGCTCAGGGCGAGCACGGTGGCCACCGGCAGCAGGGTCTCGTAGGCCACCGAGCGGCGCAGGACGTCGCGCGGCATGCCGACCAGGCGCAGCAGGGACAGCACCCGGCGTCGCGCCAGCAGGGAGGCGATGGTGGACACCGCCAGCGAGGCGGTGGACACGCCCGCCGCGATGAGGATGCCGATGTACCCCAGCGCCGCGAACTGGTTCTCCAGGGCCATGGCCATGACCTCGACCCTGTCGCTGCGCGTGAGCGGGTACATTGTCAGGCCCAGGTCGGAGGCCTCCATGGCGGTGCGCGCCCGCTCCAGCGCACCCTCCCCGCCGTCGGTGCCTACGAGCAGCACCGCCGGTGCGGGCCCCTCCCCGGGAGCCTCGGCGGGCAGCGGATCGGCGGCGTCGTCGGCCAGCCATCTGGAGGACACGCTCACCCAGCCCGTCTCCGACTGCGCGTCCGCGGCCCCCAGGGCGCGGGCGTCCTCGACGGAGAGCACCAGCCGCGTGTAGGCCCCGCTCTGGTCCTCCTCCTGGTCCTCGTCCTGGTCCTCCTCCTGGTCCTGGGATGACCCGGAGGATCCGCTCCCGCGCGGCACCTCCATGCTCGCCACGGCAACGGTCTGCACCCCCTCGACGTCGTCGAGCCGGCTGGCCGCGGCCCCGAGCACGGCCGGGTCGGCCGGTCCCGCCGTGGCGTAGAGCGTCGTCGTCGAGAGGTAGCCGGCCCCCTGGGCAGGGGTGGTGGTGCCGGCCGCCGCCGTGATGGCGACCGCGAAGAGCGTGACGGCGTAGACGGCGACGACGAGGCCGCCCACCGCCCGGAAGGCCGCCCGCGGGTGCTGCGCCAGCCGCCCCAGGCTGA
>ERZ772945.2080-NODE-2080-length-12880-cov-12.719610_pt1 | contig 12880 bp, 10 predicted proteins | sample MGYA00511681_ERZ772945 | MGnify/ENA primary metagenome ERZ772945 (study PRJEB29015, sample SAMEA2737943) | human oral metagenome | biome: human oral; feature: human-associated habitat; material: dental | place: China | collected 2143 ... | reverse complement strand
GATTTATAAGAAGTCCTGCTCTTCCATAACCGTGAAATTCAAATCCATCAGTTAATTTTGATATGTCTAATGCTGGAGCTTCTGCTACAACTGGAGCAGGAACTTGTTTTTCAGCAATTTGTTTTTGTAATTCTTCTTTAGTTTCTCTTAATTCTTTTTCAAGTCTATCCACTCTTTCTTCAAGTGTTTCTGCATTTACAAATGTACAAGCCAGTAAAAACGCTGTTAGAGCCAGTAATAGCCTTTTTTTCATAATAAATCCCTCCATATAATTTTTTATTAATATTCTATTTAATTCAAACCTTTATATAAGTATATCCCAAATTTTTTCATTGTCAATACCAAATAAATATTTTTTCTAAAATTAATATTTTATTTTTGTTGACAAAGAAAAACTAATGTGTTAAATTTATTTTATGAAAGTGAAAAAATGAATGGAGGAAAATAAAATGTTCTTAAAAAATAAATTTTTTTCACCGTATATGATAATATTATTATCATTTGTAATAGTAACAATTTTAGGTGGAATTTTATTGTCTTTGCCAATTTCAATGAATTATGGTAAAAGTGTAAAATTAATTGATGGATTCTTTATTGCAACTTCAGCTATTTGTGTAACTGGACTAGCTAGTATTGATATAGGCAGTGTTTATAATATCTTTGGACAGATGGTCATTTTAATTTTAATACAGCTTGGGGGACTTGGAGTTATAACATTTACCTCAGTTATTATAATTTTAATTTCCAAAAAGATTGGCTACTATACAAAAAAGATAGTTCAAGAAGATATAAATATTAACACAACTTTTAAAATCGAAGAATATGTGAAAAAAGTTATTTTTTCTGTAATTTTAATTGAAGTTATCGGAGCTGTTATTTTGTTTTTTGAATTTATAAAAAAATTTAGTTTTTTAAAAGCAGTTTATTATTCTTTTTTTCATTCAATTTCATCATTCTGTAACGCTGGTTTTTCACTGTTTTCAGACAATTTATCAAGTTTTAAAAACAGTCTTATAATAAATATGACAATTCCAATTTTAATATTCTTAGGTGGAATCGGATTTTCAACAATATTAAACTGTTACAATGTTTTAAGAAAAAAAGAAAAATATTTGACTTCAACAACTAAATTAAGCATAAAAATATCAATTTTATTAGTTGTGATAGGAATGTTAGCAATATTTTTTTTAGAGTATTCAAACAAAAATACAATTGGAAGTTTATCTTTGGGACAAAAGCTAGAAGCCTCATTTTTTCAAAGTGTAACGACAAGAACAGCAGGATTTAACACAATTTCGATGACAGGATTAAAAAGGTCAACTTCGCTTTTATTTATTATTTTAATGTTTATTGGAGCTTCTTCTGGATCAACTGGTGGTGGAATAAAAACTACGACAATTGGAATTATATTTTTGGGAACTTTGGCTACATTAAAAAATAAAGATAGAATCGAATATAATAAAAGAAGTGTTAGCTGGAGAAATTACAATAAATCAATTGCAATATTATTTATTTCACTTATATATACGATAATTTGCATATTTTTATTAATTTTATTAGAAAAAAATAAAAGTCTTTTGGATTTAGCGTTTGAAGTGTTTTCAGCTTTTGGAACAGTTGGACTTACAAGAGATTTGACCCCAAGTCTCGCAGATATTTCTAAATTTATAATAATTGTTACGATGTTTGTCGGAAGGGTCGGTCCGCTTACAATTGCTTTGGCATTGTCAAAATTAAAATTAAAAAAAGGACACTATATTTATCCAGAGGAAAATATTTTAATAGGATAAGATAATTTTTAGGAGGAAAAAATGGCAGGATATTTAGTTATAGGAGCAGGTAAATTTGGGAGAAGTGTTGCAAAAACGCTTTACAGCCACAATGAAACAGTACTTGTGATTGATAAAAATGAAGAACTTGTGCAGCAGATAATAGATGACGGGATTGTCGGAGAAGCGGTCTGCTTTGATGTGACAGAAGAAAATTCGCTAAAAAATGTTGTAAGCAGCGATGATTTTGAAGTGGCGTTTATCTGTATTGAAGGAAGTTTGCAGACAAGTGCGCTTGTTACAGTTATGTTAAAAGAATTAGGAATAAAAACAATTATTTGTAAAGCTGTTACAAAAATTGAAGGAAAAGTTTTGGAAAAAATTGGTGCGACCAAAGTTGTATCTCCCGATGAAACTGTTGGAAAAGATTTAGCTTTTGAATTTTTAAAGCCAAATGTAACAGAGCATTTAAAATTTTCTGAAAAATACAGAATTTTTGAATTTAAAATTCCAAAAAAAATTATTGGAAAAAACCTTGTTGAGTTAGATCTGAGAAAAAAATATGAAATGAATGTTATTGGGATAAAAAGGGAAGGTGAGGAACTAAGAATCTCACTTTTGCCAAATGAAAATATTTTAGAAAATGATATGCTCCTAGTCATTGCAAATGTTGAAAAAATGATACAGTTTAATAAAGAATATTTGGGAAATTAGGAGTTAAATAAAACTTTTGAAAACATTTGATAAAAATTTAAAATAAAATTTACTTTTGTATATACAATTATAAAATAATGTAAAAAAGTATATAATAAAAATAATTGTGGATAAATAGTTTTTCGTTTAAATAAAAAAATTTTTGGAGGGAAAAATATGAAATTGAATGATTTTAAGGAAATTGAAAACTATCAGAAAGAGAGAGAGAAAAAAGAGTTGGATTTTATTTTAAATTTGACTCAAGAATCTTTTAACGACAAGGAAAAAGAAAAGGAATGGAATAAACTTAGGACTTCGTTTGCACTTTATACCGAAGGTAGAATTAAAGGGACTTATATGACAAGACCTCGTTTTTTTGAGAGCAAAATTGACATTGAAGATTTTGAGTATTTGCTAGATGTTGTCCAGAAATATTGTGATGGCAGACTTCATCTTACGACTAGACAAGATTTTCAGCTTCATGGAATGAAAAAAGAAAATTTACCTAAAATTTTGGAAGTTATTTCGAAAAGAGGCTTTTTTACAAAAGCGACTTGCGGAGATTCTACTAGAGCTGTAATTACTCCTGAAACAACTGGATTCGAAGAAGAAGTCTTTGATGTTTCGCCTCATGCGAGAATAGTTACAGACTATATTTTAAATGGTCGTGAATTTATGCACTTGCCAAGAAAATATAAAATTGCTTTTTCGAATAAAGAAGAAAATTCGCTTTATGTGAAAATAAACGACATTGGATTTCAAGCAGTTATTCAAGATGAAAAAAAAGGATTTCGTGTGTATGTTGGCGGAGGAATTGGACCGATTTCAACTAATGCGATTGTTTTAAGAGAATTTATCGAAGAAGACGAATTTTTGTATTATATTCATGCAATAAGAAATGTGTTTAATGACCATGGAAATCGTAAAATTCGTGCTAGAGCAAGACTTCGTTATGTTTTGTTAAATTTAGGAGAAGAGAAATTTTTGGAATTGTGTAACGAATATATTTCTAATTTTTATGCAGAAAAAGGGGACAGTCTTAAAATTTATACGAGAAAATTGCTTGAAGAAAGAGAAATTTTGGATAGAGAAAAAGAATTAGAAAAAATAAAAATATTTTCTAGTGAAGAAAATACGGATGAAAGTATTAAAAACGACGAATTCTTGAAAAATGAAAAAAATATCGTGGCAGGAAAATATAAAGGAGAATACGGATATTATTTAAGACCTGCGAGAGGAAATATTTATAAGGAAGACGGAGAAAAATTAATTGAATTTGTAAAAAATTTGGATTACAAAGTTGAATTGAAACTTACAAGTTTTCAAAGTATTTTGGTTCGTGGACTTAAAAAAGAAGATGTATTAAAATTAAAAGAAATTATGAGCAAATATTACGGAGGAAATGAATTTTATAGTTCATATTCTTGTATTGGAAGTACAACTTGTAATGTTGGAATTTTAGACACTCCGCCAATTTTAGACTATATTTTTGAATTTTTTGACAATGATGAAAAAAGAGAGCTTACAGATTATTTACCACAAATAAAAGTTACTGGATGTCCAAATTCTTGTGCAACTCCGCAAATTGCCAGACTTGGTTTTAGCGGAAGAAGAAAAAAAGATGGGGAATATTTTGCAATTTTTGCAAGGGGAGAATTTAGTGGAAAAACCGTTAAACTTAATGAAAACTTGGGAGAAATAAAAGCGAATAAAATACCATATTTTCTTGAAGATATTGCAAATATTATAAAAAATGAAAATATTGAATTTGAAAAATTTGCAAATGAAGATAGATTTCTTGGATTAATTGAAGATTACAAAGAAATTGAAGTAGAAAATGTTGATTTTAATGAATTTCGTAAAATTGATGCCGAAAAGGCTTGGTAAACTAAAAAAGTGTGAGGGAATATATGTATGTTGAATTAAAAAATGTGAATAAGATGTACAATGACTACAAAGCGTCAAATGACATCAATTTAGGAATAAAAAAAGGAAAATTAGTGGCATTACTTGGTCCATCTGGAAGTGGAAAGTCAACAATTTTGCGAATGATTGCGGGACTTGAAACACCTGATTCTGGAGAGATAATCATTGACAAAAAAGTCGTAAATGATATTTCACCAAGTAAAAGAGGAATCGGATTTGTTTTTCAAAATTATGCGCTTTTTCGGTATATGACTGTTTTTGACAATATTGCGTTTGGACTAAAAATTATGAAAGAGAAAAAAAGTGTTATAAAAGAGAGAGTTGAAAAACTTATGAAACTTGTAAATATCGAAAATTTGGGAGATCGTTATCCAAATCAGCTGTCTGGAGGACAAAGACAAAGAGTGGCTTTTGCAAGAGCATTAGCACCAAATCCAGAACTTCTTTTGTTGGATGAGCCTTTTGCGGCAATTGATGCCAAAGTTAGGCAGGAGCTTAGAAACTGGCTTCGTGAAACTATTGACAAAGTTGGGATTACGAGCATTTTTGTGACGCACGACCAAGAAGAAGCGATAGAAGTTGCTGATGAAATAATTGTTACAAATAAAGGAAGAATTGAGCAAGTAGGCTCTCCCAAAGAAATTTACAGCAATCCAAAAACTGCATTTGTGGCAAAATTTATGGGGAATCCGATTGAGATTGAGAACATAAATAAGTTTAAGGGATTTGAACATTTGGAAAATGATTCAAAAGCGATAATTAGATCAGAAAATGTTACGATTATAAAAAATGGAGAGCAGTTTAGATATTCGGCTTCGACTGAAAAAGGAATTGTAGAATATACGCTTTTTCGTGGAAAAGAAGTAGAAATTGGAGTTAGAGTTAACGGGATTCTAATAAAAGGGAATAGAAAAATTGAAGAAGATGCGGTTTTCAATAATGAAGAAGTGAATGTATATATTTATCGTGCTTTTGTTTTTGATAATGACGAAAAAGTGAAAATTGTGGAAAATGCGAATACTCGAAATCAAAACGATGTCGTAATTTAAAAACTTATAAAAAGGAGATTTAATGTGCTAAAAATAAAAGAACTTGAAACAGATGTACTAATTATTGGCGGTGGAACGGCTGGTTGCTATGCGGCTGTAACAATTAGCAAAAACTCTGATTTATCGGTGCTTGTTGTGGAAAAAGCAAATATTAAAAGAAGCGGATGTCTTGCGGCTGGGATTAATGCTATTAATGCTTACAATGTGAAAGGCAGAGTGCCACAAGATTATGTGGATTACACAATAAAAGATGCAAATGGAATTGTGAGAAAAGATTTAGTTTTAACAGCTGCAAATAGATTTAACGAAATTACGGCTGAGGTTGAAAAATTAGGACTTGTAATCTTGAAAGATAAAAATGGGGAATATGTCAATCGTGGAAATAGAAATATTAAAATAAATGGAGAAAATTTTAAACCGATACTTGCTAATGCTGTGAAAAAGTCTAAAAATGTAAAAGTGTTAAATACTGTAAATATAACAGATTTAATTACAGAAAATGGCGAAGTTAAAGGAGCGGTAGGTTTTTCCATAAAAGAAAATGCGGCTTATAAAATTTTAGCAAAAAAAGTGATTGTTGCGACAGGAGGAGCTTCTGGACTTTATAAACCAAATAATCCTGGATTTTCTAGACATAAAATGTGGTATCCGCCATTTAACACGGGTGCTGGATATGCAATGGGAATAAAAGCTGGAGCAGAGATGACAACTTTTGAGATGAGATTTATTGCGCTTAGATGTAAAGACACGATTGCACCAACTGGAACGATTGCACAGGGAGTTGGAGCAAAGCAAGTAAACTCAAGAGGTTTTGTATATGAGGATAAATACGGAATTACAACAAGTGAGCGAGTTTATGGAACGGTCAAGGAAAATCAGCTGGGAAATGGTCCTTGCTATTTGAAAACGAGTGGGATTACCGATGAAGAAAGTGAAAGTTTGTTAAAAGCGTATTTAAATATGGCACCAAGTCAGACGCTTAAATGGATAGAAAGTGGGAAAAATCCAAATGAGCAAGATGTTGAAATTCAAGGAACAGAGCCTTATATAGTTGGAGGACACACAGCGAGTGGATTTTGGATAAATACGAATAGAGAGACGACTGTAAAAGGTCTTTATGCGGCAGGAGATGTAGCTGGTGGCTTTCCGCAAAAATATGTCACAGGAGCACTGGCAGAAGGAGAAATTGCTGCACTTGACATAATTTCAAAAATAAAATTAGAAAATAAAAAAAATGAAAAAAATAAAGAAAATGAAAAAAATAAAGAAAATAAAGAAAATCAAAATTTTTCTGAACAATCTGAAAAAATAATAAAAGAATATGAAAATATTTTAAATTTTGAGAAAAATAAGATAAATGAATTTTCAATAGAAGATTTGGAAGAGGGAATGCAAAAAGTGATGGACGAATACGCTGGAGGAATTTCTACAAATTATCAGTTTAATGAAAAACAGTTAAAATTGGCGGATGAAAAAATTTCTCAGCTGCTTGAACTTTCGAAAGATGTAAAAGCGGCGGATATGCATGATTTGATGTTTGCATATGAATTGAAAGATAGACTTTTAGTTTGTAAGTCATTAATTGCACATTTGCTTTACCGAAAAGAGACAAGATGGCACACATTTAATGAAAATTTGGATCATCCGAAAACAGACGAGAAATTTTTTAAATATGTTAATTCGAAATTAATAGATGACAAGTTGGAAGTTTTTACAAGAGAAATAGTGAAGGAGGATTTCTATGAGCATAGTAATTGATCCATTAAAATGTATAGGCTGTACAAAATGCACACAAGTCTGTCCAGGAACTTTGATAGAAATGACCGATTTAAAAATGGACAGAAAAAAAGCGGTTATGAAATATCCGAAAGACTGCTGGGGTTGCGTTTCATGCGTAAAAGAATGTCCAGTTCAAGCGATTTCATTCTTTTTGGGAGCTGATATTGGAGGAAATGGGAGTACGATGGTAACAAAAGAGAAAGGTGATATTTTGAGCTGGATAATTGAGAAAAGAGATGGAACAACTCAAGTAATTGATATTAACAGGAAAGATGCAAATAAATATTAAAAAAATCAAATTTTAGATAATTTTGAATAATAATTAATAAAAAATTAAAAAATAATAAAAATATAATTTTTTTATGTTATAATTAAAATAAATTGAGAGTTTTATATTTTTAAAGGGGGAATAAAAATGTCAAAATTATTTAAATTTTTGGTTATTGTTTTAGCGACAATGTCATTGGTCAGTTGTGATGGTTATTTATGCGAACTGGGGTCACGAACGGCTTGTATAAGATATAATCACAATTATGGTAAATAAAAATTATATTTTTAGAATTTTAGTTTACAAAAAAGATTGGATGAAAAATAGGTCCAATCTTTTTTATTGACTTTTTCTTTTAAAATATGATAAAATTTTTATAAATATTAATAAGAAGTCTCTTGCTTTTGCAAGTAAAAATAATTTAAAGTAAAATAATTGCACAATGAGAAAGACCGTCGTAGAAGAATTTATTTTAAAATTTAAAGATGGTCTTTTTTGCATTTTGGTTATTTTTATTAATAAAATGAATGGGAGAAAAGTGGATGAGTGGACCGAAGACTAGTGAAGCACGATTGGATGTTTCAAGAGAAAGAAAACTGGAAGAAGAGCGAATAAAAAAATCGTATATAATATATAAGATAAAAAGTGGAGAAGAATTTTTTTATAATTCAAATATTAATATTACTGACTGTGATATTCAAAAAAAATTAAATGAAAAATTTTTGGCTTATAAAAAAAATTTTGATAAAAAAATAAAAAATTTATCTAGGAAGGCAGTTCCTAATAAAAATGTAGAAACTTTGGAAAAGATGGGAAGAGAGTTTGAAAATGCTTTTTCTGAATTTAAAGAAAATTATGAAAAAGTATTTTTATTTTTTGAAAGTAACTTGAATAAAATTGATCAAAACGAAGTTTTTAAAATAAAAAACGAAATAATTAACTTAATAGATCAGATTTCTGTTACTGGGAGTTTGCAGATGAGACTTATTTCACCTAAACTTGAAAAACTTGTGAATAAGTTTTTGAATGCAAATAGAAGAGATATTAGTAAAGTTGAAGAAGTGAAAGTGCAAGATGTTAAATTGTCTAAGCAAAAAAGTTTGAAAACATTTGAATTTTCACAAAAAAATTTGAAAAATCAGAAAAATGGTGAAAATGAAGAAAGAAAAAAAAGCGAAGAAAGAGAAGAGAGAAAGAACAAAAAGGTTGATGAGAAAACTATTTTTTTAGAAATTGAGAAAAATGTAAATGATGTTTTGGAAGAATTGAAAAGTTTTTTTGATTCAGATAAGTTTGTTGTGAAAACTAAAAATGAAATTTTGTATTTGGAAAAAGAAATATTGAAAATTAAAGATGATAAAAAAGTTAATTTTGAAATAAAAGAAAAATTGATTTTGGAAGAAAAAGAAATAATTGAAAATAGATTGAAAGATATAGAAATTGAAAATAAAAAAATAGAAAAATTGTATAACGATTATTTAAAAGAAGTTTATTTTTTGGGAATTGAAGAGAAAAAATTAATAAAAGATTTTTTGTCTGAAGAAGAAATAAAAAAAGAAATAGATTTGCTTAAGAAAAAAGGAAAAGAAATTGTCAAAAGAAACTATATTAAGGAACAGCTTGATGAAGTTATGGCAAAGCATGGATTTAATGTGATTGATCCAGAAGAAATTGATGGGGTCAGAAAAAATACAGAAGTACTTTACGGAATTGATGATTCTACAGGGATAAATGTATTTATGACAGAGAATGCGTCGCTTGTTACACTAAAAGTTATTGGAATTGGATTTGATGATGAAATTACGGATCAGGAATCGGAAAGATTGTATCAGGAGCAATGCAATTTCTGTTCACTTCATCCAGAACTTTTGGATGAGTTGAGAAATCGGGGAGTTATTTTGGAAGAGAAAAAATATAATAAGGCTGATAAAAGATATAATTCTAAAATTAGAGTGAAAAATTTTGCAAGTGATAAGAAATCTGATGGAAAAAATAAAAGAAAATTAAGAGATGCTGTCAAAAAGAAAAAAATGTATAAAAAATAAAAAATAAAAAAACAAAAAATAAAAAATAAAAAAATAAGAAATTAAGATATAATATAAATAATATTAAGATAGAGGTAAATAAATGAAAATTTGTAAAGAATGCGGTTATGAACTTGAAGATGATGAGATAGAATGTCCTAATTGTGGGGAAGTTTTTGCTGAAAGTGAAGAAAAAAATATAAAAAAAATTGATGATGACAAAAATAATAAAAGTATCGAAAATAATAAAAAAACTGAAAAAGATATAGAGAAAAATATTGAAAAAGAAGAAGAGAAAAGAGAAGAAACTAAAACTGGGAAAATGTTGGCAAGATGTAATGTGACAGGTTTTGAAGTTGAAATAAATGAAGGTGAAACTGAGTTTTATTGCGAAGATTGTCAAGAAGAGCACAGTATAGATGGCGAAATGTATGTTGCTATAAATTTGGAAAAAGAGGAAAAATTTGAAGAAATAGAAGAAAAAAGAAAAAAAAGAGAAGAACAAAAAGAAAAAAATTTAAAAACTGAAAAGAAATTTGAAGAAGAATCACTTTATCTGCTTTTTCGAGGTAATGAAACTGAATTTATTAAAATCCCTAAAACTGGTGGAACAGTTGGAAGGTATGGAGATTATGGAGCTAAATTTTTTAATGAAAGATATATGCAAACGGTGTCGGGAGAACATTTAAAGATTGATTATAGAGGTGGCGACTGGATAATTGAACATCTTAGTAAAACTAATGATACGGAAGTGAATGGGGAAAAAATGGAATATGAAAGTCCTATTATTTTGAAAGACGGTTTTAAGATTACACTTGCTAAAAGGATAGTTTTTACAGTTAGGATAAGATCCTAATGTATGTAGATAGAATAATTTATCCAATTTTTTCACTAGGACCTGGAAAAAGAGTGGTAATTTGGACAAAAGGATGTACAAAAAAATGTAAAAATTGTTCTAATCCAGAATTGTGGGATGTTGGAAAAGCCAGAAAGAGAAGTGTAAGAGAACTTTTTCAGATAATAGTTAATATAAATAAAGAAAATCGTGTTGATGGAATAACTTTTACTGGCGGAGATCCACTTGAGCAGTTTAGTGAAATTATTGAATTTGTAAAGTTATTAAAAAATTTAACTGACGATATTCTGGTTTATACTGGGGATTATTTTGCAAATTTTGATGAAGAGAAAAAAGAAAAGATTAGAGAAAATATTGGTGTTTTGATAGATGGACCTTATATTCATGAACTTAATTTTAAAGATGTAAATTTGAGAGGGTCTAAAAATCAGAATATAATTTATTTTAACAAAAATTTGAGAGATAAATATGAGAAATATTTGAAAAAGGGAAGAATGATACAAAATGTTATGATGGGGGAAAAAATAATATCCGTGGGAATACATAATAGACAGGAGGAATTATGACTGATAGAAAACCTAAGTGGCAAAAGGAGCTGGAAAGTTTTAAGGGAATAAAATCTACTTTTATAATTGAAGGAAATATAAATGATTTATATCCGTTTTATGAAAATGGGAAAATTGTTAATTATATTGAACTAGACTGGCTTTTGATGAAAACATTTAAAGATTTTTTTGAAAATAAAAATGAAGAAAAATTTAAATATGATTTTGTTTTTTGTAATCCTGTTTTGGGATTTTATAATAGAAGTATTAAAGACAATGTCGCTGATATTTTGAAAAAATATGATAATTCTAAAAATAGTATTTTTAGTTCGAGAGAAAATTTGAATTATAAGATTAATGATATTGAAAAATTTTCTGAAATTGTGAAAAATGTGGTGACGGCAAAAGGAGAAAATCCTGTTGCAGTAGTTGTGAACTTTGCCGCAAGATATATCTCTTCTCCAAATTCTCTGGAAACAAGCGAGAATAATATGTTTATTAATTTATTGGAAGCGTCGATAAGAGCTAGAATGACAAACGGCTATGTGAATACTTTGATACTAGTTGTTGAAAAATTTAATGATTTGCCGTCGTGGTTTTATTATAATAATCCAAATGTCAGAACTATCACGATTCCGAATCCTGATAAAAATATGAGAAAAAATTATATTGAAAAAATATATGAAAATGAATTGAAAGAAGAATTTGAGACTAAAGATAAATTTATTGACAATACTGAAGGACTGAAAAATAGAGAATTAAAAGAACTAAAAAACCTTTTTAATAGGTACAAGAAAATAGATTCTGAATATTCGTTGCTAGATGCATTGACGATGTATAAATATGGGATTAAAGAAAATATGTGGGAATCTATTAGCGAGGAAAAAGTAAAAAATCTTGAAGAAAAACTGAAAGAAAGAGTAAAAGGGCAGGATAGAGCTGTGAAAAAAGCAGTTTCAGTTGTAAAAAGAGCGGTTGTCGGAATGTCAGGTCTGCAGCATTCATCTGGAAGCAAACCAAAAGGAATTTTATTTTTTGCAGGGCCTACAGGGACTGGGAAAACTGAACTTACAAAAGCACTTGCAGAAGAACTTTTTGGAGATGAAAATAATTGCATAAGATTTGACATGAGTGAGTACTCGGAATCACATTCGGACCAGAAGCTATTTGGAGCACCGCCGGGATATGTTGGCTATGAAGCTGGTGGACAGCTTACAAATGCGATTAAAGAAAGACCTTTTTCAATTTTACTTTTTGACGAAATAGAAAAGGCGCATCCTTCAATAATGGATAAATTTTTGCAAATACTTGAGGATGGAAGAATGACCGATGGTCAAGGTAATACTGTGTATTTTTCAGAATCGCTTATAATCTTTACTTCTAATTTGGGAATTACAAAAAAAGTGGTGGATTCGTCTGGAAATGAGAGTAGGCAAATGCTTGTGAATATTGACGAAGATTACAAAACTATGGAGCAAAAGGTTATAAATGGGATAACGGCGCATTTTAAGCCAGAAGTTGTCAATAGAATTGGAAATAACATTGTTGTGTTTGATTTTATTAAATAGTACAAGAACACTCGCGACTTTAGTCGTGAGATGAATTGTATGAAAATTTTAGTAAGCATATAGGGAAACTTGTATGTAGACACGGAGCAAAACCGTGCAACAAAGAAACTGAATTGCTGGGAACTCTTAAAGCTAGTATAACCACAACATAATACCTAAGTGAATGGTATAAGTGTGAAGGTAGCGAAAGCAGAAAAAATATACTAGATGGTGCAAGGTTAAATCCTAAACATTATGATAATAGACAATCAGCAGCTAATCCTGAAAAGGAAAGTTCAACGACTATCCCTCGTGAGGGGAGTACAATACAAGCGATTGGTATTGGAAGTGGTTTCGCCTAAGTCCTTGAAATAGGATATGGATAAGATATAGTCTGTGCTTGTTAGAGATAACAAGAAGTTCA
>ERZ772945.2072-NODE-2072-length-12913-cov-2.956758_pt1 | contig 12913 bp, 13 predicted proteins | sample MGYA00511681_ERZ772945 | MGnify/ENA primary metagenome ERZ772945 (study PRJEB29015, sample SAMEA2737943) | human oral metagenome | biome: human oral; feature: human-associated habitat; material: dental | place: China | collected 2143 ... | reverse complement strand
TTCTACAGTTTCTTCTTCTGTAGATTCTGCTACCGTAGTTTGCTCCTCGTTAGGAGTCTCAATATCTGCAATCTCTTCTATAGATTGCACCTTAACATTAATATTCTTACTTTTTCTAGCCATTACTGTTTCTCCTTAGATAAGTGAATTTACGATATCATTAATGATATCGAAAGTGTTTTCTACATCATATACAGCAAATTTATATGTGATAGCTACTTCATCATCGTATGGCATTACAGTAAAAGCTGTTTCTCCACCATAGCTTTCTAGTTTACTGAAAATATCTGTAGTAGATAGATCACTGAATACTTGTAGCTTATAATGTAAGTCTACATTAATTTGTGCTTGAGGGTTGCTATTATTACAAGCCCAATAACTAATACAAAACGTGATGACTTTATTAGTTTTATCATATAAGATAGATAAAACCCCACCATTAAGATCATCTAAGATATCCCGCAGAGTGATTTGTTCGCCTTCATCTATAGCAACTACATGTTCGGACACATTTACCTCATCCATGAAGTTTGCACCTACAAGACTAATATAGTCTTCTTCAGGTATATCATCTTTACTTAATGGGCTTAGTGTAATCATATCGTAGTATTTCATTACAGTATCTTGGCAGGATTCTCTAATTTTGATTCTAGCGCTCAAATTCTCTTTATTGATATAAAGATACTCTGTATTTTTAATACCAGGATCAAATTCTACATTGACACCAGTAACGATCATAGTTTCAATTTCACTTAATTTTTCTTTAAAATCAAACATGGGTAACCTCCTTAAATAAGAAATCTAGCAATATTATTTGTTGTATTAGCCACATCTAATAATATCGTTGTAGCTTCAGCTTCACATGGTATATTGCCTATTACAAACTTACCGTTTCTTCTGGTATAATCTATAGCAGTATAGTTTATACTTGTTCCATGAAACTTATATGGTGTAGCCAGTAGTTCATCTATAATTCCAATAGCTGATGTATGAGTATATATATTAGTAGAATCCTCGATGTACATATAATGAGATTCCATTTTATCCTTATACATACTAGATTCAGATTTTACTGTAGCAGTATATATCTTATCACTTACATTATACACAATAGCCCAATTAAATTTACGTCTAGCCATCTTTTTCATCATAACAGTGAGTCTCTTATTCTTAATTTCTAATATATTAAGAAGTGTATTATAAGACTCACTGAATAAATGTCCTTTAGTAAACTCTTCTGTACCTTTAAAGGACTCTACGTGATGAGTACTAATAGTTATACTAGTTTGTCCATTACTGATATGAATACTGCTATTATCCATAGTAATATCAGTAATACCAACACATTCCAATATTTCAGGTGTAATTTTTAGGTAAGTCACAAATGTAATATTTGGAGCTAGTGGATTATATACAATAGTATTTTCTGCAATATGTTTAATAGTCATTGTAGAAGTAATCATCAATCTATTATCTTCATCTAGATATGCGGTTTCTTCTCTAGTGAATGTCTTTGGATATAATATAGATGCTAAAATTCTATTGGTAAATTTTTTGTTTTCTTCTGTATTGATAGCCATATTACCATTCCTTAGATTCTAATAGTGTATTAATTGCTTCATCAATAAAGTCAAATCCAGCATTGCTTAATGTAATCTTATCTAAGAAATTATCATGTTGCCAGTTAAATACGATTGGCCCAGTTGGATCAACTTTGCTAATAATAGTTTTAGGATTGAAATATTCTTCAATAGGAACGAATGTATCAAAAGTAATACTGTATCTAAACAGAGGTCTACCTTTAGCATTTGTTTCTAATACTTTAGCAGATGCACGACAAGATACTTTTAATAGGTCATTATGGTCTCTATTTTGACTGATGGTAAATTCACCAGTATTAGCTGTAGCCAAAATATCTTCTAGTGTAGTACTTTTGAAGACTTCTGCAGTTACATCTACTTTTTCTTTGTCTTTAACTTTGACTAATGGTGTAATGAAACCATCTTCAGTTTCATATTCATTAGTCCATACGGTAACAAGTGTATTACCTTTCTTAGCTGAGTAAACAGCTGTTCTCTTAGAACTAGAGTTCAAATCATATGATGCAAAATCAAATGTTTTGAGTTGTGTGATTAGTTCTCTTAAATTAAATTGTTTCTTTTTCATAGTAATTGTCCTCCTTAACTATAAACAAAATTACTAATTACTACACAGTTATAATATATATTCAAAAATACATTTCAATCTATGAGACAGCAGATAACCCATATAGGCAATGCCTATATGGGTATATCCAAAAAAGTTTTAGTAATATTGTAGTAAAAGAGATATTCTCAGGATCCGTGTTCATCCCAAGTCTATATTATTTTGTTAATTAGTTATAATAAATCAGCATATAGTCGAATGGGATTTTAGCATCCCCTGCACCAGAGCAGTATACTATACATGCTGTATTAGTTTTCTTAACCCACATTTCACCAATCAATCCATTAGGATTTGCTGTTGGAGTAATAGCTACAGAGAATGATGTATTCTCAAAACTATGTGGGATAATAGTACCGGTTCTACCATTAAATTCTGCTGTACCTAATAGAATTGATTTAGAATCTTTCTTATCAGCAAGAGATTGTCTTTCTTGATCAGTAAAGAATCTATTATTAGGGTCTTGTGCAATAATAGTTGGTGGTAACTGTGCAGGGAGCTTATATTTATTAGCCCCCTCTTCGATGGAATCTAATTTAGCTTTGTCTTCTTTAGACATACCACCATTAGAAGTGGCTGTAGCTAATGCTCCATCTAATTTATTATTCCATGCCAAGATTTGTTCATCAGTTACAAATCTATGATTAGCATCTTCTGATATAATAGAAGGATCATGAGTATGTGGATGGATATAATAGTTAGCATTCATATCTACAGAGTTAAGTTTAATCTTATCTTCTTTAGACATGATACCATTTACATTTGGTGTAACTAAGTTATTACTAGCTTTATTAGACCAATTAGTCTTTTCTTCTAATGTAACGAACAAATGCTCATCATCAGTTTCAATGATAGTTGGATCTAATTTACTAGGCATACTAAAGTTAGTTGCACCAGTTTCAATATTGTCTAGTTTATATTTATCTTCTTTAGACATAAGACCAGCATACTGATAAGTTGCATTACGGTCTTCTGCTTTAGCTGACCAGAATGCTTTTTCCTTATCAGATACGTGTCTTGTAGATGGATTATTAGGATGCACATAGTTATTAGCACCCATCTCTACAGTATCTAGTTTACCTTTGTCTTCTTTAGACATAAGACCGTCTACTGCTGCTGTTGCCATAGGTACAGCATTACTAGAAATAGGAATCCAGTGCTCACCATCATAACGGAATGTAATATTAGTATCATTTACAGATACTGTCCAACCACGTTGTGGAGAAGGATACATAATATCGATTTCACTAAAAGTATCTACAGCTTCTTTCCAAGTATTATTAGATTCCAACTGTACAAACTTATTATCAATCTCGGCTTTAGTATACTTATCACCCCAAGACAACCTATCACTACTAGAAACGTGAATGGATTTAGTAGCCATATGTCTATTAAAGGATGCAGCCGCCATATTAACTTTAGCTTGTGCTCCTTCAGGGGTTTCTTTGGCATCCCAATTAGCTCTGTCAGTTGGGCTGATATGTGAGGATGCGTCTACTAAGTGGTTATTAAGATCTGTATGATCTTGCGTAATAAACTTCTTTTCTTCTTTAGTTACATGGATATTCTCATTAGCTAAGTGACTAACGATATTGGCATTATTTAAAGTTGCCGCTTTAATCTGCTGGGCATTTAAACCAGTATCTTCTACTAATTTACCTGTAGTATCAGAATACTGTAACAGATTACCAGAGGTAACTAAATCAGTTTTGTTTTTCAGTCTATTAAGTAATTGGGGTTTAGACATGAAAGAACTTCCTCCTTATTCTTTTTCCTTTTTAGCTTGAAAGAAAAGATAGCTAATTAATACAGATACTGATAAGTAATCTGCTAGCTCTTCAAGTTCAGTGAAGTAGTCTTTAAGTTCTTCACTTTTTAACCTATGATCAAATTCAAAATCTGCACTTAGAAAACCAATTGGTTTTTCATCCAGTTGATTAGAGGAGTCATATACAGTAACTACTATTGTAGTTCTATTATCATTCTCTTTACAGAAGAAGTTTGCCATGACTCTATCAATAACGTTTTCATCATCTGGATATAATACAGTAATCTGATGATTATTAATACGTTTAAATAAGTCACTAGCTAAGTTAATAGGTACACCTTTATGTGTCATAAGTAGACTAGTTGCCCCTTTGTGTCTATCTATATATTCACAGATACAAGTGGTTTTTAAGAAAGGTATATTATTAACCGAATGCTCCCCATTATGAAACATATACACACAAATACGTTCAGCCCCAAGTGAGTCAGCAGTCTCTTTGAGTCTATGTTTAATCAGTGTATTTGTTTTTGTATATGTCTCATTTAGTTTATTTAATGTATATGGCTGATGATTCATATCATCAATCATAGCATTAACCATTCTAGCTTCTTCAGTTTGTGCTGATCTATCAGAAGAATTAGCTTTCTCTTCTCTTCTTGATAAATGTAGAATTGCTTGGGTATTGGTATGGTTGGAGTAGATTACATATGCCACTAGCAAGATTAGAATAAATTCTATAGCACCTATATCTTTAACCATAGAAAGTACACCAGTAGCACCTTCAAAGTCCACTTCATCACCACCTTTAGTAAAAATAAAGACTTATTTTTATGTTTCACCTAATAGACCTATTTCTTGGCTCTATAATATGCATAGCCAATACCTGCAGCACCTAAAGCCGCACCAACTATCTTATAGTTTCTATTTTCATGCTTAAGTTTCTTGATATCATCGCGTAACTCTTGTTCAACTTTATCTCGCATTAAGTCATGAGCAGCTATTTGTCTATTAGCAATATCTGTTACATCAATAACAACTTCGTCTTTTTGTTTAATTTCTACTGTACCATCTTCCTTGGCTACACTAGATGCCGCAGAAGATTGTAAGGGTGTACTGAAAGTTTCTCCATTGTATCTAATACTGGCAGTCTTTTCTTTATTGACTACTACATCTGGATCTTCTGGTGAGGACTTTTCAATGTATCTTATAGTGTCTGTATTATTATTAGTAATGGTTTCTTTTACTGGCTTATTATTACGTAAGTCATTAATAGATTGCATTACTAGTTTATTTTCTTTAGCCAACTCTTTATTGTACGCTTCTGTTTTAGTTACACTATCAAGAATTTCTTTATATTGACTAGCTCTAACATCCGCTTCATGCTTAAAATACAATACAGTTAGCAAAGCAATTAAAATGATTACGATAAAAGCAATAATAATCTTCAAGTGTGATTTCACTTGATCGATTAAATAGTTCATAACAATAACCCTCCGGTTGATTAAAAATTATACTTTTACTAGCGTTACTCCATAACTAGCAAGTCTAGTTTTTAAACTGCCAAACTTTTCCATTTTATCATATGGATCGGCCTTAGACACCTGAATAGTAAATGTACTATTAGGAACCTTGTTTTCTGCAATAGTTATTAAGTTATTTTCGTTTAGATCTATACTATATGGATAGTAGATTGATTTGTCTAACCCTCGAATAATCAACTGTCTATATGGATTTAAACGTTCATAATGTAATTTATCATAAACACCATTAATTTCTGCTGAGTTGCTAAAAGCTATACCTCTATTACTTATAGTCACATCAACAATAGGTCTATGATTATTACACTTGATATGGTCTAATACATCACTAAATCTAACTTGACTACCATTGTCTATATTATAATAGTCATAGTTTAGTTGCTTAGTGTAGTTTAGTTTTAGTCCTGTAGAAGATGCTTTGATTATATAGTTCACAGTCATCATAGCTGGTGCCATATCATCACCAGCGGCTACTACAGCACCACTATCATACATAGTTAAATAAGTTTCTCCATAATTTGATGATGGGTCTGGTATTAGGAATTTATCATTACCATCATGGTTCTTAACATGGATTTCTCCAGTATCTTGTTTAGAATTGAACTCATTAGGCTGAGGGTACCATTTTACTGCACCAGATGCTACTTGGAACACACCACGAATATATTTAGTAATCCATTCAGAAACGTTACCAGATAAAGTTCTATTGTTATTTGACGATACAGTGATGGCTCTATTAAAAGTCGGCATATATAACTTATCATCTTTTATTACAAACTTAGCGTTGTAATATTTGTTTTCTATCATATTATTCCAGTTCTCTAATAGGCCATTTGTATTAGCATATTCAATAAGCTCTGGTACTAATGATTTCTGTACAACCATACCATTCATAGGCAAATAGCCATCAGGTATATTAGACCCTAACCAGAATAGTATGGTCCCAATAGGTATACCATCATCTTGAATATATCTAGCTGGAATCTTTCCATTTACTAGTTTTATAGTTTTATTAGAATTGATCAATGAATATGTGATTAATGATGACGATGTACGTTTATACAATAGGATATCATTATTTTGCCCATAATGTAAAGACTTAGATGTGCCATCTTGAGCAAATAATGAGTCATCTTCTATAGATATAGCTGTAGATTTATTAAATGCTTTAATCAATCTATAGCCATTAAAGTTTTTAAACGTAACAGGTGTACCATCATAGACATCTGAGCTAGGATTTATGGTTACATTATCACCAAATACTTGATTTGATATACGTGCAAATTCACCAAAGATTGTATCTTTGAGTTTGGTAGCATTTTCTACAGTACAATCTAAGAATTTAGGATTGGTTCCATATATTACATGACCAGAATCATCTGATACTGTAGATATATACGTTCCAGCTTGGGACTGTATATATTTAGGGTGAGTATAGTTATTAGCACCTTCATGAATATTGTCTAATTTCTTTTTGTCTTCTTTAGACATAAGACCATCAGACTCTGTAGACGCTAATTTAGTTAAAGATTCATATGTAACTTTATTCCATGCTTCACGTTCTTCTTTAGATACATGCATAAAAGAATCGGTCATATGATATCTTATATCAGTAATGGTATTATACAATACAGTATTGAATTCTTTTTCTGTAAGCTTATCTAATACTTCATTACGTAGTCTAGATTTATTGTGCTCATCTAGCCATTCTTCTTTACGACGTTTAGCTTCTTCTTCAGAATAGGATAGCCACCATTTTATTACATCTTGTTCTTTAGACATAGCTACTCCTTTCTTTAGTATTTAGCTTTAATCATATATACAGTATTAAAATGAACTGGTTCGTTTATAGTACAATCATTATCATTTCCTTCATTGGAATTGAACTTGGTAAGTAGTATATTATTAGTACTGTGGCTTAAACCACTAATACCTGTAGCCTGCCCTAGACGTTCCACCACTCTAAATGCACCAGTAAATAATGATAGTCTTTCATTTACAGCAGTTCTATTATTATAATCGAAGTCTTTTAGGAGTTCACTCTTAGCCATAGTATTAAATGTACTAGTCTGTCTAGGTGTACATGATGGAGTATATCTACCAGTATCACTAATATTATTAGTGGCACATAAGAAGTCATTTAATTTAGGTAATACGAATGTATTACCTTTATCAAAGAAGAACCCAATAGATGATAATCGTTCAAACTTACTATATTCAGAAATTGGTACAAGTATATTCGATGTCTTAGCAAAGTTATATAAATCTAAGTACTCATTCTTTTCTACTTCAATACCAGTTAGTGGTAAGAATCCATCTTCTTTCATAAGTTCCATACTAGCACTTAAAGATGGTATAATAGCACCTATAGGAAGACCTTGTGATGGCATAAGATTCAATGGAACTTTACCATCAGGACCTGGTCTAGCAACATCATTAGGCAGAGATATATCTACCCATCTATTTAAGTCTGCATCATAATAAGATGCTACATTAGTAGTTGGGCTAATTCTAATCTTATTCAGATTAGGTGTAGCGTCATCACTAATATAATAACTTGTAGTCAATGACTGTTCTATTAAGGCTTTCTTAGTTATAGGGTAATTAAGATGGTTTATATCATTTGAATACTGTTTAAATGATATATCACCTTTTAAGAATGCATTATCTGGCGATACAAACTCATCTGGGTTAATATTACCTAACTTAGTAGCATTTCTGGCTCTTACATTAAGTCTAGCTGGGTTATTACCATATATTACATGGCCTAACCCATCTGTAGTCACTTCAAGATAGCTACCTGGTACTACATTAGAGAATGGGTGTACATATTTATTAGCTTTATCTTCAATACTATCTAACTTAGCCTTATCTTCTTTAACCATTAAACCATCATCATGTACAGTAGCTGGTTTAAGTACCCGTTTAGCTGATTGATTCCATCTAAAACGTTCTTCTTCAGTAATATGGAGATTATGGTTATAGATGTGATCGTATTCATCTTGTATATGAGTACGTAGTGATGGAGATAGCTCTTGCTTAGACAAATGTCTAGGAATAGTTTTATTTAGACTCTGTCTATCATGATATGACATAATAAACCTCCTATACCTCAGTTAGGGTGACTTTATATTTTTTACCACCACTATTAACTACTAAGCTATTACCATCTATATCAAATTCCATAGCTTTCTTAGTCTTAACTACAGTTTCATCGTTGCTATCAAAGATTTTAACTAGGTTATCCCAGTTATCTGCACCGCTACGGATAAATAAGTCATTACCGATAAAGATAAACTCATGGGAAATATCTTGGTCTACAGCTCTCATACCCATAACTGTAGCAAACTCTTCAGTTCGTGCACCAATAACAGCTGTATCTAAGTTTAACGCAGATAATTTCTTTTGTCCATAGAATTTTAGAAATGCTGCATAGTCAGATGGTTGAGTATTAACGTCAATCTTTTCATTTAATGCAAGTGTATACTTACTAGCTTCAGTATATACAGAATGCCATTTCTTTTCTTTACTAAAAGAACTCAAGATATTAGTAGAATCAATCCAGAATAGATTTTCTCCATCGCCAGTCGGTTCTACACGAGATCTTACGTAAGGGAAGATATGAGATTCTAGATATTTTACATTAACGATTTCCATCTTAGTACTATCAGCATTAATTACTGGTGTTGGTACTTGTGGTTTACCTAAGAAGATTGGATTTGCTATAGGTGCAAAATCACCAGGAACCATCCCACCTAATCTATCAGCATTATCTACAGTAATAGGTAACTTAGTTGGGTTATAACCTCTGATAACATGACCCTCATCATCAATATCTACTGTAATATAGTTACCAGGAACAGCATTAGGCTTTTTAGGGTGTACATAATGATTAGCATGATCTTCTATACCATCTAATTTATTTTTATCAGCTATAGACATGAAACCATTATTATTATTACTTACATTAGGAATGGTTGCTACGGTATTCCATAATGCACGTTCTTCTGCTGTAATATGTATTACACTGTCTTTAGTATGATTAAATGATTTTGTAACCATATCGCGCAGCTTAAGACTAAGCTCATTTAAACCAAGCTTATCTCTATCTAAATCATAATTGATTTGATCTGGCATAGTTTTAACCTCCTATTTTAGAATTACTGGGATGTTCAAGTAAGCCAAAAGATGGCCCTAATGGTATATAACCATTAGGGCTTATATCTTTCTTACTTATCATTCTTTTGATAATTGTTTGTAGTAGATCCCGAACTACCACGGCTTAAATAGGTTAATAACCCACCAGCAAGTGTAGCCGCTACAGTCTCTGCCTGAATAAATAAAGAATACATTAAAGCTATACCACAGAAGATTACAGTTACTACCTTAATTATATTTAGAGGATAAAAGTATATTCTAGGTGTATAGTACGGCTTAACCTTATCATCTATTTCTTCAGGATCCATATCTTCTATTTCATTTTCAGTTAGGCTACTAGTATTGGAAGTTACTTGTTTACCTAACTTAGTCCATTTACTATCGATAAAGATATAATAGTCTCCTTGATAGGCTACTATATTACCATTATATTGAATTTCTTCTGAATCTAATGATGGTACAGTATCTATTTGGAGAGCTTTTTCTACATCGGCAGCAGTACTCATCTATAGATTATACTTGAGCTGCTGTATCAGAGATGCCACGAGCAATAGCTTTAGCAAACTCATCTACTTGGTTAATAAGCTTATCTTCTTCTTTTGGATTATTGATAAATGCTGTTTCAACCAATACTGCTGGCATATCGGTTTTACGCAATACCCAGAAGTTGGCAGATTTAATACCACGATCGTATAAGTCTAAAGAATTAACTAATTGATTGTCGATATTAATGGCCAATTTAGTAGATAGGGAATTAGGACCTGCACTAGTATGAGTAAATGTTTCAGTTCCTTCGGCTGCTGGATTTTCTGCACTATTACAATGGATAGATACAAAGATATCAGCATCCCATTGGTTAGCTGTATCGCATACTGCTTCTAAGTCATCATCTTGCATAATGTAAGTTTCATAACCTACAGCTTGAAGATATTGACTTACTAATGCACCAATTTTTTTAACAACTTCGGCTTCTGTAGTACGGGAGCCTACAGCACCTGGGTCGATAGCATAGCCACTTCCATTAAGTTTAGGGTCATGGCCTGGGTTTAAAAATACTTTTCTAATTGCCATATTTATTATTTACCTCCTATAGTCAACGATTATAGTACTGTTGAAACATAGTAATAAATTGGTGAAAGGAGGCTATATAATGCCAGATTTCAATGAAAAATACGATCTGATAACCTATAATGATTTGTCCCCAGATTTAAGGGAACTCATTAATAGTTCTGATAAAAATCTCCAAAAGAGTTTGAATCGACATATGAATGATAATGAGGTTCATGTAACTGGTATCGAAAAAATGTTTTGGAATTCCAAAGCACCTATTAATGATCCAGCGTTTACTGGTAGACCAACAGCACCTACTCCTGAGTTAAATACTCGGAATGATACTATTGCTACTACTAGATTTGTACATAATGCTCTATATGGTCTTACTCCAGAGCGAGCTAAGACTGCTGACAGACTTAAAGGTACTGTAACCTTTGCTCTTACAGGTGGGGTAACGGCTCCATCTGTTTTATTTGACGGTACGAATAATGTAACTTTAAATGTGACATCTATTGATGCTAGTACCATTAATGGCAAATTTGGTCCATCTAACTTAGCTGCTGGTACTTATGATGTAAATATTAGTGGTATTGCTGCTAAAGCTAAGACTGCTGAATCTATTGCTGGTCTTAATGCTGGTGATATTGCATTAAAAGATTCTCCTAATTTTATTGGTACTCCGACAGTACCAACAGCTGCAGCTGGAGACATCTCTTCTAAGATTGCTAATACGTCATTCGTTAATCTTGAAATTGAACGTATTAAAGATTGGGTTAAGAAAAATAATAACGCAGTTAATAGTATTAAAACTGTGAGTGCTTCTGGTAAGATTACAGCAGCATCTACAGGACCTGATGCTAATGGTAATATCAATCTTAATGTAACTAATTTACAAATTGATCGATCTGTTTTAGGTAATATCGATGCAGCTACTGTACGTGGGTTTACTGTTGCTTCTAGTGTACCAGCTAATGCCAAATTCACAGATACAGTATATGTACATCCTAAGACATCTACAGACTTAACTGCTGGTAGTTTTAGCCAAGTATTAGTTGACCGTGAGGGTCATGTTATTGCTGGTGCTAACCCTAGTAGTATGGACATTAATATTACTGGTACAGCAGCTAAAGCTGCAACATTAGCTACACCATATAAAATGAAATTTAGTGGTATTACTGCTTCTGAATCTATCATTGACTGTAGTTAATGTAACTGCAATCCCATCTGCTATTGTCACTGAAGATGCTAACCGTAAATTCATGACTCCAGATGAAAAGACTAAACTTAGTGATTTACCATCCAATACAGAATTGACTGCTAAACTTGATGCTGTTGCTTCTTCTATGGATTGGAAACCTGGTGTTGCTAACTATAGCGACATTGCTACTACATATCCTACGCCTAAAAAAGGTATGGTAGTACCTGTAACTAGTACTGGTTCTATCTATCGTTATAATGGTACAACATGGGATACCATCTCTAGTATAAATATCCCATTAGCTACCAATACGCTTGACGGTAAGATGTCTAAAGAAGATAAGATCAAATTAGATGGTATCGAAGAAGGTGCTACTAACTATGAGCATCCTGCTACACATCCAGCTACTATGATTACTGAAGATGCAACGCATAAGTTTGTGACTACAGATGAAAAGACTCGTTGGAATGATACATATACTAAAGCGGAAGCTGATCTTAAATTCTTGGCTAAACTTGATGCCGTTACTAATAAAGCAACTATCGGTGAAAACTGGGAGATTAAGCCTGGTACTGGTGGTGCATTAGACTTTGCATTTAATGGTGTAATTAAAGCTACTTTAGGAACTGATGGTTTATTCATTGCCAATGAATTATCTGAATCTGGTTCTGCTGGTACTAGCGTAACTGCAATTAGTACTTGGAAAGCTCCAGTTGCTAATGTATCTGATTTGGATGCTACAGCAGCTAATGGTTCTGTATGTTTAGTTACATCCACAAATACTATATATACTAAAACAGAATCTGGTTGGGTGCCAATTAACGGTAATTCTAGTGGTGACTATGTTACTAAAGACGAATTAAATGCAGCTATATCTAAATTGATTAAAGAACTTCGTGGAGAAAAATAATGGCAGGAGAAAAAACTTTAACCGATAAAATACTAGATGATATCGTTTCTACATTTACAAATATACAAAAAGATCTCACTGAAGCT
>ERZ772945.2068-NODE-2068-length-12942-cov-3.925506_pt1 | contig 12942 bp, 13 predicted proteins | sample MGYA00511681_ERZ772945 | MGnify/ENA primary metagenome ERZ772945 (study PRJEB29015, sample SAMEA2737943) | human oral metagenome | biome: human oral; feature: human-associated habitat; material: dental | place: China | collected 2143 ... | reverse complement strand
AGAGGAGGGCGATCGGGTGCGGCGCCCGGTCCAGGCACAGGCGCATGCGTTTTACCTCTTTTCTGTCGTTTCCGTTGTTGCTGGGCTTCGGCCTGGTGGCCAAAGAGTTTATCGTTATCACCATCGGCGCGAAATGGTTGGTCAGTGCAGGCTACATCCAAATACTGTGTTTGGCCGGAGCTACCATGCCTTTGTTTACGCTTTTATCGAATATGGTTATCAGCAAAGGCAAGTCGAATATTTATCTTTACTGCACTTTCGGGCTTGGTTTTGCACAGATTGTCAGTATGCTTGTTCTGTGGCCATACGGCATTATGACCATGGTAATTGCCTATACATTCCTGAATATACTGTGGATTTTTGTATGGTTGTTCTTTGTTTACCTGCTTACGGGCTACCGTCTGTGGTTTTTTATCAAAGATACCGTGCCCTTTGCCGTGGCCGCTTTTGCCGTTATGACAGCAGCCTATCTTGCTACTGTATACATTTTTACACCGTGGTTGCTATTGATTTGCAGAATAGTCATAGCTGCTTTGCTCTATTACGTCATCATGCGTGTGGCGCGGGTTCAGATACTTGCCGAATGTGAGCAGTTTGTTTTGAAGAAGATTCGGTTGCGCTAACAGCCCTGCCCTTTATCGTTTTAAAGAGTAACCAACTACTGCCAACAGAATAAAAAACAGAGAATACTTTTGTCGTGGGGTTAACCTGCCGGCTTAAACGATGCTTTTTCTAAACATCCTGATATTCTCCCTATATTGATTAAGGTCGCCTTTAAAAATTGAAGAGGTACCCCCTACAAACAGGCTCGCTCCAAGACTTCGCAGCGTTTTTCCATGCGCGGGGGTGATATTGCCGTCAACCTCCATCAAAATGTCTTCCTGATGCTCACTGTCCAGCAGGCTCCTCACCTTGGCAGCCTTGCGTATGGTGCTCGGAACCATGCGCTGTCCGGCAAAGCCCGGGTTAACCATTAGCAGGTTAATGCCATCGATATAGTCGAGAACTTCTTCCAGAACATTGACCGGTGTGGCGGGGCTTATGGCCAGAAAACGCTTGCATCCGAACGGTTCGAGCCAGTCGAGCGCACGCTGTACCTGATAGGTACTTTCGTAATGAATGCTCACGATGTCGGTAGGCCTGATGCCTATCCACTGTAACTTGTACTCGGGATCTTTGACCATCAGATGCAAATCCAGCGGAATGTCGGTAAGTTCGCGCAGGCCGCGTATGTAATCTACGCCCAATCCGAAGTTGGGAACAAACTCGCCGTCCATCACATCTATGTGCAATCGTTCAATGCCTTCTTCCTTAAATATCTGCAAAGTCTCTTTCAGGTCAACGAGATTGCTGCACATCATCGAGGCCGATATTTCACTTGGGTGTTTCATTTTAGTAAGATTATTGGTTCCAGACAGTCATTACCTTGCAATAAGGCTGGCGGTGTTCGGCCATCAACTCAAGGCCACGCCGCAGCTCTTCCTGTGGAAAGGTGTGAGAAATAAGGGTTTCAACCTGCACCTTACCCTTAGAAATGGCGTCTGCTGCCTCCGTCCAGTCAGAAGCATTGGGCCCGTCGTACGACGAGTTCCAAGTACCCCTTATCGTAAGCTGCTTGCGCAGGATGCGCCAATATACGTCTTGTGCCAGCTGAATATCACCTGCGGGATTGCCCATAAGCACAAGGCTGCCCCCGGGATTCGCGGCCGTTATGGCCTCGTTTATTGCAGTAGAGCTGCCTACTGCTTCCAGAACGAAATCGTAAGTACGGCCAACTGCCGTAGCGTAATTTACGCCACAGCCTTCCACCAACGGGCGTTTGTCCTCATGACGGCCTATAACTGTTACATGATTGGCTCCCAAAAGTCGTGCCCATTGCGCAGCACTTATCCCTATCATACCCGTTCCTATGATAGCGACATCGGCGTTAAAGGGCATTTGTATGCGTTTCATGGCATGCAAAGCCACAGACAGAGGTTCGAGCATGGCGGCGGCGCGGAAAGAGAAATCATCGGGTAAGGGCACGAGATTCCACACCGGAACAGCCACGTATTCGGCCCATCCGCCATCCCTCCGCGAGCCCACATAATCGTAGTGCTCGCACATTTCGTAATGCTTCTCACGGCATTGCGCACACTGCCGGCAAGGAATCAAAGGGAAGATACCTACTTTTCGACCTATCCAACCGATACCAACGTCGCTGCCTACACGGCATACGATGCCCGAAAACTCATGTCCGGGGATGGTGGGAAAATGGTAAGTGCCTTTGGTAAACACGCGCGGGACATCAGAACTACATATTCCTGCTGCCATAACTTTGACGATAACCCAGTCGGAAGCCGGGCATTCGGGCATGGGAATATCCTCATAACGCAAGTCGCCCACAGCGTGCAGAACGTATGCTTTCATCGGTTTTCCTTCATATTTCTGTCCCGAACGATGGTCTCGAACGTCGACAAGTCGTCGGGAGTAGTGATTTTAAAGTTCATGCTATCGCCCTTAATGAGATGGATATTTAAGCCAGCCATTTGGGCAATTTCAGTGCTGCCGTTTATCTTTTCCAACTTCGCGTCAGACATGTTACGGTGTGCCTGCAGATATTTACCAAAGACAAAGCTCTCGGGTGCCTGGCCTGCGAAGAGCTTGTTACGCTCAAGAAGGGCATCAATATGGCTGCCGTCGTGGCTCATGTAAATGGTATCCTTTACAGGAATAACCGGCAACACACCGTCACAATGGCGGTTTTCGTCCAAGCAAGCGTCGATAAGCTCCTGCGTTACAAGGGGGCGGGCTGCGTCATGAATAATAACCCGGTCATCGTCGGCAGCACCGGCGGCCTTCAATTTCTCCAAAGCATTGTAAATGGTAAACTGCCGCGTTCTGCCCGGCGCGCTGTAAAGCACAGGCTTTGACGCAAGAACATCTTTCAAAGCCTCCTGTACAAAGTCACGCCATTCATCGGCAAGACATATAACAACTTCCTCAATGCGCGGGTCATTGCAGAACGTTTCCACGCAATAGCCAATGACAGGCTTGCCCCCCACCTTAATATATTGTTTGGGCCTGTCCTTATTTAAGCGGCTGCCTACGCCGCCAGACAGTATAATTGCAATGTTCATAGCGCAAAGATAAGCATAAATATATATAGCTTCATGCACATTAAAGGAGAATTTAAAGCAAATAAACGTTTATTCTTATCGGTTTTTAGTAAATTTGCTGCAACCAAACTTTCAGTCATGGAGAACAAGTATCTCAACGAATACAAGCAACAACAGCTGCGCAAATGCCAGCTTAAGCAATTGGACATTCTGCGTGAGGTAGACAGAATTTGCCGCAAACATGGCATTGATTATTGGTTAGATGGTGGAACATTACTGGGGGCCGTGCGCCACAAGGGCTTTATTCCATGGGACGATGATATTGATATTGCCATGACCGCAGCTGGTTTGGAGCAGTTCAAGGCCGTGGCACCGGGCGAGCTTCCGCCTTATCTTTTTCTTCAAACTCCCGAAACAGACGACAACAAAGAGCCGATAAACAAGGTAAGAGACTTAAATTCGTTTTATGTAGAAGGCGGCGACGACTTCTCTGCCACGTACCAAAAGGGGCTTTATATCGACCTTTTTCCGATGGTTCCCTATCCTACGCTCTCACGCCTGCTGACAAAAAGGATAACCAAGGGTATCTCAAAGAGCTATTCTATTCTCCATCACAAGCATGCCTACTCGCTCAGGGCTGCAACCGAATTCTTCTGGTTCGGGACGAAATATGCCCTATATCAGGGTCTCTGGAAACTGTTATGTAAGGTAAAGTCAACAGGTATCTATTTCTCAAATATCCCTGTTAATAACGGATATGGCACACAACACCGTCGCGACAGCATCTTCCCCGTGAGAGAAATAGAGTTTGAAGGCATTTCATTCCTCGGCCCGAACAATCCTGACGCTTACCTGACCGACCTCTACCGCAACTATATGGAGATACCGCCTGTGGAGAAACGCAAGATTCATTCGGTCTTTATCATGCCCGAACTGATTCCAAATCCCGATTCGTCTATTGTAAAAAAGGATTGAGAAGACAGCCTTACGCCATTGTCGTAAGGTACTTAACGATAAGCGTTCCGTTATAAATCCAGAGATAACAGGTAAGCAACAGCAGAACGCCTGTCATGGCAGCGCGGGCCTTTCCCCGGCACCGCTTCAGCAAATAAGCAAAGGAAACCGGAACGATAAAAGCCCATCCCGACGTCATAATGTACACTTCGTTAATGCCGAAGCCCAATATAATATTAAGGAATACGTCGAAACCCATCCACGAAAGCAGCATCAGGAATAACCTGTAGCGTATGCCGCACACGATACCGGCAAGGAAAAGCAGAACGATAACGGCTTCTATTATATAATGGTACCGATAACTATAGCTTACAATTTCGGGACGGCTTTCATGCACATCTTCCAAAAGGTGAGCTTCATGCAGCTGAAAGGATTCGCCAAAAAGGTTCTCAATTATCGCTGGTATGCGCGGCGTCTTCAGGTCAATTAAGTTTAAAAGACCCGTATCGCCGGCGTGTTTCATTCCGTTTTCCTCTATCCACACCTTGTGTTTCCTCCGTTCTGCCTCCTCCTTTTTTACCTGGTCAGGAAACTTTTTTGCCTTTTCGGCTAACATATGATTGATTTCCTGCTGTTGCGGCACCTCAAAAACTTCATATTGCACACGCTGAATGACAAAGAGGGCAGCCAACGGTAAAAGAATGCCTACAATAACAAACTTGGGTTTGAACACACGTCTGCCGTTGGCAAACCAGCCCGACAGTATCGTCTTGACGCCGTTGGACAGAGCTATGCCCGAAGTAAAGAACAGCAAAAAAGCCGACTGACACGTCGTCACGGGCCGGCCGGTCTTCATCTTCCTGCCCACGATATACAGCGTCATGGCAAGCAACATCATGGAGATCATGAAATGGTCGGGCACCATTGTCGGCAGCAGCACATGAGCAAAAGAGAACAGCAACGCCACCAACAGCAGCGACTCCCGTTTCGACATCGTCAGAACCTCGCGCAGCGTTCGATACATAAAGACAACGGTATAGAGGGCTGAAAACACAATTACCGCCGACACCATGAACACGGCACAGTTTACGCCCGTCGCGTCCATGAGCCAATGGTTGAGCAAATACATGGGATAAAGAAAGGTAAGATAGAGCGGATGCCTGTCGGTAACGAAATAAATCTGCTTCCCCGACACCGTAATCCACGACCAACAGTCATATCCCGACATGGTAAACCCGCGCGTAAACAACGAGTAGAAGCCTCCCGAGGCTCCCCTTGTCCATGCTCCCCAGTGGCCGGCCGCAAGCAGCGCGTTGAATGCAACAAACACCATCAGGGCGGCGGCGGCCAGCCATCGTTCCTCTTTCCTCAGCCTGAATATATTGAACAGATTGCTCATCTTGCCTTTTTAACGTGGCAAAATTACTGAAATTTAAGAGAACAGGGCAGGGCCAGACAGGAAAAAAGCAATACAATTCTGCCGTATAAAGGAAATATACTAACTTTGCACAAACAAAAAACAACAAACACGATACGAACAATGAGCAACGCGGCCCACAGCAACCGAAACAGCCGAATTGATATTCTGCGTGCAGTGTCCATGCTCATGATTGTGGCCTGCCATTTCATCTACCATGGCATCAGGCACGTGACGCAGGGCGACACCTTTCCCGACCTTGGCTTCACGGCCTCGCTGACAGGAGAGGTAAACTTTTTCTTCTGCCAGCTGCTGGGGTATCTCACAAACATCGGGCCCAACCTGTTTATACTGATTACCGGCTACTTCCTTATCAAACCGCGCGACTTCAGCCATGCCCTGCGAAAAGCACTGCATTTATGGCTCGTCATTGTATTTTACAGCCTCGCCTCGCTGCTGGCAGCTTCCCTTCTTACAAACGGAAAAGCGTTCTCACCGCAGGAACTGCTTGCCTGCTTTCTCCCCGTCTGGTCACGGCAATACTGGTTTATGACCATGTATCTGCCGCTTCTGCTGCTTTCCCCCTTTCTGGCAAAAGGAGCCTCTGCGCTCACAAAGCGCGATTACCGGCTGCTGCTGCTCGTATTGCTGATACTTAACTTTGCTCTGGGCGGCGTTGGCTACGGACCGGTTTTTCTGGGCCCTGTTCCCCTCCCGTTTTACATTTTCGTATTTCTTGTTGGCGGATATTTCCAGCTCTACGGCTGCCCTGCCCGGTATGCCCGGTACGGAATTTACGTTTATCTGCTCGGCTACCTCGCGCTGGCAGCAGCGGGAACCGTTGCCCAGCTCCACTTTGCGCCGGCCGGAACCTTCCCGCACATTAAGGGAATGGCCAACAACAGCATTACGCTGCTTATGTCGGTGCTGGTTTTTGCCCGGGTTGTTACGCTCCCCCAAAAGGAAACCCGCATGGGGCAATGGGCCGTACGTATAAGTCCTTACGTTCTGGCAGTGTATCTCATACACGACAATCCGCTCATCCGACCGCTGCTCTGGAACGGCCTTGTGCACCCGCGGACCTATATTCAGCAACCTTTCCTTATTCCCTATTGCATCGCGTCGAGCATCGCCGTCTTCGTCGCCGGCATCGGTGTTGAGTGGCTTCGCGCTGCCGTTTCCGACTGGCTTTCGGCCCGCATAAGCAGCCGCCGCACCCGATAGCAGAAAACCTCGCGCCGCTACGGCTTTCTTTTATTTCCGCATCCTGATTTTGCCAGATGCACATTCCGGTGTTTCTAAATGTACATTCCACAATTGTTAGATGTACATTCCGATGTTTCTAAATGTACATTCCGATGTTTCTAAATGTACATTCCGCAATTGTTAGATGTATATTCCGCAGAATGGCGAACCGTATTGCGAAGAAGCGGGAACCGTATTGTGCAGAAACGGGAATCGTATTGCGAAGAAACGGGAACCGTATTGCGCAGAAACGGGAACAGTATTCCGAAGAATGGCGAACCGTATTGCGCAGAAACGGGAACCGTATTGCGAAGAAACGGGAACAGTATTCCGAATGAACGGGAACAGTATTTCGCAGAAACGGGAACAGTATTGCGAAGAAACGGGAACAGTATTGCGAAGAAATTCTGTCAAAGGAAACAGGAGATGTAAAAGGGGCGCAAATCAAAACAACCGGGTATAACGTTTGCGCCGAAAGGAATCTGCAAAAAGACCACACCTTAATTATACCGTCCGCCCTGCCTTCGAACGGGGCCGAATCTGTAAAATTCAACCAAACAAAAGCCGGCAAAACAGGAAAAAGGCAATCGGGATTCTGCCGTATACAGGAAATATGCTAACTTTGCACAAACAGAAAACTCAACGGCATGAAACAACCTTACAAAACCGACATCGCGGTTCTGATACTCTTTTTCAACCGCCCCGAAACCCTGAAACTGATGTTTGAAGAGGTAAAAAAGGCGCGCCCTTCGCACCTTTTTCTTTATCAGGACGGCGCACGGGACGAACGCGACCGCGCAGGCATGGAGGCCAGCAGGCAAATTGTGGCCGACGAAAACATCGGCTGGGAATGTGACGTGCACCGCTTGTACCAGACAAAAAACTACGGATGCGACCCCTCCAATTACATGTCGCAGAAGTGGGCCTTTTCTATTGTCGACAAGTGCATTGTGCTCGAAGACGACGACACGCCCTCGCAATCGTTCTTTCCCTTCTGCAAGGAAATGCTCGACCGCTACGAAAACGACGACCGCATCAGCATGATTTCGGGAACCAACTACGACGAAACAACGCCCGGCATGCCCTGCGACTACCTTTTTACCACAGCCTTCAGCATCAACGGATGGGCTACATGGCGGCGCGTTGTTGACCAGTGGGACGAACACTACGGCTTCCTCGACGACGAATATGCCACCCGCCTCCTCGGCAGTCTTATCAGGGAACGCCGCTATCAGCATAACTTCCTCCGCTTCTGCCGGTATCACAGGTCGCTGGGGAAGGCCTATTACGAAACCATTCTCCATGCCGCCATCTTCCTAAACTCGGGTTTAAGCATCGTTCCCCGCGTGAATATGATCAACAATGCCGGTGCTTCGGGCGAGGGAGTGCATCTGTCGGGCAGCAACCGCGACCTGCCGAAGGCCTACCGCCGCATCTTCACCATGGGACGATACGAGCTGAGCTTCCCCCTGAAACACCCGCGATACGTAATTGAGGACGTGGAATACAAGAACCGTATGTTCAAGACAATGGCCTGGGGACACCCGTTAATCAAGGCCGCCCGTTCGCTGGAAGAGCTGTGGCTTAACCTTGTTCACGGCAACTTCGGCCGCATCGCCTCGGCCGTTGCCAACCGTTTCCGCATCATGACGGGGCATTCCCGCTTCGACTGACAAGGCTTGCGGGCCACGAATTATCAGCAAATCAAAAGGCCGTAATGCCGTTACAGCAGTTCTTTCCAATTTGAAAGAGCATACGGCAGAACCACTCCGCTGACGCTATCCCGCCAGATACTGTATGTAAAGCCGCCCGTTCCACACAAGCATCCACAGGGCAAGCCCCAGCGTGAGCAGGCGCAGCGGGCGCAGCCACCGGCTGTTTCGGGCAGCCTTAAACACGAAAGCCACGGCAACGGTAAGCACAAACAGCCAGTGAGGCGACATGATATACACCTCTTCAATGCCGAAACCAAGCCCTTCGTGTATCAGCAGGTCGAAGCCCATAAACAACAAAGCCAGCCACAACAGTCGGTTACGGCGTCCGAACCACACGCCGGCAACGAACAGCCCCACCAGCAAAGCCTCGGCCACATAGTTGAAAACATAGCGGTAATGCACAATTTCGGGCCGGCAGTTACGCACGTCGCCCAACAGATAATCCTGATGAAGCTGCAGCGGTTCGCCAAAAAAGTTTTCAACCATTGAGGGGAATCGCGGCGTCGATATGTCAGTCCATTGCATAAATCCGCCCTGCGCAATATGGCGTGCCGCCTGTACCTGCCCCGACGCCTTGTTGCGACGGGCCTCACGTATCGAGTCATCGCCCTTTATTTTAGCTTGTATAGCCACGTTGACGGCAACGGTATCGCGCAGCGTTGTTGTGTCTTTGAACGCCTGCGCCAGCCTTTCATGTCGTATATTGGCTATGCTGTCGCGCTTCAGCTGTCGCGCCACGAAGTCGGGTTTCTCAAAGTAATTCCACTCCGCCCGCGCGCCAAGCCATATCAGGCACGACGGCACGACGACGGCCGGCAGCAGGAAAGCGGGACGCCAAAAACGCTTGCCGTTCGCAAAAAGTGCCGCCAGAAACACCTTTACACCATTGTTCAGCGATATGCCTGCCGTCATAACGAACAGCAAAACCGTTTGCCGGATGGTAAACCGGCGGCCTGACGTCATCTTCAAACCCGCAATATAAAGCGTCAGGATAAGCGCAAACATCGACAAACTAAAATGGTCGGGCACGCTCACGCCTACCATAACGTAGGCAAAACTGAACGTCAGCATGCCGAGCAAACGTGCATCCGTACGCGGCAAACCTATTATTTCGCGGAATATTCTGCACAGAAAGACGAAGCTGTAAAATGCACAAAAAACAAGCAACAACGCCATGACCACCGGCGCAAAATTACGTCCGGTAAGCATCATCAGCCCCTGGTTGAGCTGGTTGGGCAGGTACATGAAGAAAGCTAACAGCGGGTGACGGAATATGTTATACTCGGTATCCCACTGCGACAGCACCGCATAGCTCAGCGGATCGAAGCCTGAAATATGGAAATAACGTATGAAAAGACGGTGATAATTGCGCGACAACTCAAAGAAACGGTCGGCATAATGGCCAACCACCAAGGCGTTCAGCAGCCCCACATACACCAGCACGGCAAAGGCAGGCCACCGTTCTTCGCGCCTGATACGGAACAAACGGAAAACAGATTTCATAACTTTTAACCTTGCAATATTCGCAATTTTTTCTGAAATATGCAAGCAAACCGTCCATTATCCTTACCGCAGGCCCGTGCTTTGGGCATCTCAAAGCCGTACCTTGTGCGGCTGACTGCACACGGCGTACATCATACACGCAGCCACTGATAGAGCACAACCAGGGCAAATATCGCCAAAGCCGTGACAACACGCTTTCTTATCGAGCGAACCCGTAGGATGCGCCTCATGCTCTTCATGTCAGGAGTCGTGAGGACATTAAGTACAAAACCCAATGCCAGTGCGCCTATAATGCTTACTATTATATTAAAGATCGTAATCATAGTATGAAATGATTAAAAGCTATAAACTAAATTATTATTGTACCAAAATTCCCCAAAATCGTTGAAAATCAAACAAAGCCCATGATATATATGCCCATAGAGCAAGTATAACCAGCAGGAAAATGGAATTACCTATAGTGTCTCTCACGTTATGTTCCTTGATGCAATTAACCACTATCTTTACGCGCTTAGGGAATCCTGTAAGCATCCAAATGATGAAAGCGAGCACAAAAAGCTCACCCAATACATCTAATAATCTTATCAACATATACGTTAGTTTTAGTTTACAATTCAGGTTTCAATGCTCAAAAACTACATTGAATATGATAGCGTATACTCTTCAGCACAACAGGCTACAATGCTAACGGCTATCCCATTCATAAGTTTTTAGCCGTAAAACAGATTTATTTAGCATAAAATTAGTTCATTTTTCTTCACATATGAAAGTAATTAACGTTTTTAACATCAGCAAAACGAACAAAACCGTCAATCACCAGCCTTCGCCAGTTACCCCGCTATTCTTCTCCCCTTATACCCCTTATGGCTAATCGAATACGCTACCATGCCATCATCGTTACAAGATAACGCTCATCATTCGACAGCCGTCAACAGCACTGCTGACGGCCGTCATACCCATTGTTCGACGGCCGCCATCAACGCTGCTGACGGCCGTCGAACAATGACAAAAAGCCAGCGAAGAAACAGGGAATAGCCTTTAAATGGTTAAGTTTTTCAGCCTACCGCTTCAGGAAAAAGCGAACAAGGACAAAGTTTACAGGCACACAGATACAGAACATGGGGACGGGAGCCAGGGCCTTTGACAGCCCTATCCAGAGGAAGAAATTAAGTGTAGCCATCTGCAACAGATAGTTTACGGCATGGCTGAAGGCAAAGCCCGCACCGCGACGGGCATTGGCTTCGACCCTGAATGTGAAGTGGGTGCTGGCAAAAAAGTTAAAAATGAAACTTATTGCATAGCCTGCGGTCATACACAAACTTGACAAAAGCTGTACACGTGCCGTTGAAATACCGTCAGGAATAAATAACAAAAGGCCACGATAAACGCCATACTGTATGAGCGTGGCCAGCACGCCCACAATGCCGAAACGCAATATTTCGCCCATCTTACGGCGACGTTTATCGTCTAAATGGCTTATAATGTGCCTCATCTGCATACTGTAACATTTCCCTGTCGCCCCGACTGTCGCCGAAGGCCACGATATAACAATCCTCACGCGGTGCTGATAGCATAACACTGATACGGCGCACTTTTTCGGCCCCGTAACAGTTATGACCCATAAATTGGCCCGTCAGACGACCATCTTCGGCCTCAACCTGCGTACCCAGAACGAGCAATGTTCCTTGTCCGGACGATGAAGGAAGAACATCGTTAAAGAACGGACGCACCCAGTTGTCAATGCTCGCGCTGACAATCATCACCACAGCACCCTCGTCCAAAGCCCGCCGGACGGCTTCCATACCATCGGGACGGAGCACGCCACAGCGATATTTTTCGGCAAAAAGACGACAATCATCGTTGAACCTTTCCACCGTCATGCCACAGAAACATCTGCTGAAAACCTTTTGCTTGACACGCCAGTTAGGGTATAATTTAAATTTCATCAGCACCAGCAGAGGGGCATAACGCATGAGGACGCCGACTAAACCCCACCACCCGCACACAAAGCGGATGAAGAGAAGCAGCGTATCGCGTGTGGTGAGCGTGCCGTCAAAGTCGAACGTGTAAACCCTACAACGCATAGATAATCAGGATAAAGGCAACGAGCCACGCCAGTACGACGAGCTGGATAAAATGGTCTTTGAGGATAACTTTCGTCGGGTTGCCGCTGCGTTTGTCAACTACTGTCACCTGAATATAGCGCAGCAGACCCACCAAAACAAAAATACTCGTGAGGTAAAGATTGTCGTTATTAAACTGGGCTATGACCTCGGGACTGACGGTGTACATAATATAGCACACCAGAGTAACGCTGGCCGTGATGGTGAGTGCCTGATTAATGAACGTAGAATTATAGCGTATGGTGTTTTTACGAGGCGGTAAACCCGTCTGCTCCATACGCAAAACGTCGTCGCGCCGCTTCGCAAAGCTCATGAAAAGCGTAATGAGAAACGTCATCAGTACAATCCATTTACTCAGCACGATGCCCGTAGCCGCTCCGCCTGCAAACAAGCGAAGCACGAAGCCAAAGGCCACAATGCACACGTCTATAATGGCATATTGTTTGAGACGGGCACAGTAGACCAGGTTCAGCAGCCAGTAAATCAGTATGACTCCTGCCACAGAGCATGCGCCCCAAGTGCCTGAAAGCAGATTGATGGTAATGCACAGGTGACCCGCCAGCAGGCTTGCAAGCATGGAAAGCGCAAACATAAGCACCATCAATCCGTAAGCCTGACCGACCGTTACCACACCCGAGGCAATGGGACGGTGGCATTTTTCGGGATGCCGTATATCGTCGGAAAGATCGTGAATATCGTTAAAACAGTAGATGCCTGAGGCGGCAAAGCTGAATGCGAAGAACGTAATGAGACCGGCCAGAAGGGCTTCACCGCGGAAGAGGGCACCGCCAAAGATAATAGGTCCGAACACAAAGAGGTTCTTTATCCATTGCTGAGGGCGCAGCAATCGCATCATGGCGTGGAGCCGATCCTCATGCAGAGGGGGT
>ERZ772945.2067-NODE-2067-length-12948-cov-4.496161_pt1 | contig 12948 bp, 10 predicted proteins | sample MGYA00511681_ERZ772945 | MGnify/ENA primary metagenome ERZ772945 (study PRJEB29015, sample SAMEA2737943) | human oral metagenome | biome: human oral; feature: human-associated habitat; material: dental | place: China | collected 2143 ... | reverse complement strand
GGAAGTTCGCCGGATCGCCGCCGAAGTACTTAAGGATATCGACCGTAGCCATAGCGAGACCTGCACCATTGACCATGCAGGCAACATCGCCGCCAAGGTTGACGTAGTTGAGCCCGGCTTCCGCCGCCTCGCGCTCCTTCGGATCCTCCTCCGTCTCATCGCGAAGCGCGACGATGTCGGGATGGCGGAAGAGCGCGCTGTCATCGAAGTTGAGCTTCGCGTCGAGCGCGATGACGTCGTCCTCTGCCGTGACGACGAGGGGATTGATTTCGACCTGCGAGCAGTCCTTGCCGATCATCACCTTGTAGAGCCCCTGCATGAGCGCCGTCGCCTTGCGGATGGCAGGCGCGGGGATATGGATCGCATACGCCATGCGCTGCGCTTGAAACGGAGCAAGCCCAATGACGGGATCGATGTATTCCTTGTAGATCTTTTCGGGGGTCTTGGCAGCGACCTTCTCGATCTCAACGCCGCCTTCTTCCGAGCCCATCATGACGATGCGCGCCGTCTGGCGGTCGACGACAAAGGAGAGGTAATACTCTTTCTGGATGCTTGCGCCTGCCTCGATGAGCAGACGTCCGACTTTCTTGCCTTCAGGACCGGTCTGATGCGTGACGAGCGTCTTGCCGAGCAGCTCTTTTGCGTAGCCCCTGACCTCGTCGGCCGACTTCGCGATCTTGACGCCGCCCGCCTTGCCGCGGCCGCCCGCATGGATCTGTGCTTTGACAACGATAACGGGAGTAGCGAGCGCTTTCGCGTTCGCTACCGCCTCCTCCACCGTGAACGCCGGTTTGCCGTCCGGGACATGCACGCCGTAGGAGCGCAGGATTTCCTTGCTTTGGTACTCATGGATATTCATTGTCTTGCCCCCTTATGCACTGAAGAAGCCGAGATGTTGCGCCAAACGCGATTCGGTATGGTTCGGTTATCATTCACCTCGGCTTCGATGGTTTTATTATAGAACTTTCCCCTTATTTCGTCTAATTATAAATATTTATTTTATTCATTGATGGTTCTTATGATAAGTTTCCAGCTTGCGCGCCGCATCGAGCAATACGCTCTGCGTGATCTTGTACGGCATGATGCGCACGTCCTGCTTTTTCTCCGTCGCCTGAAAGACGCGATGGATGTCGTCCTCGCCCGCGCCGATGTCCTTGCGGCACGTCGGCAGCCCGATCCTGCGGCAAAAGCGGAAAAAGCGCTCGAATTCTTCGACCTGCCCATCGCAGAGCAGGAGAAGAAGGATGCCGTAGGCGACGAGCCCGCCGTGCTGACGGCACTGCTCGCGCGCGGAGAGATTGCCGAGCTCGACGAAGAGTGCGTGCGCGATATGCCCGTTGTACTCGGGCGCAGCGAGATTCGAGACGAGACCGCTCGTGATGATGACGGCGAGCACCGTCTCCTCGAACGCGAGGCTCGCGCGGTGCTGACGGTTGTCCTCCAGCGCCTGCGCGCCGTAGGCGTAAAGCGGCTCGGCGCACATCTTCGAGAGCGCGATGCCCATGCCGTCGCGATGGCAGAGCGTCTTGCCGCGCGACGCGATCTGCGCCTCGTAGAACTTCGCCATCGTGTCCCCGATGCCGCGCCGCAGCACCTCGACGGGGGCATGGACGAGGATGCGCGTGCAGATGAAGACGTGAACCGGCGGCACGATGGAGTAAAGGTATTCGCGGAAGCGGCCGTCCGGCTCGTAAACCGTCGCGATGCTCGCCGATGCCGCGCAGCTCCCCGCAACGGTTGGAAAGGTAAAGTACGGCTTGTTGACCGTGTGCGCAACGGCTTTTGCCGTGTCGATGACCTTGCCGCCTCCGACGGCAAAGATCATATCGGCCTCCGCGACAGCGCTGTCGTTCGCGATGCGCGCGATCGCTTTGCGCGTCGTCTGCCCGCTCGCATGGATGAACCCCGTGAACTCGAGCCCGACCCCCTCGACCGCCTTGACCATCTTCTCCTGCGCCGCCTCGACCCCTTCCCTGCCGCCGATGACGACGACGGTCTTTCCGTAGCGCGGACAGATTTCGCGTATCTTGTCGTACGCCTCCTCGCCGATCGTGTAGTTCGGAAAAGATACCGTATACCGTTTCGTCATAAAGCCTCTCCTTTTCTGCATCTGCCGCGCGCTTGCCGCACGTTGCCGCTCAGTCAGTTGGCGCGAGCACGTAGACCGTCTGCGCCTTCCACGTATCGCCCTGTTTCAGATACGGCTGGGGGAAGGAAGGATTGGCAGGCGCATTGGGGTAAAACTGCGTCTCCAGGCAAAACGCGCCGCGTCTTTCGTAGACAGCGCCGTCCTTGCCGCGCACGCCCTTCAAGGCATTTGCCGTGTAGAACTGCACGCCGGGCTGCGTCGTATAGCACGTGAGGGACAGCCCGGTCTCCTCCGCCTCGGCATACGCTGCCTTCTTTAGGCCGCCCGCTGCGTAGTCGATGGGGCAGCTGGGATCGTAGCCGAACATGCCGGGCTTCTGCTCGACGGCTGCCGGCTCGTCGCGGATGACCCAGTTGTGGTCGTAGCCGCCTGCCATCCTGAGTTCGTCGAAATCGTCGTCGATATGTGCGCCGATCGGCGTGAGCGTTCTGAGATCCATCGGCGTGCCCGCGACGGAAAGAATCCTGCCGTCGGGCAAGGACTCCGCATCCGCCCACGTGTATGCATCCGAAAAGAGCTGGATTTTCTGTGCGAGCACCGATCCCGAATCGTGTCCTGCGAGATTGAAGTAGGCGTGATTCGTGAGATTGCAGAGCGTATCGGCATCCGACTCCGCCGCATAGGTGAGGCAGAGTTCGTTGTCGTTCGAGAGTGCGTAGCGAACCCTTGCCGTGAGATTGCCGGGATAGCCGCCCTCCCCGTCCCTGCTGCGGTACGTGAGCAGAAGCCCCGTGTCCGTCGCCTCCGCATCCCAAAGCCTCCGATGGAACCCAAAAAAGCCACCGTGAATGTGGTTTTGCTTCTTCGATCCCGTGTTGCATTCGAGCTGGTAGTCCTTGCCCGCAATCGTCACCCTACCGCCCGCGATGCGGTTCGCCACGCGCCCGACGAGCCCGCCAAACGATGCCGTATCCGCCTCATACGCGGCCGCGCTTTCCAATCCAAGCACGACATCGACGCGCCTGCCGCCTCGTGCAAACGCGCTCCAACCGACGAGACGCGCGCCGAACGTCGTCACCTTTGCTTCCGTTCCCTTCGTGTTTCGGAGGGTGTAGAGAGATGCTTCCCGTCCATCGCGCAAGCGGCCGAACGATTCCTTCGTGATTTTTGCCATTGCCGAGTCCTCCCGAATTGCTCTCTGATTCCATACAATTTAACTTTACTCGTTCCGATTTCGTTTGTCAATGAGGAAGTCCGCGCGGTGTAGGTTTGGGTGTAGGTTTGTAACACATGTATTGTAAACCTACACATCGAATGCGAGACAGAAAATTGAGGGCTTGCACTTCGAAAGAAACCATGCTATACTAGGCGGGTATCGAGACGTCAGCGCGTCCCGATGCAATGCGGGCATAGTTCATCGGTAGAATGAAAGCTTCCCAAGCTTTAGAGGTGGGTTCGATTCCCATTGCCCGCTCCATATAAAAATTTGGATCCGTCAAATCGCCAATACCCCCAAAAGCCAAACGGAATGAAGTTCGGCTTTTGGGGGTATTGGCATGTCGAAATGCAAATCAAGCGATGCGATCCATCGCGAGCCCGTGCAGCGGATTGTACCGAAGCCGGATGGGCAAGTGCCGCCTGCGGCAGGATTCCATTATCTTTCCATTGTATCCTTCCATACGCCTGCCTGATTTAAAACTTCTTCCTTCACCTCATTTACCGCATCGATCTCATCGTATAATTCGGGCGTCCAATCCACTTCTGTCAAGCCATCATCGAATGCAGCGATTTCCCGTCCATTGAAACGATTATGGATCGTTGTAAGTTCTTTCCCGCCAAAGACTTTGACAAAATCCTTATAATCTCCGCCTTCTATATCGGCAACATTGCCTTCCGCGTATATTTTGGAGCCTTTTCCAACGCCCAAAGAATAAGAATAACGGTATTCCCCGCTTTTATTGTCCGATCGATAATAATTATTATATAGGTGGACCTTTCCGAACCGTACTCTTGGCGCCCGCTGCACCAAATTATGGAAGTAATTATGATGCAACGTCACATTCAGTTTTCCTTCATCCTCTAGTTTTGAATCGCTGTTCCCTATCAAAATGGCCTTATTATGATGCTCAAAAATATTATAGGATAACGTGATGTGATCGGATTGATCCGTTATATCAACCAGCCCATCCCGATGCTCGTATTTGCGGTCAAGATAGGTTTCAGCCGTTTCCGGTCCGTCTCGAAAATGGCAATGATCGATCCATATATGCGTGCCTCCTTTTATGGAAATACAGTCATACTGCGAATTCCAGTTCCCTTCTTTTCCGTCTTTTGGATCCCATGCCGGGAAATAATCATACGGGGACTCAAACAGGATATTTCGGATGATCACATTATCCGCATCTATGATTAAATCGATTCCCTTCAATGTCGCATGTTCAATCCCGACGATACTGGTATTGGCAGGGACATGAACCGTAATATTTTCCGCTTGGTTTTTTTGGGATTGTTTTCTTTTCGCCTCCTGGTCTTCTTTCAAGCGTTTCGGTGCTGAACTTTGGGGAGCCTGTGCTTCTAAATAGTTTTGAAAATCATACCCATCTGCCATATAATCTTCCATCTTGAACGGGTTTCCCTGATCATCGGCATCAAAATCGATTGTCCCATAGAGCATCAAAATCTTAGGCTCCGTATTGTTTCTATTTCCGAGCGCCGCAATAAATTCTTTTTTATTGGTAACGTTGACTATATTTTGCCGTACGGCGTCGGCTCCGCCTGTCGTCCCCCTGCCCTCTGAAGCAAATCCGTCATGTTCAGGCAGTACTTCCCGAATAAAATCTGCTTTTTCAACAGGATTCCGTGCCGATAGCAGCATTAGGATCAGGCCAACCATTAGGCCAATGACGAAAATCCTTTTTTTCATGTTTCGCTCTCCTTCATGTCCTCCCCCTACGCAACTCCATTCCTTAAAGTCTCGCTGTCCAGGAAGGTCTCGCTGTTCCGATCCTGTTTCCTGCTCACGCGGCGAGAATCTTGCTGCACCTTGCCGGCGTAAAAACATCGAACCATGTTCCCTCCCGAAATCGGTCGAGCTCCAACACCGGCCGCAGTGATCCGGATAATCCAAAAGAAACGGTGGCAAAATTGGCTGCTTTGCTTTAAAATGATTGGCAGTTGAATTCGTTGGATGTTTCATTGGCACGTAAATCTTACCACAAAAAGCAGGCCATTTCACAGCCCCTTTCGGAGCATGCGCAGCAAGCAGGAGGCGATAGGATGCGGATTCGCGATGTTTCCCTCAGGACGCGCCTTTGGGCGGCAAATTTCCTCATGGTGCTCGTGCCGGTCTGCACGCTCGCGATTTTGGGTGCGGTGCTCACGAGTCTCCTGCTGGTGTGTCGGGGACAAACCGCATAAGCGCGCTTTCCATGCTGTGGCCAGAGAAAGGACCTTCGCTTTCCGTGCAGTATCTCACCAGTGACTTGCGTGCAAAAACGGAACATCATCGAGCGGATACAGGCGAAAAGACGCAGAAGCGCCGCGCGAAAACGATTGCCAAAATGGCAGAGGACTGTGCCCTTTTGGAGCAGCAAGGGCTTGCGGTTGCCATTTTGCAGCGCGGCGAGGTGCGCTACGTGACCGAAGGGCATGACGCGCACGACCTGATGCGCCGCGTAGAAGACCATATCGGCAGGACGGGCTCTGGCGACCGCTGGGACGAGGGCGGCTTTTTCGCCCGATACGAGCCGCGCCCACACGACATGGCCATTTTCATCGCGGGGCATCCCGCGCGCTACCCGGAAAGCGATGAGATGGGTGCCTTGACCCCGAAAGACCTCCTAAAGGCCGCGCTCTGGACGATTCTCGCCCTCTCCATTGCCGTGACCATCCTGCTCGGCAGATGGCTTTCGCGTATGCTCAGCGAGCAGGTCCTCGCGCCGCTTGCCGCCCTGCGCAGCGCCTCGGCAGCGATCCGGGAGGGCGACCTAAACCATGCGCTTTCCGTCCGCGCGCAGGACGAGGTCGGCATGGCGTGCGCGGACTTCGAGCGCATGCGGCAGGATCTGAAGCGCGCGAAGGCGGAGGAAATCCGCTACGAGCACAATCGCAAGGAGCTCATCGCGGGCATCTCGCATGACCTTCGCACACCGCTTACGGCGCTCAAGGGCTACGTCAGCGGACTGCGCGACGGCATCGCGCAGACGCCCGTGAAACGGCAGCACTACCTCGATATGATGCACGAGAGCGTCGAAACATTCGAGCATCTCGTCGGAAGCCTCTTCCTCTTCTCGAAGCTCGACCTCGGCAAAGTGCCGTTCCATTTGGAGCGGCTTCATCTCGCGCCGTATCTGGAACATTTCGTTGCCGAGCAGCGCGCCGCCTTTCGCGCGGACACAGAACTCTCCTTGCGCGCACCGGCGGCGCGGGATCTTGCCCTAGTGGATCCCACGCAGTTTGCACGCGTCCTGCGCAATCTCCTGGACAACAGCCGGAAATACCGCATGGGCGCAAAAGCGCGTGTGGAAATATCCTGCTGGAACATCATGCGGGCACAATCCAGCTCACATGGCGCGATCACGGGCGCGGCGTCAAGGAGGAGCACCTCGCGAGGCTCTTTGCGAGCTTTTACCGCACCGACGAGGCACGCAGCAACGTCGCGGACGGGAGCGGGCTCGGGCTTGCCATCGCAAAGGCAATCATCACGGCCATGCAGGGGAGCATACGGGCAGAGCAGACGCCCACTGGCGGACTCACCACCATCATCACGCTGCCGTGCGCCCAACCGGAAGCGGCAGAGCAGAAAGGAACATCGGCATGAAACAGCTGCTCCTCATAGAGGACGACCCGAAAATCGCGGAAATCGAGCGCGATTATTTGGAGGCAAACGGCTTTTCCGTGACGCATATCGCAAACGGCAAGGACGGCCTCGCCCTTGCGCTCGAAAAGGACTACGCGCTGATCCTGCTCGACGTCATGCTGCCGAGGCTGGACGGCTTTTCCGTCTGCCGCGCGATCCGACGGGAAAAGGAAACGCCCATCCTCATGGTGACGGCGCGGCAGGAGGAAATCGACATCCTGCGCGGCCTTGGGATGGGTGCGAACGACTACATCATGAAGCCGTTCAACCCGAACGAGCTCGTCGCGCGGGTGCGCGCCCATATCGAGCGATACGAGAAGCTGACGGGCAGGGCGGAGGCGGCGCGCGCCATCTGCGTCGGCGCGCTCAAAATCGAGCCAGATACCTACCGCGTCTTCGTTGCGGGAAAGGAAGTGCGCCTCGCGCGCCGCGCGTTTGAGCTTCTATGTTTTCTCGCCGAGAACCCAAACCACGTATTTGACCGCGAAACGTTATTTGAAAAAGTCTGGGGATGCGACGCGATGGGCGACAACGCGACGGTCATGGTGCACATCAACCGGATTCGCGAAAAAATCGAAAAAGACCCCGCGCACCCAGTCTACATCGAGACAGTGCGCGGGGCGGGCTATCGCTTCCGCAAGTAGCTTGCAAAAAGGAACGTAACCGTTCTCAGGCCTTTGCGCTCAGCACCTCCCCTTTCACGGCATCGATGCGGAGCTTGTACTTCGCCTCGCCGACCTTGCAGCTCACACGGTAGACGGGGTGGAAATCCGCCCCGTCCGCCATGGGCTTTGCGGGCGATTCGGGCAGTACAGCAGGATTTCCATGATGCATTCCTTCTTATTTATACCAATTTATACCAAGATTTCTTTGATGGTCTCAGTATAGGGCGGAAACCTAAACAGAACCTAACGCGAAAGAAAACCGTTCCTAAATTCTCACTTTTCCATGCAAAAAAGGCTGCTGCATCCTTGCAAGGCGAGGGATGCAGCAGCCTTTTCTTTCCCCATCAAGGATCAAACCGTATCGCGTCGAGCTCCCAAACGCATCCCGTCACGCTCTCCATCGGTGCATCCGATTCGAGGATGAGCGCCGGGCAAACCTCTTTTTCAGGGAATACGAAGAGAGACGCGGCTTCCTCGCCGTGCTGAAAGAATGCCTCGACGGCGGTCTTGTCGACGAAGAGATGGAGGTGCAGCGTGCGGTCGGCGAACAGGCGGAAGCGTCGAATGCCGCGCCCGCCTTTTTTCATGCCCGTGCGGTCGATGGTCACGGCCTGTTCGTTCCGGTCATACGAAAAGACAAGTTTTTCCTGCCCGTATGTGAGCGTCGCGCTCACATGCCGCGCCTCGCCAAGCATGACGTTCAGCAGGACTTCCGAGCCAGCAAAGAGTGTCTCACGGACGCTTTTTTCCATCTCGGCGTCGATGCCCTTTGCCGTGCTTTCGATGCGCAGTGTGCGAAGTTCCTTTACGGGGTGCGAATAGATATGCCCTTGCCGAAGCGTGAGGACACGCGGCATCGTCAGCGAGAAGCGCCAGCCTGCTTCCGCCGTCGGGTATTCCTCGTCCTTGTCCGGCATGCCCATCCAGCCAATCAGGATATGGCGCCCCTCGTGGCATACGACCTGCGGCGCGTAGAAATCAAATCCATGATCGAGTTCCTGGAACTTCGTATGCTGAAGCAGATCCATGCTGTCAAGCGACATGCGTCCCACGATGTAGCCCGCCTGATAGCGATTTTGCCGGTCGTATTCGCGCGCAGGAAGTCCCTGCGGGCAAAAGATGAGCACGTCATGGTCGCCGAAGCGCAGGAGATTCGGACATTCCCACATGTAGCCGAAGTCCGTAAGACGCGTCTTTAGCTCGCCGCGGTTCTTCCAGCCGCCTTTCTGCTCCTCGTAGAGGAGCGCCGTGCCGCGCGGGTGCTCCCCGTCCGCCTGCGCGCCGATGATGAAGTAGCGCTTGCCGTGGCGGTAAAAGAGATACGGGTCGCGGAAATGTTCCGTGATGCCATCGGGCGAATCGGGAACGGCAATCGCATCCTTGCGGACCGTTCCGTCCGCTTCGAGCGTTCCGAAGCGCTGTGCGCTCGTGCGCACGCCGTCATTCTTTGCATTGCAGGTATAGCATACGCGCACGGCTCCGTCTTCGGCAAAGCCGCAGCCCGAATAGCAGCCGTCCTTGTCGTGTTCGTCGCTCGGCCACAGGGAAAGTTCCGGCACGCGGTAGTGGACGAAGTCGCGCGTTTTCGTATGTGCCCAGCATTTATTTTTGTGGACGCAGCCGAGCGGGTTCCACTGGAAAAAGATATGGTACTCGCCGCCTGCGCAGGAAAGCCCGTTCGGATCGTTGATCAGGCCAAACGGCATTTCGAGGTGGAAGCGGTTGTGCAGGGGGTGCGCGAAGGGAAGCCCTTCCGCCACTTTTTGGTCGATGGCTTTTTTGTCGAAGTGTTCCATGCTTTGCCTCCTTTTTACGTTTCTCCAAAACGATATCTTCGGTATACGATGCGTACTACATTCGCATTTCGCGCCATACTGCGTATGGATGTGATACCACATCCAACACGAATCAATCATTCCGCAAGCGAAACCCCCTCCATTCCCTCAAATACCGTCCTCTTGTTAAACGCACTTCGTTTGAACGAAACAATCGGACGGTGGGGAATGGAAGGGCTTTTTACCGCTTGCTCCATTACGATTCGTTTACGGATGTGGCATCACATCGCGTTACAAACGTAACACGACCAACCCTTCCATTCGTTACAGACCGTTGCCCTCCCAATGGATTTCACTTATTCTTCCGGCTTGTAGAGCGTAAACGTCAAACCGAATGCGACGGCAAAGCCGACGGCGTTGACGAGGATGTACTGCGGAAGCGCGTTGATGTAGAGGAGCGTGCCCGGAAGTACGGTGATGCCCATGCCCGTTCCAGCGAGGTGGAATATGCCCGCGAGCGCGCCTGCGCAGGCGCCGCCTGCGAGCGCATAGAGGAAGGGCTTCATGAAGCGCAGGTTGATGCCGAAGATGACCGGCTCGGTGATGCCGAGGAAGGCGGGAACGATCGAGGAGATGTAGAGTGCGCGCTTCTTCTTGTTCTGCGTGCGCGCTGCGACGGCTGCCGCCGCGCCGCCCTGTGCGATGATCGCGCCCGTGATGATCGCGTTGAACGGATCGGCGCCCGTCGTCGCAAGGAGCTGTACTTCAAGGGCATTGAATACGTGATGGACACCGAAGACGACGATGACCTGATGGAGACCGCCGACGACGAAGCCGCCGATGCCGTACGGGAGCGCGAGGAAGCTCTCGACCGCGCCGAAGACCACAAGCTCAATCGTGTGCATGATTGGGCCGACGACGAGCAGCCCGAGGAGCATGGAGATAAAGAGCGTCAAGAACGGCGTCACGATGAGGTCGATGACATCGGGCACGAATGTCTTGAGCCACTTTTGCAGCTTCGCGGCGAAGATGCCGAGCACGAGCGCGGGGAGGACCGATCCCTGATAGCCGACGACGGGAACGGAAAGCCCGAGGATGTCCATGTAGATGGGCTGCGCCTCGCCTCCCGCGATCGCGTAGGCATTCGGGAGCTGTGGTGCGACGAGCATGAGGCCGAGCACGATGCCGATGACGGGCGTGCCGCCGAAACGCTTCGTCGTCGACCAGCAGACGAGTGCTGGCAGGAATGCAAACGCCGTATCGGTGAGGATCTGGCTCATGCGCAGGATATTGTCGCTGAACGAAAGGCCGAGCGAGAGCGATGCGCCGCGCAGCCCCATAAAGAGGCCGGTCGCGACGAGGACGGGAATGATTGGCACGAAGACATCGCCGAGCGTGCGGCTGATCTTCTGCACGAGCGTCATCTGCTCGTAAGCCTCCGCCTTATTGTTGCTCGCGCCTGCGAGCTCCGTTCCCGCGACAAAAGCGTCGTAGACCTTGTCGACAAAGCCCGTGCCGAGAATGATCTGGTACTGCGCCGCCGCGAAGAACTGCCCCTTGACGCCGTCGATGTTTTCAATCGCCTTTTCGTCCAGCTTTTCCTTGTCGTTCAGGATGAGGCGCAGGCGCGTCGCGCAGTGCTCGGCGCTCCGCACGTTCCCCTTGCCGCCGACGTATTTCCAGATGAGCTTTGCGACGCGCTCCTCGTCGGGAAGGTTTGCGTACTCCGCCGCATCGGCATCCGCGCTTTCGCTGCCCGCGTCCGCTTCCTGCTCCGCTTCCGTGACGATCTCTTTATCGCCGAGTGCGACGGTGACTTTGTCGTAGTCGCAGGCATTCGTCACGAGCACGGGCGTCGTCGTATCGTAGCCCGCCGCGCGGATCGCCGCCTCGTCAAATTCCAAAAGGAGGTCGCCTTTCTTGACGCGCGCGCCCTGCTCGACCTTCGCGGTGAAATGCGCGCCGCCGAGCTTTACCGTGTCGAGCCCGACGTGTATGAGGATGTCTGCCCCATCGTCTGCGTGAATGCCGATCGCGTGCTTCGTCTCAAAGAGCACCGTGATCTCGCCGTCGACCGGCGAGACGACTTTCCCCTTTGGATTCCGAACGGCCGCGCCCTTGCCCATCGCGCCGCCCGCAAACGCGGGGTCGCTTACCTTGCTGAGTTCGATGAGCTCGCCGTCGAGCGGGCTGTCGAGCCGAATCTCCTTCATGTCTTGTCCTCCTTCTCATCGAGTCTTCAGAATAAGAATGAAACCGTTTTCATAAATATTGTACGCGCGGAATACGAAGAAGTCAATTCTGATACAAAAAAAGGCACCTGTTCCAAATGCATGGAAATGTGCCGTTTCTTTTGCGCTATTTTTTAGTCGGCCACGCCCATGCGGTGCCGGCCGCATCCCGCTCGCCCATGGCAGGAAACGCCGAGCGCCTCCGCCACATCCGACCAACTGTTGTCCGGCTTTTTCATTTCGAGCACATCGCGCACGTCGCAGCCCGATTCCCTTGCGAGGCACGCCGCGCGCGCGATGTCGCGCGGACGGTATCCCGAAGAGAGGAGGGCGAGCGCATCGGCCTCGGAAAGCGTATCGCCGTCTGCCAAGCGATGCGCCGTCACTTCGTCCTGTGCCATGCGCCAACGCTCCGGCGAGATGCCGAGCTGCTCCTCCACGTCGCGCCAATCCGCACGCTTCCGCACCATGTCGAGCACGTCCGCAAAGGACGCGTCGCTCGCCTTGGAGAGCATGGCGACGCGCGCAATCGTGCGGAAACTGTATCCCTCCCTAATGGCGGTCTCCACTTCGCCCACGTTTACGCCGTACGTTTCGGCAAAGTCCGTCGCAATCGCTGCGATGTCTTCCTCGCGATAGCCGTGCCGCATGCGCGCATCGCCCATCCAGCCGCGGCGCATGTGCCTGCCACCCCAGCCGTGCCTCGGCGTGCCATACCATCCACAGCCCCAGTCTTCCTGCGGCTCATCGCCGTACCAGCCGCAGACGCCTGCCGCTTCCTCAGCCTGCGCCGAAGGAAGCGGCGCTGCGCTGACGGCAGCGAAGAGCGCTCCCGTCAGGATTCCGGCAAGGAATTTCCTGCTCTTTATATGCATTTGCTTTCCTCTTTTCTTTTCTCTTTCGTGCGTTCCGTCATGCGCGGCTCGAACCGCAATATGGTTTCCCCTGCTGCCTCGGCAGGAATTTGCAGGAGTTCTTTCGCTTCACTCGGCATGGCATCCCACGTTTTTTCATTGAAACAGCAGACATCGGCTGCTATTTGGATCATTTTGGGTGCTTGCGGATGAGGCTGGCATTGGGCAACGGGGTTCAAAGCCAGCCCGTTCAAAGCCCAAATCCAATCCGCTGCAGCCGCTGAATAAGCGGATTACTTTCCTGTGCCATACAACGGGCAGTTCTGCCCATTCCTTTCCTCACGTTCACTCCTGCAAGAGGTCGCGGAACTTCGTGTACTCCTTCTGAAAGAAGAGGCTCACGTTGTCGACGGGGCCGTTGCGGTGCTTCGCGATGATGACTTCGGTGATGTTTTTGTTCTCGGTGTCCTGATCGT
>ERZ772945.2058-NODE-2058-length-12975-cov-13.755418_pt1 | contig 12975 bp, 10 predicted proteins | sample MGYA00511681_ERZ772945 | MGnify/ENA primary metagenome ERZ772945 (study PRJEB29015, sample SAMEA2737943) | human oral metagenome | biome: human oral; feature: human-associated habitat; material: dental | place: China | collected 2143 ... | reverse complement strand
AGACGGGTTCGGGTAAGACGACGCAGCTGCCGAAGATCTGCATGCAGCTGGGCCGCGGCGTGGCCGGCATGATCGGGCACACCCAGCCGCGCCGCCTGGCCGCCCGCGCGGTCGCCGAGCGCCTGTGCCACGAGCTCGGCGTCGAGCTGGGCGGGATCGTCGGATACCAGGTGCGCTTCACCGAGGAGGCCTCGCCCGGCACCCTCGTCAAGCTCATGACCGACGGCATCCTCCTGGCCGAGATCCAATCCGACCCGGACCTCACGCGCTACGACACGATCATCATCGACGAGGCGCACGAACGCTCCCTCAACATCGACTTCCTGCTCGGATACCTGGCTCGGCTGCTGCCGCGGCGGCCCGACCTCAAGCTCGTCATCACCTCGGCGACCATCGACACCCAGCGGTTCGCCGAGCACTTCGATGCGCCCGTCGTCGAAGTCTCGGGGCGCACGTATCCGGTCGAGATCAGGTATCGGCCGCTGGTGGTCGAAGACGGTGCCGACGGGGCGGACGCCGCCGAGCCCCCGGGTCGCGCTTCCGCTGCGACAGCCGCTCCCGCCGCGGCCTCCGGCCCGTCCGCCTCACCCGTCGCAGCGACCGGCGGGCGGGCCGTCGACCAGGTGACGGGCGTCGTCGAAGCGTGCCGGGAGCTCATGGAGGAAGGCCCCGGTGACATCCTCGTCTTCCTCTCCGGAGAGGGTGAGATCCGCGACACCGAAGCGGCCTTCGACGACGAGCTCGGAGCCAAGCGCGTCGAAGGCGGCGGGCGCCCTGACCGTGGCTGCCTCCGACGACGCTGAGGCCACCGAGGCCGTTGTCGAGTCCTTCGAGCTAGGCGAGGCGCCGGCGAAGCGCAAGGGCTGAGCGTTAGGCTGCTGGGGGGCCGCCCGTGGGAATCCAGGGGCGCCCCCCCTTTTCAGGGTCTGTATCGGTTTTGAAATCAGCCCAGCAGATTCTCCACCGCACCACCTGTTGACGTACGGCAATCTTCACGTATACTAATACGTAACTTCTCACGTAGATTTATACGCACAGGTTCACGTACAAGGAGGCCGCCATGACACTTCGACCGATCACACCACAGCCCGGAAATGATCGAGACCCCAACAACTTCGTCGGTCGCGTCGAGATCACCGCGCAGGCGCGCGAGCTACTGAGACACGGCACAAACCTTCTACTCACGGACCCACGACGCATGGGAAAGACCTTCTGGATGCGTAACTTCGCTTCGCAAGAAGCTGGCTTCCGCTGCTACTTCATTGACTACGAGGGAGTCTTTACCGTGCATAACTTCCTCATCAATACGGCAGACGCCCTCATCAAGGAGAGGAAACTCCCAGAGCGGGCACTCACCAAGCTCAAGACCATCTTCGACAATTGCGATCTCGAAATTTCTCCAGGCCCCATCACGCTTAAGACATACCACCATCAGACATCACCGCACGTTCTCCTCACGAATGTCCTCACGGCACTTGACGATGATGAAGATGACGCCATCCCCGTCGTCATGATGGATGAAGTCCCCATGGCTATTAACAACATTGCCGATCGAGAGGGGGCAAGTGCCGCAGAGGAAGTGCTTCAGACTCTGCGCGCACTCAGACAGAAGACCGCACGGGTTCGTTGGATCGTCACCGGTTCTGTTGGCTTCCACCACACACTCAAAAAGACCAACATGACCCAGGGAGTCCTGAACGACCTGGAGTCTTTGCGATTCGGCCCCCTTACAAATGACGAGGCTAAAGAACTCGCACATCGACTTTTACTCGGGGTTGAGCAAGATCCGAATGATGCGATAATTGACACACTCATTGCGAAAACCGGCGGAATCCCTTTCCTTCTTCACAAGGTAGTAGGGACACTCGCCCGTCAAAATTATGGAGTCTTCAAACCCTCATACATTGAGGAATGCTTCGAGGATTTTATCGACGATCCTGATGAATTTCGTTGGTTCGAACACTATCTCACTCGAATCGCACCTCATTACGGGACAAATGCAAAAATGGCCGACCAGATTCTACGAAGCACTCTTTCAGCGACAAACGACTGGACCTGCATTGATTCCCTTCCACAGGAAGATATCACACTCGAAGTCCTTGAAGACCTCATTAAGGACCACTATTTAGAGCGCCGAGATCACTCCGTGCGCTGGCGTTACCCTGCACTCCAATACATTTGGGCGCGCAAGAAGGGAGTGTGGGATCGCCGATGAACACCGTCTCAATTTCTCGTTTCACCCCGTCGACAATGTCCGCGGAGTTGCTTGAGCGCCTGTTTGTGGTGCGCCATCCAATCCTTGAGGCGCTCATGAAGCATGTCAAAGGGCTTGGGCAAACGCCGAGTCCCCATCACACGCTCCTCGTCGGCCCACGAGGCGCGGGCAAAACACACCTTATTTCGTTGGTTTATCACCGCTCCAAGAGCCTTGCTGAAACCGGCAACGGCAAGCCTTTGCGCATCGCATGGCTGCCCGAAGATCCATGGACGCTCGTATCCTATGGACGGCTTCTCGCTGCGATTCTTGAGCGAGTCGTGCCGAATTTCGACGATCTGAAGTCTGCCGAGTCCGAACTCGATGCGTATATTCGACATACCAGCCGTGAGGATGGCCCAATTCTGGTCCTTGCAGAGAATCTCGACCAGATTCTTGACGCTCTGGGGGACTCCGGCCAGCAGAAGCTGCGGAACCTGCTACAGACCGAGCCAGGTATCTTGGTCATCGCCAGTACGACTCGACTAGATAACAGTCTCTCGTCTCATGCAGCCCCCTTCTTTGGCTTCTTCGATACCATTCATCTCGCTCCTTTTTCCCCCGAAGAAGCCCGCGACATGCTTGCAACACTCGCACGTGAAGCTAACAACAAAGAGCTTGCAAAACGCCTGTCGGACAATGAATCACTGGCACGGATTCATACGATCGCGCATTTGGCTGGAGGGCAGCCGCGACTGTGGGCGCTGCTCGGTAGCGCGCTCACGGTTGAGGACCTGCACGACCTTACGACATTACTCCTCAACCGCTTCGACGACCTGACCCCATATTATCAGGAGCAGTTGGCACGACTGTCACCCATGCAGCGCCTCATCGTTGCAGAACTCGCCTCGGCCGACCGTCCCCTCCCAGTTAAAGATCTTGCCGAACGAATCGGTTATGATCAGCGCAGTACGGCCAAGGCTGTCAGCGACCTGACTGAACGCGGCTGGCTCAAGCCCACCTCGACCATTTTTACTGCTCTCCTTGATCGTCGCCGGACCTACTACGATCTTGCCGAGCCTCTCGCACGGCTCGCATTTCAGATCAAAGATTCTAGAGGTGAGCCACTACCGCTGATCGTCGATTTTCTCACCAACTGGTTTGATGTGGAACAGCTTCAGTCCTTCTCCGAAAACGACTACTGCATGGTGGCTTTATCGAGGATGGAAAGTGATGATGTCGGTACTCTTACACGGCGTCTGACTAGCCTTCCTGCTTCACGGGTTAAATCTCTCGATCTCTTAGGACAGGTTGAGGATGCGCTCGCTGCGGTTGCTGCCGGTGACGCGGAGCCAGTTATGGCTCTAGCCAGTTCACTTCGCCAGGCGGTCGAGCTCAGAGCACAGGATGAGGCGGGTCTTATTCCTGTGCGTTTGTCACTCCTCAGCGATGCTTTGCGAGAGGTAGGCGATGTTCCACGCGATGCCACAAATGCAGCATGGATTGCCCGCGCCGAACGCCTAGACATCAAAGCTCAGTCGCCAGAAAGCAGACTCATGCTGGTGCGCTGGTTTGCTTCATCTTGGCGCTTGGACGATGCCGAGGCCGCGCTGAGTACAATCACCTCAGATCTTGAACACATGCAAGGTGCGACTGCCATCGCATACGCGTACCTATCGGCTGGACGCATCACCGAGGCCGTCGCCCTGCTCGAGCAGGTCCTCACCGACAGCACCCGCATCCTCGGCCAAGACCACCCCCACACCCTTGCCTCGCGCAACAACCTCGCAGGGGCGTACCTATCGGCTGGACGCATCACCGAGGCCATCGCCCTGCTCGAGCAGGTCCTCACCGACCGCACCCGCATCCTCGGCAAGGATCACCCCGCGACGCTGGCAACGCTCAACGCCTTAGCGAGCGCATACAAGGATGCGGGGTTTCTAAACAAGGCAACCGCGCTACTGGAGGGAGAAACGTCAACGGAAGGATAGAGTCCGTTACCTTCTTCGAAGAAAGTTAACAGGGTTAAACTTGCTCAGCCAATACGCTGGTCGTGGGGTGACATTGGTCAGCCCACGACCAGCTGCTCGAGATTGTGCCGTGATTCCCCCTGCTATTGTCATGCCATGGCCATCTCAACGCTTGACGAGTACCTCGCGACCATCCCGAACGACGATAATCGCGCGCGGATGGTGGAGGCGTTGAACTGGGTAGCTGTGTGCTTCCCAGAACTAGAGCTGCGCATCGCGTGGAACCAGCCGATGTTCACCCACCACGGGACCTACATCATCGGGTTTTCGGCCGCGTCCAAGCACATGGCGATGACCCCCGAACGCGCCACCGTGATCCGCTTTGAGCCGGTCATGCGTGAGCGCGGCACGGACTTCGGAAAGATGTTCGCCCGACAGCCTTGGAACAAGCCCTTCGACTACGAACTCCTCGACGCCTTCATCCAGCACCAGCTCGCAGAAAAGCAGGACATCACGTCCTTCTGGCGCCCCAAGGAGCACGAACTCGCGGCCGGCGAGGCCGTCGCAAACGGCGCGCAGCCGCCCACCGTCCGCGAGCGCACGGCAGACGATGGTCAGCTCACCGATTCGTTCCTCGACGAGTTTCTGCGCTACGCCGACAGCCCCACGCCCGGGCATCCATTCGAGCAGCTTAACGAGCAGCTCAAGCAGGCCCTGCGGGAGTACGAGGCGAACCCGGACGATGTGTACACGCTCGATGAGGTCCAGGCCGAGCTCGGCCTGGACTAGTCCCCCATGCAGGACTGCACTCCCCAACGACACAAGGCAAAGGCACCCACCCCGAAGGACGCTCCCCTCCCCCACCCTACGGGAGCGTAGGATAGCGGGTAGCAGCAACGACGCCACGGCCTCACAGGCTTCGTGGCGTTCCCGCCGACACTCCAGGGAGCAGGCATGTCCACGACCAACACCCCGGCCTCGTCCAACGACGAGAAGACACCGCCGACCGAGACAACCACCGGGGCGCTGGAATGGCACGCGCCCGTCCTCGTGCGCGTGGACGAGCACACGACGATTCCGCGCCTCCTCAAGGAGCGCGTCCAGCGCGGCGCCACCCGCCCCCTCATCCTGCGCAAGGTGGGGATGGGCGACACGTGGCGGCCGGTGACGGCGCGCGAGTTCTACGACGAGGTCCAATCCGTGGCCGCTGGCCTCATCGCCCGCGGCCTCAAGCCCGGAGGCCGCGTCGCCATCATGAGCCGCACCCGCTACGAGTGGACGCTCCTGGACTTCGCGTGCTGGGCGGCCGCCCTCATCCCCGTCCCCATCTACGAGACCAGCTCCATCGATCAGGTCGCCCACGTCCTCACCGACGCCGACGTCGACCTGGTCGTCACCGAGACGGTGTCCATGGCGGAGATCGTGCGCACCGCAGCCGAACGCGAAGGAAGAGACAGCACGGAGGTCCTCTCCCTGGACTCCGAGGCCATCGACACCCTCATCGCCGAGGGCGCCACCACGCCCCGCGACCGCGTCGTCGCCCGCTCCGAGGCCCTCACCAAGGACGACATCTCCACCATCGTGTACACCTCGGGCACGACAGGCACCCCCAAGGGCACGGTCCTGAGCCATGAGAACTTCACGAACCTGTGCCTCAACGCCCACGCGTGGATGCCCGAGATCGCGGCAGGCACTGGCTCCCGACTCCTCCTCTTCCTGCCCCTCGCCCACGTGTTCGCCCGCTTCCTGCAGGTCTTCCAGATCAGCGGCAACGGCGTCATGGGCCACGCCCCCAACATCAAGAACCTCCTGCCCGACCTGGCCTCGTTCCGACCGAGCTACCTCCTGGTCGTCCCGCGCGTCCTGGAGAAGATCTACAACTCCGCCGACACGAAGTCGCGCGGCCCCAAGCGCAAGGTGTTCCGTTGGGCGGCCAAGGTCGCGATCGCCTACTCGCGCGCCCTGGACACCGACGAGGGCCCCTCCGCGTCCCTGAAGGCCCAGCACGCCCTGGCCGACAAGCTCGTCTACCAGCAGATCATCCGCCTCGTGGGCGGTAACGCCGGCTACATCATCTCCGGGGGCGCTCCCCTGGCGACCTGGCTCGCCCACTTCTACCGGGGCGTCGGCATCCCCGTGCTGGAGGGCTACGGGCTGACCGAAACGGTCGGCCCCGTCTCCGTCAACACCCCCCGCCTGTCCAAGATCGGCACCGTCGGCCCCGCGCTGCCGCCCATGTCCTTCAAGATTAGCGACGAGGGTGAGATCCTCCTCAAGGGGCCCAGCGTCTTCCAGGGCTACAACAACGACCCGGGCGCCACGGCCGCCTGTTTCACCGACGACGGATGGTTCCGCACCGGCGACCTGGGATCCCTGGACCGCGACGGCTACGTGTCCATCACGGGGCGCGCCAAGGACATCATCGTCACGGCCGGAGGCAAGAACGTGGCCCCCGCGTCCCTGGAGAACCCGATGCGCTCCCACCCCCTCATCTCCCAGGTCCTCGTCGTGGGAGACCAGAGGCCCTTCGTCGCAGCCCTCATCACCCTGGACGCCGAGATGCTGCCCGACTGGCTGGCCGCGCACTCCCTGCCTCCCATGAGCGTGGCCGAGGCCTCCTCCAACGTCGAGGTCCTCGCCTCACTGGAGAAGGCGGTAGCCTCGGCGAACGAGCACGTGTCGCGGGCCGAGTCGATCCGCAAGATCAAGGTCCTGTCCACCGACTTCACGGAGGCAAACGGCCTGCTCACCCCCTCCCTGAAGGTCAAGCGCGCCGAGGCAACGGCCCGCCTCGCCCCCGTCATTGACGAGCTGTACGGAGGACCCGTCCAGCACTAGCCGCGCGTATGACCGTGGCCGTCTCGCCTACCCCCCGAGCGGAGAGGTGCGAGACGGCCACGGCCTTGTCGTTGCAGGCTCGGCCCTACTGGGAGGCCAGAGCCGCGGTGGGCGGCGTGCGTGCCGCTCGGATTGCGGGGTAGAGGCCCGCGACGGCGCCGATGAGGAGAGTGGCGCCCAGGCCCGCGGCGATCACCCACCAGTGGAGGGTGGGAGGCCAGCCGTAGGCCAGACACATGCCCCAGGTGACACCGGCGCCGATGAGGCAGCCGACGACGCCACCGAGGAAGGACAGGATCAGCGCTTCGGCCAGGAACTGAACCGTGATGTGGGAGCGCTTAGCCCCCAGGGACCGGCGCAAACCGATCTCCTTGCGTCGCTCCAGAACGGAGATGATCATCGTGTTGGCCACGCCGATGCCGCCGACGAGGAGGGCGATCGAGCCGACACCGGCGAGCAGCGTCGTCAGCGTCTGATCGGCCGCGTTCTGCGCCGCCAGCGCGTCCGAGGGGCGCGACACCTTCAGGCCCGTGGATCCCTGAGGGGCGAGCGTGGGCCCCAGGAGCGAACGCACGGTCTCCACTTGGGACTCCTCGGAGCGCTCGTAGATCGCGGTGGGCGTCGATCCCTTGCCGAACTGCGCCTTGGCGGCGGGAATGCCGATCAGCGCGGCGTTGTCGAGCTCCTCGGCGAGGGGCAGGTGGTTCATGATGCCCAGGACCGTGAAGGACGTTCCCCCGAGCCACACCTGGGTGCCGGGTTCGACCACGCCCAGGAGCTGGGCGGCCTTAGATCCGAGGACGACACCCGGGTAGTGGGCCGTCGCATCGTTGAGCCACACTCCGCTCTTCATCGTGCCCGAGACCACGTCGAGGAGATTCGTGTCGGCGGCCATCGTGAGGGTTCCACCGGTCGCGTTCGGGTCGGACAGGCGCGAGCGGTAGACGGACACTCCCGTCAGGGTCGACGTGGAGGCCGCGGAGGTGACGCCCGGAATCATCCGGGTCCTGCCCACCGAGTCCTCCGGCAGCACGAGGTCCGTGCCCGACAGGTCTGCCCCGCTGCGCGCCGTGAGCATGTTCGTGCCCAACGCGCGCAGCTGTTCCTGCAGGCGGGCCTGCGAGGAGGAGGAGACCCCGACGACGCCGACCATCGCGGCGATACCGATGGCAATACCCAGGGCGGACAGGACGGCTCGCATGGGACGCGAGCGCAGGCCGGTCAGGCCCAGGCGGCCGATGTCGCTGGCACGCAAGCTGGAGCGCGCGGTGCGCGAGCTTTTCTTACTCGTCATGGCTTACCTCCCGGGTGCGCTGAGTCCGATACAAGTTGTCCGTCACGGATGGCGATCTGCCGCGGCAGAGACGCCGCCAGTTCGTTGTCGTGGGTGATCACGATGATCGTGGTGCCTGCCTCGTTGAGCTCACGCAGGAGGGCGACGATGGACGCGCCCGAACGCGAGTCGAGGTTGCCGGTCGGTTCGTCGGCCAGCAGCAGGGCGGGGTGCCCGATGATGGCCCTGGCGATGGCGACACGCTGGCGTTCACCGCCCGACATCTGGTGCGGCTTGTGGTCCATGCGGTGTCCGAGTCCCACGCGGGTCAGCGCCTCGCGTGCCGCCTCGCGCCTGCGGGCCCGGGGCACTCCCCGGTAGAGCAGGCCGTCGGCCACATTATCGATGGCGGGAACTCCCTGCGTGAGGTGGAACTGCTGGAAGACGAAGCCGATCAGGTTCGAGCGCACCCCCGACAGGTCGGTGTCGCTTAGGGACGACACGTCCATGCCGCTGATGCTCACGGTGCCCGAGCTGGGCCTGTCCAGGGTCCCAATCAGGTTGAGCAGGGTGGACTTGCCGGAGCCGGACGGGCCCACGATGGCGACGAACTCGCCTTCGTCAACGCTCAGGGACACTCCGTTGCAAGCGTGCACGGGCGGACTGCCGAAGGACCGGTGCACGTCGGTCAATTGCAGGATGTGACTCATCTGTTGGGCACCACCACGCGCTGGCCTTCGGCGAGTCCCTCGCCGCTGATCTCGACGCGGTCGCCCGCGAACAGGCCGACGGTGACGGGGACGCGGCGCACCTGACCGTTGTCATCAACAACCTCAACGCCGAACTGGTCGGTGGTCAGGGCAACGAGAGCGCCCAGGGGCACCGAGAGCACATTCGTGCGCGTCTGCGAGGTGATTCCCAGCGAGACGGACGCCTCCTGGGTTCCCTCCAGGGCCTCGGTGTCATCGGGGGTGACGGTGATCGGGATGATGCGTTCACCGCTGCTTTCCTTCGACTTCTCCTTGGTGCCCTCCTCGCCGGGCTTGTCCCGGGGCGGCTCCACCGACGTGATCGTCCCGGTCGTGGTCGAGGCAGCGCCCGGGAGGCGAATCGTGACCTTGGTACCGACGACTCCCAGGCTCTGGTCAGAGAGCTTGAGGTTGGCGGAGATGACCTGGCGCGAGGACGAGGCCGCAAAGAGCTCGGTCTCGGGCGTCGCGGTGTCTCCGACGCGGGACTTCAAGGCGCCAACCCGCACGTCCTCGGGGGCAAAGAGCACGGTGCCCAGGGGGAGGGTGCCGTCCTGCGTGAGCCCGAGGGCCTTCTGCCAGCGCTTGATCGCCGCGATCGTGTTCCAGTCGAAGTGCTCGTTGGGGGTGGCCTGGAAGTAGCCGAGCTCGGACAGGGCGGTCTCCAGCTGCTTGACGTCAGCGCCGTCGCTCATTCCCTCAGAGAAGTCGCGCCACGCGGGGGTGGCGCCGTGCAGCAGGTAGGCGCTGTTGCCCGCGACGGTGTACACGTGCGACCCCTGCTCGAGGGTCGTGCCGGGCGTCGGCAGTGCCGTGATCACTCCGGTGAAGGCGCTTTTGAGGTCGTAGGAGTCCGCGTAGTGCAGGTTTCCCTGGACGGCGGTCTCGCCCGACAGGTCGCCGCGGGTGATGGTTGCGGTCGCACCGTCGAAAGACTGGGGGGTCTGCGCGTCGGCGCTGCCCCCGGAGCACGCCGACAGCGTCACAGCGCCGACGGCAACCATGGCGAGGGCGGCCACGAGGCGCGAGGAACGAGCAACGGTCACTTGCTGCCTCCCGGGTTGCCGAAGCACTTGTTGAGGGCATCCTGCGGAACGTCCTGGATGTCCACGCCCTTGCCCGGCTCCGGGTCCTTCACGTTGTAGCCGAGGTCGCGCAAGCACTGGGCTCCCTTGACGAGAGCGTCGCGTGCGGCCGGGTCCTTCGTCAGGTCATCCTGCCCCGTGAGGCCATCGGTCTTTGCCATGCACTCGTTGACGGCAGCGTTAAATCCTGCGGACGTGTCCTTCGCGTTGTCGGGGGTCAGACCGGTGTCGGGCACGTCAAAGCCCTTTTCCCGCATGCACTGGGCGAAAATCAGGTTCGCATCCTGGCTCGCCGCGTTCGAGGACGACGCCGACGGGTTGTTCTTCTGGCCGCTCGTCGTGGACGAGGTCGATCCGCATGCGCTGAGGGCCGCCGCCAGGGTGATGGCGATAATGGCCAGGCCGCGCACGTGCGCGCGATTCTTCATCGAAACTCCTTATGGACTGCTCGGGGCTGTGGTTCTCACTGCCTGGATAGATTACAGACCACGAGGCTGGAAGCTACCTGAAAACTATCGGGGAAGCCGCGCAGAGTTTCATCAGACAACTAGCGGTTCTTTCGACGAAGAGGGAGCCTGCGCCTCGCCAAACTAACTCGGGTCAGTGAAGATGCCCTGATCAGAGGGCGGCACCCTCGTCGTACTCGGCCTTGATGTCCTCGTGGTGGCGGATCACCTCGCGCACCATGAAGCCCAGGAACTTCTCAGCGAAGTCGGGGTCAAGGCCCGAGGAGAGCGCCAGCGCTCGCAGGCGCTCAACCTGGCGAGCCTCGCGCGCGGGGTCCGCCGGCGGGAGGTTCAGCCGTGCCTTGATGTGCCCGACGCGCTGGGTGCAGCGGAATCGCTCGGCAAGAATGTGGATGAGAGCGGCATCGATGTTATCGATCGTTGCGCGCGCGTCGGCGAGCTCGGCGGGAACTCCCTCCACACCCCGATCGGCGCGCGCCGCCGCCCGCGCGTCCTCACGCTGGTCCATGCCTACCTCGCTCTCCCCGACTGCTTCCCAGTCTACCGGGAGGACTCAGGCGCTGCGTTTGCCTTCCGAAGAACGCTCCGGGTAGAGCTCGGCGGCTCCGACGCCCTCCACCAGGTCGCGGGTGATGACCACGCGGGCAACGTCGTCTCGACTCGGCAGGTCGAACATGAGGTCCGAGAGGGTCGCCTCCATGATCGAGGACAAGCCTCGCGCGCCCGTCTTGCGTTCGTTCGCGCGCGCCGCAATCGCCAGGAGCGCCTCGTGGGTGAACTCCAGGTCGATACCGTCCAGGTCAAAGAGGTGCTGGTACTGGCGCACGAGAGAGTTCGACGGCTCCGTGAGGACTCGCACGAGGTCCTCCTCGGTGAGCTCCTTCGTCGAGGTCAGGATGGGCAGTCGGCCGATGAACTCGGGAATCATGCCGAACTTATGCAGGTCCTCGGCGCTGACGGCCTCGTAGAGATCACCCATTTCCGAGGCGCTCTTCAATTCTGAGCCGAAGCCCGTGGAGCGCCGACCCAGGCGGGCCTTGACGATGTCCTCGATGCCCGCGAAAGCGCCGGCGGCGATGAACAGAATCCCGGAGGTGTCGATCTCCAGGAACTGCTGGTGCGGGTGCTTGCGCCCACCGGTGGGCGGAACCGACGCGACCGTGCCCTCGATGATCTTCAGAAGTGCCTGCTGCACGCCCTCGCCCGACACGTCGCGGGTGATAGACGCGTTCTCCGCCTTGCGACCAATCTTGTCGATCTCGTCGACGTAGATAATGCCCTTCTCCGCCTTCTTGATATCGCCGTCGGCCTCCTGGATGAGGCGCAGGAGGATATTCTCCACGTCCTCGCCCACGTAGCCGGCCTCGGTCAGAGCGGTGGCATCTACGATTGCGAAGGGAACATCCAGCAGGCGCGCCAGGCAGCGCGCCAGGTGGGTCTTACCGGTTCCCGTGGGCCCCAGGAGCAAGATGTTGGACTTCGTGCCGAGCATGTCCTCGGCGTTTCCCGCATCGCGCGAACGCACGCGCTTGTAGTGGTTGTAGACCGCCACCGACAAAGCACGCTTGGCCCGGTCCTGGCCGATCACCCACGTGTTGAGAAACTCGTTGATCTCGCGCGGCTTGGGAAGCGGGGTCGCGGACGAGGTCACCTGCTGGGCGCCCAGCTCCTCCTCGATGATCTCGTTGCACAGCTCGATGCACTCATCGCAGATGTACGCACCGGATCCTCCAATGAGCTTGCGCACCTGCTTCTGACTCTTTCCACAGAAAGAGCACTTGAGCAGCTCCGCACCATCAGTCAGACGGGCCACGAGACCTCCCAGGGGGTTGAACGGTTATCCGTTCGGTCGGATGCGCGTGCGCGCTTGCTAGGAGATAACCTAGTGCACATCTGCAAGAAATCCAGCGAGGCACGCGCATTGTTACAAAATGTTCACCCGATAACGAAACACCGGTATTCGCTGATATGACGAGGCCGCGCCACCTTCACACCCACGGGCGCCAGGTGGCCACGGCCCGGTCAGATTCAGCCGACTCAGAGGGCCTTGCGGGACTCGAGCACCTGGTCAATCAGACCGTACTCCGCAGCCTGGGGAGCGGTGAGGATCTTGTCACGCTCAATGTCGCGACGCACCTGCTCAACGGGCTTGCCCGAGTGCTTCGAGATGGTGTCTTCCAGCCAGGCGCGCATGCGGTCGATCTCGTCGGCCACAATCTGAATGTCCGAGGCCTGGCCCTGCATGCCCTCCATCGCGGGCTGGTGGATGAGGACACGCGCGTTGGGCAGCGCGAGGCGCTTGCCGGGCGAACCGGCCGCGAGGAGGACGGCCGCAGCCGACGCTGCCTGGCCCAGGCACACCGTCTGGATCTGCGGCTTGATGTACTGCATCGTGTCGT